>ERZ777306.1049-NODE-1049-length-47877-cov-29.855297_pt1 | contig 47877 bp, 44 predicted proteins | sample MGYA00374966_ERZ777306 | MGnify/ENA primary metagenome ERZ777306 (study PRJEB29329, sample SAMN06343882) | mouse gut metagenome | isolation source: Mouse cecum | place: Austria: Vienna | collected 2014-11-15 ... | reverse complement strand
TATGCAACTATACGTGTCGCACGCCCTGCTCGTAAATCTTTACCGTCTCCTGAAAACTCTTCAGCATATTCTGGGCGGTGGAAGAGGTCTGGATAATCTGTTTGGTCGTATTGACTATCCCCTGCGCCAAATTTGTCGGGTCGGTCACCACCCATTGGGCACTTGCCCTGCCTGCAAAGAGCAGGCACAGGCAGAAAAGCATTGTTATTCTTATTTTCATTCTTATACGTTACATTATTAAATGGTTACTACTGTTTTTCACTTGCCCTTGTGTAATCCCCGTTCGGTGAAAAGGTCAGCACGTCCGTTTCCTCGTTGTAGGCAATGTCAATCCGGTAGCCCGTATTGATAAAGAGGTTGCCGCTTTCCTCCACGATAAGAAAGGTTTGCGGTTTCAGCTTGCGGCTGACGCCCGACTTCTTGAAAACGGTCACTTTGTACTGCTCTCCTTCCTTGAATACCAGCACGTCGGGCTTTCTGCCCACGCTCACCCAATTACCACAGAGTTTGTCCAAATCCTGCTCTTTCGCTTCACCGCAAGCAGTCAGCAGCAGGGAAGACAAGGCAAGGGCATAGCCTGCCAGCTCGATAAGCCGGCTTTTTGAAATGATTGTCATGTCAGTTGATTTTTAAGTTTAAAATTATCGGCTGCGCGCCCCGCACCGTTTTTTGTCGGCAAGTTGTTTGATTGCCAGTTCAATGCTGCCGAGTTTTTCGGCAAGGGCAAGCACCTCCATCTTTTCGGTTTCCTCCGTTGTGAACGTCAAATATTCCTCCGCACTAACTTCGGTAGCATAGACCGCCGATTGCGTACCGCCAAGTCCAATCCAAACCTCCTTATACAATCGGCTCGGATTGTTCGCCATGTTGATGGAGAGTATTTGCCCCCGTTCTTTATCCGTCAGACCCAGCAAGTCCTGAATCGCGTCGAACTTGTTCATGTACTTGCGTTGGTCTAACAAGATTTTACAGTCGGAGTTGTTGATGATACTTTCCTTCACCACAGGTGATGAGATTATATCATCCACCTCTTGGGTAACGACAATGGCTTCTCCGAAATACTTACGGACGGTCTTGTAAAGATACCGCATATACTCCGCCATATTATTGGAAGCCAGAGCCTTCCAAGCCTCCTCCACAATCAATTGTTTCCGGACACCTTTCAGGCGGCGCATCTTGTTGATAAACATCAATAGTTGATAGGACATGAAACGACAAACGAAGCAACTGTTTATTTGTTAGCACTTTATGTCTTTTAGTGGCATAACGGTAAGACAGGGTAAAATGCCAAGAACAGACAGAAATAGTCACCATTCCGTTACCAAGTCATTACCTACTTTTCGTTAGGAGCGACAAGGCAGAACAGTGGTTTTCATAGCTGATTGACAGAGCCGAAAGAAACGTTTCTTCATTCGTCCGTAGATGGCTTTCTTTGGCTACTGCTTCCATTCTTCAAGTAACTCACTTAAGTAATAATTTTGTAACTAATTAAAAGTGAGCGTATGAAAGAAGAATTAAAGGTGTTGTTCTACCTGAAAAAGAATCAAGTAAATGCCAGCGGGCTATGTTCCGTAATGGGGCGTATCACCATCGGGCAATCGATGGCACAGTTTTCGGCAAAGGTAGAAGCCGAGCCATCAAAATGGGATGCCAAAGCAGGGCGAATGGTTGGAAAGAGTAGTCACGCTTTACAGGTAAACCGCCAGATTGATAAAATCAATCTAAGCATTCACGCCCGTTACAAAGAGTATCTAACTAATCGGGGAAATGTGACAGCCGAAGAACTGAAAAACGCATTTCAAGGTATCGCCTCCACACATGAAACCCTACTGAAAGTATTTGCTGAACACAACGAAGTTTACGGTAAACGTGTTGGAATAGACAGAGTGAAAAGAACCTACAAAGGCTATTGTAACGCCTACAGTCATTTGGCTGACTTCCTGCAAAAGAAATACCATGTTCGGGATATGTCATTTAATCAACTCACATTCTCTTTTATAAAAGCCTATGACTTCTATCTGCGGGTGGATTTGAAAATGAAACCGAATACTATATTGGGTTATATTATCCCATTCAGAAAAATAGTCCGCATTGCTCTCAACAAAGGATTTATTACCCGTGACCCATTTACGGAGTACAAACCTGAACGGGGACAGAGTGAACACCGTACCCTAACGAGCGAGGAACTACAAAAGATAATGAATGCTACATTTGATTCTCCGAACCGTGCATTCATCCGTGACCTTTTTGTCTTTTCTTCTTTCTGTGGACTGGCATTTGCCGACTTGCGGAGATTGACTGAAAAGGAACTTATAACGACAGAAGACGGAAAACAATGGATTGTGATTGCACGAAAAAAAACGGGTACGGTTTCCCGTGTCCGGTTGTTGGATATTCCCCTGCAAATTATCGAGAAATACAAAAAAGACAGGGTTTCTGAAAAAATATTCTGTGTTCCCGGATATTCCACTGTTGATATTAACCTTAAACGTATTGCCGAAATATGCGGAATTGAAAAGACGCTCACCTACCACATGAGCCGTCATACTTTCGCTTCGGAATTGTGTCTCTCGCAAGGCGTACCTATTGAAACAGTCAGCCGGATGTTGGGACATAAGGACATACACACCACTCAAATTTATGCAACTGTTTCTACTCACAAAATAAGTGCGGATATGAAACAATTATCTGAACGGATGGCAGGTAAATTCTCTTTAGTTAAACAACAAAAATCATAATAACATCATGCGTAGTACATTCAAATACCTGTTTTATATCAACAGGAACAAAACAAAGAAGAACGGGTTTTGTCCCGTAATGGGGCGTATAACGTTGGACGGGGAAATCGCTCAATTCAGCACAGGATTGGAAACCAATCCTGACTTGTGGGACGCTAAAACGGGGCGTTCAATGGGGAGAACTGCATATGAAGCAGGTGTGAATAGAGAACTAAGAAGCCTTTCGGCTTCCATTGAGAAGCACTACGCCTGTATCGTAGAGAAAGATGGCTACGTCACAGCCGAACGGGTTAAAAATGCAGTTATGAATATAGCCCAAGAACCTACCACGCTACTAAAGGAATTGGACGAAGCAACCGAAGAAATACGAAAAAGCATAGGCATAAACCATACGATTGCCACCTATCGTGCGTATGTAAATGCTCATTTGAACCTATCCCGTTTCATACGTGATAAGTACGGCAAAAGTGATATACTGTTTTCTGCTTTGGAATACTCATTTATTGAGAATTACGATATGTATCTGAAAATAGAGCATAAAATGACAGCGGGTAGTGTGATGCAACATATTATTTTTCTTAAGAAGTTAGTAAAACGAGCCATGAACAAAGGAGTTATATCACGTAATCCATTTTTTGGTTATGTTCCCGACCAACCTAAAACATCTCGCAAATGGTTATCCTGTGAAGAAATAGAAAAGGTAATGACCACCCCGATAGAGCATCCCAGCGTGGCATTTGTACGGGATATGTTTGTTTTCGGATGCTGGACGGGCTTATCGTACTCGGACATCAAAAATTTGCAAGATATAAATATCGTGACAGATAGCGAGGGGAACCAATGGATAGATATTAAACGACAGAAAACGGGCAGTCGGTCATTGATTCCGCTATTGGATATTCCGAAAGAAATCATCAAGAAGTATAAAGGTACTGGCGAAAAGGGAAAGATATTCAAGATGTTGTGTATGAACGTTGTTTGTCAATACACCAAACGCATTGGTAAACTCTGCGGATTGGGGCATAAGCTCACCTTCCATCAAAGCCGTCATTCATTCGGAACGTCCATTTGTCTGACACAAGGCGTTCCAATAGAAACACTTAGTCAAATGATGGGACACCGAAATATCAAAACTACCCAAATTTACGCAGAGATAACAGGGGCTAAGATAGAGGAAGATATGCAACGGTTATCTGAAAAAATTGAGAATAAATACCAGTTGGCAGAAACCTAACATCATTTCTAAACCGCTCTTACACACTTGTAGGGCGGTTTGTTTTTTTGCACACATATTCAAACCAATATTTTTTTCCTTTTTTTCTCTGATAAGCATTGACTATATGGAGAGAATAAATAAGGCAACACTTTTGATAAATTTACTCTTTTTCGGCACGAAAAAGGAAGAAATTTATCAAAACCCGTAGGGCTCGGTGTTGCTGTTTTATTCTTGGAATATACCTTTGTGTTCAGAGAAAGAAAGGATTAATTAAGATTATTCCATTGAAAAATAAGAAATTAGATTGCTTACGACTATTGCGAAGTTTTCGCCATCTATGGAATAAAAGCCTAATTTCTTGGCTAACATGCCGCTTTTAGAGTTGGTACATTCAATGCCAATATGATTAAAGCCGTATTTTCGGGCGACTTCTGTCAGAAATCGAAGAAAGTGCGTTCCGTGTCCTATCCGCTCTTTACTGAACCCCAATCGGGCGATGATAAGACAATCAGGTGGGAATAGGCTTTCAACCTTTCTGACACGCAAATACAGGTCTATACGGCTGTTTCTTCGGGTGGCGATAACATTGTCTATCGTCAGACAGACAAGTGATTTACGATACTTGAAACGCTCCATCAGGTAGCGGTCTATATCATTTCTTAGTTCTTCATATTCAATCATCGCCTTATCCCTTTCTTCCTTTTCTTTTTGAGTTTCTTTGTCTGTAATTCCTCTGCCAATGCTGCATCATAATTATTGCTATCTCCCAATGAGAAGATAGATAATAGAGAATCACCACTACCGCTATTTTGCTGATTGTAAGACTGTTTATTATCCGCGTTGCTATCAAGATTGCGAGAAATCATGTTTTCTTTTTCACCGGATTGGAATATTTCTTTTTTATTTTCGCCAGTAAAATATTGTTTTGCCTCTTTCAACTCCTGCTCTTGCATTTTCAATTTATCGTCTATGCTACCGTTCTTCATGGTATTGGTATACTCAAAGGATTCTGACAATTGGCGGTTGTAGCCGAACAGTTTATCAAATCCCTGCTCTGCCTGTAGGAATAGGTTTACACGGTCAAAACATCCGGTTACCGTTCCTTTTTTGGTGTTCTTATGGTTGGTAAGCGGTGATAGTTTCTTTTTATTCGATTGGTCTTTCCGGCTCACAATCAAATGACAGTGCATATTTAGCTCGTTGTCGGAACGGTTGCGGTCAAAATGAATCTTACCGTAAAACTTTATATCTGCTTCGGATAGTCCTTTGTTGAAGTTCTTGGCATATTCAGGGATAAATACTTCCCGAATATACCGTTTCATGGCTTCGGCTTTCTCCTGTTCGGTGTTCCCCATTACCCGAAGTTCGTTTTCCGATGGGCTGACATGGATAGCGAAAAACTTAGCATCCGTTTTCAGTAATTGCCCGATATTGCTGTCTATATCCTTAATAACCTTTGATTTGTAGATATTATCATCCGTCAGGTCGAAAAAGCCATCGGTATAGATTCCTTTCTCCATCCGCTCCAAATCCTCATGCTCGCAATATGAAACTAATTGTCGGCTACTTCCTGCATTGTTGTATGTTCCGCCCGATGATGGGGCAAAATCTATGTGCATGGCTCTATGTATTTATTAGGTTGGTAATTTCAGCCTTTAGGCTATCTTTCTTCTTGCTATCCATCACACCGCAAGCGGAAAGTTCCGAATAGAGTTGTATCAGTTGAAGCAACTTCTTATAATCCCGTTGGTGTATCTGATACAGGGCGGTAAGTTGTTTCCCCTGCTGGTTGATTACATCAGCGTGCTTGCCGAATTGTTCACTTACCTTTTGTAATACGGCTGTTTGTTTCCCCTGACTGGATTCCAATTGCGAAAGAATAAGCGTTTCCAATGTCTTGCCAATACCATCAAACCGAACTGCAATAGAATTAGCGGTTCGTATCATGGGATTTAGTTGTTCTTCCTCGTAGTGTCGGATGAAACGGATTATATCATCCTGCCTTTTGTTTATCTTCGCCAGTTCCGATTTTACGGATTCCGGTGCTTCCGATGGGTTGATACACGCTTTATCAATATAGACAAATGCCAACCGGACTATTTCACCCTTTTTCAGCGAATAGCGTTTGCAGAGTTTATCTATCAACTTTCCCGTCTGTCGGTCTATCCCGATAGTGGTAAGCGTGGATATATTACTGGTCTTATCCATGATTATAAGTTTTTTATAAAGAAATCAACATTCATTCGGTTGATTATAAGCAAAATACATTTTCGGCTTATAATCACTGTTATAAACGGTTACGAACGTAACCTATTAAAGCCGAAGGCTTTGCCCCGCAGGGCAAGAGGGAAGAACAGGACTTGTCCAGTTCCCTCTTGCTTCATTTAGCGAAACGAGCCGAGCCACAGGGCAAGGCGGTTTCTGCTAAATGGGGAGTGGTGGCACTTTACAGGATGAGTAAATTACCCACCTTGTTTTGCATCGGTTTGCGTATCGAGTTGATTTTCCTTTTTGAACCGTTCATAAGTCTTACAATCGGCATTTTCCTGTACAAATGCACGAATATCCGACGCACGATAATAGGTCTTATGGCTAATCATAAAGAAAGGGAGCTTGCCACTTGCCCGATACCGTTGCAAGGTTCGGAAAGATACTTTCAACAGGAAAGCTAAATCCTGATTGTCGAGTATCTTCTCATTCTCATCGAATACGGTATCGGTATTGATAAGAGATTTCAGGTCTTGCCCGATTTCAGATAGTTTCGTGGATAACTTCGCCATCCACTTCTCAAAGTTTTCGTTGTCTATATACATTTTGCTTCATTGTTTTAGTTGAACATTAAGATTACCAATCGATTGATGAAGCAAAGTTCGGCAAATGGACGCAAACAAATTAGGGGAGTAGATATACTACACCCCTAATAATTGTTGATAAGTTACTGATTTACAAATAGCCTTTCTTTTCACTTTCCTCGGAAATGGCTTTCCGAAGTATATCCAAAAACTCGGTGCGTTTGTTGGCTTTCCGGCAAATTACATTCTCATGCTTTTTGTGGATGTCTCCCAATTTTATATTGAAGAGACATTCAAAGGCTCGTCCGATTTCTGTCAGTGGTGATTTTGTTCCGTTGTGGGTTACAACTCTTTCGGATAGAAACAATCCGCTAACCATTTCCATCACTTCAATGAGATTAGTTTTATCCGTTAGATAAAGCGGCGATTGCCATGCGGTTTCTATCCTGATAAAGTATTTCGGAAACTCCATTTGCTTATGGATTAGCTCTAACTCTTTTTGAACGAAAGATAATACTTTGTCAGAATAGGCAATTTTCAATACATCTTTTTTCGCCCCATAAGAAACCTCTAAAGATTTCACCGTTTCAATCTCTATATGAATCAAATTGAGGGTACGAATGCGTTTCATATTATCAGTCTCAGAATCTAAATAGAAGATTAATCTTTCCACAAACTCTCTATATGCATCTTTGATTTGCGGTTCAAGGTCACTTTCTGTATCGGAAGCTGATAAGAACTTGAATAGCTTTGTTTCCAGAATATCCCACATAGATAAATCGTTGTTAGGATTAAACACTCTTATTGAACCATCCGCCTTTTTTCATATAAACATAAGACATCAGCAACAACATTAGCACGTATATTTGCTCGGAAGTCCAATATAGAGCAAGTGGAATATTTGGAAATTGGGACAAAGCAAATAGATATGACAGGTAGATAATAATATTTATCATCTGAAACACAAAAACTATCTTCGTATTACCTGTGCCAATTACTGTATTACAATATATATAAGCTGGCACGGAGATAATAAACGTAGAAAGCATTACACAGAATGGATAAAATGCTGTCTGAACAACTATTTTATCATTTGTGAACAACCCTAAAAGGCTCCCCGAAAAAGCAAAAGACAACAAAATCAGTGAAATACCTATTGCATAAGTTAGCAATATGATGCGACGGGAAAGTGGCATTACACCTGAAATTTGTTTTGCCCCGATAAGGTTACTAACCAGTGAAATAGCAGTAGTGGCAAATGAATTGACAATCACAAAAAAGAGCATTGAGATACTTCTTACTACGTTTGCTGCTGCAAGTTCGCTTTCTCCTAAATGTTCAATTGCCACAAAGAATAAAAACCAAGGAGTGATGCAAAAAAACGAACGTACCATCGTCCAAACAGAAATATTTAAGAGGTGAAGTGACAGTCCTAAGTCAAAACTTGCACGTAATCCATACCGTTTCCTGTCTACACGCTTCCACATGTATAGAATCAAGAATAGCAATCCTACAAACTCTGCAAGTGATGAACCTATAGCAGCCCCACTAATACCCAATTTAGGGAAACCCGCATTTCCGAATATTAGTACGTAGTTAAATAGGATATTACAGATTACCATAATAATAGAGTTGGCTGTAAGAATTTTGGTATTGGTTGTTCCAATGAAGAAAGCCCGAATTGCCAATAAAGGAAATGCAAACAGATAACTGTAATCTCGCCATTCCATATATTTCATGGTGGCTTGATAGACACTATCAGACGAGATCGTCATGCGAAGTAACACAGAGGAAAACTGTTTGGATAATATGAAACTGATAACGGCAAAAACAGACAAGAAAATCAATCCCTGATAAAATACTCTGCCGACATCCGCATATCGCCCTTCACCGTTTCGCCTTGCAATAACAACTTGTGCTCCAAGGCTGAACCCAAAGCCGAGCATATAAATGGCTGTGTAATACATTGTAGCCAGTGCCGATGCTCCTAAATCTATCTGACTGACATGACCAAGAAAAATGGAATCTGTGAAATTAATCAATTGCTCCATGAGCAGGCTCACCATTATAGGCAAGTTGATGAGCCAAATTTGTTTATATGTATAATTCATTATTCAACTTAATATAACATGACCGTTAAACACTACTTTTTGCAGTGCCATAAATCATAATCAGAAATGTAATTGAGAAAACTCTGCGTTTAGAATAGGGTATAAAAATATAGGTCGAAGATTTATTAGCTCTCCGACCGCCCTGAAGCATTTAAGCTATATACAGAGTTGCCATTTCATAAGTTGAACGATATATTAACTTGTTGAATGCAAAGATATATATTTTCAGAGAAATAGAACTATGTAACTGGATTTTTATTACCTTTGCGGTGATTTAAAGAGTTATTTGAAATGATGGAAAAATACAGCAGACTAAAGTAGTTCGCTCGTTTCTTATCCATTCCCTATTTCAGTTTTCCGTTTTGTAAAACACTGACAATCAATTATATATCTCAAGATGTTATAGTAGAAGCAAAAGTATGCCTTCTTGTGTGGAAGGTGATATTCTTATTTATCCCGCACAAATCTCCAATTTCTTTCAAATACGAATTTAATTTTAGATTGGTCAATACGGGTAACAATTCTCCTTTGGGCAATTGTCCCTCATACTTTTTCAATATAGCTAATGGCACTTTCAGAAGTGGAACATTCACCGGAGTATCTGTTTTTTGACGATGTTTCATAATCCACGGCTTACCATCAAAAGAAATACTAATTTCACTCGCTTTTAACGTTTTCAGATCAATATACGCCAAGCCCGTAAAACATGAAAAAATGAAAACATCCCGCACCTGTTCCAATCGTTTCGTGGGAAACTTCTTCTTCATTATTTTTTGCAGTTCCGCATCCGTCAAATACCCTCTATCCACACGCTTCAAACGAATTTTATAATTCACGAATGGATCAGTAAAAATCCAGCCATTATTTTTCGCCATAATCACAATCATCCGGAAAGTCTGCATAAATTTAGCAGTTGTATTTTCATTACATAGACTAACGGTACGTAAATACGTCTCAAAGTCCGTGATGAACATATGATTAATCTCTTTCAGAGCAATATCCGTAATATTATACTTAGCCTTCATAAATTCCTCCATCCTACGATAACACCTATCATACTTAGCTAATGTAGCTGCAGTCTTACTAATACCTACTAACTTTTGTGCATCATCATTATGCTTTCTGAATAATTCCAATAGTGTTTGTTGTTTAATAGTATATCCTAGGAAAGCATTTCTTACTTTCTCCGCAGTAACAAATGATTCATGCATTTCAATATCACGATAGTGATTTTTCAGGGAAGTACGTATATCTTCCAACAAATCATTCAACTGACGTGCCTTTACGGAGTTACCTGCCGCTTTACCTTGCTTAACGTCCCATGCCTTAGGATCAATATTCAATTTAGAGCTAAATTGAGATACCTCACCACTTACTGTCAGTCTGACCATTATGCAGACTGTACCATCTTTGTTCACTTGATTTTTTCTAATGTAGAAAAGAATCTTAAAAGTACTTTTGCTCATATACGTTGTTCTTTTTATGTCCGTTACAATAGGAATCTTACTTCCCGTTGCAAAGGAACGATTATCAATTCGTGTATGAACAGACACCTAAGAGACAACTAACGACAAATCAGCGACTTACAGTTAAAATCGTTACTATTTTTATTGGCTGATTTTCAGTAACGATTTAGTAACACTACTTTGTCCAAACAGGGCATTTTCATGTCTTTCACTTGTCCAAGCACAAACATAAAAAAGTCCCGTAAAACCTTGATTTTACGGGACTTGTCTTTGCTTTTCCGTCATTTGTCTTTGACGTTTCGCGGAGAAAGAGGGATTCGAACCCCCGGAACCTCTCGGTTCAACGGTTTTCAAGACCGCCGCAATCGACCACTCTGCCATCTCTCCAGTATGTTTTTACAATCATTTTTTTGATTGCGGTGCAAAGGTAGGGATTATTTTTGAATAACCAAGTTTTGGGGTGGATATTTTTCTTTTCACTCTATTCTTTTTCTTTTAACCATTGGGAATAAACGTTTGTGTGTTTTTATTGTTTATTTTTGTAAGTGGTAATAATTAAATAGTAATAAGTTTTATATGAGAAGTTTGAAAAGTCTATTGATGGTTGCGGTCGCGCTGATCTTGGTTAGTTGCTCCATGTCCGCTAAACCGGAAAAAAATGAAACGGAAAAGGCATCAGCACAGGGGGAAGTGATTGCTTTGAATAAGGCGGACTTTCTGTCGAAAGTATATAATTACGAAAAGAATCAGACTCAATGGGTATACGAAGGAAATAAACCGGCTATTATTGACTTCTATGCAGACTGGTGCGGTCCCTGCAAGAAAGTATCTCCGATTCTGAAAGAACTGGCTGCGCAGTACAAGGACGATATCGTTATTTATAAGATAAATGTAGATAATGAAAAGGAGTTGGCCTCGGCATTCGGTATACAGAGTATCCCGACATTACTGTTCATTCCTAAGACAGGTAAACCCCAGATCGCTCAGGGAGCTTTATCGAAAGAACAGTTTGTGGAGCAAATAGACAATTTCTTATTGAAAAAATAAAGTCTTTATATATTCCTGTTAGAAATGTTGCAATTTGGAACGCCTGATTCTTTTGTGGGATCGGGCGTTTGTTTTTTTTGCAAAGAACTGCCGGATAGGAGGTAGGGGCAATAAAAAAGAGGACACCTTTGTGGGATGTCCTCTTCTTATTTTGGCAAAGCCCGAATTATTCAGCGCTTTCTGCTGCAGGAGCTTCTTCTGCCGGAGCGGCAGCAGCTGCTTCTTCAGCTTGCTTAGCAGCTTCAGCGGCTGCCAATTCTGCTTTCTTTTTAGCTACGATTTCTGCTTTTGCCTTGTTTGCTTCTTTTTCTGCTTCCAGACGAGCTTTTTCTGCTGCTTTTGCAGCTTCGCTATCTTTGTCCTTTACAGCCTGAACAGAAGCTTGTTTGTTTTTCAACCAAGCCTGAAACTTAGTTTCAGCAGTTGCTTCGTCGAATGCACCCTTCTTGACACCTTCCAATAAGTGTTTTTTCAAGCAAACACCTTCACGGGAAAGGATGTTACGAGTGGTATCTGTGGGCTGTGCGCCTACCTGTAACCAATACAAAGCTCTTTCGAAGTTCAAATCTACTGTAGCAGGATTAGTGTTCGGATTATAAGAACCTATCCTTTCAATAAATCTTCCATCACGTGGAGCCCTGCTGTCTGCGATCACGATTTGGTAGAAGGCGTAACCTTTACGACCGTGTCTTTGCAATCTAATTTTTGTTGCCATGTTTGAATAATTAATTTAAGCTGTTTGTATTAGCGGGTGCAAAGATAGGAATTTCCAGATACAAAACAAATATATAGAGGAAGAAAATAATTGATTATCTTTGCATGCGTGTGAAATTCTCGATTATCGAATAATAAACGGATACATTATGAAGACAAATGTGTTGAAGAAAGTGGTGTTAATGCTGCTATGTGTTGTTTCGGCAAGTGTGACTGTCCTGGGAAAAGATCTGGTTTCTAACGTGTTGCCGATTGCCGATCCTTATATCCTGTTTTATAACGGTACGTATTATGCCTACGGAACATCCCGTGCGGACGGTTTCGAGGTGTACAGCTCGAATGATTTGAAATCGTGGGAGCGTTCCCTCCGCCTGGCGCTCAACAAAGAGGATTCTTATGGGGATAAATGGTTCTGGGCGCCGGAGGTTTACTATGTGGAGAAGGATAAGAAATTTTATATGTACTATTCGGTCGAAGAGCACGTTTGTGTTGCTACGTCCGATTCTCCTTTAGGCCCGTTCGTGCAGGACGTAAAGAAGCCGATCCGGGAAGAAAAAGGAATCGATACCTCCGTCTTTTTCGATGAAGACGGGAAGGCTTACCTCTATTTTGTCCGTTTTACAAACGGCAATGTGATCTGGTGTGCGGAACTGGAAGAGAATCTGAAAGAAATCAAGGAGGAGACGCTGACGCAGTGTATCGAAGCGGCCGAACCTTGGGAAATGGTGTTCGGGAAGGTCGCTGAAGGTCCTTCTATTGTGAAACGGGATGGACTCTATTATCTGCTCTATTCCGCCAACGACTTCAGGAGCCAGGATTATGCGGTCGGCTATGCCACGTCGGATTCTCCTTTCGGGCCGTGGAAGAAAAGCGGTAAGAACCCGCTTTTGCACAAAGTCGAGGAGCTTGTCGGAACCGGCCACGGCGCGCCGTTCATTGGCAAGGATGGCAAGTTACGGTATGTCTTTCATGCCCATAAGAGCCGGGCGGAAGTGAACCAGAGGAACACGTATATCGTTGATATGTCTGTATCTGGCCAGAATCAGGTTTCGATAGGCGGTGGTTTGATTCGTCCTGTCGTTGTGGAGTAAAAGTATTATTTCCCCCTTATTGTTATTCTTTCAAAAAAAGCATTGGTTCAAAACGAAACTACTACCGCGTCTAATTCGATTTTGTACCCCATCTAATTCAAATTACCCGCAATGGTAATATTTTTTAACAAACTGCTATTTTTTATATGTTTGTATGAGTCAGATGTTTGTGTGGATTTTTCGTTTTAAGGGGGGATATTGTTGTTTTTTGCGAATTTAATGTGGAATTTATTTCTGGAAAACAGCCTTGGTGCGGATTATGCACGATTATTATCATTGACATTTATTTCTTACCTTTGCCGCTCGTTTTATAAAAGTAATACATTAATATAATATATGATTTCAGTAGACGGACTAACAGTAGAGTTTGGCGGAAGTGCATTATTTTCGGATATATCTTTTGTTATTAATGAGAAAGACAGGATTGCCCTGATGGGAAAGAACGGGGCGGGTAAATCCACTCTGTTGAAGATATTGGCGGGTGTACGCGAACCGACTCGCGGTAAAGTGTCTGCCCCGAAAGATACCGTCATCGCATACCTTCCGCAGCATTTGATGACGGAAGACGGCCGTACGGTATTTGAAGAGACTGCCCAGGCTTTCGCCCATTTACACGAGATGGAGGCGGAGATTGCTGCAATCAACAAGGAACTGGAAATACGCACCGATTATGAATCGGACAGCTATATGGAGCTGATCGAGCGTGTTTCGACCTTGAGCGAGAAGTTCTATTCTATTGAAGAGATTAATTATGACGCCGATATCGAGAAAACTTTGTTGGGGCTTGGTTTCACCCGCGAAGACTTCGGCCGCCAGACGAGCGAGTTCAGCGGCGGTTGGCGTATGCGTATCGAATTGGCGAAACTGTTGTTGAAGAAACCGGATGTGCTTTTGCTGGACGAGCCGACCAACCACCTCGATATCGAGTCCATTCAGTGGTTGGAAGATTTCCTGATCGATAACGGACAGGCGGTTGTTGTGATCAGCCACGACCGCGCATTCGTAGACCATATCACAACCCGTACGATCGAGGTGACGATGGGTCGTATCTATGATTATAAAGTTAATTACAGCCAGTACCTGCAACTGCGGAAGGAACGCCGCGAGCAGCAACAGAAAGCCTACGACGAACAACAGAAATTTATCGCCGAGACAAAGGATTTTATCGAACGTTTCAAAGGTACTTATTCCAAGACCTTACAAGTACAGAGCCGTGTGAAGATGCTTGAAAAGCTGGAGATACTTGAAGTGGACGAAGAAGATACTTCTGCTTTGCGTCTGAAATTCCCGCCTTCGCCCCGTTCCGGTTCTTATCCAGTGATAATCGAGAATGTGTCGAAATCATACGGTGACCATACTGTTTTCCGTAATGCCAATCTGATGATCGAACGGGGTGACAAGATTGCTTTCGTTGGGAAGAACGGAGAGGGTAAATCCACACTGGTAAAATGTATCATGAAAGAAATCGAGCATGACGGTACGCTGACGATCGGGCATAACGTGATGATCGGCTATTTCGCGCAGAACCAGGCTTCTTTGCTGGATGAAAACCTGACGGTATTCCAAACGATAGACGATGTTGCAAAAGGGGATATTCGCAATAAAATCAAGGATCTGCTGGGAGCCTTCATGTTCGGAGGCGAGAACTCGGCGAAAAAAGTAAAAGTGCTTTCTGGGGGTGAACGTACCCGCCTGGCGATGATCAAGTTGTTGCTGGAACCCGTCAATTTGCTGATCCTTGACGAGCCGACCAATCATCTGGACATGAAAACGAAAGATATCCTGAAACAAGCCTTGCTGGATTTTGACGGGACGCTGATCGTCGTATCGCATGACCGTGACTTCCTGGATGGCCTTGTGACCAAAGTGTATGAATTCGGCAACAAGAAAGTGACGGAGCATCTCGAAGGCATTTACGAATTCCTGCAACGCAAGAAGATGGAGAACCTGAACGAACTGGAACGGAAGAATTAATCCGGGTTAAATCCGTATTCCTAACCCGAGCATCAAGTCGTAAGTGGAATAATCCACCCGGGGATAATACCGGTAGTTTGTCCGTCGTGAGAAATAACGGTTTGTCAGGGTGAAGTTCCACTTATCCTTTAATAGATAGGCCAGTTTCATCGAAAAGATGGTCAGGCGTGCGTTCCCGGCATCGCCCTGGATGTTCAGGGTGCTTGGATCTGTTGTCGACCAGTCTAATTCAGGATCGTATCCTTTCCAAGTGAAGATATGGTAGTTTTCCATGTTGAGCAGGAAAGCCAGCCGTTTGTTGTAGACGATGCCTGTACTGGCTTTGGTGCTGTAGCCGCTTCCCAGGTTGTAATCCCGTTCGCCAAGCAGCATATAGTCCGACAGGCTGGCTCCCAGAGCAACCCCGTTTGCATACAATTCGGCATAGATATCCGTTTTGTCTCCGGGTGTGGCCTGCTTGTAATAAATCAAACCGGCTCCTGCTGCTGCCGGTGCTGCAATGCGGTAGGGAGGGACGGTCATTTCACTGCCATGACGGAGTTCCGAGTTATAGAAGTCGAAATGCTGGAAAAATCCGGCGGAAAGCGTACGTGGACCTTTCGTCCAAACCGTTTTACCCCATAAGGCTCCGATAGCGTTTACCTGGCTGACGACCGGTTGGGCGGAGAATAGATCCATGCCGAAATTGAAGCGGAACCATTCGTAGGGGGAATAAAAATCATCATTGAAAGGATTCCCATAGTCGATGCGTAAATTGATATTCAGGCTGGTTGTCCCCCGTTTCGATCCTTCCTGCTCTGCCAGGAAGCGAGGCCCCATCGTTACGACAAAGTTGACAGGGACGGAAGTATAGGTTCGTCCTTTCGAAGAACTGTGCCGCCAGGCTTCTCCCGAAAGGATGCGGTTGAAGGCACGAACCGGCGACAGGATGCCTGCCAGCACTTCGCGCCCGACACGTTCGGCTCCCGACGAGCGGTTGTCGATGAACAGGTCGGACAGCCGGTAGGTGATTTCCCCCAGTTCGATTCCCCCGAATGTTGTCGCCAGCATATCGTTGATCGAAGGCGGCTCGTTCTCCATAAAGAACTCCCACATCAGGCTACCGCCGGCCGCAAACGGGGCGGATTGCCAGAAGTTCATCCCGTTGCTTCGGGCCGTGTTGAAATAGAGCGAACCGTGATAGGGATGAGAGAATAGGTTGGTCGTAAACTGGTCGGTATCCCATACCGGGCCTTTTTTGAAATTACTTTTGATCGTATGTCCGTTGATATAGGCCCAATCTTCCTTCACGATATATCGGTCGAAGCCCCAGACAACCATGTTGAGACCGAAGGTTTCGAGCGCCGCTTTCCAAGGGCGGCGAGGCTGGAATAGAGTCGTGTCACTTATATAATGGCGATGTGTAATTTGAGGTATATATTCTTGCCCCCATATCCACGAAGACGAAAGCAGACAAATAAGTCCGGTTAATATAAATTTCTTCATTTTCTCTTAATTAGATAATCATCAGCACTTTTTTGAGTGCAAACTTATATATAATTAACAGCCGGGTATTCGTTTGGTTTAAATTATTATCAGGTCGTCTTAATAGAAAACAACAACATTGGAAGGATTTATTTATTTTTGCAGAAAAAACACAATGATAGATTTTATAAGCTTTTGCGACTATACCGGGACATTTGCTTTCGCGATTAGTGGTATCCGTCTGGCTTCGGCCAAACAATTTGACTGGTTCGGTGCCTATGTGATCGGTGTGGTTACGGCGGTGGGCGGCGGTACGATCCGTGATATTCTGCTCAATGCCACCCCTTTCTGGATGGAGCAGGCCTCTTATCTTATCATATCGGCACTGGCATTGCTTTTCGTTATCATATTCCGGAAATATGTAATTAGTTTGAACAATACTTTCTTTATTTTCGATGCCATCGGGCTGGGGCTGTTCGGCGTGGTCGGTATCGAGAAGGCGCTTGCGTTCGGTTTTCCGATGTGGGTGGCTATTGTGATGGGGACGATTACGGGGGCTTTCGGCGGTATGATACGCGATATTCTGATTAATGAGGTGCCGCTGATCTTCCGGAAAGATATTTATGCGTTGGCGTGCGTTCTGGGAGGTCTTATTTATTATGCTTGCTTACAGATGGGAATCAGCCCGTCATTGACACAGTTTATTGCTGCAACCGGCATATTCGTTACCCGTATAGTAGCAGTAAAATATCATATAAGCGTCCCCGTATTAAAAGGGGAAGAATAAAATTATTAACTTTGCGATCTATGACAGCAAATATGAACACTCAAAGTGAGAAAGCCTCGATTCTGCTCATCTATACCGGCGGCACGATCGGTATGATCGAAAACCCTGAAACTGGTGTATTGGAATCGTTTAATTTTCAACATTTGAAGGATAATATGCCGGAGCTCAAGAAGTTGGGCTATGCGGTTTCGACCATCCAGTTCGATCCGGTTATGGATTCATCGGAGATGGGGCCGGAGTCATGGATGAAGATCGTGAAGATTATTGCTGACAATTACCAGTTATACGACGGTTTTGTCGTGCTGCATGGTACGGACACGATGTCTTTCACGGCATCCGCTTTGAGTTTTATGCTGGAGAATTTAAGTAAACCGGTCATCTTTACCGGTTCGCAACTGCCGATCGGTATGTTGCGGACCGACGGGAAAGAAAATCTGATCACCGCTATCGAAATCGCCGCAGCGAAGGAAAACGGTGTCCCGGTTGTACCGGAGGTTTGTATCTTTTTCGAAAATGACTTGTTGAGGGGGAACCGTACGAGTAAGATCAATGCGGACAACTTCAATGCTTTCCGTTCATACAATTATCCGCCGCTGGCACATGCCGGTATCTATATAAAGTATGACACCGGACAGGTTTACCATCCTGTTTCGAGAAGGCCCTTGAAACCGCATTACCTCTTGGACCGGAATATAGCGGTGCTGAAGCTTTTCCCGGGGATTTCTCCCCAGGTGGTGGAGAGCATCCTGAATATACCGGGGTTGAAAGGTGTCGTGATGGAAACGTTCGGAAGCGGTAACGCACCGTGTTACGATTGGTTCCTGACGATGCTGAAAGAGGCGGTGAGCCGGGGAATTGTGATTGTGAATGTAACCCAGTGTAGTGCCGGAAGCGTAGAAATGCACCGGTATGAGACAGGGCATAAATTGTTGGAAGCGGGGGTGATAAGCGGATTCGACAGTACGACCGAAAGTGCCGTCACCAAGCTCATGTTTCTTTTCGGCCACGGCCTAACGCCCGAGGAGGTAAAGGACCACATGAACTGTTCGCTGATCGGGGAGGTGACGATCCCCGACACGTTTCGCCCGTAATTCCTGTAAAGGACTGAATTGGAAATTAAAATGAAACTATCATTTCTGAGTTTAGCAAGTGGAAGCAGTGGAAACTGCTATTATCTGGGAACACCCGAATTCGGTGTGTTGATTGATGCAGGTATCGGTATTCGTACCATAAAGAAGGTGTTGAAAGATAAAGCGATCGATTTCTCCAAAATTATTGCAGTCCTGATCACGCATGATCATGCCGATCATATCAAGACCGTAGGTTGTCTGGGAGAGAAACTTTGCATTCCGGTCTATACGACGGAAGCCGTCCACCGGGGGATAGGCAAGAGCCGTTATGTGGAGGAAACGCTTGTCGGTTCGCGTAAGGTGATCGAGAAGGAAGTGCCTTTTATGATCCGTGATTTCCGTATTACCGCTTTCGAGGTCCCGCATGACAGTACCGACAATGTCGGCTATTATATCGAATATGGCGATCATAAGTTTACGTTGGCAACGGATGTCGGCCATATCACTGAGACGGTGAGCAAATATATGAGCATGGCGAACCACCTGATCATAGAGGCCAATTATGACGAAGAGATGTTGCACTTCGGTACGTACCCCGCTTTCTTGAAGGAGCGCGTTGCCAGCCCGACGGGACATTTGAGCAACCGTGAAGCAGCCGAGTTCCTTGCCACCCATTATGATCCCAAACTGAAAGATATCTGGTTGTGCCACCTGAGCCGCGACAATAACCATCCCGAACTTGCCTATAAAACAGTCGATTTCCGCCTGTTCCAGGAGGGAGTGCGGGTAGGGAAGGATGTCTCTTTGCATGCTTTGAAGCGGACTACACCGTCTGATATTTTTGAATTCGAGTAAATTTTATGGAAAAAACTGCGGGAAAAGTTTGCAAAGAAAAATTAAACTCCTATCTTTGCACCCGCAATCGAGAAACAACGATAGCATGAATGACTTGGTAGCTCAGTTGGTAGAGCAAATGACTCTTAATCATTGGGTCGAGGGTTCGAGCCCCTCCCAGGTCACTCAATAAAAACAAAACCAACAAACATTGACTTGGTAGCTCAGTTGGTAGAGCAAATGACTCTTAATCATTGGGTCGAGGGTTCGAGCCCCTCCCAGGTCACAAACAAGTAACAAATTATAAACAGCATTTTACAGTGAGTCTGTGAGGTGCTGTTTTTGTTTGTAGGCTCCTTTCATGGGGTAAACCTGGCGCATCGTAAAATTTTAGTTGTTCAGCAGGATGTAGCCATTCAAATATGTTGCAAAATAAATCCAGATGATATAAGGAATGAATAAGAGTGAGCTGGCTTTTTTTACAGGATAACTCTTAATGGCATACATAGTCACACAGATGTCAAGAATAAGAATATCAATAAATCCTAACAAGGGATTTCGTAAGTAGAAGAATAAAATACTCCATGTGAAATTGAATATTAGCTGAATGCCAAAGAGTTTGATCAGCTCCTTTCTCTTTATTGAGTTGGATAGAAAAATGATTCCGATAGATATTCCCATACAGAGATAGATAATACTCCATGCGATCGGGAACACTACGTTCGGAGGGGTTAATTCCGGTTTGGAAAGAAGTGGATACCACATCTTAATGGCTTCGTCCTGAAAGTAACTTGCGGTCAATCCGATAAAAAAACATATTAATACCGGAATAATTATTGCTGCAATTTTTCTCATAACTTTATCTTGATAATATCATTTAGCTTTGTTGTATAACAAGGTGAAAGCAGTTCTTGTTTTAACTTCCACTTCCTTCGACCGCCCTGTACTGCCAAAGATAGGTTATTTCGGGAATAACCACTATTAAGCCGGTCCACAACCTCCATCAGTTTTTTGTGTTTTTCCCGGTCTACGGCATCGAATATGTTTTGTTGGATTGCGTTGTCAGGTACGATATCCATGAGGATAACTCCGGCTTTTTTGAAATAATATCCTTTCCGGTAGATATTTTGAAGTGCTGCAATTGCGTAGTGCACAATTTCTGGGGTGCTGTTTGTTGGAACCGGTAGTTTGATCACGCAATTCTTGAAATATTGCGGCAAGTCCTCCCTGAAATTGTTGGTATGAATGAAAACCATGAGCGATTGTGCACAAGACTTCTGTTTGCGTAACTTGCCGGCACAGATACTTGCAAAAGAAGAAATAGCCTCTTTCAACCCTTCGATATCCGCGATCGTTTGCCCGAACGCCCGACTGGTGCAGATTTGTTTTTTAGCCGGAGCTATCTGTTCCAGATCGATACAAGGCTCGCCGTTCAGTTCCTTCCAGGTTCGTTCACCAACAACAGTCATTTGCTGCCGGACCCAGTTTTTAGGCATCTGTGAGAAATCATAGGCATTCCGTATGCCGTATTTCTCCAATCTCTTTGCATGACGGTGGCCGATCCCCCATACATCGCCTATCTCTGTACGATTCAGGGCTTTGATCCGCTTTTCTTCCGTGTCGATAATGCAAACGCCCTTATAACCTTTGTATTTCTTTGCAAACTTGTTGGCTACTTTAGCCAACGTTTTTGTTGTTGCGATGCCCATACTTACCGGAATACCGGTTCCTTTTGTTACCGACCGGACTATTTCCTCTCCGTATATTTTCGGATCGTATAAGCTGAATCCGGAGAAATCCAAAAAGCATTCGTCAATTGAATAAACCTCGACATTGGGAGAGTAGGAGGAAAGCATACTCATTACCCGGTTGGACATATCGCCATACAGGGTATAGTTGGATGAGAATACTCCGATGTTATATTGTTCAATTTCAGTTCTGATCTGATATGCCGGGATTCCCATCTTTATACCGATCTTTTTGGCTTCGTTGGATCGGGCGATAACACAACCGTCATTATTCGACAAAACGACGACCGGACGGCCATTCCAATACGGATTGAACGCTCTTTCGCATGATGCATAGAAATTATTACAATCTACTAACGCAAACATTATGCTCTCCTGTTGTGCTTTTTAATGGAGTAGGTGACTATTCCCCAGATCATAAAATCATTTTCCGGTGTCACCTTGATTGGCTGGTAAGCTTCGTTTGCCGGGATCAGCCAAATGACATTAGATTCGATCCGGATATATTTGATCGTAAACTCACCGTCAATGTAGCAGACCGCCATATCTCCGGTTCGCGGCTCAAGGGATTTGTCAATAACTAAAATATCCCCGTCGTCTAATCCGGCATCCTTCATGGAATCCCCTGAAACACGTCCGTAGAAAGTACAGGCCGGATGATGGATAAGCTCTTTGTTCAAATCAATGGCTTGGCTGATATAGTCTTGTGCCGGTGAAGGAAAGCCTGCCTTAATTCCCTGGTCTGCATAGGGTAGCGGCATACAGCTTTCTGCGTCTGTCTTATAAATAATTAATGTTTTGTTTCTACTCATATTAATCTCCTTATGACAAAAGTAGAAAATGATTTGGTTAATATCATTGAACTGGTTGTTAATGTTTTAGAGATAGTCCTTAATCCTGAAATAGTGGAAAAGCGTATCTGATGAAATTGAAAGGCTTCTTTTATGGCATAAAATCAGTAACAAAGGTTATGTAATCTGTAATTGGGGTAGTAAAGATGTCTGGATTATCTTTTACTTTTGTAACCGGAATAGTATAAGTGATATACGGATATTTTTTGTATTTTCGATAAGTTTGATATTTGCGGTTATGGATAAGATACTTAATTTGGATAATGTGGACTTGTATAACAGGCTGTACGGTCTCGAAACGCTGAACCCGCTGGTCAGTGTGGTTGACATGAACAAAGCAACCAACAGTGTGGATCTTATCCGGTTCAACTATGGCGTCTATGCGCTGTTTCTGAAGCTTGAAAAGGCTTGCGACATTAGGTACGGACGCCAGACTTACGATTACCAGGAAGGGACTATCGTCTGTTTTGCTCCCGGACAAACGGCCGAAACGACTCCGACAACCGACAAGATACAGGTAAACGCATATGGGATTCTTTTCCATCCGGACCTGCTCCGCGGGACGTCGTTGGGGAAGACTATCAAGAAGTACACGTTTTTTTCTTACGAGGTAAACGAAGCGTTGCATCTTTCGGAAGAGGAGAGGAGTATCGTGATGGATTGCCTGAAGATTATACACATGGAACTGGAACATGGAGTGGACAAGCATAGCAAGACCTTGCTGGTGAACCACATCGAATTGCTTCTTAACTATTGTATGCGTTTCTATGAACGCCAGTTTATCACCCGCAGCAAGGCGAACAGTGATGTGTTGACACGCTTCGAGAGCCTGCTGGATAAGTATTTCGAGGGAGAGACCGCTGAGAATAACGGGCTGCCTACGGTGAAATACTTTGCCGACAAGCTCTGTCTTTCGTCTAACTATTTCGGGGATATGTTTAAGAAAGAAACCGGCAAGACGCCGCAGGAATATATTCAGGCGAAAGTGATCGAACTGGCAAAGGTGCGTATCTCCGTTACGGAAGATACCGTCAGCCAAATCGCCTATTCGTTGGGGTTTCAGTATCCGCAGCATTTCTGCCGGCTGTTTAAGAAGCGGGTGGGGTGTACGCCAAGTAAATACCGGGCGCAAAACAATCTGTGAATGATTTTATAAGAGATGAAAGAGAAGATGTTGGACATTAAGACCGTATGTGAATGCAATCGGTGTTTGGGGTGTGAGACGCTGCATCCGCAGGTGAGTATCATCAATCTGGAGAATCCGAATCTGGAGCAGGATGCCGTCAGGTTCGAGTTCTATGCTATCCTGCTGATAGAAGATTGTGAAAACGGGTGTGACTGTTGCGGGCGCAAATATTATGATTATTCTAATGCAACGATGGTGTTTCTTACTCCCGGCGAAATTTTCGGCATGAGCGAGAATAACACGCTGCCCGATAAAGGGTATCTTCTGGCGTTCCATCCCGATTTGCTGTTCCGCACTTCGCTGAAAAATCATATTAAGAACTATACCTTCTTTTCCTACCGCAAGGAAGAGGCGTTGCATTTATCCCAACGGGAAACGGCGAAAGTGACCTGCTGCCTCGAGAGCATCGAAGACGAGCTTCATCATGCCATAGACACGCATAGCAGTATCATCCTGTCCCGCCATATCGAATTGTTGCTGGATTATTGTACGCGCTATTATGAGCGGCAGTTCATTACCCGCGAAAATAAAAACAAAGCGATTCTGGGGAAAATGGAAAAGATTCTTGACGAGTATATCGCCTCCGGCAAATTGCAGGACGGCAAGTTGCCTACAGATGCTTATTGTGCTGAAAGTTTAAATCTGTCCGTTGCCTATTTCAATGACCTGTTGAAATTTGAAACAGGCAAGACGCTTACCGAATATTTCCAGTTCAAACGCTTATATGTCGCCAAAGATCTTTTGTTGAAAACGGATAGTACACCTGCCGCCATCGCCCGTCGGTTGGGTTATCCGAATGTGCAGCATTTTAGTTTGATATTTAAAAAGATAACCGGTTTCGCTCCCAATGAATACCGATGTTCGCAGAACTAAAGGCCGTTCTAAGCAGATAAATCTATGAACATCCGGATGTCCCTGATTGCTACACCCGGATGTAAAAGCCGGCTACATGGGGGTGTGTAATATGTAAACATGGGGGTGTAGACGGATATTTCTACTTAGTTTTCGCATTTTCCCTACTTGTTTTTCAAGAAAAGGTTCCTTATATCGATGAAAATATTTTTTTGGTGATAGAGGTGTGATAGTAGTGTGATAGATGAAAAAGCCATCTATCACACCTGTCACGATATGATTATCAAGGCATATACGTGATGGTGTGATAGAGTGACAGATGTTTTGGAAAAAACTTTTCTTGTGTTTCTTCCAATTTTACTTGCAGGTATTACCAGAAATACCAGTAGAATGCGGCTGTAATACCCAGGATGATAACAGAATGGATCACATCCCAATGGGTCCAGCTTGCACGTGTAGCCGCCCGTTCTTCAGGTGTAGCCGTTCCGAATACTAAGCCTTGTATCTTTTCTGCCTCGGGTGCTTTCGTGCAAAGGCTGACAACGATTGTCAGGATGATGCAGAACAGGAACATCCATCCGCAGAAGAACAGCCAGTTCATATCGTAGAACAGGGCTTTGAACAGGTTGTCGGATGCATCGACCGCATTGCTGTAATAGACTTTGGCTCCGAGGCGGGTTATACCGATGATGATACCTGCCAACATCCCCCACATACCTCCTTTGGCGGAAGTACGTTTCCAGCATACACCCAGCAGGAAAGCGGCGGCGATACCCGGTGACAGTACGGATTGTACGTCCTGCAGGTAATTATAGAGGACGTCTCCGACGCTACGCATAATCGGAATCCAGAGGATACCCAGAATCACGATTACGACTGTTGCGATCTGTCCGATTACAACCAGTTTCTTTTCCGGCGTTTCGGGTTTGAAACGTTTATAAAAGTCGATCGTAAACAACATGGCTGACGAGTTGAACAGGGATGCCAGCGAACTCATCAGGGCGGCCAGAATACCACATACGACAAGCCCTTTCACACCCGCCGGAAGCAATTTCGCTACCAATGTCGGGAAAGCGGCATCCGGGATAGAGAGCTTGAATACTTCACCATTGACAACGATTCCGTTTTTATTCAATGCAAAAGCAATCATTCCCGGGATCAGGAAGAGGAATACCGGGAGCAGCTTCAGGTATGCTCCGAAGATGGCACCACGGCGGGCTTGTTTCATATCTTTGCCCGAAAGGACACGCTGCACGATATATTGGTCGGTACACCAATACCAAAAACCGATGATCGAAGAACCGATCAGGGCGCCGAGCCACGGATATTGCGGGTCGCGGTTGTCGCGGATCAATTGCGTCATGGTATCGCCATAGTCATTGACCACGACTGCTTTGCAGGCAGTCATCATTTCGTCCCATCCGCCCAATGCTTTAAAGCCGAGCACAAGGATAATCAGCGAACCTAACAACAGGATAGGGGTCTGGAGGACGGATGTATAAAGCACGGATTTCATACCCCCTACAATCGTATAAAGAGCGGTTAATAAAACCAGGCCGATCGCTGCAATCCAAAAGAAGTCGATTCCCCACAGTTCCTTAATACCGAAAACCTGCTGGAATACCAGTCCGCCGGCATAAACCGTCACGGCCACTTTGGTCAATACATAACTGATTAATGAGATAAAGGAAAGAATGGTTCGGGATTGCGGATTATACCGCCTTTCCAGAAATTCAGGCATCGTATACACCATACTGCGTGTGTAGAAAGGAACGAATACCCAGCCGAGGATCAGGATCATCCATCCTTGGATTTCCCAATGGGCCATTGCCATACCGCTGGAAGCTCCTGCTCCGGCCAGCCCGATAAGATGTTCGGAACCGATATTGGAAGCGAAAATAGATGCGCCTATGGCGAGCCAAGTGGCATCGCGGCCGCCGAGGAAATAGTCGGCAGAGTTGTTTTGCTTTTGTTTAGATACCCATATAATAATCCCGATTAGGGCTAAAGCGAATAACCCTATTACAATGAAGTCTAATGTTGCCATAATAGTGTTTTACATGATTTTGGGGATTTTGTCAATCCTACGCGAATGCCGACCGCCTTCGAACGAGGTGTTCAGAAAGGCTTCGACCGTGTGAGTGGCTTCCTCTTGACTGATAAATCTGCCGGGCATTACAAGTATGTTTGCATCGTTGTGCTCGCGTGCGAGACGTGCTATCTCTTCCTGCCAGCACAGGGCGGCTCGTATTCCCTGATGTTTATTGAGTGTCATGGCTATTCCGTTTCCGGACCCGCAGATAGCTATTCCGGGATATACTTCGCCGGCTTCTACAGCTTCGGCAAGCGGATGGGCGTAATCGGGATAATCACAACTTTCTGTCGAATAGGTACCGAAATCTTTATAAGCTAACCCTTTCAAGTCGAGTATTTGTTTTACATATTCTTTCAGTTCGTATCCTGCGTGGTCACTACATAAACCTAATGTTTTCATATTTATCTGTTAGAGGTGAAGAGCCACCTGCCTTTTTGCATCTCGATAAGATGCAGTTCACCATCTCGACGAGATGCAAAAGAGCAGGTTTTCTTCTTAGAGTTTCTTATGCTAATAATTCTTTTACCTGATTGTATACATTTTGTCCCGTGAAGCCGAGTTTTTCGTCCAGCACCTTGTAAGGAGCAGAGAAACCGAATGATTCGAGCCCCCAAACCTTACCGTTGGTACCAACCAACCCTTCCAGGTTGACCGGCAGGCCGGCTGTGAGTCCGAATACCTTGCTTCCTGCCGGAATGACGGATTCCTGATATTCTTTGCTCTGGTTGCGGAATAAACCTTCAGACGGAACAGATACGATGCGAACCTTAATGCCATCGGCACGGAGCAATGCTGCTCCCTCTTCCAATGTGGAAACTTCCGAACCGGAAGCAACCAGTATAACATCGGGGTTCTTGTCGCCTTCTACAATATAGGCACCCTTTTCGGCCTGCAAAGCTTCGTCGTAACGGCTTTCTTTTGCGGGCAGGTCAGTGATGTTCTGACGGGAAAGAATTAATGCGGTCGGAGTGGCTGTGTTTTCCATAGCCATCTTCCAGGCAATTGTCGTTTCGGTCACGTCTGCCGGGCGAAGTACCAACATGGAGTTGTGCCCCTTGTGGTTCTTCAGTTTTTCCATCAGGCGGATCTGTGCTTCCTGTTCAACCGGTTCGTGTGTCGGTCCGTCTTCACCTACGCGGAAGGCGTCGTGAGACCAGATGAACTTAACCGGCTGTTCCATCAGGGCAGCCATGCGAATTGCGGGTTTCATGTAGTCAGAGAATACGAAGAACGTACCGCAAGCTACGATTACACCTCCGTGGAGCGACATACCGATACACAAACAGGCCATCGTCAGTTCGGCTACGCCGGCCTGAAGGAATGCACCGCTGAAATCACCTTTCACGAATGCATGTGTTTTCTTCAGGAAGCCGTCGGTTTTGTCCGAGTTGGAAAGGTCGGCGGATGAAACAACCATGTTTTCCACTTGGGTTGCCAGTACGCCTAAAACGGTTGCCGAGGCGGCGCGGGTCGCCTGGTTCGGTTTCTGTTCGATAGCCTTCCAGTCGATGACGGGTGCTTTGCCGGAGAACCACAGTTCCATCTTGGCTGCCAGTTCCGGATTTGCTTTCGCCCATTCTGCTTTGGCTGCATAGCGTTCTGCAACGATTGCTTCCAATTCTTTGGCACGTTTCGCATATAGTTCTGCAACTTCGGTGAAGATCTGGAACGGATCGTCCGGGTTTCCCCCCAAGTTCCGGATGGTGTCTGCCATAGATACGCCGGCTGCCGAAAGAGGTTGTCCGTGTGTGGACACCTTGTTTTCGTAGTTGCTCTTGTCTGCACCCACAGCACCCTTACCCATGATCGTGTTACCGATGATCAGGGTAGGACGGGATGTTTCGGCTTTCGCTTCGGTCAATGCCCGGCGGATTTCCGTCACATCGTTTCCGTTGATCGTGATGACTTTCCAGCCCCATGCTTCGTATTTCATGGCTACGTTTTCAGCCGTCACTTCGCCTACGGTTGTGGAAAGCTGGATGTTGTTGGCATCGTAGAACATGATCAGGTTGTCCAGTCCCAGCGTACCGGCAATACGTCCGGCTCCCTGGGAAATCTCTTCCTGGATGCCACCGTCGGAAATATATGTATAAATCGTCTGATTCATAACGTCACCCAGACGCGCCTTCAGGAACTTAGCGGCGATAGCGGCACCTACAGCATAGGTGTGGCCTTGTCCCAACGGACCGGATGTGTTTTCTATACCACGCATCACGTTAACTTCGGGATGTCCCGGAGTCACGCTACCCCACTGGCGGAACTCTTTCAGTTCGTCGATCGTGAATTTGCCTGTGAGGGCGAGTACTGAATAAAGCATCGGCGACATGTGCCCCGGGTCCTGAAAGTAGCGGTCTCTGCCTTCCCATGTGGGATTCTTGGGATCATACACGAGGAACTCTGAGAACAGTACGTTCACAAAGTCTGCACCACCCATTGCACCACCGGGGTGACCGGATTTCGCTTTTTCTACCATAGACGCAGCCAGGATACGGATGTTGTCCGCTGCCTTGTTCATTAAATTAATATCGTTCATTGTGATGAATTATTTTTATTTTTTTGCAAAGATAGGCAATCTCTTCGTAATGACCATCCTATCAATGAAACAATTCATTTTCGGTAAAGTTTCCTAACTTCCGATATTTCTCATAAAGAGCAAGATACGCCAGGTGATTTTCGTGATTCGGCTTATATTCTTTAGCAAAACCTTGTCCCATAGCCTGCTGTGCGTCTTCAATTTTGGCATATATACCGGCTGCTACGGCTGCGAACATGGAGGCTCCGAAGGCGCAGGCCTGTTCTGCTTTGGCAACTTTGATCGGCATATCCAACACATCTGCCAGCGTCTGCATGACGAACGGGGATTTCAACGAAATGCCGCCGATTCCGATCACGCTTTCGATCTTGATGCCATTCTCCAGGAAACGGTCGACGATGGCTTTCGATCCGAACGCGGTCGCTTCCACCAAGGCCCGGAAGATAAGCGGGGCGGAGCTTGCCAGGTTGAGGCCGGTAATCGTCCCCTTCACTAACTGGCTGGCATCGGGTGTGCGGCGGCCGTTCATCCAGTCTACAGCCAGGACCGTACTTTCGCTTACCGGAACTTTGGCTGCCTCTTCGGAGAGGATGGGGATGATCTTGTCCGCCGTTTCCTCGATCAGCTTGGCTTTTGTCTCTTCATTAACTAAGGTACTTTTGGCCAAAATGTTTTCGAGCGGCCATGCCAATACGCGTTTGAACCAGGCATAAATATCGCCGAAACCGGATTGTCCGGCTTCCAACCCGATCATGCCGGGGATAACGGAACCGTCCACCTGCCCGCAGATACCGGGAACCAGTTCGTCGCCCATTTCTTCATACGATGAGACCATAATATCGCAGGTCGATGTGCCGATCACACGTACGAATGTGCGGGGAGTGATTTCAGCGCCGACAGCTCCCATGTGGCAGTCGAACGCGCCGACCGAAACTGCTACGCCGGTCGTCAGGCCGAGACGTTCTGCCCATTCCGGTGTTAATGTACCTACTTTCGTATCGCTGGTATAAGTCTTTTCGAACAGATGGCTGCGGAAACCGGCCAGTTTCGGCTCGAGCGAGGTTAGGAATTCCTCGGCAGGCAATCCGCCCCATTTTTCCAGCCACATGGCTTTATGTCCGGCTGCACAACGGCTGCGGTACACCTCTTCCGGTTTGGTCTTCCCGGTGATAAGGGCCGGTAACCAGTCGCAATGCTCGATCCATGCATAAGCATCTTTGCTGACACTGTCGTCTACGCGGAGGACGTGCGCCATCTTGGCCCATACCCACTCGGAAGAATAGATGCCGCCTTCGTATGCGGTGTAGTCGATATCCCAGCTTTTTGCCAATTCGTTGATTTCTGAGGCTTCCCGGATGGCGGTATGGTCTTTCCAGAGGACGAACATTGCATTCGGGTTTTCTGCATATTCGGGCAGCAAGGCGAGGGGAGTACCGTTCTTGTCGGTCAGGACAGGCGTGCTTCCGGTCGTATCGAAAGCGATGCCGACTACGTTTTGTGCTGTTCCGGCCGGGCATTGTGCGAGCGCATCTTTCACCGTGGCTTCAAGTCCTTCTATGTAATCCAGCGGATGCTGGCGGTACTGGTTCTTTGCGGGATCGCAGTATTTTCCTTCCATCCAGCGGGGATAATACTTGACGGCCGAAGCCATTTCCCGGCCTGTCGCAGCATCGACGACTACGGCGCGACAGGAGTCGCTACCGTAGTCCAGGCCAATAACATACTTTTCGTTTGCCATAACTTAAGCCTGTAATGCGCGGTTCAACATATAATACAGATCGTTGTACTGCAATTCTTTCTTGAAACTGGAGATGGTCGTATCTTTGTCGATCACCACCAGTTCTATGCCGGCGATGTCGGCATAGTCTTCCATATATTCCACTGTCAGGTCGTAGGAGAAACTTGTGTGATGGGTTCCTCCGGCCAGGATCCAGGCGGCGGCGCCGATCTCCAGGTTCGGTTGCGGAATCCAGAGTGCGCTGGCAACCGGAAGGTTCGGCAGCGGCTTGCTTTTGATGCAATCCACCTTGTTCACGATCAGGCGGAAACGGTTTCCCATGTCGACGATCGTGGCGGCAACGCCTTCACCCGGTTTGCTGGTGAATACGAGGCGGGCCGTTTCACTGTCTATGCCGATGCTTAAACGGTGTACCTCCAGTTTCGGTTTATGTTCGGCGATCAGCGGACAAACTTCCAGCATGTGTGCCTGGAGGATTGCACTCTTTTCGCCGTCGAAATTCAAAGTATAATCTTCGAGGAAGGAACAACCCTTCGGCATTCCCTGGCTCATATACCACATGGTGCGGTACAGGGCCGCTGTTTTCCAGTCGCCTTCGGCACCGAAGCCGTAGCCTTCCGCCATCAGGCGTTGCGATGCCAGGCCCGGAATCTGATCGAAATTGCCGAGGTCGTCGAAATTGGTTGTAAAGGCTTTTGCCCCTTTATCTTTCAGGATGCGGCGGATGGCGATTTCAGCTTTTGCCGAGTTCCATACTTTTTCATAGGCTTCCGTGTTTTTATCTTCCAGTGCGGGTGCATGATCGTATTCGGCGAAATACCGTCCGACAAGTTCCTGAACATCTTTGTCTTCTACCGTGTTGTAGTATTCCATCAAGTCATTTACCGGACAGTAATCGACATGATAACCCAGTTTCAGTTCGGCTTCCACTTTGTCGCCGTCTGTAACGGCCACATTGTTCATCTGGTCGCCAAAGCGGATGATCAGCATATCCTGAGCGTCGGCCCAGGCAGCCGCTACACGCATCCAGACGGCAATCTTTTCCTGTGCTTTCGGATCTTGCCAATGTCCTACTACAACTTTGCGGTTCTTACGCATCCGGCTCACCATGTGGCCGAATTCGCGGTCACCGTGAGCAGACTGGTTCAGGTTCATGAAGTCCATATCCATCGTTTCCCAGGGTATCTCTTTATTGAACTGGGTATGGAAATGAAGCAACGGCTTTTTTAGTTCCTGCAAGCCGTGTATCCACATTTTGGCAGGTGAGAAGGTATGCATCCAAGTAATAACGCCGATACATTTGTCGTCGTTGTTGGCAGCCTTGAATGCAGCCGTTACCTCTTTTGCCGAGTTAACAGTACCTTTGTAGACTACTTTTACAGGCAGGTTTCCGGACTCGTTCAATCCTTTCACCATTTCGTTGGAATGGGCATCCACCTGGATTACCGCGTCACCTCCGTACAGAAGCTGTGCTCCTGTTACGAACCATACTTCAAGATCTTTAAAATTTGTCATGGTCTATTGATTTAATTGTTATGTTATTTATTTTTTATTTTTGTCCGTAATAAGCATTCGGGCCGTGTTTACGCTCGAAATGTTTGGTGATAAGATATTTGTTCATGGTCAATTGGGGATTGATGCCGTACGAGATATACGCCATCTTGGCCACCTGTTCCATTACGACCGCGTTATACACGGCTTCCGCCGCATCCTTGCCCCATGCGAACGGGCCGTGGTTTCTCACCAGGACTCCCGGAATGTGTACCGGATTCAGTTTTTTAAAGCATTCGATGATCACATTGCCGGTCTCTTCCTCATAATCGCCTTCGACTTCCTCCTTCGTCATCGAGCGGGTACAGGGAACGGCATCGCTGAAATAATCGGCATGTGTTGTGCCGATATTCGGAATGTCGCACCCGGCCTGTGCCCACGAGGTCGCGTATGTTGAGTGCGTGTGTACAATTCCCCCGATTTCCGGGAATGCCTTGTATAGAACCAAATGGGTAGGAGTGTCCGACGACGGTTTCAGGTTGCCTTCCATAACATTTCCGTCCAGGTCGAGTACCACCATGTCACTTGCTTTCATCGTTTCGTAAGAAACTCCGGAAGGTTTGATTACGACCAGGCCTTTTTTCCGGTCTATGGCACTTACGTTTCCCCAGGTAAAAATGACCAATCCGTGTTTTACCAGATCCAGATTGGCTTTAAAAACCTTTTCTTTTAACTCTTCAACCATACTTATTACTTGTTTATTTGTGGTTTGTATGTGTTCGGGTGTAAAATAACACTTTAGTACAGCGGGTGTACAAAAAAAGCTATGTTCTACAACATAGCTACCTTTGTTTTTGCTTTTATTCCCCCGGCGTGGAATTTCAGTTTCATGACCACGGGATTTTAGTTCAATGCTCATGAAATTATAGTTCCGTCCGGCTGGAACTGAAAAGCATTCGGATATTCCTTTTATAAGGAAAAATAGAATCCCTGTTCCAGTAGGTGATCGTATTTTTCTTTGTTGAACATATAATAGAAAGCTCCTCTTTTGGAACCTTTCTTGTCTTTCTCATTCAATTTCTCCAGGATATCCATCGCATTCAGTTTTTTGCGGAAATTGCGTTTGTCCAGTTGGGTCTGATAGATGGCTTCATAGAGACTTTGCAATTGTGGTAACGTGAATTTTTCCGGAAGGAGGTTGAATCCGACCGGGCGCGTAGCCGCTTTGCGGCGCAGGCGGGCCAATGTGTCGGTGATCATTTGGTTATGGTCGAAAATGAGTTGCGGAACTTCGCTGATCTTGGTCCAGACCGCATTGTGTTCTTCCAGTGTTTCGGCACTGAAATCGTTCATATTGACGAGTGAGTAATATGCTACGGAGATAACCCGTTCCCCGAGGTCGCGGGTAACATCTCCGTAAGCACCAACCTGTTCCATAAAAAGGTTATCGATGCCAGTACAGTCGGTAAGCACGCGTGACGCGGCTTCTACGATACTTTCACCCGCTTTGATAAAACCGCCCATCAAAGACCATTGCCCCATCATGGGTTCAAACTTACGTTTATAGAGTAATACATTGAGCTCTTTTTGATCGAATCCGAGTATGATACAATCTACTGCAACGTAAAATTTGGTTTCGTTCTGATAAAAAGCGGATGTCATGATTTTTATGGAATTATAATTAATTTATTATGCGAGCTTGCGTGCGCCGTCGCTGATTACTACATTATATAACTTAGGCTCGTGACCGAATTTAGCAGTGTAAGATTCGAATGCTTCTTTTACGAATGCATCATATTTTTCTTCTTTCACCAAGTTGATTGTACAACCGCCGAAACCGCCACCCATTACACGTGAACCGGTAACGCCGCATTTCTTGGCTACATCATTCAGGAAATCCAATTCTTCGCAACTGACTTCATATAATTTGCTCATGCCGTGATGTGTCTCGAACATCTTCTTACCTACAGTTTCGTAGTCGTCTTTTTCCAGAGCGTCGCAAACGTCGAGTACGCGCTGCACTTCTTCGATCACATATTCGGCACGCATATAATCTTCAGCACTGATGTCGCCTTTTACTTCGTTCAGCATATCCATTGTCGCATCGCGCAGGAATTCAACTTCCGGATGATTGCGGCGGATTGCGGCGGCGGCATTTTCGCAAGACTGGCGGCGTTTGTTGTAAGCTGAAGAGGCCAGTTCATGTTTAACGACTGAATCCAGTAAAACCAATTTGTAGCCGACCGGGTGGAACGGGAAATATTTATATTCGAGTGAACGGCAATCCAGACGGATCAAGCTACCTTCTTTCCCAAATACGGAAGCAAACTGATCCATGATACCGCAGTTTACACCGCAATAGTTATGTTCGGTAGACTGGCCGATCTTAGCCAATTCAAATTTATCGATATTCAGCGAGAACAGATCGTTTAAAGCAAATGCATAGGTGCTTTCCAATGCAGCGGAAGAGGACATACCTGCACCCAGAGGAACATCGCCGGCAAATACGGTATCAAATCCCTGGATCTGTCCGCCCCGTTTGATGATTTCACGGCAAACACCGAAAATATATCTTGCCCAACTTGCTTTTGGAGCGTCTTCTTCGTTCAGACCAAATTCTGCATAGTCATTCAGGTCAACGGAGAAAGCACGGACTTTACCTGTTCCGTTCGGCTTGATTTCGGCAATCATGCCTTTATCGATTGCGCCCGGAAATACGAAACCGCCGTTATAATCGGTATGTTCGCCAATCAAGTTAATACGGCCCGGAGATGCGTATACGCTACCTTCTGTTGAGAATAACTCTTGAAATTTATTTCTGATTTTTTGTCTCATGATAGATTTGTTTTTAATTAGGTTATTAAACAATTGAAGAAATTATCCGACTACAAATATAGTTAGATAATTTCTTCAATCATATAGTTACACTTATTTTTATTCTACAGGAATGTCCTTGTTTACGTTCTTACAACCAACCAAAGCATAGAACAACAGATAAGCCAAAGCAATCAGAATGACTGCATAGCTGGTCATAAATCCGGACATATCAGCGATTTGACCCTGGATTAAAGGCAAAATACCACCACCGCAAACCAATACCATGAAGATACCGGAAGCAGCTTCCGTATATTTACCCAGACCTTCGACAGCCAGGTTAAAGATTCCACCCCACATGATAGAAGTACAAAGACCACAAAGCGCCATGAACATGATGCTGATAGGAACTTCTGCCACACCGAATGAAATATCGCTCTTGAATACCGGCATACTTACCATTGTCGTAATCGGACAGATAAAGGCAAGGATGATGAACAAGATACCGACGCTCGATGCCACTGTAAGCATAGCTTTACTTGTGAACTTGGCTCCCAGGGAAGCACCAACCAAACGTCCGATCAGCATCAGGAACCAATAAGTACCAACTACCGAACCGGCAATTGTTGAGTCGATTGCCAGACCGCCACTTGCTTCGGGTGTCATCATGAACAGACCTGCGAAGTGAGGAATACCGACTTCGATACCTACATATACGAAGATAGCCAATGCGCCTAATTTGAAGTGGCGGAATGCGAGCGGGCTGTGTTCGTTCTTTACATTATTATTAGCTTTTTCCAAGCTCGGTTCCGGGATATTCATGATGAATAATACCAGGAATGCCACGGCGAAGATAGCCATTGCGATGTACAATGCAGGCAATGCTTTAGCGATCGTACGTTCTTCAACAACGGTTCCCATCAAATAGCCCACCAAAACCGGAACGATTGTAGCGGATACCGAGTTCAACGAACCACCCATTTGGATTAACTGGTTACCTTTCTTACCGCCACCGCCTAATGTATTCAACATCGGGTTTACAACTGTATTCAACATACACATGGAGAAACCGGAAACAAATGCACCGGCAACATAAGTGGCAAATCCCATTTTAGAGGAAAGCACCTGGATACCGACGCCTATGAAACCAACTACAATTGCAATTAATGCAGTCTTTTTGTAGCCGATTTTCTGCAAAAGCATACCAGCCGGAATACCCATGAAAGCGTATGCTATAAAGTTTGCGAAGAAACCTAAAGTAGCTTCAAAATTAGATGCTCCGAATTCATTTTGAACAATTGCCCCGAAAGGTTGAGGCAGACCCGTAACGAAAGAAATCATAGCGAATAATGCGAACATCATCGCTATAGGTAATACATAACTTTTTTGTTTAGTTGACTCCATTTCTTTTTAGATATTTAGATTATTAATTATTTAGGTCGATTGAATAGGCTCTATTCTACTGTGAATTTGTAGATTGTCTTGCTTTGGAATGTTTCGCCCGGCCGCAGGACGGTAGACGGATATTCCGGTTTGTTCGGGCTATCGGGATAATGCTGTGTTTCCAGACAGAGGGCGGCACGTGCCGGATAGCGTTGTCCGTTCTTTCCGACGAAATTGCCGGTCATCCAGTTACCCGTGTATAATTGCACACCCGGCTGTGTCGTGTAGCATTCCATTACAATGCCGGTTTTAGGAGATACGCAACGGGCGCAGAGCGACAGTTCGTTTTCTTCTTTCTTATTTAATATATATGTATGGTCATAACCTTTTCCGAAATTCAGCGCTTCAAAATCTTCATCAATGCGTTCGCCTACTTCGTGCGGAGTACGGAAGTCCATCGGAGTTCCTTCCACTTTTTCTTTCGGGCCATAAGGAATGGCTGTTTCGTCTGTCGGCAGGTAATAATCTGCATTGATTGTCAGTTTGTGATCATATACGGAAGGATCACCCTGGCCGGAGAGGTTGAAGTAGGAATGGTTGGTCAGGTTCAGTACGGTCGGTTTGTCCGTTACCGCATGGTACATGATTACGACCTCATTGTCGTCGGAAAGATGGTAGGTCACTGTCGTATCCAATTTTCCTGGGAAACCTTCTTCACCGTCGGCAGCCGTATATTTCAGTTCCACCGTCTGGCCGTCGATCCTGTTCAGGTCCCAGACAACGGAATTGAAGCCTTTCAATCCGCCATGCAGGCTGTTAGGCCCGTTGTTGATAGCCAGTTTGTCATATACAACACCGTCCAATGTGAATTTTCCGCCTGCGATACGGTTTCCATATCGTCCGCAGATAGCCCCGAAATAGGGTTCTTCGGAAACCAGGTATTCGTCTATGGAATTGTGTCCTGTTACTACGTCGGTTAACTTTCCGGACCGATCCGGTACCATAAGCGATACAATCTTTGCACCGTAGTTGGTGATGGTAAGTTCTGCTCCTTTGTTATTTGTAAGGATGCATAGCATCGTCTCCTTGCCGTCTATTTGCTTGCTGAAATTAGCTACAGTTAAGCCAGACAGCGTGCTTTCGTTCTTCATGTAAATATAGTTTCAAAATTGTGTGTAAAATTACTCTCTTCTTTGTATTCATGCACTACTTTAAAGATGTTTTATAGCATAAAACGTTTTTTTGTCTACTAAAATGAACGATTTGTCTCCCTTGGATCAAGATTATTAGTGTATATTTGCAACTAAATAATCTTAGTATTCACAGAAAAACACATATCTATGACAAAAAGTATGAAAAAAGCCATTAGCCTGTGTCTATTTAGCATGGGGGCCGTCAGTTTAATGGCACAAAGCAATGAGTTTAAGGTAGATGTTCGGAAAACAGGTGCACCTATCCAGTCTACTATGTACGGGATCTTTTTTGAGGATATCAATTTCGGTGCAGATGGCGGTCTGTATGCCGAACTTATCAAGAACCGTTCTTTCGAGTTTGAAAATCCTTTCGTGGGTTGGACGCCTTTTGGCAGTGTCAGTGTGCAGACTAAAAATCCCTGTTTCGACCGTAATCCCCATTATGTCCGTCTTTCCTATGAAAAGGAGTTGACTGGAACCGGTCTTGACAATGAAGGTTTCAAGGGAATCGGCATCCGGGAAGGGGAGAAGTACGACTTTTCTTTGTATGCCCGTACCCAGTCCGGTGCACCGGTCAAGTTGCGTATAAACCTGGTGAACAGCCAGAACGACCTGTACGAGGAAAAAGAGATCGAGGTGAGTGGCAAGGAATGGAAGAAATACACGGTAGTCCTGACCCCGGGGGCTACGGAGGCCCGTTCCCGCCTGCGTATCACGATGGCCACGAAAGGAACCGTCGATCTCGAACATATCTCCCTGTTCCCGCAGAAGACGTTTAACAACCGTCCGAACGGTATGCGTGCTGACCTAGCGCAGGCTTTGAAAGACCTGAAACCGGGTGTCTTCCGTTTTCCCGGCGGTTGCATTGTGGAGGGAACGAATAAGGCTACACGCTACCAGTGGAAAAACACGATCGGGCCGGTCGAGAACCGTCCGATCAATATAAACCGTTGGAACTATACGTTCTCATATAAAAAATTCCCGGATTATTATCAGTCTTACGGCCTGGGCTTTTTCGAATATTTCCAGTTGAGCGAAGATATCGGTGCGGAACCGCTTCCCGTACTGAACTGCGGCCTTTCGTGCCAATATGAGAACCAGGACCCGAACGAGAATTGCCCCGTGGACAAGTTGCAACCTTATATAGACGACGCCCTCGACCTGATCGAGTTTGCCAACGGTCCGACAACCAGCAAATGGGGAAAGATACGTGCCGATATGGGACATCCGGCTCCTTTCAACCTGAAACTCATTGCCATCGGCAATGAACAGTGGGGACCGCTTTACCCCGAACGTCTCGAACCGTTTGTCAAAGCGATCCGTGCCAAATATCCGGAGGTAAAGATTATCGGTAGTTCCGGCCCACAGTCGGAAGGAGAGGATTTCGATTACCTCTGGCCGGAGATGAAGCGTCTGAAAGTGGATTTGGTGGACGAACATTTCTACCGGTCTCCCGAATGGTTCCTGAACGGCGCCAAACGCTATGATTCGTACGATCGCCAGGGACCGAAGGTGTTTGCCGGCGAATACGCCTGCCATCCAGCCAACCGTGAGAACAGTTTCCTGACCGCCTTGTGCGAAGCCGCCTTTATGACTGGTTTCGAGCGGAATGCGGATGTGGTGCACCTGTGCACGTATGCCCCGCTTTTCTCCCATGTGGATGCTTGGCAGTGGCGCCCGGACCTGATCTGGTTCGACAATCTTTCGTTGGTAAAGACCCCGAACTATTATGTGCAGCAGCTTTACGGTCATAATGCCGGTACGAACGTCGTTCCGCTGACCATGCAGGACGAACCGGTTACCGGGCAACAGGATTTGTATGCTACCGCGGCGGTCGATAAGCAAACGAACGAACTGATCATCAAGGTCGCCAACACCGGAATCCGTAACAAACGGATCAAATTGAACTTGAACGGCCTTACGGATGGTAAGCATAAAGGAACACTTACACTGCTGCATTCTTCCGACCTGGAAGCTAAAAACACCTTGTGCAATCCTTCGGCGGTAGTTCCGGTCGTTTTCGATATCGAGATAGAAGCCCCGCAAGCAGAAGTAACCTTGAAACCGCTTAGTTTCTCCGTTTATCGTATCAAGTTATGAGATATTATTTGATAACACTGGCCTTGTCACTGACCGTTTCCGTGCTACCGGCACAGGAGCTTTCGGTGACAGGCCCGGACCAGCACCTGAAAGTCCGGGTTTCGTTGAAAGACGGAAAACCGGTCTACCGGGTTAGCTATAAAGACAAAACAATGTTGGAGGATTCCCCTCTGGGACTTGTTTCGAACGTCGGAGATTTTAGTCAGGGCTTGACGTATGTGGAGCATAAGGAAGGCCGGATAGACAAGAACTATTTACAGAATCGCATCAAACAGTCGAATATCCGCTATCAGGCAAACGAACTGACCTGTACGTTCGCCAATCCGGATAAGCAGAAAATAGATGTCGTTTTCCGTGTCAGCAATAACGATATTGCTTTTCGTTATGTGATGCCGCGTTACGGGGAAACCGGCAGTTGTGTGGTGGGGAAAGAAACCACCGGGTTCGATTTCCCTTCTTATACGACTACCTTTCTGACTCCTCAAAGCGATGCTATGATCGGTTGGAAACGGACGAAACCGAGCTACGAGGAGGAATACAAGGCGGATGCGGCCATGCACGAACGCTCGCAATACGGTCATGGTTATACCTTCCCCTGCCTGTTCCGTGTCGGCGAAGATGGCTGGGTGCTTGTCAGCGAGACGGGTGTCGACAGCCATTACTGTGGTTCGCACTTGAGCGATGCCACGGCAGGCGGCCTGTACACCGTCGCTTACCCTATGCCGGAAGAAAACAATGGTAACGGGACGGTTGCTCCCGGCCTGGCCCTTCCAGGCTGTACCCCGTGGCGTACGTTAACCGTTGGCGAGACGTTGAAACCGATTGTCGAAACGACCGTTCCCTGGGATGTGGTGGAACCTCTCTACGAGACGGAGCACGACTACCGTTTCGGGCGCGGCACGTGGAGCTGGATTCTATGGCAGGACGGAAGTATCAATTATGACGATCAGGTGAAATATGTCGATCTTGCTGCTGCAATGGGATATGAATATGTCCTGATCGATAACTGGTGGGATACGAACATCGGGCGTGACCGTATGAAATCGCTTGTCGAGTATGCGCATAGCAAGCAGGTGGATGTATTCCTGTGGTACAGTTCCAGCGGTTATTGGAACGACATCGAACAGGGTCCGGTCAATTGCATGGATAACCCTATCGTCCGCAAGCGGGAGATGAAATGGCTCCGCAGCCTGGGCGTGAAAGGTATCAAAGTCGATTTCTTCGGAGGAGACAAGCAGGAGACGATGCGTCTGTACGAAGCGATCCTGAGCGATGCGGACGACAACGGCTTGATGGTAATCTTCCACGGCTGCACCCTTCCCCGCGGCTGGGAGCGTATGTATCCGAATTATGTCGGGAGCGAAGCCGTCCTGGCATCCGAGAACCTGATCTTCAACCAGCATTTTGACGATAACGAAGCCTTTAATGCTTGCTTGCATCCATTTATCCGCAATGCGGTCGGCTGCATGGAGTTTGGCGGTGTCTTGCTGAACAAGCGGCATAACCGGACGAACGACGGCGGTACGGTCCGCAAAACAACCGACATTTTCCAGTTGGCAACGGCCGTCCTGTTCCAGAACCCGATCCAGAACTTTGCCCTTACCCCGAATAACCTGACGGATGTTCCCGCTTTCGAAATCGATTTTCTCAAGCAGGTTCCGACCACTTGGGACGAAACCCGTTTCATCGACGGTTACCCCGGCAAATATTGCGTCCTGGCACGCCGGCACGGGGATAAATGGTATATCGCAGGTGTCAATGCTGGCAAAGAACCTTTGAAGCTGAATGTCTCCTTCCCGATGGTCGCCGGAAAGAAAGTAACTGTCTACGACGATGATAAAAAACGTAATCCCCGTGTGTTGGAAACCGTAGTAAAAGCTCATGGGGAAATGCAGTTGGTTATCCAACCGGAAGGAGGCGTTATTGTTGCAACCCGCTGATATAGTTTGTCGGACTCATGCCTTTTACTTTCTGGAACTGCCGGTTGAAGTTGCTTAAGGACTGGAATCCGCATTTGAATGCCCTGCATAATGCGGAAGAAGTAATTCCAGATGCTTTAGCAACTTCATCGACAGAGAGGGGTCTGGCATATTGGCTGTAGATGTAGCGCACCGCCTTGCCTACCGGCGATGAAGGTGGTGCGCACAGGTTTTTTCCCATGCTGGCCACCGGATAATCAGGAGTTTTCCGGTGTGGGTAATTTTAGGAAAATCAGTATGCTGCTTACTTTTGTTGACCTATGGCTAAATATGAATAGAACTGAAAAAGTGAGAGTTGTTGTCTGTTTTTTCAGTTTAATACACCTCTTTTGCCACCTTGTAAACGCTATCCGATGCCATCATCGTATAGAAATGCAGACTCGGAACACCATGTGCGATCAGGTCTTTGCATTGCTGGATGCACCATTCGACGCCAACGGCTTTAGCTTCATCGTCCGTCTTGCATTTGCGAAGTTCCGCTGCGAACGGTTCGGGAATATCAGAGCGGAATATCTTAGGCAGCACGGTGAGTTGGTTCCTGAATACGATCGGCTTGATACCCGGAATGATCGGGACCGTAATACCTTCCGCCCGGCATCGGTCTACGAATGAGTAATATTTCTCGTTGTCGAAAAACATCTGTGTCACCAGATAGTCCGCCCCGTTCTTTACTTTCTCTTTCAGATAAAAAATATCCGATTCCATATTGGGGGCTTCTTCATGCTTTTCCGGATAGCAAGCCATTCCGTAGGAGAATGGGGTTTCATTGGCTTCGAAAACTGATCCGTCGACGGCGATCCCTTTGTTGAAGTCGTTCACTTGCTGCTGGAGGTCGGTTGCATGTTCGTGGTACATGTCCGTTTTTTGTCCGGCTTCCAGTGTTTTTACATCTCCACGGAGCAACAACAGGTCATAAACACCTAAAAAGTTCAGGTCGATCAGTGCATATTCCGTTTCATCCTTTGTAAATCCCTTGCATATAATATGAGGAACAGCCGTTATGCCATATTTATTCTGGATGGCCGAAGCGATGGCGACCGATCCGGGACGTTTACGGATGTTGACTTTCTGGAAACTGCCATCCGGCAAAGTCTTATAGATATATTCGCTGTGATGGGATGTTATATTAATGTATTTAGGATCGAACTCGATCAGTTTGTCTATGACATTATATACCTTCTGTATGCTGTTTCCTTTCAACGGAGGAAGTATTTCAAATGAGAAAGCAGTGCTCTTGCTGCTATTGATCAGATCGATTACTTTCATATTATTTTCTTTATTTGGGCGGACAAATGTACATAAAAAACAGTTATGTTTGTCACTTTGCCTTGTTTATTCGAATATTTCCCTAAATTCCGTGTTGCTCAACTTGCCGATCCGGTTTTCTCTGCTGGCGACGATCATGTCTGCCGATACCCTCACTTCCCTTGTAGAAATGTTTTCTGAAATAGTTAAGTAAGCAAAACGATTGTTTTTCTGTTATCTTGATTTGTTTTGGATGATTTTTATGACGCGCGTTTCTTCGGCTTTTCTTGTTCGGGGCAGGAAATGATGCAGCTTAAGGTAACCTTGTCGAAATCATTTAGATGATTTTAAAAATTAATTGGATGGTTTGGTTAAAACATTCAGATGATAAGGGCGAACCATACAGATGAAAATAGAATTTCATTTAGATGATTTTTGGGAACTTGCTGGAATAGGATGAAAAACGACCGGTAAGATCGTGTAAGCGAGATCAAAAAGGTGCTTTTAGGAGCTGGAAGCATTGGGTAAGCTCTTCTTTTTGAATTGATATTTCGAGTATTTTTTTCTGCTTTTAGCGTCTTTATTATCGGTAAATTTTATTTTTTGTGTTTGTGACGTTTTTGGAGTAACGGGAAAGAGATCAAAATGTCAGTCTTAAACTCTTTCTCTTTGTCGTATTTACAATTGTCAAGGCAATCGTCTGTATGTAAGCGAATCTCGGCATGGAAAATATGACAAATCGACAAAATGTCCAATATGCTGATTGTTCATGTTGTTTGAATTATCCACGTGTCGATATTCCGTGTCTCGTTGTTGAAATTGACCCCTATCCTGAACAGCGTCCTTGTGTCGGTAGCGAAAGGCAAAGCGTATTGCTTGTCCTCAATCTGTTGCAGTGCCTCTTCCGCCGTACCGTTCAGTTTGAACTCCATAATATAGATGTAGCGGTCGGTCTGCAGCACCAGGTCAATGCGTCCGCGCGAAGTATGGTATTCTGTTTTTACATAGAACCCAACCAGTTTGAAGACGATGAACAAGACGTTCTGGTAGTGTACTTCCAGATTGCGAATCAATTCGTAGGGAGTGTCGGCAAAGAAACTTTGCAGGCGGGTGAAGAAAGCCTCCGCATCACCAGATTCAATCTCCTTTACGAAATGGATGATTTGGAAAGGTGAATCTGTTTCCTTGATGGAGGTATAATAGGGTAGCAAATAATTGATAAACCCTTCTTCTACCTCCAGGTTGGGAAAACCTAATGTATAAGTCTTGAAGCGGGAATCATACTCTTTAATCGTCAGATAGCCGCTTTGGTAAATGACCGGAATGGGATTGCGCGAGACGATGTCGATGCTGTTCAGCACATCCGCATTTGTTTGTGTATGCGCCATATCATATAGATTGTAATCCGTCCTTTTGAGCAGTTCGACTAAATAGGAGGGTGTGCCTGTTTCGAACCAATAGTCGCTGAGCTTTTTCTTGGCAAATGTGTTCAACAGGCTGAACGGATTATACATACCGATTGAATTTTCAACGAAATGATAGCCGTCATACCGTTTTTTCAATTCAAGGCACATCTCCTCATAGCTGACCTTTTGCCGGGACGCCAACCCTTGTAGTTCTTTTTCGAGATAAGTATGGATTTCTTCCTCTGTAATGCCACATATCTCGACATACCGGTCGTCCATCGAAATGTCCATCAGGTTGTTCAGGTCGCTGAACACGCTCACCTTCCCGAACTTCGTCACGCCTGTCAGCAGTGCGAATTTGATACAACCGTCCATCGTCTTCAGAACGCCGTAGAAAGGCTTCAGCATATTTCCCAGTTCCGTTTGCATCGCTTCATCGTGCAGGTTCTGTAGCAAAGGTTTGTCATACTCGTCTACCAGGATGACCACGCGCTGCCCTGTCTTTTCGCAGGCCCGCTGGATGATGCCTGCGAAACGCAAGGCGAGGCTCCGTTCGGCCGGATCTGCCCCATACAGGTTTTCCCAGGCGACTAAATTGCGGTTCAATATATCCTCCAAGTCCTTTTGTGAGCTATATTGCGAGATGTTCAGGTCCAGATGCAAGATCGGGTATTTCACCCAATCTTTTTCCAACCGTTCCATCGCCAACCCCTCGAACAGTTCTTTTTTACCTTGAAAATAAGCTTCCAGGGTTGATAGTAGCAATGATTTGCCGAAGCGTCGCGGACGGCTCAGGAAATAATAGCTTCCCGTCTTTGCCATTTGGTGGATCAACGCGGTCTTGTCTATGTAAAGATATCCCTCTTTGCGTATCTTTTCGAAATTCTGTATGCCTATAGGATAAAGTGTTTCCATAATGCCTTTTTGTTGCTTCTTCACAAAGATACGATATAATCTGCAATTTGCATCTATCGTTCCTGTTATTTTTGCCGTTTTTGAAGGGGTAAATGAATGTTAAAATAGACAATATCTCCCTTTAAAATGCGATTTTGGGTTAATATCTTGATTGATAGAGAGGTGTAGGAATCTTATGTCTGTTAAAAAATATTACCCTTGCGTGTAATTTGAATTAAATGGGGTATAAAATCGAAATAGATGCAGTAGTAATTTCGATTTGGACCAATGGGGTTTGAGGCATATAATACAATAAGGTGGAAACGGCACAATATGTCCGGCCGGATGTTTTTGCATTTGTTGTGGAATGATTACTTTTGCGGAGTGTCAAAAAGGAAGTGAAGGTGAAGAAGTCTCCTATTATCATAAGTACGGTGAATGAGTTGGTCAGAGTCTACCCGGAACGGATTGTATATATATGTTCTGACGGGAATTACTCGACGATGGTGTTGCACGACGAGACCGAGCAGGTGTTTTCGTTTAACTTGTCTCATTTCCAGCAAATCATCGAAAGGCAGATGAAAGAGGAGGCCGCTTTGTTTATTCGGATCGGGAAAAGCTTGATCATCAATCGGGAATACATATATAAGATCCATATAGGCAAACAGTTGCTGGTATTGGCGGATATGAAAATAGAACATGCCTTTATGCTTTCTGCATCGAAAGAGGCGTTGAGGCAATTGAAACAATTGTTGGAAAACGAAATAGAATCGTGATGAAACGGAATGAAGAAGATGAAATACAGGTATTAGGGACTTCTCCTCGTAAGTGTAGAAGCAGTAAAAAGCTTTGGATCGGGGGATTGGTTTTGTGTGCGGTGTTTTTGGCAGGGTATTCGGTCTGGTTTCTTAGTGGCGTGGAGACAGAGTGTGCCGTAGAAGAAGCAACGCCGGAGATGGAGCGATCGGTGGTTTCCCCCGTTGATTCATTGTCGCGCGAAACTCCATCGGTGGCTCTTTTTGTTGATTCGATCAATGATGTGAAGATGCAGATTTATGCCTTGAACGGCTTGTCGGCCGGACTTTCTTTCGATATGCCGGACCAGGGCGACACGGCGGTCTTTCTGGTTGTGCAGGCGGCAGATATTCGTCGGGACAATGGCGGAATTGTGGGTGATTTTGTCCTTCGTGGCGAGCAGTTGGCGCGTGGGAAGCGGAAGAGCGGTTATTGTGCCGTTTTAGGCGGGCAGGTCGTGTTGGGACTTGAAACGGGCGATGAAATGTTAGACCGTTGTGTGCGGCAGAAGGGAGATTTCTTCCGGCAATATCCGTTGGTCATGAACGGTGAGATACAGGAAAACCAATTGAAAGGGAAGGCGCTTCGCAGGGCTTTGGCGCGCCAAGCCGGCAGGCTCTATTTTGTAGCGTCGTGCAACCGGGAGTCAATATATGACTTTGCGGAGGCATTGGCCGACTTGGGGTTCTCGGAGGCTCTTTATCTGGTCGGCGGGAGTTCTTATGGCTGGTGGCGCGAGGAGGGCAAGAAGGTGCATGAATTGGGCCGGCAGGAAACCGAGGCTTTGAGCCTTAACTTGAACTATCTCGTGTTCCGCCGTCCGGAATCCCATTAAAACAAGCCATTTTACACAGCCAAAGTTATATTTTATACAAAAGAAAACAGGGTTTTCCTTGGGGTAAAAGAACGTTTGTAGTTTTGTGCGTATAAATCAATAGAGTAAAAGGTATATGTACAAAATGCAACGAAAAATCTTATTGTCATACCTGCTAATTCCTTTCTTGCTGGCAGGATGCGACACAAAGCAGGGAGAAGAAACAAAACGTGTCCAGGCGGCTGCTCATACGGAGTGTAATGCGGTGTATTATTGGAAAACGACTTATAACCTGTCGGATGGCGAGAAGGTATTCTTACAGAAACACCGTGTCGGGAGGATGTATATCCGCTTCTTTGATGTCGTGATGGATGTCAATCCGATGACATCGGGATTGGATGCCGTCCCGAATGCCACAATCCGTTTCCAGGAACAGCCCGATTCTACGCTTGAAATAGTCCCGACGGTTTATATCACGCTCGAAGCCTTGAAATTGGTGAAAGATGCTGAGGATGAATATGCATCCAAAATAGTAAATCGTGTTTTTGCCATGATAAATGCCAATCATATTAAAAATGTCAAGGAGGTCCAGCTGGATTGCGACTGGACGAAAAGCACGGAAGAGAGTTATTTCTGTTTGTGCCGGGAGGTCAGAGAAAAGTTTCACCACTGGTCTGTCGACGTGAGTGCGACTATCCGCTTGCATCAATTGTGGCAGAATGAACCTCCTGTCGATCGGGGAGTGCTGATGCTTTATAATACCGGGAATATACGGAGCAGCAAGGTGGAGAATTCGATCTTGTCTCGTGAGGATGTCCGGCCTTATCTTCGGGGGGTATTGTATGGGTTGCATTTGGACTTTGCATACCCTACGTTTGGTTGGGGTGTCTGGTTTCGGGAAAATGAGTTTCAGGCGATCCTTGATTGGAAAAAACTCTCCGATTATTCACAGTCCCGTTTGTTTCGGCAAAAGGGCGGCTCCGAATATGTCGTGGTTGAAGATTTTTACGATTATGTGATTTCTGCTTCGTTTAAAAAAAATGATCGGATCCGTATCGAAAAACCATCCTTCCGTGAAATTATGTATGTCAAAAATCTGGTGAATCGGGAATGGGGTAAAACACCTCATAGTTGCATTCTTTACCATTTGGATTCGTTAAACCTTTCAGATTATTCTACGAATGAAATCGAAGCTATTTTTTGTACTGATTAGTGTTGTGTCTTTTTTCTTGTCGCAGTCCGTTATGGCGTGTTATTCACCCTATTACCCTCCATCTTGCTATTTGACTTATCGGGTGGATGATGCAACCAAAATAGCTGAGACAGAGCAAAACTGCCTTTTGTGGCAACAACTGACCGATGCGAGTATTCCGGTTGAAGATATCCGCAAGGTTATTTATGAATTATTGCTGTCCGATAAAACTTTTATGAAGTGAATAAAATTAGGGCTGATTCC
>ERZ777306.1048-NODE-1048-length-47910-cov-8.518587_pt1 | contig 47910 bp, 43 predicted proteins | sample MGYA00374966_ERZ777306 | MGnify/ENA primary metagenome ERZ777306 (study PRJEB29329, sample SAMN06343882) | mouse gut metagenome | isolation source: Mouse cecum | place: Austria: Vienna | collected 2014-11-15 ... | reverse complement strand
GTAAATCTGTTGGCTTAAGCCTGAGCTGGTTCGAATCCAGCCACTCCCACCAAAATAAAAATGCCGGTAAAAACCGGCATTTTTATTTTATTCCATACAGCTGTATGTGTAGCTTTTTGGCATGCGGTACAGGTTGTTGGTCATTGCATCAATCACAATTGGGACAATCCCAAATATTATTCCGGGAAATACGTCAAAGAATATTGCAGGGCCGTTCGGGCGGCGGGTTACAATGGGCTGGGGACAGGATTCGTTGGGGTTGGTTATTGCAATCCCGTTCCCAGAGTTAACCGGCAGTGATGAATCTGGTTTGATTTTAAATATGCCGCTGTCCGATGATACGCTGATTGTGTCGGCAGAATTGTTATATATGGTGGTTTCATGATTACTGCCGATGCCGATTGTTCCGCAGGATGCAATTCCCAGGGCCAGTACCAGTGATATCAAGGGTTTCATTTATCCGCCTTTTGTTTCTTATTCGTAAATTTCAACACTGTCTATATACGTGCGGTTAACCGATTCCAGTGTGCGCGGCGTGAAGTCAGGATTTGTCACGATTTCATCACTGTCGTCCTCGGGCAGGATGGTAACAATGTTTTGCTGTGCGGCGGTGTCGGGGCGGGTAACGTTGGCGCCGTATGTTTTTGATTTGTATTTTCCGGTCAGGCGGTCCGGAATTTGAATATATGTCAGCGGATTTATACCCGGTGTTTCCATCGCCATTGCGCGTGCCGGCGACAGGTTTTGCTGGTCTATGTTATAAATAGGCGCCAGGAAATTTGCCGGTGCGGCCTTTACCTCACGCGGGGCGGGGGCGCCTGCTATTTCTACGATGCGCAGGGCGCGCTGGCTGGCGCCGTTTGGCGTCAGGCGAAACAGTCCGTCCATGCCGACATATCCGCTGGGGTCAAGCAGGTAGGCGGCGTTTGACTTGTTTGAATAAATCATTCCAATCGCCAAGTTGGCCGCATCATATCCAAATGATGCCAGACGTGTGGGCGCTGATGCCGTAATTTGTTCGTATAAGTTTACAAATGACGGATTCATTACCGCCAGTGCCGGGTATTTTGCCCCGCTTAAAGTCAGGTCTGTGTCAATATTTGCACCATCCCACATTGCGGTTCCATACAGGCGCGCATCGCGTGCACCGACACCGTAATAGCGCAGAAATGATACCAGTGATTTTGCATCGTCGCCCGTCCCCAGCATCAGAACCGCATCATATGGCAGGCGCCCGATTGTTTCTGATTTTGATATTTTATCCAGCTGGCGCGATAGTGATGACTTTTCAATAGCGGTCAGTCGTTCTGTCGTAAGAATATCGGACAGTATTTCACGCGCCCGCGTGTTTGCTGCACTGCGTGCCTGGTACAGTGCCGCCGCATTTGCCGCATTTTTTATGGAATCGGTGTCTTTTTCGCGATAGAACACAACACCGGATACAGGGATGTCATAGTTTGTTGCCGCCGCACGTGCCGCCGATGCCATCAGGCGGCCTGAGTTTGTTTCCGGGGCCAGAATTACCATCCCGCGGCTGTGGTCGGCCGATATTTCGCGAACAATCGCCTCAACCCCGTTGGTGGGCATCAGCGCCATTGTCATTACGCCGTCGCCAATTGCGGTGGCGTCAGATGTAAACGAGATTGCCGGCATTTCGGATGGCTTCATTGTTCGCAGCATTCGTGCATCTGCGGCAAATACCGGGCCGACAATTATTTCAGGGTTTTGCCCCAGGGCACTGTTTATTGCCGTGGCGGTATTGGCGCCGGTGTCAAAAAATGAAACAGACAGGCTTTGTGGCGCACGCTGGAGGATGGCGGCCTCTATCGATGTTTTTATCGCACGCCCCGTTGCGGCGTTCGCACCCGATAGTGGCAACAATACCGCCATGCGGTGTGCGGCGTCATCTGTGGCGGATGGCGTGCCGTACATCATTTGTGCCGGTGTTCCGGTCGCCGATGCGTCGTATTCCGCATGCCATGTGCCGCCGCCCGGCATGCCGCATCCCGCCAGCAGCGCACAAGTTCCCAAAAATCCCAAAATTTTATTCATATGCATTGAAAATTCCATTTTATTCTGTATCATTTTACTATAAAAGGATATTGAATGCAAACCGGGCTTTATATTGTTGGAACACCAATTGGAAATCTGTCGGACATGTCGCCGCGCGCCATAGATGTATTGAGGGGCGCCGACCTGATTGCGGCAGAGGATACGCGTGTGTTTGGCAAACTGGCCGCGCATTTTGACATTAATACGCCCGTGCGTGCAATGCATGATCATAACGAGCGCGATGTTGTCCCCGTGTTGATAGAAAAACTGCGTTCCGGGCATACTGTCGCCGCCGTATCGGATGCCGGCATGCCGGGTGTTAGTGATCCCGGGTTCAGACTGGTTCGTGCCGCGCGAGAGGCGGGGGTGCCCGTGTTTGTGGTGCCCGGGCCGACGGCTGCAATATCTGCGCTGGTATTGTCCGGTTTCCCCAGCGACAGGTTTACGTTCTGTGGTTTTTTTGATGAAAAAAAAGTTCGCGCAGATAATAAAATTCGCCATACAATTATTTATTATGAAAGCCCGAACCGCATTATGGCAACGATTGCAACCCTGGCATGCGTAATGCCAGAGCGCCGCATTGCGATTGTTCGTGAAATTACCAAGATTCATGAAGAAACTATTATCGGTTATCCGGCAGAACTGATGAACATAACGCCGCCGCGTGGCGAGATAGTGCTGGTCATCGCCCCCGCGCCAGAGGTGCGCATGACAGATGCGGAAATTACACAAATAGTTAATGATGTCGCCGCCACCTCAACAAAATCTGCGGCGGCCGATTTGGCGGCCCGCGCGGGAATTTCAAAAAAAGAGGCTTATCGGCGCCTGTTGGAAAAAGAGGGGGATAAAAATGATTAAATTCGTTGGCAGTTTTGAAAAAGTTCGCGCATTGCCGAACAGTCATTTCCCGGAATACGCGTTTGTAGGCCGCAGTAATGTGGGCAAGTCGTCGCTGATTAATGCTGTGCTGGGGGCGCCGGTGGCGCGTACATCAAACACGCCAGGCCGTACACAGAGTCTGAATCTGTTTAATGTCGACGACCGCGTGATGATTGTGGATTTGCCCGGATACGGATATGCCCGCGTTGCCCGCACACAGGCCATGGAATGGCTGGAACGGTTAGAGGATTATTTGTTAAACCGGCGTCAGCTGAAACGGCTGTTTATTTTAATTGATTCACGTATCGGGCCGCGTGACGCCGATTTGGATTTAATAGACTTTTGTGATGCAAATGCAATTTCGTATCAAATTATTTATACAAAGAAAGACAAGCGCATTCGTGAGGAAAAGCAAAAATCCATAGACCATTTAGAACATGGCGCCATGGTGCCAGAGGTTTTATATACATCCGCTGAAAAGAAAACAGGGCTGGAACCGATAAGAGCGACGCTTGGCATCAAATAATAACATTTTTTGTGCATCCAATCCGGCGCACATGGCTGACGCGTTGTGGCAGGTGATGTGTGCGGCGCCGGCGGCTGATATCGCCGACATGCTGATTTTTCTGCCCAGTCGCCGCGCGGTAAGAACGGTTGAAAAAATGATTGCCCGGCGTTGCGGTGGTGCGGCTGTTTTGCCACGCCTGGTTGCCCTGGGCGAGGCGGCAGACCCCGCCGACCTGGATGACCAGGATGCAGGCGACGGCCCGCATGCGGACAATGTCGTCCCGGATATCGTTCGCGTTTGTGTGGCGGCAAAGCTACTGGCGGCGGATGCCAACATAGGCAGTATCGGCGCCGCATTGCCTGTTGCACGCGATTTAATCAGAATGACTGATTATCTTGAGAACGAGGGTGTGGATATTGCATCGATGGACTGGGGCCGGGTTGTGGATGAAAAATATGCGGCGCATTTTCAGGCCAAGGCAAAAATACTCAACATTATAGCTCAGGTTATGCCGATGTGTGCCGCGGGCGCAAAGACCCGCGCCCAGTCTCGAAACAGTGATATCCGCGCATGGATTGATGTAATCGGTGCGAATAAGTATTCGCGGGTTATTGTATGTGCATCCACCGGGTCTGTGCCGGCAACGGCGGATTTGATGGCGGCGGTTGCAGGAATGCCAAACGGGCGGATAATTTTATCCGGTAAGATATCCGGGAATGAATCCGAGATGGGGCTGGATACGCATCCGTATAATTCTGAATACAAGTTTTTGTCGCGCATAGGATGCGCCGTGTCGGATGTGGTGCAGATAGATGTCGGCGCGTCGGCCATTGATTTCTTTAATCGCGCGTTTGGCAATGTAATAAACGGCGATGCGCCGACTGATTTGTCGCATTGTACACTGATAGAGTGTGAACGAGAGGCCGAAGAAGCCGCGGCTGTGGCTGAAATTGCCGCGTCGGCGGCCGCGGCCGGCCAAAGTGTTTTGATAATAACGCCCGATGCCGCCGCAAACCAGCGTTTGCGCACGGTGTTTGATGCACGCGGCCTGGAGGCTGATTTTTCAGGTGGCGTATCCGGTGCCATGACGGCGGCGGGGCGTGCGATTTTGAATTTGTTTGATGACTGGATAGAGCGCGCAGACAACGGTTTTGAACGTGCATATGCCGCGGCGTCCGGAAATTTGTTGCGGATGATTTCTAATTTGGTTGATGCGCGTCCGGATGCCATGCGGCCAATATTTGATTTGACCGATGCGTCCATGATGCCTGTATGGATTGCGCTGGATGAATTGTCGCGTGCGCTGGATATTGCCGGAATAGAGCCCAGTGCGTCCGATGCGCGTGCGTTTGTCGCCGATGCGTTGGCGGGTGTGTCGGTGCGGCCGCGTATGCAGACGCCGGCGCGAATCTGTGTTCTGGGTACGATTGAATCGCGCATGCAGACGGCAGATGTTGTCATTCTGACAGGTCTGAACGAGGGAATGTTCCCGGCGCGCGGGTATGAAAACGCATGGTTGCCGCGGCCGGTCGCCCGCAGTGTGGGTATGCCCGCCGCGGATAGAAAAGTGTCACTGATGGCGCTGGATTTTATGAACCTGTCGTGCGGCGGCCGCGTGTATTGGACGCGCAGTCGTATGTCCGGCGGAACCCAGACGACCGAATCACGGTTTCTGTCGCGCGTTGCGGCACACCGCGGGGTGTTTGACGTGTCGCGCGCGACAGATATATTAATGGCTGTACGCAATCGTGACATGCCTGATCCCAGACCGCTGAATCCGGGGGTGGCGGCGCCCGGGGCGGACTGGTCGGATGTTTATGTGACGGAACTGGAACAGCTGATACATAATCCGTATGCTTTTTATGCACGCCATATTTTGAGACTGTATCCGCTGGATGACTGGTGGGCGGGGCCGGATGCACGCACGTTTGGGAACCTGGTTCACGATGTTATAGAGCATGCAACGGATTTTGCGCCCGATGCCCTGGTCGCACAGATGGATGCGCGTGCACGCATGGTTGTCGGGGACGCGTCTGTTTTGTATCATTTTTGGCGACGTCGTTTTCGGGAAATCGCACCGCTGGTGTCCGGCGTGTTTGGACAAAATCCGGGGCGGGCCGAAATTGCCGGCGCGGTTAGAATTCCCGTCGGGACGAACGGGGCCCGGACGGTGCGTGCGCGTGCGGACCGCGTGTGTGGAAATATGGTAATTGATATCAAGACCGGGGCCGCGCCGTCAAAAAAACAGCTGTTTGATGGGACGATGCCCCAACTGCCGCTGGAGGCGCATATGCTGCGTACCGGCGGATTTGGTGCGGCGCATGTGACTGAGGCGCCGGAAATGATGTTTGTACAGTTGCGTGGCGGTGATGTTCGGGCCATTTCCTATGACGCGGCCCAGACGCGTGAAATGATTGATGCGGCCCTGGCCAGGGTTACAGAACTGTTTAATCAGTATACGGCGGGTGCCGCAACGTACGAGTATCGCATGAACAATGATATAAAATACAGGGCATATGATGATTTGGCCCGGGCGGATGATTAGCCATATTTGCGCGGATAAAAAATTTATGATAAAATTCGCGCACAAGGGATTTATTACCCCATTGGATGGAGAGAGGATAACGTGGCAAAAGACAAATATCTTTCGATGCGTAATTTTGTCAGCGGATTTTCATTCGCAAATTTCGGATTGTTTACCGGTTTTGCAGACGGTATTTATAACGCCGTTTATTCGCTGGTTATATTGGAAATATTTCGATCGTCGGCAGTTGTCGGTATTTATGTGGCAATATATGCCGCGTTTTGCATGATTGTCGGGTTGTTTGCAAATGAACTGTTGCGCCAGTTTTCAAAGGCAAAGCTGTTTTATTTTTCTATGCTGATGCTGGCGGTGTGCTATGCAATGATGAGCTTTTCCATCAAGCCGTTTACGTTTATCGCACTGGACTATACAACCGGTGTTGCAATTACACTGGTGGGTGTGCTGATACCGCTGTTCATGTCGGATTTTTCCAAGAATGTCGGTATGGCAAAGCTTAATGCACGATATCATCTGTGGCTGAATGTGGGGGCCTTGTTTGCGCCAATGATTGCAGTGGCGATTGCAGGATATTTTGGAAACCGTGCGGCGTTTTTTGCGTCGGCGCTGATATACCTGGCCGGATGGATGTTCTTTAAATTTTTTGGAATTGTTCAAGAAGACAAAAAACGACGTCCTGTGAACCCGCGCAGAACCGTGCGTGCACTGTGGCGCAATATGCGGATGTTTTTTGCCGCCCCCGGAATGGCACGCGCATATGCAATAAATTTCGGATACTATTCACTGCGTGCAATGCGGTATTTGTATGTGCCGATCGTGGTGATTGAAAACGGCTTTACCAAGGACACGCTGGGGTGGGTTTTGACGCTGGGGATTATTCCGTATCTGGTGCTTAGCGAGTTTATGGGACGTGCCGTACGGCGTTTCGGCAAATCTATATGGCTGATGATGGGCTTTGGCTCGTTTGCGGTGTTTTCGGCGGCCGCAACCGTTGTTACGGGATTTCCGCTGCTGGCGATATTTGTGCTGTGGCAGATATCGGGGGCGCTGATGGAATCGGTACACGATTTGATGTTTTTTGACAATGCGAAAAAATCCGACCAGTCGCGTTTTTACGGCGTATTTAGAACAAGCGTGAATCTGCCAAATATTGTGGCGCCGATTCTTGGGGCGGCATGCATTGCCATATACGGGACAACCGCGGCCGTATGGGCGGTAACCGCAACGATTGGGGCACTGGCGGTGGGGGTTCTGGTCAGCGGCCGGCGTTGAAACTATTTGATTGCGCGGCGCTTATTTTCCTTGTATGATTTTCTTAAGATAAAAAGGGGAAAATATGGCAAAGAAAGAAGTTGCAAAAGAAGCGGGCGCAGGGAACAAGAACCCCGCATTGGAATCGGCGCTGGCACAGATTCAAAAACAGTTTGGCAAAGAAGCCATTATGAAAATGGGCGACGGTTCCCAGCAGAATATAGAGGCGATATCGTCGGGCAGTCTGGGGCTGGATATCGCACTGGGGATTGGCGGGTATCCGCGTGGCCGAATTGTTGAAATTTACGGGCCGGAAAGCAGTGGTAAAACAACGCTGGCGTTGCATGCCGTGGCAGAGGCTCAAAAGAAAGGCGGTACGTGCGCGTATATTGATGCAGAAAACGCCCTGGACCCAAGCTATGCTAAAAAGCTGGGTGTTAATGTTTCTGATTTGATTATATCTCAGCCTGATTCCGGCGAACAGGCGCTTGAAATTGCAGATACGCTTATTAAGTCCGGTGCGGTTGACGTTGTGGTAATCGATTCTGTGGCGGCACTGGTACCAAAGGCTGAGCTGGAGGGCAACATCGGCGATTCTTTTGTTGGCACAACGGCGCGACTGATGTCACAGTCTTTAAAGAAACTGGCCGGGTCGGTATCGCGCAGTAACACGCTGCTTATATTCATTAACCAAATTCGTATGAAAATCGGCGTAATGTTTGGTAATCCTGAGACCACGTCGGGTGGTAACGCGTTAAAGTTCTATGCATCGGTTCGCTTGGACATACGCCGCACGGGCCAGATAAAGGACAAGGAAAACGTTATCGGAAATGAAACCCGCGTAAAGGTTGTAAAGAACAAGGTTGCACCGCCATTCCGCACGGTTGATTTTAAAATCATGTACGGCGAAGGTATAAGCCGCATCAGCGAAATCCTGGACATGGGTGTAAAATATGACCTGATTGAAAAGGCCGGCAGTTTTTATTCCTATAACAACGAACGTATGGGCCAGGGCGAGGCAAACGCGCGTCAGTGGCTGAAGGAACGCGAAGATGTTCAGGCGGCGCTGTTGGATAAAATCATGGCGCGTGCGGCCGGAATTGCCGAAGAAATGACAACCGGTCCGGCCGATGATGCGGACAGTGAAGATGCGTCGGTGTCCGAATAGGTATAAATATAAAGGGGTATACAGATGAATTTGTCACGAATGGTCGCGATGTCGGACGTAATTGTCAATGGACATATTTTAAACTGGTTCTGGCGCGACCGCGAACATAGGCGCGCCGTTCGCAGCGATGTTATCGCGCGTGTAATACCGCGGTATTTCCAGCGATATCTGCCGGCCGCCGCCGCGGTGGAAGAGCAAAAGCCCATTCGTAATGACAAGCACGAAAAGATATTTTCCATATGGCTCCAGGGCGAGGAAAACGCGCCCGAACTGGTAAAAGCCTGCTTTCGCAGTGTGCGTGCGCATTGCAGCCAGGAATTGGTCGTGCTGGATGAAAAGACGCTGTTTGAATACATAAAACTGCCCGATGTCATAATGGAGAAACGCAGAAAGGGCATGATAAAGAATGCGCATTTTGCAGACATATGCCGGGTAGAGTTGTTGTACCAATACGGCGGATTCTGGCTGGATTCAACCGGATTTGTAACATCCCCGATACCACAGTGGATAGTTGACCAGGATTTCTTTGTATATCTGACGGGCCAGCGCGTGGGCAGTCCGTACAGCTTTATGCAGAACTGTTTCATACGTGCCCGAAAGGGTGCCTATCTGTTGGCGGCATGGCGTGCGATGATACAGGATTACTGGGCACATGAAGACAGCAGTTTTGATTACTTTATGCACCAGTTGTTGTTTAAGACGCTGGTGACAGGCGATGCGCGTGCAAAAAAATATTTTGCCGCCATGCCGCATCGCGACCAGGATCCGACACACGCCCTATGGTGGGATATCGCAGACAAGCCTTTTAATAAAAAAGAGTTTGAAAAGCATACCGAAGGCGCTTTCTTTCAGAAAACCGCATATAAAAGTTCGTATGCAGAAAATCCCGTACCCGGCACCACCGCGTACGAGATGATAAACAAAATGAACAAGAACTAACAAAGGTGCAACCATGCCTGCGATTTCAGTAATCATACCCGTATATAATGTAGAAAAATATCTGCGCCGGTGTCTGGACAGTGTTTTAAACCAGACTTTTTCTGATTGGCAGGCGATATGTGTAAACGACGGCAGTCCCGATGGTTGCGGCGCAATACTGGCCGAGTATGCCGCCCGTGACCCGCGTTTTGTTGTTGTTACAAAAGAAAACGGGGGGCTGTCGGATGCGCGTAATGCCGGAATGCCCCATGCATTGGGCGAATATGTTCTCTATCTGGACAGTGATGATTTTATTCATCCGCAGACAATGGAAATCGCCTATCACATGGCGCGGCGCGATAATTCCGATATTGTATCTTTTACATACGACAGGATATATCGTCCGCAGTTGATGGTGCGCCATAAACTGGGGCTGGATACAGACAGCGTCGTGCCGGCACGCATGCATAAAAAATACAATGTTGATAAAATTAAAACGCGTGTTACAAACGACGTTTACCAGTATGCGACCGAATATGCACACAATGCATTTAATCCAAAACGCCGTTGGCTGATAAAGCACTGCCAGGTTTGGAAAAATTTGTATCGCCGCGATTTGATTGCCGACACGCCGTTTATCAAGGGCATTTTGTTTGAAGATTTTCCGTGGTGGAGCGCCGTAATGCTAAAAAATCCACGGGTGACGATAACCGCATTGCCGTTGTATTTTTACGTGCCGAATTTTGGGGGGATTGTGCTGTCGTCAAAACAGTTGCGAATACTGCAGAGTTTGTGCATCGGCATAGAAAGCGCATACAGTCTTTATTCCGCCCGTGCAAACGAATATCAGATGGCGCAGTGGTCGCGAAAGTTCCTGTGGCTGTTTATAAAGTGGGCCTGGCGCAAGGTGCGCTATCTGGACAATGATATGGATTTGGACGTGGCGCGTCGATGCTTTTGCAGTCTGAAACAGATTGGCGCTCTGCAGAATCCGCCGACGCGTCGTGCACGGCGCATGCGTCACGATATTTATGACTTTATCAAAGGCGGGTGCAAAAACTCATGATTTCCGTTGTTGTGCCTGTTTATAATGTCGCCAAATACCTGCGCCGCTGTATCGACAGCGTGCGTGCCCAGACTTACACAGACTGGGAATTGATATGTATAAATGACGGCAGTACTGATAAATCAGCCGAAATTTTAAACGAATATGGCGCATTGGATGCACGAATTCGTATTATCAATAAAAAGAACGAGGGCGTGTCGGCCGCAAGAAATGACGGCATTGCCGCCGCGCGGGGCGAATGGATTTTGTTCCTGGATTCGGATGACTATATACATCCCCAGACGCTGGAGATAACGCATCATATTGCAAACAGTGTCAATGCTGATATCGTGTCTTTTCGACATGATATAAGAATGCACCGCCGCGTTCGCGCCGGAATGCGCGTGGGAATCCGCATCAGTTCCAATGTGCGCCAGAAAACCTATGATATCAGCCGCATTAAATACAAGGTAACTGATAATCTTATAAAATATGCGACAGAGCGTAACCACAGCATGGGCCGCTGGCGCGTGCGTCACTGTTATCCGGTAATGCATTTGTACAGACGAAATCTTATATCAAATATTGCATTTGATACCGATATAAGAATAACAGAAGATTTTCCATGGTGGACACGCGTGATATTCTCGCATCCGCGCGCGGCGATAACGCGCCTGCCGTTGTATTACTATGTGCCGCATTGGTCCAGTGCGCTAAACAACGCGCACGCCCAGCGTTTGTATGAAAACGTAGGAATGTCTATCGCGCGCTCGTACGAGGCCGCCGCCGCAGTCGCCAGACCGGGCGAGATGCGCCGCTGGCAGCGGGAGTTTTTATGGCCCTTTATAATTACATGCGTGCGTGCAGTGCGCCGTGCCGGTGATGAAATTAATCGTCAGAGCGCGGTTGACCGTTTACAGCACATGGAAAAAATGGGATGTTTTGACAATCCGTCGGGATATCGTGCACGTAAATACCGTCGATGGATTCGCGGGTTCATCAAAAAATAGTTTTTATATTCCCGTTTCTTCAAAACGTTCCGGTATTGTTGTTACCCATTTCAGCCCCAGCATACCCGGTTTGTTCAGGTCGTATATTGGACGAAAGATGCGCTGCATCACGCGCGCCAGTGCGCGCGGCATGTTTTTATGCCGGGCGCGTGTTATGATATCAATCGTTTTGGCCCGCTTTTTCAGATGCCGTGCCCATGACGGGTTTCTGTCGCCGATTTTGTTTTTTATCATGTCTAAATCAACGCCGCCGAAATGCAACAGGTACAAATTTTTATCAATGTGAAAATTATGGCCCTTTACGCTGTGAAATCCGCTGCCCCAGGTGGCCGGGCGGCTTAACACGACGGGTTTCGTATAACGTGTGGACATCAATGCATACCTGCGCTGGGGCAGCATTGGCATACCTTCGTCCAGGGGGCTTTCTGAATTCAGGTCCATTCCGACATCCAGACCCAATCCAGACAGTGTTGTGCCGATTTTTTTATTCGACAGATATTCGCTGAGCGTTACGCCCAATGCCGGATCCACAACCAGAAATTCATCACAGTCGCATCCGACAACAATGTCATATCCGTCGGCAAACAGCCTGCGCGCCAAATCCGACAGCAACAGTATTCTTGTTTTGTCGCCTTTTTGGACCGCCTGGTCTTTGTGCGGCATTTTTGTTATGTTTGCACGTCCCGCACGGGCCGGCGTGGGCTGGTCCAGGCCGTCAAGATATATATACAGGTTTTCTTCGCCAAATTGTTCGCCGTAATATGATATCCAGCGGTTCAAGAAAAATTCATCGTTGCGGGCCATTGTAATTGCCGCAATGCGTTTGGTACTGTGATGCTTCATAATTGTCCCTTGCGGGCCTTTTTTATTCCGTATTTCAGGCCGCGCATAAATATTTTAACCGGATTGTTTGTCAAAAGCCAGTCCATATATTCCACGCCATATGTACGACGGGCATTTTCCATTATTGCGTCGCGTGCGGTCGGGGATATATGCCCCAGCACGTATAATATCTGGCGCCCCAGCCGGCCGCCGTGCCGCGAAAACGCCACCTTTTTCATAAAGGGCAGGCCGGTTCGATATAATTTTTTTATCTTGTTATAAACGCCGCGGTTTTCCACATTCCACAGGCATCCCCAGGACAGGTTATGTCCCGCAACCAGGGCGGTAAAACCCTGTTCATATAATTTTGTTATGGTTCCCTTGTTTGTTTGGGGGCGTACGGATGTTATGAATTTTTCAAACCACGGGGACAGGAATACTGTTGGGCGCATGCCTATAAACCATGATTGTATATGCGGATGATCGGGATTTGGATTGCATACCGGACCGAATGCATCCACCCCCATTGATTCCATGGCATGGAGTGCCGGCCCAATATCCGCCAGCGGCCCGTACACAGAATCATTTACCATGTATACGAAATCATAATCGCTTAAAATGTCCGCGTTGCGGGCATGGGTGTATGCCCGTTTGTATGAGCCAAAATCGTATTCGCCGTGACGCCGTGCGTCGGCATGGATTGTATATGGCATCAGCTTTTTTATTGAGCCGTCCCGACAGTCAGAGTCCATATGAACGATTACATCGCCGTATTTGGACAGTGCCCCAACATAGTATTCAAGTGATGCATCAATGTTTCCGGCCCGGTCGTATGCTGCAAACAGAAACAGTCTTTTTGTGGACATTTATATTCCTATTATTTAATAATAATCATATAATAACGGTTGGATGTTTATTTTTCAATACAGGAGTGCGGCTTGAAATGCGAAATTTATACAGATAGGAAATATAAGAAATATTTCAACAAGGATGTTGCCGCCAGGCGTATAAGCGGTGCGCCGTTTGATAAAGACGCCTTGGATGTCGACTGTGTTGATTCCGGACTGGTTGCGGTGGATATAAAAAACGGTGCGTTTGGAATATTCGATAAGAATGATAGTCTTGTTCCGTCGTCTATTCAGCTGCGTGGCAAATCGGGACAGTTTATACCACGGGTAAAAAATCTGGATGTGGCGGACAGTGCAGACCAGGCAATATTCTTAGGCAATATTTATCCGCACTTTGGCCATTTTTTGTTAGAGCATTTAAACCGTGCATGGGGGCTGGGGCGTGTATACAAAAAGGGCATGAAGGCCATATTCATAGATAATAAAAATATCGGCGCCCAAAAGTTTGTTTTTGATTTTACCGACATGCTGGGGATTGCGCGCAGTGATGTTTTAATTCTTAACAAATCCGTACGGTTTAAAAGGGTTTATGTCCCGGCGCAGTCGTGGGTGACCAAGCGTCGGGCCAATACCGATTTCTGCAAGGCGTTTGATGCGATGGCAGAAAATGTGCCAGATTACGACATGGGTAATAAAATTTATGTGTCGCGTGCGGCGCTGTCGGCGGAAATGAAAGTTTACGGGGAAGAGCGGATTCAAAAAATATTCGAGAAAAACGGCTATCGTGTGATTTATCCTGAAAAATTGCCCCTGGCGCACCAGGCGGCGATAATAAAAAATGCAAAATGCCTGGCCGGGTGCGGGGGAACGGCGTTGCATCTGGCGCTGTTTATGCGGCCCGGTGGTCGGGTTATCCAGATTAAAAGAAACAGCGGGGTAAAAGACAACGGTCCGATACAATGGATGCTGAACACGGTGCGCGGACTAGACAGCGTGTTTATCCAGGCGTCTGTTGAAAAACGCGTGACTGAGCATAACTCTAAGCTGCCGCAGATAATAGGTGTTACGAAATATATGCGCCGCTTTTTTGATGACAACGGGTTTAAATACGACGCGGGGGATTTATCGGAAAACAAGTCGGCGCAAAAATCCTATGATGTCGCGCTGGCCGCGGCCAGCGCCGCCACCGGCGGCGCAATATACATAAAGTTCAAGCGCTTTTTGATAAAGTTTGTTTCCTGCTTGGTTCCTGGGCGTGTTCGGCGCGGCCGGGTGCGGGCATGGATGAAGGAACGGTTGTAAAAAAAATCCCCACATGGGGATTTTTTTTACATTTCTGTATTCTTGCGCATTTTTTTACGCGTATTGCTGTCGAGTTCTTTCTTGCGCAGACGGATTGTTGCCGGTGTTATTTCGACCAGCTCGTCATCCTGGATGTATGACAGCGCTTCTTCCAGTGTGATTTTGCGCGGCGGGGCCAGAAACAGTTTTTCATCCGCCGTAACAGAGCGCATGTTGGTCAGTTCCTTGCCTTTTATCGGATTAACCTCCAGGTCATTTTCCTTGGTGTGTTCGCCGATAATCATACCGGAATAAACCTCTGTCTGGGGGCCGATAAACAGCGTTCCGCGCGGTTGCAGGTTAAACAGCGCGTATGTCGCCGCAGAACCATTTTCCATCGATACCAAAACGCCCGGGCGATATTGTGTAATTGGGCCGCGGTATGGGCCGTATTCGGCAAATACGCGATTCATTATACCTGTTCCACGGGTGTCGGTGCGGAATTCCGACAGATATCCAATCAGACCGCGTGACGGCGCAGAAAATACGATGCGGGTCTTGCCGATGCCTGATGGTTTCATTTCTGTAATAGTTGCCTTGCGCTTGGTCATCTTTTCGATTACAACACCGGAAAACTCGTCATCAACGTCGATAACAACATCTTCGATGGGTTCCAGCTTTTCACCGTTTTCGCTCTCTGTCATTACAACGCGCGGGCGCGATACTGACAATTCAAAACCTTCGCGGCGCATGGTTTCGATAAGAATGCCCAATTGCAACTCGCCGCGGCCTGAAACCTCAAATGCCTCGTTGTTGGTGCTTTGCGTTACTTTTAATGCAATGTTTGTTTCGGCTTCTTTGAACAGACGTTCGCCAATCATGCGCGATGTTAATTTTTTGCCAGATTTCCCAGCCAGTGGCGATGTGTTTACAAAGAATGTCATCGTCAGGGTTGGCGGGTCAATCGGCAGGGCCGGTATCGGTTCCGTCACAGATACGTCGCACAGGGTGTCGGCCACGGTTGCCTTAGAAAAACCGGCAACAACGACGATGTCGCCTGCGGATGCGCTGTCGCGGGATACTTTTTCAACGCCGCGGTGCTCAATAATTTTGGTAATTTTGGCATTTTCAATAAATTCGCCAGACATTGATATTGCCTTGACAGACTGGCCCACGCGAACCGTGCCGGATTCAATTTTGCCGGTAAGTATCCGCCCAACGTATGGATCCGCCTCTAGCGTGGTGGCCAGCATGCGAAACGGTGCATCAATCTGGCAACGTTCGCCATTACAGTCCGGTGCGGGAACGTGGTCCACAATTAACTGAAACAGCGGGGTCAAATCTGTATGCGGGTCATTCATGTCACGCACGGCCCAACCGTCGCGGCCGACGGAATACAAATACGGGAAGTCTAATTGCGCATCATTTGCCCCCAGTTTATCGAACAGGTCAAATGTTTCGGTCAGCACTTCGTCCGGGCGGGCATCAGCACGGTCAACCTTGTTTATGCATACAATCGGACGCAGGCCCAGCTTTAATGCCTTGGATAATACGAATTTTGTCTGGGGCAGGGGACCTTCGGCGGAATCAACCAGCAGTACAACCCCGTCAACCATGGACAATATGCGTTCCACTTCGCCGCCGAAATCAGCATGGCCCGGCGTGTCAACGATATTAATTTTGTAATCGCGCCATTGTATAGATGTCGGTTTGGCAGATATGGTAATGCCGCGCTCACGTTCAATGTCGCCGCTGTCCATGACGCGGTCTTCAACTTTTTCATTTTCGCGGAATGTACCCGACTGTTTCAGCATGTTGTCAACCAGTGTTGTTTTACCGTGGTCAACGTGTGCAATGATTGCAATGTTGCGAATTTTCATGAATTTGCCTTTTTTTATCGGATACAGGTTATAACAAAATTTGAAAAATTCAAGAAATAAGGTTGTTTTTATGATAAAATATAAAAAGTTTAATAAGGGGGGATAAATGAAAAAGTTTCTGATAATCCTTATGTCTATGGCAACGTCCGGGGCGTTTGCAATGAATGAGACGGCCGATATGCTGCGCCGCTGTGAAGGGGTAAGCGTGGCGAATTCGGACAACTATATATTACGCTGTGTGCGCGATGAAAAGATAATAAAAACGATTGAGAATGGTTCCGAACAGTTTTTTGCCTCTGATAACGATGGCGATATAAGGGGCAGCTTTTTGGACTCTATTCCCGATAACGATGATTACATATATGTCAATGTCATTATGAATTCGCCGGACCCGCGCTATAAAAATCAGACGTGTTATCGTTTTGTGCGCGAAAAAGATTTGAAGCGTGACGGATATTATGCCGTTGAGGTCTGTGAATATGAACGTGCGGATTATTATTTATAATAGTCTTGACAATTAAAAATATTTGTCTATAATAATAGTGTTATAAAAATAAAAGAGGGACTATTATGCAGACAAATAATAAAGAAATTGTTGTTTGGTCAATCAAAAGCGGACTGCGTGCTTTTTATGAGCTGGCGTATATGAAGGCGTATCGTGGTTCATGGTATAAAAAGCTGTCGCGTTCACAGCAGTTGCAGGTGGGGCGTGCAATGTTTACTCTGCGCGATATTGCGGCCGCGCCGGAAACGCATTTCTCGCGTGAGGCCACCGAGAGCCAGTGGCGCACCCGTGGCAAGGAATATGCCAAGATTCACGGTATTGCTGAAGAATGGGCGTCATATTATATTGTCCCGTCGGTTGCCGACATGGTTCGTGAAAAGGTGGAACCAGCGTTTTTTAATGATTATCAGCTGCGTGCGCGTTTGTACAATTTCTGTGAAAAGGTACAGGACTGGTACTATAATTCTACATCTGCCGAACCGAATGTGAAGGCTCTGGCGCAGACTAACGGCGAAGATATTATCGCGATGTCAAAAAGAATTAGCAAGGACTGCAGCATTGAAAAAGATGGTCGTGCGGTGCATTATATAAACAAGTTCCTGGAAAGTCAGAAGTTTCAGCGTATGTTTCTGCCAGTGTGTAGCAACCAGAAATAAATAAATAAAAAATCCGGCGATTGCCGGATTTTTTTGTTTAGTGTTTTCCGCCAATTTTTGTGCGGCCAGACATCAGCGGCTGCAGCTTTTTGGGGATGTTGACACTGCCATCGGCGTTTTGATGGTTTTCCAAAACCGGAACCAATGCGCGTGGGCATGCGATTCCTGTATTATTCAGTGTGGCGCAAAAACGCACGTCGCCATCAGTGCCGCGATAGCGCGTGTTTGTGCGGCGGGCCTGGAACTGGCCGATTGAAGAGCAACTGCCCAGTTCGCGGTATGTGTTTTCAGATGGGAACCATGCCTCTACATCGTTCATTTTAACCTTGTTAAAGCCCATGTCGCCGGTCGAATTTGCAATAACACGATAGGGCAGTTCCAAATCTTCCATGATTTCACACAGGTTGTTTAGTAACAACTGGTGCATTTCATCGGATTGTTGCGGGGTGCAGAAAATGTACTGTTCAACCTTGTTAAACTGATGAAAGCGTACAAGCCCGCGCGTGTCACGGCCCGCCGCACCCGCCTCTTTGCGAAAGCAGGGGGAAAAGCCCGCGTATTTTATCGGCAGGTCTTTTTCGTTTAATATTTCCCCGGCATGCAGCGAGTTAAGTATTATCTCTGCCGTTCCGGCCAGGCATCTGTCCGTGCCCGACAACATAAATACGTCGTCGTTCATAACGGACATGTCCGCACCCATAAAATGGCCGGCGTTGAATATCGTCTGGGGTTTTGTGATTGACGGGCATTCGACAAATCTAAAGCCTTTCTGTATCAGTTTTTGAATCACGTATGTTTCTATCGCCAGTTGCAGCTCTGCGGCCTCGCCCATCAGGGCGTATGTGCGCGTTCCGCATATGCCGGCAATTTTTTCAGGCGCCCACCAGTTGTTCATGTCTAACAGGTCCCACTGGGCGCGCGGGGTAAAGTCAAATTTGCGCGGCGTTCCCACGCGGCGGATTTCAACATTGTCCGCATCATCGGCGCCAACCGGCGCGTCCTGGGCCGGAATCTGGGGCACGCGATGCATCAAATCGTTTAGCTGTTCTTCTTTTTGGGCAAGCTCTGCCAAATCGGCGGCTATTTCTTCGCCAATTTTTTTTGATGCCGCAATCAGCGGCGCTTTGTCGGATGCCGTCGGGATTTCGCGTGTAATCTTGTTTTTTTCCGCAGTTTTTGTCTGGGTCAGCGTCTTTAGTTCACGCACACGCCCGTCCAGTGCCAGAATTTCATCCGTATAATCGGTAAAGCCTTTTGTTCGGCAGGCCTGTTTCACAATGTCGGGATTTTCGCGTATAAATCTTATATCCAGCATATTTATTCCTTTATTTATAATACCAATCATAGTATCGCGCGGGCGTTGGTGCAATTATAAAATGCATTTGCAGACAGACTTTTCGTATGTTATGCTGGGTTTCAAAACAAAGACAAAAGGAAAGGTGTAATGAACGAAATCATTATGTATGATGTTATTATTTTGGGCAGTGGCCCGGCAGGATTGACCGCCGCGCTGTATGCATCGCGTGCGAATAAAAAGACGCTGGTGCTGGGCGGTGACAGACTGGGGGGGCAGACCGCCGGCATAGCTGTTTTGGAAAACTATCCCGGATGGGCCGGCAGTGGGGCGGAACTGTCCGAATTTATGAAAAAACAGGCCGAAACGTTCGGGACAGAGGTTGTTTTTACATCTGCAAAGACAATATCGGGCGATGCAGAAAGCGGATTTAATATCATGTGCGATAACGGTCAGCGCTATGTCGGACGTACTGTGATTATCGCAACAGGTGCCAGCCCGCGCCGCCTGGAAATAGATGGCGCACGCGAACTGATGGGCAAGGGTGTGTCTTATTGTGCCACATGTGACGGATTCTTTTATCATGAAAAAGATGTAATCGTATTGGGTGGCGGTAACAGTGCGCTTAACGATGCGCTGTATTTGGCGGACCTGGCCAAGAGTGTAAAAATTGTTTACCGAAAGGGCGCATTTACCCGGGCAGAGGCGGTATTGCGCAATCGTGTGGCCGAACGTGAAAATATCGAGTGCCTGTTTAACACGGATTTGACAAAGATTGCCGCAACCGAAGACGGCCGCCTGGTTGTGACGACGACAGATGGTGCCGAAATTGTGACAGACGGTCTGTTTGTTGCAATCGGCCACGAGGCAAATACCGATTACCTGACAGAGGATGTTGCCCGTGACAATATGGGACGACTGGCGCAGAGCAATCTGCCGGCGGGAATGTTTGTTGCCGGGGATGTTCAGTCGGGAATAAAAATGCAGATTGCAACCGCGGTTGGCGCAGGATGCAGCGCGGGCATGGATGCGATTGCATATCTGAACTCGAAAAGCTAAGGAAACAGACTTAAAATCCTTGCGCGGGGCGCAGGAAACTAGTACAATACGTGCATAGTTAATATGCCTAATAAAAACCACCGATAAAAACGGTGGTTTTTATTTTTGAAAAAATACCGGATTCCTGCATATGTTTTTTCCCCTTTTTTATGCCTAAGGAAAACGGTCCTTTTTTTGTTGCGATGTTATGTTGCCAAAGTAATGCGGCAACCAATGTTAGCGGGAACTGTCTTTATAGGAATCAATTGGAATGTTGGTGGTGTCCGGTTGGCGGGACAAAGCCTGGGGCGACATGCTCGGCCGGGTATGCCGGATGTTTACAGTCTTCCTATGTCAGCAATATAGGCGACAGCCCCGTTACCGAGCAAAACGGCAGTGAAACAAAAAAGTATACATGCACGTCGTCCGGATGGCAGGTAACAACGTCTGGGGGCAGTTCGACATCATGCGACAGATATTCTTATTATCATCCCGGATATGGATGCAGGCAATGTCCGCTGCCGGATTTTACATATGAAGACGGCGGTGATTTGTTGCCGCATGGCGACAATTACGAGTTTTTGTTAACAGGGTGTCGTATATATGTCGGCGACGGAGAGCTCTATAAAGATGATACCGGCGTTTTTATGTATAAGGAACCCGTCACATGTTATCATGATGGCAGATATAGCTGATGTTATTTTTTACCGAAATGTTTTTTTAGCACGTCGTACGCATTTGTTATTTTTGTAAATTCTGTTGCCGCATTCTTTACGTCTTTTGCCGTATCGGGGTGATATTTTTTTGCCAATGCGCGATATCTGGCGCCAATGTCGCGCCATGTGGCGCCGGGCGCCAGCCCCATTGTTGTCAGCGCGGCGCTGACCGGGCCCGGTGTTTTCTTGGCGGGCGGCTGTTTATCAAATTCAGCACGGCCGCTGATAAAATCGTTTATGAACTTAACATAATCTGCCGCGTCGGCGTTTGCGTCATTTTTATCGCGCAGTGGTGCGCCGAATGTCTGGCGCTCCCAATCATCCTCTATTTCGTCTGCCGTCATGTTGGCGTAAAAATTCCAGTTTTTATTATATTCGGCGGCATGCTCTTGGCAAAAGAACCAGTATTCTTTCAAATCGCGCGATTTTGGTGCACGACATGTCCCGGCCTTGGTACAGCCCGTATGTTCGCATTTCTTTATCATATGTTCTTGTCCAAATTTTGGCCGCCCAGCGGGTGGCAGTGTTTTACAGTTTCTATCAAGTTGTCTGGCATAACGTGTGTGTATATTTGTGTTGTGGCGATATCCTCATGCCCCAGCATTGTCTGTATCGCGCGCAGGTTTGCACCACCCGCCAGCAGGTGTGATGCAAATGAATGACGCAGAACATGCGGACTGACCCTGGTTGGCGATATGCCGGATAAAACCGCACATTTTTTTAAGATTTTAAACAGACCGTCGCGCGTAATATGGCCTGATTTTCCGTTGGATGGAAACACGTATTTTGAATCGATGTCGCCGCGCAACTCCATCCATTTGGCCAGTGCCTGTTCGGCCCCCGGATGCATCGGGACAATGCGTTCCTTGGCGCCTTTGCCGTGTATCAGCAGGCGTCCTGATAATATCCCCGTCACGGGCAGCGCGCACAGTTCGGACACGCGCAGGCCCGATGCGTAGAGCAGTTCGATAATCGCCCGCAGACGCGTGGCGTTTCGTGTGTCGCCCGCGGATGAAATCAACAGCTCTATTTCCCTTTCGCTTAACATTTTGGGCAACAGTTTTTCGCGCTTTGGCAATTCAAGGTCGGCGGCCGGATTTTTTTTGATGATTTTTTCCAGCATTAAAAACTTGTAATATCCGCGCAGTGCGCTGGCCTTGCGGGAAATGGTCGACGCCTTGTCGGGCAGTGCGGCCAGATACGCCCCCAGGTCCGCGTCTGTTGCAGACATCAGACCCCCGGGCAGTGCCGCATCCGCGGCACGTAAATCGGATTCATATGATGCCAGTGTGTTGCGGGCGCGTCCGCGCTCCGCGGCCAGCGCCTCTAAAAACGGTTCGATATAGTTCATGGATACAGTACTATTTCCGTTACGTTTTGGGCCGGCGGGAACGATATCAGCATCAGCGCCACCACCGCGATTATTATCGCGGCGATAATGATGCGGTTTCGGATTGTGTTATTTTTCTTCTTTTTTAACGGCATGATCATCCCCGATGTTTATATTGTGTCAAAACTGGCGATAAATGCCCCCGCGGCCGCGATTATTATCAGCGGCGGCGCCACCACCGCCAGCAGTGGCGGCAACGCACCGGTCGCCCCCAGGGCATTGAACATATTCAGCAGAAAGTACAGCGCAAAACACGTAATTATTCCCATGCCGAATTTTACACTGAACGAATAGTTTCGTCGCTGGCGCGTTTGGGAAAACGCAACCCCCAGCGCCGCCATTGCAATCATGGTCAGCGGCAGAAACAACAGCGTCCAAAACTGTATCAAATGGCCGCGAACAGGTACGCCGATGTCGTTCATTTTTTCTATAAAGCGTGGCAACTGCCAGAATGAAATCTGGTCCGGCTGTAAATATCTGTCCAAGACGTTTTGCGGGTTTAACAAACTGGGGCTGTGCCAGGGGGCGCGGCGCATGCGGGCGGCACTGTCCCAGATTGTGGCGTCGGGCGCATCCAGGCCGTCGTTCGACAGTGTTATGCGGTCCGCCATTACGCGCTGGGTTATTTTAAATTCCGCGTTCTGGACATATAGCGTCGCATTCTCAAAGGTCAGCGAGTTCGCCCCCGTGCGCATGTTTTCCGCCTGCATCGTGATATAGCCGGCCGGCGATTCCTCGCGCAGCCAGATGGCGTCGTCAACCAGTTTCAGCTGGGCCGCGCTGATGTGTCGCGTGCTCAAACTGACCGAGTATGGATTTATTACCGTTGTTGCAAACAGACCGATTAGCGCCGCGCCAATCAATAGAGGCCGGGCCGCCTGATACGGGGACATGCCCGCGCTGGATACAATGATGCTTTCACTGGATTTGGTCAGGTTGTATGACGCCAGCAATGTTCCCATGAAAACTGCCATCGGCAGAAACAGCGGAACATATTCCAACAGGCGCATCCATGCATCTGCAATTGTTTCGGCAACCGTGGGATTCGCAGGCAGGCGTTCCACGAACGTTACCGCCAGTATTATGCCGCATACAACCAGCATGACCAACCCGACGCCCGTAAAAAAGCGCCGCATTAAAAAACGGTTCAAAATATTGAAGCTAAACATTACTTTTAAGTATATATCCTTCATTTGATAATTGCAAAATTAAAATGAATGCTTATAATTTCTCAAAAAATACAGGAAAGATGAAATGGAAAAGAAACCGATTTCGCGCGCTGGATTTGACGCGCTGTTGAAAGAACTGAAGGATTTAAAGGAAAACCAGCGTCCCGAAATTTTGAAAATAGTGCAATGGGCGCGGTCGCTGGGGGATTTGTCGGAAAACGCTGACTACAGCGCGGCCAAGGAAAAACAGCGCCAGATTGACAAGCGTATACAGTTTATAGAAGGGGTTGTTGGAAACGCCAATGTTGTGGATGTGGAATCGCTGACGGGTAATCGCGTCGTGTTTGGCGCCAAGGTTGTTGCCGAAGATGACGACGGCAACCGTATGCAGTGCCGGATTTTGTCGGATATAGAGGCCGACGGCCGCAGTGTCATATCATGCACATCGCCGGTTGGCCGTGCGCTGATAGGGCGGTGTGTGGGCGATACGTGCGTGGTTCGTCTGCCGTCGGGCGAGCGCGAATATGAAATTTTATCGGTTACGTTTAAGGACTAGTTTTCGATGCATGTGCGCGTTTTGCCGGATTTTTTAATTAACCAAATTGCCGCCGGCGAGGTGGTAGAGCGCCCCGCATCAGTGGTAAAAGAACTGGTTGAAAATGCGCTGGATGCGGGTGCCGACAACATCGTGATAGATGTTGTGGACGGCGGCCGGACGATGATATCGGTTATGGATAATGGCGGCGGGATGAGCGCCGATGATTTGAAAACCGCCATTACGCGTCATGCAACGTCAAAGCTGCCTGATGATGATTTGCTGAATATAAACTTTATGGGTTTCCGGGGCGAGGCACTGCCATCTATTGCATCGGTTGCCGATATGACCATAGACACTTTTCGGGCCGGCGAACCGAACGGCTGGCAGATAGATGCAAATACAGGCCTGGTACGGCCCTGTGCATGGGACGGCGGAACGCGCGTTCGTGTCAGCAACCTGTTTGGCAAGACGCCCGCGCGTCTAAAGTTTATGCGTGCAGACCGTTCGGAAATGGCAAGCGTGCTAGAGGTGGTTAAACGCCTGGCGATGTCGCGTGCCGATGTTGGCTTTGTTTTGAATGACAAGTGGATTTTTCCAAAAAACCAGGATTTAGAGCACAGAATCGCAGATGTTATGGGGGATGATGTTCGTGGCAATATGCTGCGCGTGGATGCCGCATCGGCCAGTGATGCATCAATGCATCTGCGCGGGTTTATATCGCGCCCGACGCTGCGCCGTGCGTCAAGCGTGGACCAGTACCTGTTCGTGAACGGCCGCCCGGTCAAGGACAAGGTTTTGGTCAGCGCACTGCGTGCCGCATACATGGATGTCATGCATGCACGCGAATTTCCGCTGTGTGCGCTGTATCTGACACTGGATCCGCGAAATGTGGACGTGAATGTGTCGCCCGCCAAGACAGAGGTTCATTTTCTGGAGCCGGCACATGTTCGCGCGTTTATTATCAAATCACTGCGCACGGCGCTGGCGGAAACAATGAATGTTGCCGCGGCTCGTCCTGTGATTGCGGTGGCGCAGCCGCGGGGCGGTGTTCAACAGACATTAACGCCGCGTACGGATTTTCATTTGTCGCCCGTTGGCGCCGGTGCGCCGCGTGTGCCGGAATTTACGGGTATGCGGGTATGTGCGCCCGATGCACCGCGTGCGGAAAATTTTGGCCCGTTTGCCTCAGATTTTGCTCGGCCCAACCAATCCGCGGCGCCCAGTGCAAGAATGCCCGCGGCGGCGCCCGCCGGGTTGTTTGATGAAATGCCGCTGGGGCGGGTCATAGGCCAGTTTGGAAACAAATACATTATCGCGGCGCGTGGCGATGATTTTATTATAGTCGACCAGCATGCCGCGCACGAGCGGATAACATACGAACGTCTGCGCAAGCATTCCATAAAAGTTCAACCGCTGTTGACACCGATTGTTGTGACATTGCGCCCCGAAGATATGGATGCTGTTGTTAGCGTTGCCGGCGAGTTGGCCGCATGCGGTGTTGCGCTGGATGCATTTGGCGACGATGCGGTCGCGATTTCGGCAAAGCCCGCAGATTGGAATCTGGACTGGGCGTCGGTCCTGCACGCCATTGCCGACGAGGTGCGCGCCAACGGTGCGTCGGCCCAGTTACACGAGAGGTTGCACCTGAAACTGGCCAATTTTGCATGCCACCACAGCGTTCGCGCCGGCCAGCGCTTAGATATGGACAGTATGAATGCGTTGTTGCGCGACATAGAACGGACCCAGCGCGCCGGGCAATGCAACCATGGACGGCCGGTTTATAAAATTATTCCGATGCATGAAATAGACGGCTGGTTCGAGCGGGCCTGATTTCAACTATTTCCTTTACACACGCGCCTTTTTTGTCTATTCTGATGGCATAAAAAGACAAGGAGAATTTAAATGGAAGCTGAAAATATCGCTGTTGTTGCCGATGCGGCATCAAGTGCGCCTAAAAACGATATGTGGGGCCTGTTGTTGTATCTGGTGGTGGTGTTTGGCATAATATACCTGTTCATGGTTCGGCCCCAGCGTAAACGCATGGCTGAATATAAAAAGATGCTTGATTCCATAAAGGTTGGAAATCGCGTGATGGCGGCCGGCATATATGGCACCGTAAAGAAAGTTGGCGATACCTCGATTGAGGTGGAAATTGCCAAAGGTGTCGTTGTAGAGGTTAACAAGAACGCCGTTGCAGGTGTTGATAAATAGGTTTTCACAAAAGGTAGAATGGTATGTTTAAAAAACTGGCAATAATATTCGTTGCAGTATTTTGCGTATTGCTGGCCGTGCCGACAATGATGCCGGGTGCAGCAAAATATTTCCCGTCATGGATACGCCCAATCCCGCTGGGGTTGGACCTGAAGGGCGGGGCCCAGCTGTTGCTGGAGGTGGATACCGCAACAATGATGCGTGAAAAGTCGGCACAGTTGTATGAGGAAACGCGCTCTGCGCTGATTGACCGCGACAAGGGTGTTGTGCGTTTTTCCAATCTGCGCAATGTTGACGGGACTGTATCGTTCACGGTTCGTGACGAGGCAGATGTTTCCAAGGCAAAAGGGCGCCTGAAAAGTGTTCTGGGCAATACGGTTGATATTGATTCAGACGGGCGCGTTATAACGCTGTCTTATTCGGATAAGCAAAAAGAGGAAATGGTGTCAGATGCGCTGACACGCAGTATAGAGATTGTTCGTCGCCGTATTGATGCGCTGGGGACCAAAGAGCCGTCTATCCAGACCCAGGGCGGAAAGTATATTTTGATTCAGTTGCCCGGCGTAGACAACCCGGAACATATAAAAGAGCTTATCGGGCAGACGGCAAAAATGACATTCCATTTGGTAAATGAAAATGTCCCGGCAGAACAGGTGGCATCAGGTCGCGCACCGGCGGGAACAGAGTTTATGCCGTATATGGAGTCGCCAGACCAAAAAGTCGCCGTATATTCCCGTGTAGAGGTTTCCGGCGAAAGTCTTAAGGATTCACAGGCGGATTTTGACCAGAATAATATGCCTGTTGTATCGACGGTATTTGATGCCACCGGGGCACGTCGGTTTGCCAAGTTGACAACAGAACATGTAGGCGAGCGTTTTGCAATCGTACTGGACGGCAAGGTTTTGTCCGCACCTGTTATTCGTGAACCGATTCCGGGCGGCCGCGGCCAGATTTCCGGCGGATTTACGTTGCAGGGGGCAAAAGACCTGGCGGTGCTGTTGCGGTCCGGCGCGTTGCCGGCGCCACTGTCGGTTATAGAAGAGCGCACGGTTGGTGCGGGCCTGGGGGCCGATACCATCGAGCAGGGTAAAATAGGTTCGGCCGTTGGCGTGCTGTTCGTGTTGATATTCATGATATTCTTTTATCGTGGATTTGGCCTTATTGCGAATATCGTGTTGCTGGTTAATTTGGCAATGATCATTGGAATTTCCGCGCTGTTTGGTGCAACGCTGACACTGCCCGGGATTGCGGGTATCGTACTGACGCTGGGGATGGCGGTGGATGCGAACATACTGCCGTTTGAGCGAATCCGCGACGAGGTGCGTGCCGGTGTTCCGACATTGCGTGCGGTCGATATTGGTTTCCACCGCTCAATGAAAACAGTTTTGGACGGTAATTTGACCAATCTTATATGCAGCTTGATTCTGTTCCAGTTTGGCGCCGGCCCGATACGCGGGTTTGCAGTGACGCTCTCTATTGGTGTTATAACAACGCTGTTTACGTGTCTGGCACTGTCCAAGGTCTTGATTGACTGGTACATGAACGGCAAGAACAAAAAAATCGGATATATAAAATAAGGCGCCAAGGGGGATTTAAGTTATGAAACTGCACTTTATGAAATATCGCAAATTATCGTACTGGGTTTCTGGAATCCTGGTCGCGATTTCCATTGTGTCGCTGGCGACGCGCGGACTTAATTACGGTATTGATTTTGCCGGCGGAATATCGATGGAGGTAACACCCGTTTCCGCCGAGTACACAATTGATAAAATGCGCACCGATTTGGCCGCGTTCAGTCCGGAACTGCAATCTGTGGACGGTTCCTCTATACTGTTGCGTGTGGGATTGCCAAAAGGTGCGACGGATGCCGAACAGAACACGCGCGTTCGTGAAATAAAAGACATACTGGGCGACAAGGTTCAGTATTCCCAGGTGCAAATTGTTGGGCCGAAAATTGGCGGCGAACTGGTGCGCGGGGGTATCCTGGCGATTCTGGTGTCGTTTGTTTTGATGAGTGTTTACATCTGGATTCGGTATCGCGGCGGATATGCGGTGGGCTCGTTTGTGTCGCTGGTTCTGGACTTTGTATTGATGTTTGGATTTTTCTCGGTCGCAGGTCTGGAATTTAATCAGACATCAATTGCGGTTATATTGATGGGTATCGGATATTCCATAAACGACAAGGTCGTAAACTATGACCGCATAGACGAAAACATCAAGAAATATCATAAAATGCCAATGACAGATTTGATAGACCTGTCTATCAATGAAATGATGCATCGTACGGTTATGACCAGTCTGTCCACAATTCTGGCGATGGTGGGACTGTATTTGTTTGGCGGACTGATGCTGCAGGATTTTGCGGTTGCAATGACGTTTGCAATTGTTATGGGTACGCTTACCAGTATCTATATCTCAAACGTGATTTTGTATCACTTTAACCTGCGCGAAACAAAATATTAAATCAGCGGGGCGCCGATAATGGGGGGAACAGGCATGAGATTGACACGACTCTTTTTATTGTTATTTACCATTTGTGTTGCGCCCGCTCGCGCTGATAGCCTGTTTTTCGAGGACGAGCCTGTTCAGCAGGGGTTGCGCGTCGCCGATGTATCGGCGACGTTTGCGGATATTTATCAAAAGCTTGACGGGGTAAAGTGGGGCGGAAAAAATCTGAATGTGGCGATTGAAAGTATCGAGCGCCTTAATAAAAATGCACATATCGCCGCCACCGACCAGCGCGTCGTTCTGGTGTGGGGCGATGATATTGTCGCAAATTATCCGCGTCCTGGGGCCGGCGACTGGAAAGGATTTGGCGAGATTACGACAGCACTTGTTTTAAAAATGCGCGAACGCGACCCCGAACTGCGTCGTCTGGGGACCAGCGAACTTTACCAGACTGTTGTGGGTGCATTGATGGCCGGGGTGGATGAAAATGGCCGATATATATATTCTCGTGCGGCTGAAATTGCCGAAGACGGCCGTCTGCTGACCAGTGCGGGTTTGACAGGCGCCCGCGACGAACGCGGGAATTTCCGTGTAAATGGAATATATAAGGGATCCAGTGCCGATGCGGCGGGTGTTCGCGCAGGGGATTTGATAACGGAAATTAATGGCCGCGCTGTCGCCGATATGACGGATGCTGATTTGGATGCCGTGATGTCCGGTTTTAATTCCGGGACGGCGAAAATAACATTATTAACGCCCGCAGGGACGCGGCATGTGGTGTTGCGCCGGGCAACGGTTGTATTGGCGGATGCGGATGTTGTGCATCGTGTCGGTGTTGGCGCCGACGGCGGCATACTGGAGATAGTTGTTCATAACGTTTCCGATGGCGCGGTTTCAATTGTAAATGAGGCGCTGGCAAAATATAAAGACGTGTCTGGAATTGTACTGGATTTGCGTTCCGCGACCGGCGACGACGAGCGTGCGGCCGCAAAACTGGCCGGGTTGTTCGTGGGGGGCGTGCCTGTGATGCGCATTGTTGAAACAGCCCGCGAAGAAGTGGAGGTGGTGCCGGGCGGTGCGGCGGTTACCCAGGCGCCGGTTGTTGTTTTGATGTCAGACCAGACGCGTGGCACGGCCGAGGCCATTGCGGCCGCATTTTATGAAAACAATCGTGGTATTTTGGTTGGAACGCCCACACGCGGCGCCGCCAGAATCGCCACACAGATAGATTTGAACAATGGCGGTGCATTGGAATTATTGAACAAATCGGTCAAGACCGGGACCGGCCGCGTAATAGACGGGCGGGGCGTGTTTCCGATTATTTGCCTGTCAAATATCCGCAGTGCATCCCAGCAAGAGGCTTTCTTCCTGAATGTATTAAATGGCGATTTTCGTGCGACGGACTTTAATTCAAAGACGGATGTGCCGGCGGCAGATATTCGGCGCGGATGTCCGGTAATTACCAGTGGCGCAGACGAGGATGCGTTATCGACCGCCGTTGCGGTAAAGATTTTGACCGATAAAAAAGTTTATAACAGATTAATGGACATATAATTTAAGGCGGTATGGGATGTTTTTAACTGCGGATAATAAAATGAAATGGCGTTTGCTGGCGTGGGCATGTGTTGTGTCGGTGGCGCTGGTTGTTATGGGGGTGTTCTGGTTTGATGCCCCGGTTTTGCTGTTTATGCGTGGTGGCGATTGTCGTTTCTGGCAGATTTTAAGCGCTGTTTTTGATGATAAAATATGGGCGGCGGTATTTGCCGGGGCGGTCGTTGGTGTTTATATAAGAAAGTCAATAAAATCAAAGCCTAATATTAAAAATGATAGAAATCGCTTTAGTTTATATGCGTTTTTTATGGATTTTTGGCAAAAAACAAAGCGTAGCAATGTGTTTTTGATATTTTGCTCTATCTTGTCGGCAGGCGTGGTCGTTCAAGTCTTAAAAGTATGTTTAGGGCGTGCCAGACCAATATTGTATGAGGCATTAGAGTTTACAGGATTTTATCCGCCGTCGTTTGACTGGGTGTTTAATTCGATGCCGTCGGGGCATACGGCGATATCTTTTGCGGCGCTGGTCATGATAGGAATGCTGGCCCCAAGGGTAAAGGTTCTGACGTGGACGCTGGCGGTGTTGATTGGCGTGTCGCGGATATGCGTCGGGGAGCATTGGCCGTCTGATGTGATATTTGGCGCGTTTATAGGAATGGTTGCCGCCGATTTGGTAAAATGGGCAATGCTGCGTGACAAATAATACGGCGTTTTATTCTTAAATTTTATCCTTTTTTGTGATACAATACGCGTCATGGATACGCAATCAAAGTTTTTGCCGGACAGTGTTTCCGGTGCATTGAAAAGTTTGGCATTTAGGGCACTGGGCGCCGTGATTTTTGTTTTGGGTGTATGGATGACGGCGGCGCTTGTATTTCATAATCCGTATTTGGACGGTTTTGCCGCCGCCAGTACAATGGGACGGCAAGGTTTTATGGGAAACGCTGTGGGCGCCGTCCGCTATCTGATTGGTTTTTTGCCAGCGTTGTTTGTTATGTTGTGTGTGTCGCGTCGCGGGTTGGTTATGCTGACCGGGGCGCGGGATGAAAATTCGCCTGAGTATAACTTTATGCGCGGGTTTATCGCGGTGTGTGCGGGTGCGGCCGGTATGGGAATGATTTTGCCCGGCGATACGTTCGGGGGGCTGGCCGGGGCGGTTGCGTCGGCTGATATGGTGTCTCTTGTTGGGGCGTGGACCGTGCTGCCTGGTATTTTATTCTTAGGTGTGTTTTTTATTATGGGTGCGGGTGTTTTACATATAAAATGGTCGCATATCAGGGCCGCCGCAGGACGCGTATGGCGGTTTTTGGTTTGGATTATGTCTGTATTCCATTTAACCCGGCCGCCTGTGCCTGAATCCATTGATGCGGACGATGTAGAAGAAGTTGAAGAAGAAGAGGAAACGCAAGAGCCCGATGTAGAAGAGCAAGAGCAAAAGCCGCGCCGCACACGCACGCGCGCAATAAAGCGTGCCGCATCGGCCGCGCCGTCGGTTCGCGTCGCCGGTGGCGAGTATAGTTATCCTGATCCGGCGTTCTTGGAAAAATCTGCGTTTGGCAAAAATGTTGTAACGCCAGAACTAAAGCGCAACGCGGCGTCGCTGGAGGATCATTTTGAGGAATTCGGCGTATACGGCAAAGTGGCGGGGATAAAGCCGGGCCCAATTGTGACGCTGTATGAATTTGAACCTGATACGGGCATGCGTATCGCTAAAATTACCGAAACGGTAAAGGATATGACCCGCGCCATGGCCACAGAAAACATACGTATTGCGCACATACCGCGCACCAACTATATCGGTGTTGAAATGGTTAATCTGACAACGCAGATGGTGCGTTTCCGCGGGTTGATTGAAAATCCGACATTTGTAAATTCTAAATATAAAATACCGTTGGCGCTGGGGGTGGACATCGGCGGAAATCCAATGTATTACGATTTGGCAAAAATGCCCCACATGATGATTGCTGGTCGTACCGGGTCGGGCAAGTCTGTATTTGTTCAGTCGATTATAACATCGATTGTGTATCATTTTTCACCGGATAAATGCAAACTGATAATTATCGACCCAAAAGGTGTGGATTTTGGATTCTGGGATGATATTCCGCACTTGATAACGCCGATTGTAAAACTGGATCCGTCGGCGGCTGTCAATGCGCTGAAATGGGCGGTGCGTGAAATGGAAGAGCGTTACAAGCAGCTGCAGGTGCTTAATGCACGCAATATTGAAAGCTATAATGAAACGGCGGCGCAAAAGAGGGCGGCCGGCGAAAAGTTAACGCGCCAGGTTGCCGTCGGCACGGATGAAGAAACGGGCGAGCTGTTGTTCGAGACCCAGGAAATTGATTTGTCTGATATGCCCTATATCGTCATTATAATTGACGAGGTTGCAGATTTGATGAGTCTGGCCCGCAAAGAGGTAGAGGCATGCGTTCAGCGTATCGCACAAAAAGCCCGTGCGGCCGGAATTCATCTGGTTATGGCGACCCAGCGTCCTGACGCGACGACAATCACAGGTGTTATCAAGGCCAACTTTCCGACGCGTGTTTCGTTCCAGGCGCGCAGTAATATCGACTCGCGTACGACCCTGGGCGAGGGCGGTGCGGAAAACCTGCTGGCGTGCGGCGACATGCTGTTCAGCGAGGCCGGCCGTGTTCCAGTGCGAATACACGGTGCGTTTATTTCCGATAACGAACTGGCCCAGATTGGCGACTTTCTGCGTGCCCAGGGTGCGCCGGAGTATGCGGATGGCGTAACCGACGGCGATGATACGGCCGATGCGGGCGCCGCCGTTGGCGCGGCCGGTGGGGACACCCCGACCAAGGGCGACAAGGATGCGGATTTGTACACCCAGGCCAAGGAATGTGTTTTGCGTGATAAAAAGCCCACGATTTCTTATATCCAGCGCCGTCTGCAAATAGGCTATAACAAGGCGGCAACTTTTATGGAACGGATGGAGGCCGAAGGCATCGTCAGTGCGCCCGACGCCAATAACAAGCGCCATATATTATAAGAAGCCAAATACTTTTACGCCGCCGGATTTTTCCGGCGTTTTTTATGCTTTTTTAAAGGGCGCGTTTATGATATAATTTATCCCAAAAGGAGAAATTGTATCATGAAAAAGCAGATGTCTTTGTTTATATGGGCGGCCGCTGTTTTCGGCATGGCACCCGTCTGGGCGGCAACCAATACGGGGATGCGTGCCGCATCCAGTGCGGATTTGTCCGGCGCGCCGGCGGTTCGCGCACGTCAAAATGTGAACTATGAAAAATATCAGACGCGCAGCACCACAACAACATACAAGTCGCGTGACGCGGGGGATTTATATTACACCCAGCCCGCCAGTCGTAGCGCACTGTACAAACAGTATGACAATTCAAATCGTGTTATGGGTACGTCGGCCAATGCCGCGACACGCAATGTTCGCACAACGCGTGCCGAAACAGTTCGCAGAGAGCTGAAACGCAAATATTATCTGGCGCATCCGTTCTTTCAGCCGTTAAAGGGCAAGTTTGGATCAATAACCGATGTTGCGTATTCCACCAACTCTTATGACATGACGCTGACGCCGTCCGAGGGAATGACAATTTCTGATACGCGCGCCAAATGGGATATGAAGTCTTTCTCTGTAAAAGAAGACTTTAGTTATGGTATTACAGATAAGTTGGCCGTGCTGGCGATGGCGAAATACGATTCCACCAAATATAAGTTTGACTGGTCTAGTGCGCCTGATGACAAAATGGATGACGATGGTTTCAATCTGTTCGGTCTGGGGGGCCAGTGGCGTTTTGTCGATAACGAGAAATGGATTGGAACACTGTCGGGATATTTTCAGCATCAGAAAGATATTGCCAACAGCTATATCTTAGACCTGAAGGGCGGATATAAAGTTGCACGTTCCACAATCTATGGATTGGCCCGCGGATGGTATGTTGATTTTGAGGGCAACTCTTATGGAAATGGAATAGAGGGCACAACCGCCGAAGGTCAGAAGGCCGCAATCTTTATCGCATACGACACCGATGTTGATAATACATTTTATATAGAGGGCGGACTGGGTGTGTTCAGTGTACTGGACGAAGACTGGACCCTGAATCTGGAGGCGATATTCGGTAACTATGACTGGCATAACCAGGCATCCATAAAAGGCGCCATTGGCTGGCAGCCTAATGACTGGGTTGCGCTGAACCTGTATGCCAAGACCGCGTTCTATGACAGTGCCGATGACAAAAAGTTGGGATATTGGTCATATGGTGCGGTTGGTGCCGATGGCAATCAGCTGGGCTGGATAAAACATGGCGAGGCAAAATTGTCCGACTATAAGGAAATGTCGGTTGGCCTGCAGGCTATATTCCAGTTTTAATCAAACTTGTGCGGTCCCCCCGGAATTTTTTTCCGGGGGGCTTTGCGCAGATGTAACAACGCAAAAGTAGGGGGGATAATATGTTTTGTAAAAAAATTGTTATCGCGGCGGTGTGCATTGCATGTGGAATGGGTGCTGTTCCGGCGCATGCAAACACACTTGAATTTGATACGTCGGATCCGCTGTATATGCAGGGAATCGGGGAAATTTTATCAAAATCTAATATAACGTATTACGACAGTGTGCTGCGCATAGGCCAAGATTTTTCATACGGTTTTAGCGAGCGTTTCATTGCCGGTGTTAATTTGCATTATCAAAACGATTTCGACGGCGACGAGGATGGATTTTCCAGTTTTGACCTGGGCGGTGTGTATCGTCTGATGACGCCGACTGAAAATAACCATAATATTATATCGGACGTTTTGTTCGGATTTAAATTTGGCGGCTCGTCACATGTGCGTACGCCGTGGTTCGCAGATTCTACGTATTACGCGGGTTTGCGTTTCGGACGTCAATGGGCGGGAATGACGCTGGCGGGGACTGTAAAATCCAGCTGGATTTTTGATGACCAGCGCGGAATGTCGTATATCGATTTTATACCAGAGGCGTACTTTAGACTGCGCGGGGCGTGGCGTGCGGGGATTGGCGCCGATTTTCGAAAGGCGACAAACCCGGATTATGACCAAGAGTGGATAAACGCAAAACTGGTTCGCCAATATGGCCGCACCCAGTATATTGGACATATAGATTACGAATTTGAAGGTGAAGAGTTTCAAGTCGGGGCAAAATTAAACATATTGTTTTAATATTTTGCCGTGATTTCATTTTCGCCTTTTGGGTGATGCCCGATTTGTGATATAATATATAATAATGAAAAGAGTTGTTGCGTGGATTTTTGCCGGTCTTGTCATATCGCCATTGCGTGTGTCTGATGCCGCGGCAATATCGCGGGCATTGCCTGCGGCGGCAACAAATGCAGAAAACGCGTCGGCTGTTTCTGGGCGGACATCGTCTGTCGCGCCAGATGCGGGCGCGGCCCAATCCGCCCCCGCGCGCACGGCGGTTCGTCGTGATGTTATGAATAATTCCGCCGCGCGTACCGCCGCGCAGGGCACGGAAACGTCAACGGGCGCACGTGGTGTTGTTGCATCGCGGACGGCGGCGGCACGCACGGCCGCGGGGTCAGAGACATCGGCGCGCGACAATTTGGACACGGCTGTTCATACTGTTGGGCGCAATGCGCGTGTGACGGCGGCATCTGTTAATAGTGATCCGGCGGTTCGCCGTGCGGGGATAAGCCTGCGTCCATCCACCGCAGAGGTGGGCGGTCGCGCCAAGATTGCCGGAACAAATACTCAAACGGGGTCAAATATTGGTGAATCTGTTCGCGCACTGCAGTCGCGTGCGGCATCAACCACGACCCAGCGCGAAACAATCGCAGAGGCGAAAGAAAGACTGGAGCAGACGGCAGAATTAAATAAATCGTGCCAAGAACAATACAATGACTGTATGGATCAGTTCTGTGCGGTAATAGATGCGAATCAAAAACGTTGCAGTTGCAGTGGGAACCTGTCGCGCTATACCAAGGTGGAAACCGCGGTAAAGGATGCCAATGCCCAATTGAACGATGTTGCACAGCGCATACGCTATGTAGGGCTGTCGGCGGATGAAATACGCGCGATTATGTCCGCGACAGAGGCCGAAGAGGCTCTGTCGGGCGCGCGTGACACGACCGAAACCCGCAGTATGCTCGAAGATATAGAGGAACTTATTAAAAATCCGTCAAGTTCAACCTCTGCCAGTGGCAGTGATACTTATTCAACGTTGGATATTAATCTGGATTTTTCCGACACATCTGATTTGTTTAATTTGGATTTTCTGAATAACAACAGCGGCAGTTTGTCCAATTTGCGCGGAACTGATTTGTATAATGCGGCAAAAAAGCGCTGTAACACTGTTCTTAGCCAGTGCAAGGATGCCGGTGCAACCAGCGCACAGATTACCGCGAACTATGACCTGGCGATAGACAAGGACTGTATCGCGTATGAACAGGGGCTGACCAAGATGAACGAAACGCTGGTATCCAATGTGCGCAGTGCCAATCTGATGCTGCAAAAAGCGCGATTGGCCGTGTTGCAAAACAAGAATGAATATGACGCCAAGGGATGTATCGCGGCACTGGATTCTTGTATGACCGATGAAATGGTTTGCGGCGAAGATTATTTAAAGTGTCTGGATCCGACCAAGAAATATATAGACGAAAACGGAAAGGTCGTATTGGGCCAGAATATCAGCAAAATTCGCAAATTCATGGTGGCGTATGACAATTCCATCATAGGAAAAGATTTTTTAAACAAGGCCAGCACCACCGCAGTAAGCGACGCCGCATGTGGAACATCCGTGGATGGTAACGAGGGGGGCGACGGATGGTGCGCTGTAAATTATCTGTTGCAAAAAATAGGAACCGGCGTACGGGGCACATCAACCGGTCTGTGCCGCACTGTCTTGGACAAGTGCCAGCGTTATACGTATGATTCTAACAGTAACAAATATATTTGGGACAATGACATTGTTTTAAATTATATTCAGCGTGCAATGGTAAATATAAAATCAGGCCAGGAAAAAGTAATATCCGATTATGCATCAAACTGTATGGTTGACGTCGCCGCATGCTATAACCAGCAGGTAACGCAGGTAAACGCATGGACAACATCCGCCAGTGTCAGCAGTATACGAAATGTTATGCGCGGTGCATGCCGGAATGTGGCGCTGACGTGCGGATATGCGGTGTTCTATGACTGTAAACAGGGGTGCTCGTATCTTAATGATGAAGATAAAAAGAATGAATGCGAAAAGAACTGTCCGGATGTGGAAACCGTTGGAAAAGAGGGCGACATCATAGACAGTATTTCCGAGATGTTCTATAACAGCATGCTGTGTCCGGATAATTCTGAATATGCGGGTGTAACCAAGACCAATGCCGCAGAGTCTGAAAAAAAGAAATATGTCAATGACTTGTGCAAGTGTCGCGAAGATTACGAGCCGTGGGGTGGCACATGCCAGACAAAGTGTCCAACCGCGGAAAATAACGGCGCAGGACGAAATACATATGGAACCTGTGTATGTGTGGCCGGGTTTACGTTTAAAAACGGCGCCTGTGAGGCAAACAGCACCGGGACAAAATAACACACGTTATGTGACGGAATAAAAAAATCGGGAAAATCCCGATTTTTTTATGCAGTGATTTTTGCCATAAATGCATCATGGGCCGCGCGCTCGTCATCGTGGGCGGGAAAAGTTCGATGCGGAAAATCGGCGCCGATTTTGGGATGCTTTAACAATGCATCGTGCTGTTGTGCGATTATTTCCGATATATCGGGGGCCGGTGCGGTGTTTTCAAGTTCCAGATAAACCTTTGCCAAAATTTCAGAGTCGATTAACGCCCCGTGTGCATCCGCACGCGCCGTCAGTGATATCCCATACCATTTTGCCAATGCATCCAATGTAAAAAGTTTTGGGCCAAAAAGGCGGTTTCGCGCCAGTACCAGTGAATCAATCTGTTGACTGCGCGGTATCTGGGGCAGGCCCAGTTTTGACAATTCATGATTTACAAACGGAAAGTCGAAATCCAGGCCGTTATGTGCAACGATTGGCGAATCTTTGACAAATTCAAGAAAACGAGGCGCGATAACATTCATTTTTGGCTTGTCTTCCAGAAATGCATTGGAAATCTTGTGAACCATGTATGTTTCTGGCGGAATTATTTTGCCCTCTGGATTAATATATTCGTGAAAACTGTTGTCGGTAATCTGGCCGTCAATTATTTCAACCGCACCGATTTCAATACAGCGATCGCCGCGCATGTATTCAAATCCAGTTGTTTCAATGTCAAAACAAATAACGCGTTTCATTTTCCATTTCCCTTTGATATACAATCTTGGGTGTATTATAATGAACGCGTGAATTTAATGCTAGAAAATCTTAACGAAGACCAGCGAGCTGCCGTTACCACAACCCAGGGGCCGCTACTGGTGCTGTCCGGGGCCGGAACCGGGAAAACCCGGGTTTTAACCACGCGGATTGCATATATTTTACAGCAAAACCTGGCAATGCCTTGGCAGGTGCTGGCACTGACCTTTACAAACAAGGCCGCGAACGAAATGAAATCACGCATCGCCGCATTCGGTGACGATGGGGCGTTTAATGCGCGCGACCTGTGGTGCGGAACGTTTCATTCTGTGGCGTTGCGCATTTTGCGTGCAAATGCCGATGCCGCCGGACTGCGTCGTGACTTTATCGTTTTTGGCGATGACGACCAAAAGGCCGTTATAAAAAACGTGCTGAATGTGATGGGGGTGTCTACAAAAACGCCCGCCGATTATGTGGAACAGTTTTCATCTGTAAAAGATCGTGGATTGCGTGCGCTGGAGTGCAAGGACAAGATTTTTCAGGCGTATAATGATGAATTGGCGCGATTGAACGCCGTTGATTTTGGGGATATAATATTAAAAGTTTTACAGCTGTTTGATACCAATCCTGATATTTTGTCGCGTTATCAGAACCAGTTCAAATATATACTGGTTGACGAGTTTCAGGATACAAACCACGCCCAGATGGAATTTCTGGAGATGCTGACGCGCGGCCAAGATATGCCAAATATTTGCTGTGTCGGTGATGACGACCAGTCTATTTATTCCTGGCGCGGGGCCGAGATAAAACATATCTTGAATTTTGATAAGACATTTCCGTCGTCGCGAATAATACGTCTAGAGATAAACTACCGCAGTACGGCAAACATCCTGGGGGCGGCAAATTCGCTGATAAAGCACAATCGCGGGCGCCTGGGAAAAGATCTGCGTGCGTCGGGCGACCGTGGCGCAGATAATGCCGGCGAACCGGTCTATGTATTGACCGTCCCCAGTGACTGGGACGAGGCCCGCGTGGTCGCAGATGCGATATTGCGTGATGCGGCCGATTTCGGAAAGTTTGCGGTTTTGATTCGTGCGGGTTCATTGTCGCGCTTGTTTGAGGAAGAATTTTCACGTCGCGGAATTCCATATCGCCTTATTGGTGCGACCAAGTTTTATGACCGCGCGGAAATTCGTGACGCCATTGCGTATATCAGGCTGATGGCGTACCGATTTGATGATGTTTCGTTCCTGCGCATAATAGGGCGCCCGCGTCGCGGGTTCGGGGCGGCGGCGATTGAAAAGCTGCGTGCGGCGGGGCCGGACTTGATGTCTGGTTTGCTGAATGCAAAACTGTCGGCAAAGCAGCGTGCGGCGGCGGATGAATTTTTTGCGGCGTTTGATTTTGACTGGGCGGCTATGCCGCCCGCGGATGCGGCCCAGACATTGCTGGAACGCGCCGGGTATTTAAAAATGTGGCGCGAGTCCAAAGAGCCTGATGCATCAGACCGGCTTGATAACCTGCGTGAACTGATAACAAATGTTATCTCAAAATATGATACAATTGCAGAATTTCTGGAACAGGCGGCACTGATGATGACGGATGACGATGCGGATGCTGCGGCATTGTCAGGCGGTGCCGTATGCGTTATGACAATTCATGCCGCCAAAGGGTTAGAGTTTGATACGGTGTTTTTACCCGCATGGGAAGAGGGCGTTTTCCCAAATGAAAAAACAGTTGAGGAGGGCGCGCTGGAGGAAGAGCGCAGATTGGCATATGTTGCAATAACGCGTGCGCGTCGTCGTGCGATTATTATCAACGCCATGTCGCGCCGATTGTTTGGCGAACAAAAATATAATTCGCCCAGTCGTTTTATTGCGGAAATGGACGGCCGCTTTCTGGATTTCCAGGGCGGGGCGCCGCGTCCGTCTTACTGTGCCGTCCGGTCGATTCCAACATCATACGGCGCGCGTGCGCCGCGGCGTGCGGCCCCGTCGGCTAGTTCGGTGGGGCGTCTGGTATCGCATGCGGAAATGGGGCGCGGCGTTGTCATAGAAGATGGCGGCGATATTTTAACCGTTGCCTTTAAGGAGCGCGGAATTAAAAAAGTGGCGCGCGGATATCTGACGTTCGAGTCATAGTTTTATTTGGACTTTTGACTGTCCTGGTACAGTTTCCAGTATTTCTTTGACTTTTCTCGAATGTTTTTTGCCAGTTTTGCTATATCTTTTCCAAACTGTTGGCCTATGCCGTCTTCCACGCTACCGCCCAGGTCTTTTGCAATTTTTGCCGCCTTGTCCGCCAGGTACCAGACCAGGCATCCAACCAGCAGGGTGATAAAAAATCCATCGTTTGTAATAGAGGGAACCTGGGACGCCAGGTCGGCATCAACAACGCCAGATACTATCGCCGCACACAGTGCAATAACAATAGACAATGATACGAAATAAACCGCCGCGTTTATAAAGCGTGATATCTGGGTGGACAGACTTTCTGTTTTAAACAGGCCCAAAAAACCGTTGAATATTGTGCCGGCGATTCCTTTGTATGACGTTTTTCCGACGGTTTCTGCAATCGCTGTAAACGGTAACATGAATATCGCCAGGAACAGGTCTGCAATTACGCCCAACGCAATCAGTGCAAATTTCCATATGTTTATCAGGAATATTACAATAAACGCCGCGCCTATTATGAATGTAAACATGCTGTGTCCGATTCCGGCCAGCATCCATTTCCAGCCCGCCGCCACGGCCGTATAGAAAAATCCGGACAGGCGCGTGGGCACGCACATCAGGTCTGATGCCGCGTTTGCGTCTATAATTGCCTCCGGCGATATGTGGGTGGCGGCATATGCGCGAATCGCCGCGCATGTGTCGGGCAGGGACGCCCCGGCGGTTTGCGTAATTGAATTTAAAATCAAATCGGACATGTATGTTCCGACGGTGATAATTGGGCCTGCAATTATCATAAATGTCTGGGCGGGACCGTGATGAATTATAAATACCCATATGGCAATGGTGAATCCCTTTTTTAAAATTTCCTTGGTTGTCTTTTGGACCTCGGCCGCGCCAATTATCATCTGATATGCTTCAAATGCCATCCAAAACATGAATGCAATCGCGATAAAAATTGTTACAAATCGCACCAGCGAATTATCCAGTATGCGGCCGATATGCGTCATTGCATTTATAAATGCCAGGCCTATTTTAGCCTCAACCGGGACATAGTCAGAAACAAGCTGATTTTGAAAATCAGACTGAAACGATTCAACATCATTCGACAGGCTGGTGGTAAATTCGGCCAGGTTGTGTTCTGTGGCCCACATCCCGTGGTTGCCGATGTCGCCGGCCGCGCCGGGTATATTGGTTGCCGCGCCGGCTGTCGGCATAATCAGCAGTGCGCCCAAAACGCAGACCATTATTTTTGAAAATATTTTTTTTATAATCATCCGGTCTCTTGTTATTTTTTGCCGAAAGCCTTGGATACGGCGCCGAATATCTGGGTCGGGGCCGACCATATCTTTTTGCCCAAATCCTTGGTCCATGCGCCAAAATCGAATTCTTCTTTGCCGGGCGCGGCCAGTATCTTGTCGACACGCGGCTCTACAACATAATAGTATAGCAGGAACAGGCCTATCATCAACATCAGGAAACCCCAGCCGTCGGACATAAAGTCAAATGCCCCGGGATAGTGGCGTTCTACCTCGGCACGGCGTGCGGTAAAGCATGTTTTGAATTTTTCAGCATCCATTTCGCCGTCGGTAATCGCGACGCGTTCGCAATCTGAAAATACGCGCATGACCGATAGTGTCTGTGCATCGGGATTTTCGGGCGCCACGCCCATCATCGGGGGCAGTATTGCGCTGTATCCGTCGACGGGTCCTGGGAAAAATTCATCCGCCGCGTATGATATCGTGGCATAGAGTATAAGTATCTTTAGTGTGACGGCCACGATTTGAATTGCGGACTTGACCAGCATGTTTATTGCGTTGTTCGTAATTCCGCCCGCCAGTTTCCATGTTTTTTCAAATGCCGCCGCCGCCAGTAAAAATGGCAAGAATATTATCAGGAACGCCAGTTTGAATACCACCGATAAAACCTTAAAGAACAGGTTAAATCCGATTATCAGAAACAGTACGACAAGTCCCATTCCCGCCAGCCATGTAAACAAACCGCCGCCTAGTCCCAGCCATGCATAATTCATCAGCGCAAATCCGCCCGCGGCCCCCGCCAGCATCACGCTGTTTAAATTTCCCATCACGCACATAAACGGGCCCATTACCGGGTTTAATATGTCGTCAGAGTTTTCGGCCGCCGCCTCTAGTGCGCGGCATTGCGACGCCTCTACCGTGCCGGTGGCGGCCATGGCCAGTTCGGCCCCGGCGAACATTACCGGTGTTATTGTAATCGATGCAACAGTTTTTAACGCCGCTGTACCGCCCATCCCCAGTGCGCCAATCAGTGCGCCCACAATCATAATCCGTGCGCCTTGGCGCCATATCTTGTCAAACCAGGATGCAAATTCCAGTTTTTTTTCAGATGCGTCCAGTGTCGTTGTTTTTTGCGCGGCGCTATAAATATGCCTTATCGCCTCTATTAACAAAAATACGCCAAAACCCACGGCCATAAGTATCCACAGCCATTCCAGAATCGCGTTCCAGAACATTTCGGTCGCACGGCCGATGACCGCAAACAGTTCAGATATATATCCGCACATAAAGCATCCGCTGGTGTCGGCAATACCGTCGGATGCACCGATTGCAGACATAAATCCATCCATGCTGGTATATGTCAGCGCGGCGCCCCCGATTGAAGACGACAGATACCAAATGCCAATCCCCAGCGCAATTGCACCCATTATAAAGCGAATGGCAATGATTATCAGTTGTGCTTTCATTTTTTGTCTGCTTTATCTTCTTTTGTTTCGCCGCCGCTGATTATTATGTTGCCAATTTTTTTTGCAGTTCCCGCAATCGCGGTTGTCAGTTTCATTGCGTCATCCGCCAGTTGCTCGCTAAGCTGGGTGTCGGCACTGACATCAAACGCACCCAGTACCATTTTTGTAACCTGGGGGATTTGCGAATAGATATAGTTGAGCACATAAACCAACACGATGGCACTCGAGAGTGTTATCTGGGCCAGGTTGTCCTGGTTCAGATCGGCCGCGAATACGTCGCCCGACGTAATCAGTGTCATCAAATCGGCCGCAGACGCGCCGGGGGCCGAAAAGAATTTTGCAATAATAACCATTATAACAGTATATGTCAGCACCGCCGCCGCCAGGCCGATTATGGCGCTTATAACTTTTTTAAATTGGTCCGTGCCGACATTTTTTCCCAGTGATGACATCCATTTTGGGGCGTCTGCGCCCTTGAATGCGACCAGTGTCAACGACAGCGGAAAGAAAAATGCAAAAAACGTCATTGCTATTATTACGTCCGCAAAATAAAAACAAAACCGGAGAAACAGTTTGAAAAATCCGTAAAACAAATACAGCCCCACACAGAACATCAAGATATGTTTTATCAATGCGCCGATGCCAAAAAGGGCGGACCATGAAAACGCGGAATCCATTACAGCGATGCCCAGTTTCATGTATGCCTGGAACTGGGTAATTGTTGTTTTCATGATAAGGATTATGGTGTCGCGCAACTGCGGGCGATAGAATCCATCATCCGGCATTGGGGCAGGCTGGTAGGTTACGCGTTCATTAACCTGGGTTTCGTCAAGCTGCAGCATTTGCTGGGTATATATTGCGGTTATTTGAGCGACGGGCTCAAATGTTATTGTTGTTACCATCCGCGGCAGCATCACGCCCAGTGATAAAAACGCGAACGCCACCAGTGAATTTATAATCACGGGCTGGATTGATTTTGTATAGAACGGATCACTGGCACCGCCGCGGATATTTTTCCATACGGCGCTTATGGCAAAAAACGCAAAGAGTATGCAAAACAGAACCGCACAGAAAAACACAAACTTGTCATATACGGCGGCGGCGGCAATGGATATCACCTGAAACAGGCGGTCGAACACGGGGCAGCCCCAACACTGCACAGTACTGTCGACAATAGGGTTAATCCAATCGTTCATTTCTTTTTCTTTATCCAGCCCGCGGCTTTGCCGATTGATTTGCCCCAGTTTTGGGCGTCTGACCATAATTTTGTCGCATCGCCGGTTACCTTGGTATACAGCGCGTCTGATGCCGGTGCGTACATCTTCAGGCGTTCACGCGTCAGATTGAATATGCGCAACATCAGATAAAATGTTAGTATGGCCGACATCCACATCAGAGAATGTGCGCCAAATCCCATCCCGGTATTTGCCACCGTTGGTACGTTAGAGGCGGCACTGCCACCGGCGGCGACCACGAAAACAGAGTTGTTCCAGTCAAACAGTGCACGAACAATTGCCACATTTATCATCAATATAAACGTGCATGCAATCATTGTTATTACCAGTGACTGCAGTGCCTTGGTAATTCCGGAAAAGGGTGGCCATATATCAAACCATTTGTCCGGATTTTTAGGTTTTGCAACCCATGTCAGAACCTGGAACGGATAGAGTATCAGTGCCATTCCGAATTCAAAAATTGCCTGAATAATCAACAGCGCCATAAACAGGTTGCATCCCACGAACGTTGTTATCAGCAGTATGCCGGACACCACGTTCATAAAATCTTCGCCGCCGTGGGGTATCAGTGTTATCAGCCCGCTCAGCCCGCGGTGCAGGAACTCGAACCCGCGCTTTATCATCTGGTTGTTGACATGGCTGATGTCGGCGACGGGCTGGGTCAGGAATTCACAGCTGCGCTCTGATATCCATTCGTGTTCAAGTATATCTGGCGGGCATGGAACCTGGGGTGCGCTGGCGGCGATGGTGCCGCCCGTATTTATACCTTCTGTTATTGCATGGGTGTAAATCGCGCCGAATTCCAGAAAGGGATTGACCAGCCACTGTGTCACATAGACCGGTTTTATCTGTAGCAGTACCACCGCGGCGATAATTGCACGCAGGCCCGGTTTTAGCATGTTTTGGGCGATTGTCATTCCATCGGCCTTTCCGTCGGCCATTTCGCCCCCGCCGGAAAATCCGAAAAACGACACCCATTTTGCGGGAAAATATAGTTTCACCAGATACAGTGCCAGTGAAATTCCCAAAAATCCCCATATCAGTATGTAAATGATGCCGTCGCCATTGCCCACGAAAAATTCATATCCGCCGGTTGCAACCATCATAAATGCATCGAGCACCAACGGCACGAACGGCGCCAGGTTAAAGCTGTCGACGATACCCCACGCGGCATTTGCTGACATGGGCGCAAACAAGACGCATAAGGCGGCCAGGGCGGGTAAAAATTTTTTAATCACACGCATAGACATATATTTATTGTTTTCAATTATATCACATTTAGGGGAAAATGTGATATAGTTAAAGCAATGGGTCGCCTAAAAAAATTTTGGATTGTATTTTTGTCTTTCCTGCCGTTGTCGGCGGGTGCGGTGGCGCCGCTTGTTGTTGGTGGCATTGCGGGTGCGGTGGGGATAGTCGGGTTTTCCATATTTCGCACGGCGGCGCCGGTAAATATGTCGGATGCGCTTACATTTTTCAGCAGTTGCTGGTCATGCGACATGTTTGGCGGTGTTATGTCGACGATGTCCGTATTATTGCCAAAGGCGTTTCATGGCATCGCGGGCGTGGTCATACCGTTTGCGGCGATTTTGACGGCCGTATGGTTTGCGTGGAAAATTTTTTCAGGATTTTTAAATGCCAAGATTGATGACCCGTGGTCGATTACGGGCCTGTTCGGAACGCATTTGATAAAGTTGTGTTTTGCATGTGCGGTTTTGGTGTTGCCGTTGCCGCGGCTGGTTTCGCAAATCGCGATAGAGCCGATATTTACGGTCGGCCTGTCGGTAAACCATATTGCGGCGGATATGGCCGGCGAAAACAAGTTTGACGAATGCGTGGTTTCGACGGCGCTGGCCGATGCGGCGGTTGTCGATTCGCAGGCGGCCGCCGCGGGTGCGTTTTCCCCGTATCTGCGTCACAACCTGGCGTGCGAGGTTGGAAATGTCCACCAGATGACGGGTCTGGGGATGACTGTTGGGTGGACAATGCTGAACATGGCGTTTAATTCAAAGTACATGCATAAAATAATGTGGGATGTGCCGATATTTCCAAATGTTCCCATATTTTTCTGCGGGCTGATGATTTTGGTGTTGTTCTTTATGGCGCTGTTGCCGATACCGATTTATTTTCTGGAGATGTTTATAAAGCTGTCGATGGATTTAATCATGCTGCCGCTGATGCTGCTGGGGTGGCTGTTTAAGGGCTGGCCGATATTCCCCCAGGGTGGGCGCACCATAAAAAACATGATAGACGATGTGGTCCAGGCCACGGTTGGTATTGCCATGACGGGCGTGTTTTTAACATTTGCGATAATGTTTTTAAATGCGGTGTTTGGCCAATGGGGCGGGGCGACGCGATTGGCGGCGGCGCTGCAGGAAAACGATTCGACGCTGTTGATGGACGGCCTGCTGATGCGCAACGACAGTATTGTTACAATAATCCTTATGGGGATTTTTATAGCAATGTTTATGACGATGATACCTGCGCTGGTCAAGACGCTGTTCAGCATCCAGATATCGGATAAATATTACGAATCGACGAAAAAGAATTTAAATACAATGTGGGGAAATCTGAAAAAATGGTACGCCGTGTTAAAAAAATAAAAAATCAAGTGCTTTATTTAACGCCGGCCCCTTTTTTGTGCAGTCCGAATCTGATATAATTCTTACCGATGAAAAAGTTTCCGATTCTTTACTGGCCGCGCAATACAAAGGGGGATGAAGAATACCGCCTGGCGCGTCGGGTTATCAGTGGCGCCACCGGCGTTATGCCGCAGTTATGGGCGGATGATTTGGATTTGGCGGGTATTTTTGCCCAGAACCCGGATGCGGCGGTTTATTATCCCGTATTTTGTGAAAGCACGGGCTGGTGGGGCGAGCTGCTGGGGGGTGACGCGGTTGTCACGGACAAGGTTATTATTTCCCCGGAATGTCAGTTAATGGTGATAGAGGCCGCGCATCATGCACGCAGTCGCGGCGGGACGCAGTTGCTGGCGGCAGAGATATATCCGGCCAGCGGATTTTTCAAGAAGATGAACAGCGGCATCGCCACGGTGGCGGACATGCTGGCGACGGATACGGGAACGATACTGGCACTGTTTTCTGGGAAAAGTTCCGCGTCGTTTATAAATGTATTGGAATCGACGGGGAATTCATATCTGGGGTGCATTGGGCGGTATTGACGGCGCCCGATTTTATTGGCATTTATAAACGCCCCGTAATCATGGGGCGTTTGAATTTTTAGCGTTCTTTGTATATCGGCGCCTGTTTTAATTTGCGCGTGTTCACAATCTTTTCATGTGTTACGTTCCACATTCCGTACTTTTTATCATAAAACTCGACCAGTTCTATTACGGCAAAAGGCGACTGCATCGCGGGAAAAGCGGTGCTGTCGGGTACGATGCGGCGGCGCACCACGTCTGATTTGCCGTCGCCGTCCTGGTCGATATGATAGACCAGAAAGCGGGTGCCCGCATCGGGGCCTTTTTCGATTTCATACTTTAAAACACTGCCGACGGTGCGGCGTGCCGCCATGTCGGATGTTTTTTCCGTTTTTGTATCAGATTCTGTGATATCGGCGGCCGGGGCCTGGGCTGACATTGACAGTGTGGCGGCGGCGATAATTGTTGCTTTTTTAATGTTTTTGTTCATTTTATCAGCTTTTAGTTATTATAATATGAATTATATCATTGGCATATGCCAGGTCAAATGATAATTGCATGCGGCGGCGCCGGACAGAATATCGCTTGATTTCTGTAAAAATCCTTGTATAATCTGCACGCTAAAAAATA
>ERZ777306.1041-NODE-1041-length-48175-cov-5.701434_pt1 | contig 48175 bp, 52 predicted proteins | sample MGYA00374966_ERZ777306 | MGnify/ENA primary metagenome ERZ777306 (study PRJEB29329, sample SAMN06343882) | mouse gut metagenome | isolation source: Mouse cecum | place: Austria: Vienna | collected 2014-11-15 ... | reverse complement strand
ACGTTTTCGAGGGTTTTTCATTTTTCGTGGAAGCCGATATGTTCATTTTGGCGAGCCGATATGAATGAAATCCATCACGCCGTTCACATCGAAAAAACAGATGATTTCCGAACGATACATTCTTCTCCCCTGCCTGGAGGGGTGTTCAAAATCCAGGGTGTTCACCGTCCTGCATAACAAAGTGCCTGCCTCTTGAGATACACGCGTCGGTGTGGCTCAAGTGACAGGCACTTTGTGTCGAGGTGAACGATGTGATAGAAATCGGTGTGGCTTAAGGGCCGGAAATCGTGTGCGACAGTGGAGTAAGGTTAGTCCTCAAAAGAAGTTATAGGCTTACCATACTTTTTCTCGAAGGGATCTTCATCTTCTTCTGGAGGGTTGTTACGCATATATTCTTCATAACCGCGCTCCATCTCGGCATCTATCTCATCAATTTTTGAAGGTTCGAAAGCTCCATGGTATTCGTCGATAAAATCATCCATTGCCACAATAGGATAATCGTCCTCGATAGTTTTGAAGCAACTTCTGAAATGCTTATAAATAATGTCTGAGATCCCTTTACACAAATCCTTTTGCAAATCATATCTTTCATTCTCAGTGAGATCATAATACTGCTTCATTGAGATTCCAAACATTGACAGTAGCATGCGAAAGTAAGAACTGTATCTTACGATCATCATCTCATACTTACTCTTTTGTGTATTGTCCACTTTTTCTTTCAGTAAGAACTGATTCATATTCAATCCGAGCGCCCAGCAGATGCGGTAAAGAAGCTCCATCTGCATTTCCCCTTCTGCGAGGGCGGTACGGATTGTTCTGTCAGACCTGGCAATTTCAGGTTCATTTGCCAACTGCCTAATACTATACCCACGATCGGCGATTGCCTGCTGGAGTTTTTCGGTGTTTATTTTTACTTTGAGAGATCCTTTATTAGCCATTTTTGCATCCTCCTAAAAAAATCTTCAATTTGTTCTTGACGCGGGATTAATCCCGCGTTATAATGACCTCGCTCGATGCGGGGTTATCCCCGCGGTTATAATACCGCATCTCCCGCTGAAAAGCAAGTATTAATTATAGGAGGGCGTTCTTATGACGAACACCGAAGTCAACAACCCCGTTACCCCTACGACCAATGAGCAGCAGAATCCCCACCTCGTTCATGAGCAGAAGGAACCCGATTGGATGGACAGGTTTGCGGCTTGGGCCAGGCCCAAAGTTAACCGCTTCGGATCATTCATCTGGAACAACAAAGAATTCTTTGCACAGGCGATTCTCGCGGACATGGATAGCAGAAGGACTCAGAGAAATGTCAGACGCGTTATCGAGCAGAGACAGGAAATTGAAATGCAAACGCCAAGCCTGTATCTGAAAACCACTGTTCCCCAGACTCAGCGTCCCGTAGCACCGATGAAAGTCACTGAACGCCCCGCGATTAAACAACAAAGACTTCCGGGAGCAGATGATGGGGAGAAACGAAAAGATGCATAACGACGAAAACTCCCGCAAGGCTTATCACCCTGCGGGAGTCTCTCTGTCTGTCCTTATGCCGCGATCCGCATGTATTGCTCGACGCTGATGCGGAACTTTATCTCGACCTCGTAGTCGTGGTTGATCTCGATCCGCTCCACCAGCCGGGCAATGATCATGTGCTTTGTTTCCGCGTTGGCCTCATCGAAGGTGTCCGCCCAGGAGAGCAGGTCAGCCACTTCTTGGGTAGCAGTCTGTGCCGCTTCCTTTTCCTTTTCCATCTTGGCCCTGGCCTCTTCCATCCGGCGCTGGGCGGTTTCCAGCTTTTCCTTGTACTTTGGCATCATGGCGTTCACGATGCTGATGTCTACGGTGTTCTCCCCCGTGAGGAACTTCATGGTCTGATCCTCCAGGGCGTTCATCTGCTTATGGGCCTCAAAGAAATCCTTCTCCGCCTGCTTGTACGCCACCTCGTACACGTCACCGTTGTTTTCCTTCGCCTTCTCCAGCAGGGCGGCTTCCGGCTTCTGTTTGATGATGGAAAGAATCCGGCGAATCTCGTAGAGCACCGTTTCGTTGATGGTGTCCGCGCAGTAGGAGCTCTGCCCGGAGCAGGATTCCCGTGCGTTGATCTTCCGGTAACAGCGGTAGCAGTCGCGCTCGTAGAGTTTGACCGTTCCGTCAGCCAGTTTCCGGCGGGTCGTGTTATGACTGAAGGTCAGCCGCGATCCGCAGTCTGCGCAGAAGATCAGTCCGGAGAGAAGGCTCCGGGTGTCCGTCCGTTCCGGCACCTTCATTTCATGCTTCAGGCAGGTAGCCCGGCCCTTAACCGTCTCCTGGCATTTTTCCCATGTGGCTTCATCGATGATCTGCAAGTGTTCCTGCTTGGGCGAGTAGGTGTCGCCCATCCGCATGTAGCCCAGGTAAATCCGGTTGTCGATCAGCGCCCGGACGGAAGTCGCCCGCCAGAGGGTCGTTCCGCGCTTAGTCTTGATGCCGCGCTCATTCAGGTAGTTGGCCACCCGGTTGGTGCCGTAGCCTTCCTCAATCAGTAGATGGAAAATCTCCCGGACGATGACTGCCTCATCCTCGTCTATGACCAGGTCTCGCACCGGCTGATTTTTCTTATTGGTGCGGCCCTTGTGCACCAGCTTGTACCCGTAAGGCAGGTACCCTCCCCGGTACTGGCCATCTTCGATCATCTGCAGGTGCTTGGTGCGCACACGGATGGAGGTTTTTTCGCTTTCGCCGGAAGCCTGCCAGAACCGGATGTAGTTGAGCAACTTGTCCACGTGGGTGTCAAAGCGCTGCTGTCCCTCGCGGGTGCTCCAGACCTCGATGCCCTGCTGAACAAACCACTGCACCACGAACGGCGTCTCATCCTCACGCCTGCCCAGGCGGTCGAACATGAAAACCAGCAGGACGTCGAATTCGCCCTTGATGGCTTTCTTCTTGATCTCCACAATGGCATCGCGGTCGCTTGCCGCAACTTTGTAGCCCGAGACGCCTTTTTCAGAGATTTCCTCAACGATCTCCCAGTCCGGATGTGTGGCGGCGTAGTCCCTGCAGGCGATACGCTGCATGGGGATGTCGTCGTGATCCACCTGACCAACAGTGGAAACACGGTAGAGGCATACCACTCTCTTCATTGTCATCACCTCTGTCTGCATCTTGAGTTCATGAGCATTCCCAGCACATCCGGGATGGCGTTTTCATCGCCGTTCTCTGAGAAGGTCAGCTTGACCCTGCAGGATGGATGCGCGGGCGAAACGCCAGCTTTTACAAGGGGTTTCGGCGTTTCGGTGACAGTAGTAATCACTCTGTTTTCGCTTTCAGTCAAGTTGTTTTCAGGCATACTTTCAGCAGGCTTCGAGCCGGAAAGATGGCTCCTCCTGCAGAAAGTTTTGACAGAATTCACAGACACATGAAGGGCGTCGGCAATGGCCCCGTAACTCTGACCCTGGCTGCGCAGGACGGCAACTTTCTGCTTTTCCAGATCCGTCATTCGTATCACTCCAATCTGAAGGAGTTCTCCTTCAGTGCCTTACGGACAGTTGGAGCGGCACTTTTCCGGTTTTTCCAATAAAAAAGTGGGGGCTCCGCCCGAAGGCAAAACCCCGTGTCTGCTTATTCACTTTTTACAATTGGCTTTCCCATCAGTTCTTCCAACGGATCTGTGAGAAGTCTCCTAAAGATTCCGGTGAATAACTCTGGAGGAGGTTCCTCACCATTCAGCCTCAATCGTATAGCCAGCCTTCGCAGTCTGTTCCATTCTACGGAGACATTGTAAATAGCCTGATTGGCAGTGGGATCTGGATAGGCCCCATGCCCGTTCCACGAATCATAATTCTTTTTCCCAGGCGGTTTGCTTTGAAGCTGCGTGTTAGGATTCAGGCTGCTCTTTTCGCCAAGCACCAGATCGTATGGATTAATCTGAAGGATGTAGCATATTTTCAGCCCCAGCCTGATATTGACGGTAGAAAAGGGCTGCTCTCCATATTCCAGACGCTGATATTGTCTTACCTGAACGTCCAGCTCTGTGGCCAATTGCAACTGCGAAAGGCCTGACTTTTTACGGGCAGACCGTAAGATTTGCGTTTCGCGTGTTTCCTTTCTTTTCACAGCAGGCACCTCCTTGTCAGCGCCGTATTACGCCATAGGAGTCGCGCTTTATCAAGCGATTTCAGGCAAAGTTATCAGTCTGTTTAAGATTGTCTCAGAAAAGCAAAAAAGGCGGTCAGCCTGAAAGCCAACCGCCGTAGTCCATTCTGCTATACACCGATGTTATTCGGTTGTGATTTCGCTGAACTCTCCGGATACCCATCCAACCTGACTTCCGATCTTCACCGCCTGCCAGCCGTTGAAGGCACTGGCCACGTACTCCAGCGTTGTGCCCGGCGCGACAGCGGTGATGCGGCTGTAACTGGTGCCGTTGCCCGTGCGGATGTTAACCTTCCCGCCAGAGGACTTGATCAGCACCCGGATGGTGGTCTGCCCGGCAACGGGCTGTTCCTGCTCCGGTTCAGGCTGTGTTTCCGTCATGGCCTGCTGCCCGGCATCGTCCTCCGCCACAGCGGCCATCAGGGCGGCATGGGTTTGGTCGCCGTATTTGCCGTCCTGCTTGATTCCGGCCTTCTTCTGGAAAGCCTTCACAGCGGCTTCTGTCTTGCTGCCGAACTGACCGTCGACCACAAGGGTTGCTCCCAGCTGATTCAGCAGTTCCTGCAAGGCTTTCACGTCCGCGCCGGAAGTGCCATTCTTCAGCAACCTGCTGCCCAGCGTGTACGCGGTGACCGCCTCCACAGCGACCTGTGCGCCGCTGGTATCGCCGTAATCGATAAACGGCAGCTTGTACCAGTGTGTCCAGGGCCGTTTCTTCACCTGCGTCTTCACACAGCCCCAGCTGAAGCCCTGCCATTCCACGGCATAACCATTGCCGATGTAGTACCCGGCATGACCGTCCTTATACAGCGCCAGGCCGGGGATCTCCGGCAGGGTGTCGATGGTGCCCCAGTCCATTCCTTTGGACTTGGCCCAGGAGAACATGCTGTTCGCGCCTTTGTCCGGACACCCGTTGGAGCCATACTTGCTGGTGATGGCTTTATCCGTCCCAATGGCTTCCAGCACACCCTGACCGCCGTTTGTCCAGGCATAGCCCTTGCAGCCGCCGATGCAGTCGGACACGACAGCCTTGTTGGCAATGTCCTGCTTGTAACGGGACATGCGGCTGGAAGCATAAGAAGACGGATACTGGTTGCTCTTCCGGGACAGCAGGCTATTTGTGGCTTTGTAGACGCAGGTGCCGTACCAGTAAGGCTGGCCCACCATCTTCTGGCACCAGTCGGCAAAGTGCTCGTTGGTGAAAGGCGTATTGATTCTGTCTGCCATGATGATTCCTCCAATCATGAAAAGAGGGCGGCAGCTTATTCGCCGTCGCCCTGGTCGTCTTTGCCTTCCTTCTCATCCCGATTATGCAGCTGCTCCAGAACAGCCTTCAGCTTGTCCGGGATAGGCAGGCCGATGTAAGCTGCGTTCTCCAGCAGGCTCAGCCCCTCATTGGAGAGGTAGAAGGCAATCACCGCACCACGAAGAGCACTGCCGGAGCCGATCACATGCAGATCGACGATGTTCGCAATGCCCACCATGAACAGGATGAGCACCTTCTTGCAGACACCCTTGAAGCCAACGGCGCTGGACAGCTTCTTGTCCACAATGGCGCACATGACGCCCGTGATGTAGTCCAGCGTCATAAAGATGAGCAGGGCAATCATCAGGCCGTCGATGCCTCCAAGGAAGTAACCCAGCCATCCCCCGATGGCCGTGATGGCGATCTGGATCTTGGCCCAGATCAGGTCGATAGAAAAGTTCCGCATAGTCGTTTCCTCCAATCATTTTGATATAGAAAAACCCGCCTCCGTGTTGGAAGCGGGCTGATCCCGGGAATGATATCTGTTCATGGTCATACACCGAAAGCAAACCAGTCAACGTTACGGCTTGTGCTGAAGTTGCCGCCGACTACGATATAGCATCCGCTGGTCGTTTTGCTGTGCACCTTGATCGCGCCGTTGTCGCCCGACCAGTTGCCCGACGTCGTAGAATAGGTCACCAGAACCACGGGAGTTGAGGTGAAGCCCGCAGACGAGTAATCCACATAGGTAGCGCTGGAACCGTTGATGGACGTGGAGCCATAGGCGTACTTGAACGGCAGTCTCGCCGCCGGAAGTGTGCCTGTGGTGATATTCGCCGCGTTGTTTGTGCCAAGGTTGCTCCGGGCGTTTGCAGCGGTGGTCGCACCCGTGCCGCCATTGGCCACGGGCACACCGGAGACCATGCCGGAATGGAACACACGGTAGTTGCCCCAGGTGCCCGCGTCACAGACCCGCAGAAGCACAGCCCAGTCCAAGCTGTTCTGATAAGCCTTCGTGCGAACCTCCAGCATCCGGCGGTTGTTGCCCGTGCTGTCCTCCCACGCGGCAAAAGAGGAAGCGCCAGCGTAGCTGCCCTCAAACACCGTCCGGTTAGTGGTGTCGTTGTAGGTTGGAAGCAGGAGCAGAGACGGATACAGATAGCCGGAAATGTTCAGGTTGCCCGTCATCGTGTCCCCGGTTTTCTTCACACCGCCCAGGTTGGCTATGGCGCTCGCCGCCGATGTGGCTCCCGTGCCGCCGTAGGCAACCGCCAACGCGGAACTCAGTTTCAGCGGCCAGCCGCAGTCGATGTATCCGGAGGTTTCTGCCACCTTCCCAATGCCGATTCCAGTGCCGTCCGCCATAAAGTCCAAAATGACACCCTTGGTGCCGATGCTGACCGCCTGTTCCACATAGTAGAAATAGTCGGTCAGCCGCACCTTCAGGTCATAGCTGTACAGCGCGTCAAAGGTCTGGGAAAGGAGCTTGTTGGTGGCGCTCAGCGTATAGCTGGTGATGGTCATCTGCTCCGCCGTCGTCCAGGCTGTGGCGCTCTTCAGCTTGTAATACACCACGCAGGAAAGACCGTTCTTGTTATTCAGAGCGGTGACCTTTCCTGCAAAGGAGTACCGGGCCTTCGTGCCGTCCAGCTGAGCGGCAGACCCATCACTGTTGCAGCGTTCTGCGGAGAAGGCTGTGATGGAAGGCGGCGAATAGTCCAGCACATTGAAGGTGGTCGTGTAGGTTGCCGTCCGACCACGGCTGTCTGTAACCGTAACCGTCATCGTCATATCTCCGGCTGCAGACAGCTTCTTAGTTGCGGTGAAGGATGCCGCCGTATAATTCACACCATCCAGCGATGTGCGGTAGGAAGAGATCGTGCTTCCGTACACACCAGCCGCTGTGATGGCGACGGATAATGTGCTCAGCCCCTTGACGAAGGCGGCGATCCTGGATACGACCGTTGTATTGGTATCCTCGACTGTGACCGAAGAAATGCTCGGCACAACCGTACTCGGCACATTCAGCGTCACCGTGCACGTTCGGGTACCCGTCAGCGTCCCGCCGTTATAGCTTTGACAGGTGATCGTACAGATGCCGCTGGTAGCGCTCGGGATCTGACTGGCCAGTGACAAAGGCGGCGTCCAGCTGACCGACGCGCCGACATTGCTGGCGATGGTGCCGCTGGTGCTGCCGAAGCTGTAGAGCAAAGTGTGCGTCGTTGCGGTGCTCTGCCGGTTCGTGTAGATCGTCACGGCATTGCCCAGGTTCACGGAGGAGGAAGACACAGTCGGCTGGGACACAGCTTCCTCATAGGTGATTGTGATGATCACACTTGACCACTGAAGGTAGTTGTAGGAATACCCCTGGGACGACGCGCTGGGATACGGGTTATAAATCGTAAAGCTGTTGTTGCCTGCGGCAATATATGCCGCCATGGCATTGAACAGCGACCCGGTGATGTAATAGCTGGTGTAGTTCCCGTAGAAGGAACCGTCGAAGGTGCCAAGCTCATCTCCGGTGTACTGCCAACCCGCAATGCCGGAGGCGATGCCATTCTGATAGTTGGCTTTCCGCATGAAAACGGTCTTTGTGCTTCCCGCACCATAGCCTGCTTTTGAAGCGTCAATATCCAGCCAAATACTGGTGATCACCTTGTTGGCAAGGTTCATGCCGACGAAGCTGATAATACCAACGTTGTTGTAGCTGGAATCATAAAACTCCTGACTGGCATATCCATTCTTGGCATTGGAGGATGAATTGTAGTGCCTCGTGCACAGGGACGCGCTGTAGGATACTGTGGATGCCATGGGATCACCTCATTAACCGTTATAAATCAGGGAGAGATTGCCGTTTGTCTGCGGCTCGAAGGCAAAGTGACCAATGATGAGCTTGGACAGGATTTCGGCCTGCGTGACGTACAGCTTGTTATTGCTCAGGTACGCCACCTCGGTGTCGTTCATGTAGAAGGCCAGTCTGTCGTTTACGACACGGAAGGTGAACGGGTTTCCAGTCTTGCCGATGACCAGCCCGTTGTCATCAAAGGACATGTAGGTGCGGAAGATCGCCAGTTCCTCTTCAGTGGCCTCATGAGCATTGGTCAGATCTTCCTGCAGCTGATTGATCCTCGTCACGGCCCAGGTGAAATTGCTCTCGGACTGCTGAGACAGAGTGCCGACCTGCGTCTTCACCTGCGACATATCGCTGGCCAGGGCATAGGTAGCCTGCACTTCCTGCCTGATACTGTCACCCTCATTGCTGATCTGTGCCCGGACAGAGGACAGTTTCTGTTCCAGGGATGCCTCGCCGTCCTCCGGCGCGGCAGTGTAATCCGTCGCCAGTGTCCCGCGTTCCAGCTTGACCCAGTGAACGGTGGTTGTGCCGGGATCGGCATCGCCTGTCGGTTCCCGATAGATGAGAATATCGCCATAGCTGGGATTGTCCTCTGGCGATTTGCCGCTGGCATATTCCGCTGTGAATGTGGCTTTGACTGTCTGGATTCCGACATCATCCAGTGAAATGGTCGCAAGCACCTTGTCTCCGTCGGATGTTCGTACCGTGATCCTCGACAAATCCTCCATGGAAATGGACAGGGAAATAGTATATTTCTCGTCTTCCTCCATAGCTTCAGCCAGAGAGTATCGGGCGATGAGATCAGCGGTGCCTGTATTCTCAGAATCAGAGTTCAGCACATAGTTCCTGCCGCCGACTTCCATCCCAGCCATAGCCCGTTCTACGCTAATGGCCACGCTCTGATTGCTGGAAAGATCCAGGGACTGCCCAAAGTCCGCCGCCACATGGGATGTGGTCAGCGTCCCGGCCTTGATGTTGCTGCCCTCAATGGTAGCGGCTGCGATCTCGTTGCCCGTGATCGTCCCGGCCAGGATTTCATTCGCGGTGATCGTATGCGCGGCCAGTTCGTTTGCCGTGATGCTGTGCACCACAATCTTGTCCGCTGTGATGGTGCGCTCCGTCAGCACATAGCCGTCAATGGTATCGACCTCCGCTGAAACCAGCTGGCCCATATTGTTGATGGCATAGATCAGGGACTGGTTATTGCCACGGATGATCAGCCGCTCCACGGAAAGTGTGCCCGCGTTGATCTTATTGGCGGTGAGCTCTACGATCTTCGCGTCCGTGATGCTGGCATCCGCGATCTGAGCGGTGCCGACAGCGCCCTGGGCAATCAGGGCGGCGGTAATGGCACCAAGGGCGATCTGCGCCGTGTCCACGGCGGCGTTTGCGATCTGAGCGTTGGTGATTGCCGCCTGCGCAATCTTGGCGGTCGTGACAGCCAGATCCGCGATCTTTGCTCCGGTTACTGCTAGGTCAGCGATCTTTGCGGTGACAATTTCACCATCGAGGATTTTGGCCCGCACAATGGCACCATCCTGAATGTTTGCCGTGCCGATGGCCGCTCCGTCGATCTTCGCGTTAGTAATGGCGGCATCTGCGATCTTGGCGGTGTCAATCGCACCGTTTTCGATTTTCGCGTTTTTGACAGCGCCGTCCACAATCTTTGCCGTGGTAATCGCCGCGTCATGGATGTTGGCGGTCTGGATTTCTCCCGCACCGATCTTCGCGGAGGTGATCACACCGTCCTCGATCTGGGCGGCACCAATGGCCGCTTCACCGATCTTGGCGCGGGTGATGGAAGCATCATCAATCTGGGCAGAACCGATAGCGCCCTGGGCAATCTTCGCCCTGACGATGGCGGCGTCCTCGATCTGCGCCGTCCCCACGGCGGCTTCACCGATCTTGGCCTTGCTGATAGCGGCGTCCTGGATGTGAGCCGTTTCAATCGCCGCCATCTGGATCTGCACGGAGCCGACCGAGCCGCTCTGCAGCTGCCCGGTGCCCACAGAGTTGATCGCCAGCTTGCTTCCGGTGATGATGCCGCTGGGAAGCTGACGGGCGCTGATCACGTTGCCTTCCACCGTATCCGCCACGGTGCCCAGCGTCATTTGGGTGTACTTCTTCGTCAGGCAGTCATATGTGTACTGCGTCATACGCATGGACACCCAGACCCCGATGCGGGGAGCGATCACCCGGACGGCATCGCCCAGGTAGATGTTCTGCAGGAAGCCGTATTCCCGGTACTCCTCGGTGTCTGCACAGTTGATAAAGTCCACGCTCAGCGTGACGGTCGGCGTATCGCATCCCGCGTCAAACTGTGCCTGAGCCTGGGAGCGCATCTCCACATAGCACTGTTCCTTGGTTTTCTTGTCGTCGCCGTCGGTCTTTTCCTTGGCTTCCGACACGGCCAGGTGAATCCATTTCGGATGGGTATAGCTGCCAATGAGCGGGCTGTCCAGAAAGAGCTCCGGTAGGTACAGCACATTGCCGTCGGCATCCTCGCCCGTGGGCATGATGCGGGTGACCACATCCGTCAGGTCAATGTCGTAGCTGATGCCCAGCAGGTTCTTGGCCTGCCGGATCTGCACGTTGCTGTCCTGACCGACACGCTTTACCACATACACATCCCACCAGTCGCGGGTCAGTTCCCCGGTATACTTTTCGACCACACCGCCTTCGCCCAGCAGGGCATCCACGGGATTGCAGTTCTCGAACTCCACATCCTCGGCCTGGCTGTCCAGGTCGGAATAGAAGGTGAAGTCATGCTCCGACAGGCAGGAGGAAGAGATCGTCTGCACAACAGAAGCCCCCACCGCAGAGGATGAGGGCTTGTAGGACTTGATCATATTGTCGAGCAGGTCATAAAACACATGCCGGGCGTAAACCGTGATCTTGTCGAGCTCCGGCACCACCCGGTAAATGCGGAAAGGCTGATCCCGTAGTTGCCGGGATTCCACCACGGAGGAGGTTGCCTCAGATGCGGAGCCTTCTGTGTGATCCAGCACCAGGTAGGTGGTGGACATGTACCCGTGCTTTCCATCCGGCGCGGTCACCTCATACCAGCTGCTGTTGGTCTTGGCGATGACCTGCACGAAGGAGCCGTTCTTATAGGTCGCCAGCACCTTGTACTTTGTGCCCGGCCCGGAACGCAGGCGCAGGGTGCCTTTCCGGGTTTCCGCGCCGGAGAAGTCCGTGTTCACCCGCCAGACCTCCGTCCGGTTGTCGTCCCCCGGCGCAGTGAAGTTCACGCGGGGCGTCATGGCGGCGGGCACCGGAGCGCAGAGGATGCATCCCTCCACCAGCCGCTGCCATTTCCCGGCTTCATCGATGGGATGCACCAGCGTCAGTTCGTATTCGCCGTTCAGCGTTTCCGTGACCTCCGCCGACAGCGGAGCCAGGGTGCCGTTGCCATTGGTGGAGAAGTCGGTGCAGTCGGCGGGATAGACGCAGATCATGGGGTATCACCTCGGTTCATTACAAGTATCGCCAGTTTGGCTTTACAACCACTTTCGTCACCGTTCCTGTCCAGCTGATGGCATTTGCGCCTGGCTTCAGCACAGGGAACTCACCGTTCATGTGATCGTTCATCAAAGTGGTGCCCTGGTAGGCTTCCTGCAGCACGGAATCAATGACGATGCTCCCGGAGATATTCTCCAGTTCCACAATGGTCATGCCCACCATGAGCGTGATGTTTCCGGAGCCTGTGACTGTCAGGATCGGCTCGGAATACACGCTTCCCGGATTCGTGATGATCGTCCCGGATGTGGTGACCGTGATGTCAGTGGCGGCATCAGCATAGAAGAACGGATAGCAGCGGAAGTTGACCGCGAAAGTACAGTGGGGATTGCCCCGGAGTACCTTTTCAAAAGGGATCTGGTTGGCGATCCGTGCTTTGTAGTAGCCGCCCATTCGGTTGGCAAAGGTCACGGTGCCGCTGCCTTTCAGCCAGGCGGCGATGGCCGGGATCTGCGCCGGATCAGAGATAAAGCAGGTGGCTGTCAGGATCATATCGTCGTAGACGTCTTCGCCTTCCAGCTGCGTCAGGCTCCCCGGCCTGCCGGGCACATTGGTCTGGGTGCTCCGCTCCAGTGGAATGGTGATGGGCGGTTGCTCCGTCACGTGGATGCCGTAGGTGCGGCAGTCCACCCCATTCCAGAGAAAATAGTCCTGCATGAGAATTCCTCCAAATACGTCAAAAGGCCACCTTTTGACGGGTGGCCCTTTGGCGGTTGATTGTGATCAGTCGATTCTGCGGATGACATCGATGCCGTGGATCGCCGCAAGGGTTGAGCCGTTCGACCAGGCGACATGAATGCCGCCCGCGTCGTCCACGAACATCACCTCTCCGGTCAGTCCGGGAACCATGTCCTTGCGCGGTTCCTCAAACATCTGGACAAGCTCCACACGGCACCCGGTTGGATAATCCTCCCGGAGCTTTTCCAGCACCTCCGGCCTGATCTGCATCATGAATCCCATGGCGTTTCCTCCTTCCGTTGGGGTAGCAGTATTACTCACTCTGCTGGCCCGGAAAGTCAAGTAGAATCAGGCCATCCGGAGCCCTTTGCCGCGCTGCTGGCGTTTTGTCAGGGTGGCGATCTCAATGGCAAGGGAGCGGATATCCTGCTCATCCCGCACATAGAAATTGTTGCCGGACAGGTTGACGGAGCTCGTCTGGTTGTAGGTCTTCCGGTTGTCGTTGTTCCCGAAGGCAATCGCGCCTTCCTTAGCTTCACCCGTCAGGAAGCGGGCAGCGTTGCGGATGGTGCGCGCCTGCACCCGGCTTTCCTGCAGGACGCCCTCTCCAAAGCCCTTCATGGTCATGGTGCCGATCTCATCCCGGAACACACGCGAAGGAGAAGCAATCTTCAGTTCCTTCTTAGCGGCATTCACGGCAGCGCGGGCGGCGGACTGCATGGCGCTGACCACACCGGAGCGCCCGGCGGTAATGCCTGCTTTCAGGCCCGCCATGGCATTGGTGCCGATGGATTTCAGGCTGGTGGCGGTCAGGCTGCGAGAAACGGCGTTCTTTACATTGGCAGATACCGTTGTGCCAGCGCCACTCATGTCATAGGCCGTCAGAGCGCCAGCCAGCCCGGCCATGGCTCCTGTCCCGGACGGGGTAAGAGATTCAGCGGTCAAAGCGTCGGTGATGGCGGTTCCCAGATTGGTCGCCAGGGTCGCTGCATCCGTAGAAAAGTCGTAGCCGCTCATGCCTGCGCCGACACCTGCCGCGACATATTCGCCAGCGGGCTTCATGCGCTCAGACGGGCTGTTAATGATCAGCGCGGAGTTAATGGCTGTCTCCAGGTTGGTGGCCAACGTTTCTGCGCTGGTATCCCATCCGGCGGCGGTCATGCCTTCCGCGATGCCTTCGGTCACATTCTGGCCAACGCCCACGGAATCCAAGTCCTGCACGAACTGCAGGATCTTCTTCAGGTTGTCAATATCCTCCTGGCCGACCTCCTGACCGCTTTGGATGGCGGTAACGACCTCGGAAACATAGGTGGCCAGTTGGGCCACATTCTCCGGATCGAAGTCATTGATCATGGACTGGTTCAGCGTCCGCATGATGCCTTCGTTGCCGCCGTAGATAAAGTTGTACCACTGATCCAGATCGCCCTTGGCATTCTTGATCCGCTGTTCGGCAGCGTCAATATAATCCATCAGGGATTTGGGCATGATGCCTGTCAGGGCGGTGCCAAGCGCAGTCATACCCAGCTGATCCACCTCGGCCACCTGCTCCCGCATTTCCGCGATGGCTTCCGGTGCGCCGGTGATCTCCGTGGTCAGCAGAATGTGCATGGTGCCGTCCTTGTCCAGGATGGCCACATCCTCGGGCCGGAGCATATCAGAGGTGACAGCGGTCACGGGGATTTCTTCGCCGTCCTTCCAGTATTTCACCCCGGACTCGCCCAGCACACCGCTGGGATCTTCATACACTTCGGACAGACGGACGACGCCTTCCACCTCGACCTTGTTGTTCCGCAGCCAGCGGCGATAAGCCAGAAGATCATACCCGGACAGGCCTACCTGCATGTTCAGGGTGGGCTTCTTCACACCTGCGGCTTCCTTGTATTCCGTGATGTAGGCAGTGAACTCCCGGAGGAGCTCAGACTTGTCACAGCCTGTCGCCTCGGCAAACTTGGTCACGATGCCTTCCACCTGGGCGGAGGACAGCGCGGACACATCCACGTTTTCGGCTTCAGCGTATTTGGTGATCAGGCCAACGACATCAGAGGGCTTCAGGGCAGCGGTGGAAGCGCCGCCAGTGACCTCCTCATAGGCCATGACGAAGGCCGTCACCGCTTCCGGCGTCAGCCCGGTGGTATCGACCTTGTTGTCCTCCAGGTATTTGAACACATAGGCCGTGATCTCGCTGGGCTTCAGCTGGGTGACGTCAGTGCCGGATGCCAGTTCCTTGTAGGCGCTGACCATGGCGGTCACATTGGTGGGATTCAGCCCGGACACATCAGTGCCTGTGGTGGCTTCCGCATAGGTCTGCACATAGGCCACCAGCCCGGCAGGCGTAAGCGAAGACTTGTCCGCGCCTTCCGGCTGCTCGGTGTACTTCGCCACAAAGGCATCCACCAGCGGCTGCTGTTTGGTCGCGTTCTCCGCTTCCGTATATCCCTGAATGACCGCATCCGTGGTGATCGCGCCGGGATTGCTGGCCCATTCATTCCAGCGGGCTTGCGCTCCGGTCATGTCCAGATCGGTGGTGATCTTCAGGACTTCCTCGCCGACAGCTTCACCGAACATCTCGTTCAGGCTGGTCAGGTTGGTATCCCATTTGTTCTGATTCAGGTAGGTCTGGATCGCGGCCAGCTGCTCCAGTGCGGAAGAGAAGTCAATATCCGGGAACATGGCCTGCACCTCGGATTCCGACATTCCGCTGTCCAGCAGGGACTGGATCTGGGTCAGCAGCGCGACATATTCCGTCAACGCTCCCTCGTCCATGCTGGAGGTCAGCTGGTTCAGCTGCGGCAGGAAGGATTTCTTCTCAGCGTCAGTAGAAGCCGCGCTGTACTGCCGGAGCAGCTGCATCAGATCGTCCACCTGTGTCTTGGCTTCCTGGATGTCACTCTGCTGCCAGACGGGCATCACGACGTCGGCCATCAGCTGGGCGTATTCCATGGCAGCAGCCCGGCGGTCACTGTTGTACCTGGCGTTCAGGGCATCCAGCGCCTGCTGACGCTCCGCACTGTTCTCAATCAGCTGGATCAGGGCATATTCCTTGTCGTACTGCTCGTCCAGAGAACTGTTCACAGCAGACATGCCCTCGGCGGCGGCAACCATGGCGTTTTCATACACAGTGGCGCTGACTTCCTGCCCACGGGCTTCCGCACGAGCCACTTCGGCTTCCACCTTGTTCCGGATAGTGTCGAAGCCGTCCGTGTCGGCGGCGGACAGGTGGTATTTGACCTCGATGGCCTCGCGGGTGTCGATGAGCTCCTGCAGGCGGACTTTATCGCGCTCCGACAGCTTCCTGTTCTGCTTCTTTTTCAGCAGTCGGGCGATTTCCTTGTCCATGGAGTCCAGAGTGTCGATGTCAGCCTGCAGCTGTGCTGAAACGGAAGAATAGCCTGCCTGGTCGGCAGTTTCCTTCAGGCTGGTGAGCTCCTCACGAGTGCTGGCGGTCAGGCTCTTGAAGGAGTCCGTCCATTCCGAAACGATCTCGTTGGTTTCCTTCTTGCCGTCCGACCAGACGTCCAGCAGTCCGTTCAGCCATTCGCGGCTGTTCCCGGTGGCCCGCTTGAAGTCGTCTTTGCTCATGCCGAAGAAGGACAGGCCCTGGCTGCTGCCGTAGAAGGTTTCGGCGGCGGTTTCTTTCCAGGACTTGGCGGTTTTCGCCATGCCTTCCAGCGCTTCACGGGCGGCTTTCGCTCCGGACGCGACGTCCACCAGCTTCACTGCGCCGTACACCAGCGCTGCGGCAAGAGCGACCATGGCCACTTTGGAGGAAGCCAGTACCTTTACCAGTCCTCCGATCCCGCCGCCCGCCATGGAGACGGAAGCGGAGAACTTGCCGATGGCCGTGAAGGCCTTTCCCAGGGCTCCGGTGACGGTACCGACCGCACCCACGACCTTGCCCAAAACCAGCACGACGGGGCCGACAGCGGCGGCAAACGCGGCCCATTTCACGATGGATTCCCGCTGGGTCTTGTCCAGAGAGAGGAACTTCTGCAGCAGGGCGTTGGCCTTGTCGATGATCTGCTGGATGGTCGGATTCAGGTCATCGCCAATCTGACGGGCGAACATGAGCGCTGTGTTCTTCAGATTGGTCAGGCGGGATTTGGTGGTGGCATACCGCTTGTTGGCTTCATTGGTCAGGGCGGCATTCTCTCTCCATGCCCTGTTGGCGGTCTCCTGTGCGCGGGAGAAAAGCTCAGTCGCGTTGGTGGAGCGCAGCAGGGTGTCACGCAGGCGGACTTCCTTGATGCCGATTTCTTCCAAAGTGGCGATTGCGCTTTCGCCTTCCTCATCCATTTTGGATAGGCCGACGATGAAGGACTGGAAGGCCGCTGCGGGATCGCTGTCCCACAGGGCTTTGAACTGCTTGGCTGTCATGCCGGAGACCTTCGCAAAGTCCTCCAGGGCATCGCCGCCCGTCGCAGACGCGACTTCCATTTTCACCAGTGCTTTGGAGAAAGCGGAGCCGCCCATCTGGGCTTCAATGCCGACAGAGGAAAGCGCCGTAGCAAAGCCCAGAATCTGCGCTTCCGACAAACCGACCTGCTTGCCCGCGCCAGCAAGGCGCATGGACATGGCCAGGATTTCGGATTCTGTGGTAGCGTAGTTGTTGCCCAGATCTACCAGCGCGGAGCCGAGATTCTGGAACTGCCCCTGGCTCATGCCCATGATATTGGCAAACCGGGCCGCTTCACTGGCGGCATCCGCAGCCACCAGGTTGGTGCTGTTACCCAGGTCGATCATGGTGCGGGTGAACTCAGCCAGGTGCTCATTCTCAATGCCCAGCTGTCCTGCAATGGACATGACCTCCGCGATCTCTTCAGCAGAAGCGGCAACCTCCGTGCTCATCTTCTTCACGGAATCGGACAGGGCGTTATATTCATCTTCGGTGGCGTCCACGGTCTTCCGGACGTCGGCAAAGGCATATTCATAGTCGATGCTGGCCTTCACAGCAGCAGTGCCAAGCGCCGTGATGGGAGCCGTGACATGGGTCGTGAGGGATTTCCCGGCCTTGGTCATGGCCTTCGAGATCGTTTCGCACTTCTTGGAGATGGCGGTCAGGGATTCACCTGCCTGCGTCCATGCGGACTGCATCCGGTACAGCTGCTCCGTCAGCCTGCGGATTTCCGCTTCCGTGTCCTTCACAGCGGCTTTGGCGTTGTTCAGGTCGGTGGTGGCCTTGCTGACAGCGTCCGCTCTGTTCTGCATGGTTTTCTGCAGAGCCTTGACCTGACCCTCCAGCTTGGTGACCTCGGCGGTGGCATCCGCATATTCTTCCTGGTACCGCTCCAGATTCTGCTTGGCGGCAATGGTGGCGGAGTCCGTTTCGCCCAGGGAATCGCGATAATTCTCATAGGCGTAGGTAGCCGCTTCCACCTCGAAGCGCAGGTCTTCCTGCCGGGCCTTTGCCTGCTCCAGCCGCTGGGTGTAGTCCTGATGCCGGTCGTAGTTTTCCTTCAGCTTATCGTTCGCTGCCACCAGCGCCCGACTGTACTGTTCCACGGCCCGCTGCTGCTGGGTGAGCTTCTGTCCCAGCATGGACAGCTTGGCTTCCGTGCCTGCGATGGTCTTTTCGTAGTTCTGTACACCAGCCCCGGCCAGACGGAAGGTAGACTCGGCTTCCTTGATTTGCTGGTTGATGGTGCGCATATTGCGCGAGAAATTGCTGGAATCCAGCGACAGCGCGACCACCAGTTCGCGCAGGGTTTCGGCCATAAAGTTCACCTACTTTTCCATTGTGGTTTGGAGGAGGTTAGCATATAATGGAAATGCCCTGTAGGGCAATTTCGTTGGCTCATGGAGGATGCGACAATGGATAAAACCTTAGCTCAGTCCTTGTTTGATAAGTATTGCAAAAAGCTGCGGCTCACCCCTTCATGGGATGTTCGGCTCGAATTTGTCGACGATCCTTCATGGCCTAAAACAGGTGATTTCAAGATCGATTGTGATGACAGAAAAGCCATCCTCATGCTGAATGCAGTCAATCCCAAGCAGGAAAACATAGAAGAAGTCATCATTCACGAGCTAATGCATATCAAGATGTACCCACTTGATCAGGTGACTGAATCGCTGATATTGAGTACATTCCCAGAAGAATCACCCGCACAGGATTTTGCATATCGTCAGTTCTATAATGCTTTGGAGCAAACTGTAGAAGAACTGGCAAAATGTTTTTTGCTCGAATTTGGCGATAACAAGGATTTCTCTTATGGAAGATGCCAGAGAATGAAATCATTCAATGATTTGTATGACGGTCTCAATAGCATCGAATAATCACGGCTTTACCCCCGGCCAGACTTCATCAATGAAGCGCTGCCGGGGCCTTTTCTTTTCCTGCTCCCGTGTGGCGTCCCATGCCCGCAGACGCAGGAAGCCCAGCATGTCCATTTCGTCAATTTCCTTCATGCGCCAGCCGTTCTTCATCAGTTCGTTGTAGGTGGCGTAGATGTATTCCGGCAGGGTCAGGCTTCCTGCGGGATCGTCACTTCCGGATTCTCCGCCTCCGCCAGAATCTGTTCCGCTTCCTGCACCGCCGGAATCGTAGGGAAAGTGTCCAGCACCTCCGTGGTCTGGGTCTGGGTGGCCATCAGCGCCAGCGCGATGTCATGCATCAGGCGGTCTGCGGGATAGTTGTCATAGACCTCGTCCGGTGTGAACTGGTTGTTGAACAGGATGCAGAACCATTTCACCATGGTGTCCAGGGCATCGGTCACGGTCAGCTGCTCCTGGGAGACATCCTTGCCCTCAGTCGCATCCTGGGACAGGCGCACCAGCCTGCCGTACATTTTGGAAGCGGGCTCCATTTCGCGCAGAGCCCTGCCGGAGACGAAGTCCACAGTGTATTTCTTTTCTCCAAGCGTACAGGTGATCATATTCATACCTCCAAAACTTCAAAAGTAGCTGCCGCACAGCGTCATGGCCATGCGGCAGCGGGTGATGATTACGGGGTGGGCGTGATCACGGGCGTATACACGGACTGCAGGAAGGTTTCACCCTTCTCAGCCGTGAAGCCGTTCTCGCCCTCGTCGGCGACCGCCTGGTAGCGCCCGTCATGGGTGCGCTTGATGGCAGTCCATTCCACATCGCCCGTCTGACGGGTGATGGTGGTACCTTCCTTGGTGGCGTAGTTCTCGGTCAGGGGCTTGGCCCGCACCTTGTACAGCCACACATAGCGGAACTTGTGGTTGGACTTTTCGCTCTTGAAGCCCACGGCGAAGTACGGGGGCTTGTCCGTGGAAGAGCGGATCAGGACACCGTTGTCATCGATCTTGTTGCCGAAGATCTGTTCCTGGATAGCCAGCGGAATATCCGCCATCTTCGTGGTGAAGGTGAGCTCAGGATCGGGATACAGCACATCGAATTCGATGTCGTCGGCATACTGGATGTCCGGGTCGGCGTTCTCAGGGGTGATGCTGGCTTCAATCGCGCCAGCCACCAGCTGCAGATCGCCATAGGTCAGGGTTTCCTCGGTGTCGACCGTCAGCGGGGCGATCACCATGTTCTTCAGGCCGACCGTAGAAGAAACGGTCGGAGAAGCCGCAGGAGTATTAGCCATAATGATTTACCTCCAATTCATCGGTTCTTGAGCTCGTCCCGCAGGACGCGCTTGATTTCGGAAAAGGCCTCATCGGCCCGGGTGTCAAAGGCGGGCCGCACAAAAGGATGCGCGGGGGCTGGAGCAGGCCCGCCGTGCCCAAACTCCACAGGGTTGGCATAATACGCGCCGTTCTCGCTGTGGTGGACACCGATGGTGATCTGCTTGCCGCCTCCGCGCTTTTGCTTGACCTTGCCAGTATGGATGGACGAGTGCAGGGCATCCGTGATGATCTTCGGGTCGGTGCTGGCATTGTGGAGCATCTGCTCCTCGATGGGCACAGCGCCCGCCTTCAGAGCACGGTTTACGCCCGGCCCCTGATCCAGCGCGTAGGCCATGTTGACCATGTCGTTCTGGAGATCGTCAAAGCCCCTCAGTTCAATTGCCATAGTCCACATCCTCCCTCCAGCACCATGTCCACTGCACCGTGTACTGCCGGGTAGCCGTGTCGTAGGCAGGCTGGTTGTAGCCCTTGTCGGATTCCTCCACCATGGAGAAACCATAGGCGTACATGGCCTGCCGGATCGTATCCGCCATGTCGGTCGGATCGATGTCGCTCCACAGGTTCAGGTACACATAGGTGCGCAGGCTGGTCACATGATCGTCATGATGGCTGGCTTCCGTGGTGGTCGTGGAATAGACGCAATACTGCACGGGCGGATTCTGGTTGGGCGAAGTGGCCCGCCAGACGCCTGCGTAAACCGGGATGCCGATATCCTTGAGCGCCGCGTTGACCTGCTTCATCCGCTCACCCCCTTGGCAATGGAAGCCTTCAGGCCCAGATAGGTGCGCTTGAAGCTGTACTCGCCCAGAGTGGAGATGTTCCATTTATCTCCCTGAAAGCGCACCCACATGCCGGGCTTGATGTCCTCCCGGTACCGGATGGTGAAGTTGATGACGGCCTCGGTGTTCATGACGTCGGCGCTGCGGTAGTGCTGGTTTCCGGCGTCCGTCACAGCTGCCCATACGCGGCATACCACCACATCCGTAGGTTCCGGATAGCCATTTTCATTGATCTGGTTCTCGGTGTATCCGATCTCGATCATGTGACGCAGGTCTCCGGGATGCGGATCGCTGTCGAAGTTTTTATAACCGCGCACAGGTTATCGCCTCCTCAGAACATCTTTTCCGGATCGCGGTACGGATACAGCAGACTGTCGAAGGCCATCCGGGTAGCCTTGTAGGTGGTCATGTCCGGGATGTCCCGGTTTTCATAGTAGAAGCTGGTCATGAGGATGACCGCCAGACGGACGGGTTCCGGTGTTTCCGGTACATTTCCATCCTCGTCAGGTTCCTCAAAGGAAACCCGGCAGTAATCCTCGGCGGCGGTCTGCGCCTGCTTGATCAGGCTTTCGATGTAGTCGTCCTCCTCATCGTGCTGGATGCGCAGATGGGTTTTGACCTCATCGACCGTGACGATCATCAGGAACCACCGCCCTCAGTTCCCTCGGCAGGCGTTTCAGGGTCAGTGGTTTCAGGTTCCGTCGCGGCAGGCGCGGTCGCGGACAGCACTCCGGCGGTGCGCAGCGCGGCCAGCAGGGCGTTGAAGTCATTCTTCAGGTTGGCTACGGTGGTCGCCTCGCTGTCAGCCACATAAGGAGCGGTGCCCGAAGCCGCGTTTCCGCTGGCGCTGCCGGGAAAATTCTCGACCTCCGCGCCGTCCAGAAAGGTCAGCTTGCCGCCGATCACCAGCTGCTCGCCGCCGTGAGCAAAGTAGTTCTTGGTGTTGTAAGTGTTCGCCATACGTCATTCCTCCTTATCAAAGGGAGCCGCCCGGCATCAGACGGCTCCCTGGATCACGGCTTACGCCTGCTGGAGCACCTTCACGGCCTCCGGCAGGATCAGCTTGCCGTCGACACGCTGGGAAGCAAGGAAGCCAACCTGGCCCGTGGGAGCATAGAGCTCGTTCAGGCGCTTGAAGGAGCGGCCTTCACGATCAGCCACCCAGTAGTAGCCCAGGTCGCCGAACAGGATGGTCTTGTTCCCGGTCGCCAGGGTGGGCATGAAGGTAGAGGTGTACACCGGGCGGTTCAGGATGGTATCCGGAGTCGCGGCGGTGACAGCGGGCTGCCACAGGTACTGGCCCTGGCCGTCCTTCAGCTTCCGCAGCGCCTTGACGGTGCTGTCGTTCATGATGAACACGGAGTTGCGGCGGTAGGGAGCCCGCAGGCTGTAGAACAGATCCATCACCTCATCGAAGGTCACGGCATCCGCTTTCGCAGCAGTCACGCCAACCCCGGCACCGCCCGTCGCGGCCAGGATGCCCAGAGGACGTCCGGTGCCGTTCCCGGTGAAGAAGGCTTCCTCCTCGGCAGCACCGATCCGGCGGGCAAACTCCTTAGCGATATAGCTGGGCATGTCGAAGACGGAGTCGTTCAGGAGCTCCTCGCTGATCTTGATCATGGTCGCCAGCTTGTACGCGCCGATGGAAACCTGACCGAAGGTGTCGTCACTCTCGGGATAGGCGGCTTCCTCATCGATCCAGCTGGCGGTGCCCTTGGACGCGACCACGGGGATCTTCCGTTCGCCGGAAGAGGTGTGGATCACATGGGCCAGCTGACGGAAGATGTTCTGCTCTTCCAGCGCTTCGATCAGGGTGCGTTCATACTCGTCAGGGACGAGATAGCCGCCCTCAGTGTCGGTGCCGACATGCAGGGCATTCAGCACTTCATGGGGAACGGACTTGTTCCGCATGACCTTCCAGAAGCTGGTGTTGTAATCCTTGGTGCCGCGACCGGTCTTGCTGACGGGTTCCTCGTCCAGCCGGGTGACAGGCGCGGAGGCCAGCGGCTTGCTGGTAGCCTTGGACATCTCCACATCGAGGGCTTCCAGCTTCTCCAGCCGCACGACCTCCTTGCCGAGCTTGTCCACTTCATCCATCATCTTGTTGAAGATGGCATCGTCCTCTGCGGACAGGGTGCCGTCCGTGCCTCGATGGCTTTCCAGAAAAGCCTTGGCGGCGTTCCAGGTCTGTACGCGCTTGTCGCGCAGGTTCATGAGTTCATTCATAATGATCATCCTCCTCAAAGGTACTTGGTGCGCTGCAGGCGGGCTTCCGCTTCCGCAGCAGGTACACGGTTTTCGTCGACCGGAGCCTTTTCAGGCTCAGGCTTGGGAACGGAAGCCATCACGCGGTTCATGAGACAGGCCGCTGCCGTCTTCCGGGCAAAAGAAAAGCCCGACACGTTTTGGGTGTCAGGCTGCGCATCGCCCTCGGCGAACATGACCTCGTCACAGAAACCGAGTTCCTTGGCTTTCCAGGCGTTCATCCACGTTTCGCTGTCCATGAGATGGCTCAGTTTGGTACGGGACTGACCAGTCTTGATCTGGTAGGCGTTGATGATGCTCTCTTTCACCTCGTCCAGCAGCTGGATAGCTTTCCGCATTTCATCGGAATCACCCATGGCTGCGGTGAAGGGATTGTGGATCATCATCATGCTGGTGGGACTCATGCGGACATGAGTACCCGCCATGGCAATCACGCTGGCAGCGCTCGCCGCCATGCCGTCGATCTGCACGGTCACATCATGGGGATAATCCATGAGCATGGTGTAGATCTGGCTGGCCGCGATGCAGTCGCCGCCGGGGCTGTTGATGTGGAGCGTGATCGGGCCGTCCCCGGAGAAAAGCTCCTCCTTGAACATGGCCGGGGTCACGTCGTCCGCAAACCAGCTTTCCTCAGCGATCACGCCTTCCAGATAAAGGGTGCGGGTCTCATCATCGTTTTTGACCCAGTTCCAGAAATGACGCATGGGGATCACTTCCTTTCACGGGAGCGCTGCTCGGCTGTCTGCGTCGGTTCAGCCGGGGTCTGCGCCTTCATGGCGGTTGTAATGGGGATCATGTTGCCATTGACCAGATAGGCGTCGCCGCCTTCATCCTTCGGGATCGGGTTCTGGTTCTCCAGCGCCCGGATGTCGTTGGCGCTCATCCAGCCGTTCTGGCGGGCAATGGCATAGCCCTCCATCCTGGATTTGTAGTCGCCGCGCATCAGGCCGTCGATGTTGAACTGCACATAAAAGCGCCCCTTCTCCTGATCGGTGAAGAGAGCGCGGTTCATGGACTGTTCAATTCGGACGAGCCAGGGCCGGATGGTGTGTACGGCAAAGTCGATGCTCTGGTGCTCGATGTTCGAGAAAGTAGCATGCTCAAGGTTGCCAACCAGATGAGGCGGCACCCGGAAGATGCGGCAGATCTCATCTACCTGGAACTTCCGCGTTTCGAGGAACTGTGCCTCGTTGTTCGGAATGCTCAGGGGCGTGAAGGTCATGCCCTCCTCAAGGATCGCCACACGGTTGGAATTGGAAGAGCCGCCATAGGCTGAATTCCAACTTTCCCGGACAGCCTTCGGGTTTTTCACCGTATTCGGGTGCGTCAGGATGCCGGAAGGCCGGGCACCGTTGGAGAAGAACTTGCTGCCATATTCCTCGGACGCGATGCCAAGGCCGATGGCGTTTTTCTCCAGCGCAATGGGACTGTATCCGATGATGCCGTCGAAGCCCAGACCGGGGATGTGCAGGATGTCCTGCGGCTTGATCACCACGGTCTTGCCGTCGCTGGTGGTATAGGTGTACGTCAGGTTGCCCTTGCTGTCCCGATCCACATCCATGTGATCCGGGAGCAGCGGGTACAGGCCAACCACCGTGTTCTTTCCGCTGCGGATGATCTGGCTGTAACTGTTTCCGTAGAGAAGCAGGTGCGCCAGCATGACCTCCCTGAAAACGAAGGAGGTCATTTCTGCATTCGGTTCATCGTGGAGCAGGTGGTACAGAGGGTGGTCTCCGGCTTTCAGGTTGCCGTCGTCCGTCGCTTCATACACACCCAGCGGCAGGCTGGCCACCGTTTCCGAGATTACCCGGACACAGGCATACACCGTGGAAAGCTGAATGGCTGTCTGCGCGGTGACGGATTTGCCTGCGCCACTGGTGCCGAAGTAGAACACCGGAGCGGCGCTGACACTGTCACGGGGCTTGTCCCGCGCACGGAAGAGAGCTGAAAAAGGATTCTTCATGTTGTCCTCCAATCTTATAGGCCGGAGCCCGTTTTCTTGTCATGGCATCCCTTGCAGAGAGGCTCCCAGTTCGTCTGATCCCAGAACAGCCGCTGGTCGCCCCGGTGTGGGATGATGTGATCCACCACTGTTGCGGGCACGACCTTGCCCTCTGCCTGACAGAAGGCACACAGCGGATGCTGCTTCAGGAAGAGAGCGCGGGCCTTACGCCAGCGGCTGTCATATCCACGGGCATCCGCTCCGCCGCGCAGCCTGTCGCTGCTCCATTCCATATGATCCTTACAGAACACCTGACCCTGCTCGCAGAAGCCCGGACATCCGGGATAGCGGCAGGGTCTTCTTGGTTTTTGGGGCATGCTGCACCTCCATCAGATAATCAAAAGCCCACGGGTGTCGTAGACGGATTCGCCGCCCTGGTTCTTCATGGCCCTGTCCAGTGCCATGACCAGAGCAACCGCGCCGTCCACCTTCTCCGTGGATTTTTCCTTGTCGATTTTCAGGTTCCCGGCAGGATCAGTACGCACGAAGGCATTGTCCATATTCCACCGGAGCACCGGATGCCCGCCGTGATTCAGCTTCCGCTCCAGCACGATGCGCATCAGTTCCTTGGTCGGCGGCGACATATCCCGGAAGCCCTGTCCGAAGGGCACCATGTTGAAACCGTCGTCTTCCAGGGTCTGCACCATCATGGTGGCGTTCCATCGGTCATAGGCGATTTCCCGGATATTGAACCGTTCGCCCAGTTTCGTGATGAATCGCTCGATAAAGCCGTAATGCACCACGTTTCCCTCGGTCGTATGGATGAAGCCCTGACGCTCCCACTTGTCGTACATCACATGATCGCGCCGAACGCGCAGCTGCATGGTATCCTCCGGGAGCCAGAAGTACGGCAGCACGATGTACTGCTCTTCTTCGTCCCTCGGCGGGAACACCAGCACCATGGCGGTAAGGTCGGAAGTGGAAGAAAGGTCGAGCCCAGCATAGCAGGCGCGGCCTTCCAGTTCATACTCATTGACAGCACCGCCGCATTCATCCCACTTGTCCATGGGCATCCAGCGGATGCTCTGCTTGACCCACTGGTTCAGACGCAGCTGACGGAACATGTTCTCATCAGCGGGCGTCTCCTGGGCCTTGCGGAATGCGTCCCGTACCTTGTCGATGGAGATCGTCTGATCCAGAGAGGGGTTGGCTTTGTACCAGTTGCGCTCATCCGTCCAGTCGGCGTCATCCGGCAGGCCGTAGAGCACGGGGTAGAAGCGAGGATCATCCTTCCTGCCTTCGATGATATCCAGGGCTTTTTGATGAACCTCCCAGCAGATGCTGTTCCGGTCAGTGCCCGCCGTCGTCAGCAGGAACCAAAGCGGCTGCTTCCGGGCGTCGCCGCTGCCCTGGGTCATGACATCATACAGAGCGCGGGTGGGCTGGGTGTGAAGCTCGTCGAAGATGCAGGCGCTGACGTTCAGGCCGTGCTTGGTGGCCACTTCACTGGACAGCACCTGATAGATGCTTCCGGTTGGCTGGTAGACCATGCGCTTGGTGCTTGGGATGATCTTGATCCGCTTGCTGAGCGCCGGGGATTGCTTCACCATATCCACAGCCACATCAAACACGATAGCCGCCTGCTGACGGTCGCTGGCGCAGGAGTAAACCTCCGCCCGCCACTCATCGTCGTTGCAGAGCATGTTCAGGGCGATGGCAGCACCAAGCTCAGACTTTCCATTTTTCTTCGGGATCTCGATATAGGCCGTATTGTACTGCCGCATGGATGGATCATCGTCCCGGACAGTGCCGAACACATCCCGGATGATCTTTTCCTGCCAGGGCAGCAGCTTGAACGGCTCTCCGTGGAATTCTCCCTTGGTATGCTTCAGGCACTCAATGAACTGCGTCACCCGGCGGGCTTTCGCTTCACTGAACATCCTGCCAACCTCCCTTCAGGACGGATTCCATCGGGTCGTCGCTGGCTGCGCTATCGCCGCTGTTGGCGTAGAGCCGCGCCCGGCTGGCAGGCGTCAGGCCGAACTCTGCGCAGAAGGACTGCATGATTTTCAGGTTCTGCATGGCGATGCTAACCTGCGGCACCTGCTGTACATAGCCGCTGGGCGTTTTGAAGATGGTGCCGTGCTGGGACAGGAATTCCTCAGCCTCCCGCCACCGGGCATAAGCCTGGCAGTACCCGGCGAAGGCTTCCATATCATGTTCGGTGAGAACACCCATGGCGATCAGTGAGGGAGCCAGACGCTTCCATTCCTTCTTTGCTTCCGGCATCAGCCAGGCAGGACACTTCACGTTGTCCTGGGGCGGCGTCGGCTCATCCTTGTTCAGCGGTCGTCTGCCCTTGCCACGGTCGCCTTCCAGTTCTTTCAGGGCTGTGGGCAGGGGCTTTCTTCCTCTGGTGGCCATCTGGTTTCACCTCCGTTCCTCTTGAAAAGTGTGTTTCTCCGGGGATAGTGTCTGGATACTGTCTCCGGAAAAGTGTGTTTCTGCGGCACTGTTACTTGCTCACAGCAATGCTGTCGTAGGGCAGTGTCTGCCCGTCCCGCAGCACCGTGATCTCCTGATCCGGGTACTCCAGGTGGAAACGCTCCACTATAACTGTCGCGTACTTCGGGTCAAGCTCCATCGTCCGGCAGATCCGGTCGGTCTGTTCACAGGCGATGAGGGTGGAACCGCTGCCGCCGAACAGATCCATCACCACGGCGTTCGGTGCGCTGCTGTTCTTAATCGGATACGCCAGCAGCGGAATCGGTTTCATGGTCGGATGGTCGGCGCTCTTCTTTGGCTTGTCAAAGTTCCAGATGGTGGACTGTTTCCGGTCGGCGAACCACTTATGCTTCCCGTTGGGAAGCCAGCCATAGAGCACGGGCTCGTGCTGCCATTGATATGGACTGCGGCCCAGTACCAGGCTGTTCTTCACCCAGATGCATACCCCGGAAATATGAAAGCCGGACTCCTTGAAAGCCCGGCGAAAATTCAGCCCTTCGGTATCCGCATGGAAGATGTACGCACTGCCGCCCTCGGCCATGTGTGCCGCCATGTTCTTGAAAGCAGCCAGCAGGAAGGTGAAGAACTGCTCGTCCGCCATACTGTCGTTCTGGATCTTCTTTCCGTCAGCGGACTCATACGCCACGTTGTAGGGCGGGTCGGTCACGACCAGGTTGGCCTTGATGCCGTCCATGAGCGCGTCCACCGCTTCCGGGGAGGTACTGTCTCCACACATCATGCGATGCCTGCCCAGCGTCCAGATGTCGCCGGGCTGTACATATGCGTTGACCGTTTCAGGATCAATCTCACAGTCATCGTCATGCACATCCTTGTCATGCACCTTGGAGAAGAGATCGTCCACCTCGGCAGCGTCAAAGCCCGTCGCACCGAGATCATATCCGGCGCTCTGCAGATCCTGCAGCAGGTCAGCCAGGGCCGTGGGCTCCCAGTCACCAGTGGCTTTGTTGAGCGCGATGTTCAGCGCCTTTTCATCCGAAGGGTTCTCGATGTGCACCACAACGCAGTCCACCTCGGTCGCGCCTTCAGCCTTCAGCACCTTGAAGCGCTGGTGACCGCCGACGATGTTGCCCGTCACCTCGTTCCAGACGATGGGATCGACGTACCCGAAGTCGTGCAGGCTGCGCTTGATCTTCTCATACGCGGGATCGCCTGGCTTCAGGTCTTTCCTGGGGTTGTATTTCGCAGGCTTTAGCCGGTCAATGGGCATGGTCTGCATGTTCAGATTCGTATTCACGGTTCCTCCTTCTGCCGTCCTTCGGGGCGGCTTTTTTGATGTCCGGGCGGGCCGATACCCTCACCCCCGAATTTGTCGGAAATTCACGCGTGAGGGGGGCGCGGTCTCCGCCAGGCACACCCAGGGATCTGACCGCCCCCTCCCGGGCACACCTCGGCCCGGCGGCTGGACACACCGACCAGCCCGGCGACTTCGCCAGAGCAAAGTGGAGAAGTGTGCCGCCCGCCGGACTTCTTCACGGCAAAGCGGAGAAGCGCCGCCCGCCCGGACTTCACCAGAGCAAAGTCGGAAAGTCCTGTGCCCGGGTGGACTTTTCCAGAGCAAAGCGGAGAAGTGTGCCGCCCGCCGGACTTTCGCAGAGCAAAGTCGGAAAGTGTGCCCGGCGGCGGTTCCGGGCGGCGGGTCGGTGTGCCCGCCCGGGCGGCGAAAAACCGCCCGCCCGGCGAAAAAAAAACGGGTTTTTTTCCGGCCCCTACGCGCATGTATAAGGAAGCGCGGCCTCCTTTTTCGCAAAAAAAACCGTTGACTTTTCGGCCCGGCAGAGTGATGGATGTACGCGCCGGGCGGGAAGCTGCCCAGAAGGCACAGCCGGGCCGGGCGGGAAAAGCCGCCGCCGGGAGAAAGGAGACCCCCATGAAAACCCAGACCTTCGGCATCGAGATCGAAATGAACCACATCACCCGCCAGCGGGCCGCGCAGGTGGTCGCGGAAACCCTCGGCGAAGGAGCGACCTTCCGGCACACGGGCGGTTCCTACGACGCTTGGGAGGTCACCGCGCCGGACGGGCGGCGGTGGAAGCTGGTCAGCGACGCGAGCATCGCCGGGCCGCGCGACCAAGGCACAGAGTTCGTCAGCCCGATTTGCCGCTGGGAAGACATCGAAACGGTGCAGGCCTGCGTCCGGGCCCTCCGGGCGGCTGGGGCACACGCCGACCCCTCCTGCGGCATCCACGTACACGTCGGCCTTGGGGAGCACACCCCCAAAACCCTGCGGAACTTGGTCAACTTGGTCAACGCCAAGGAAGACCTCCTGACCCAAGCCCTCCAAATCAGCCCGGAGCGCCGGAGCCGCTGGTGCCAGCCCGTCGACCCACACTTCCTCGCGACCCTGAACCGCCGGAAGCCCACGACCTCCGAGGATTTCGCCCGGATTTGGTACGACGACATGTGCTGGGAGTACCACGCACACCAGCACTACGACCCCTCCCGGTACCACCTGCTGAACCTGCACAGCGTTTTCCAGAAGGGCACCATCGAGTTCCGGGCCTTCAACAGCACACTTCACGCCGGAGAGGTCAAGGCCTACATCCAGCTTTGCCTCGCGATTTCCCACCAAGCCCTGACGGTGGCTTCCGCGAGCCCGGCCCGCCCGGTCACCGACAACCCGGCGTACACCTTCCGGTGCTGGCTCCTCCGGCTGGGCATGAACGGCGAGGAGTTCAAGACCGCCCGCACACACCTCCTGAAGCACATGCCCGGCAACGCGGCTTGGAGGAACGGTGCCGAGACCACCCGCCGGGCCTCCTGAACCCGGCGGCGCACACCCGGGAGGACACAGCTTTGAAACCGACCCGCCTGATGATGGCCCGGCGGCACCGGGCCGAAACCGGGCACAGGAATCGCCCGGTCGCGGGAAGCCGCACAGCTTCCAAATCAAGCAGGGCACACAGCCCAAGGAGGTACACCCCATGATGAACCGGAATCAGGCCATCGCCTACGGCAAGCACATCGGCGTCCGCTGGCACATCTACAACAGCAACGGCTGTCTGGTCGGCGGCACCAAGACCCTCGAGCAGGCACAGGCCATGAAGCGCCGCTTCGAAATCGAGGAGCGGAGCAACCCTTGGACACACGGCAAGACCCGCTTCGAAATCCGCGAGGCCAAGTAAGCCCGCACCAGCCACAGCTTTCAAATCGACAGGGCCGAGAGCCCGGAAAGGAACACACCATGAAAAAGCAGGACATCCGCAACGCGTACACCCAGAAGGTCACCGAGCTCCTGAATCAGGGGTACACCATTTTCCCGGACACCATGAACGGTTCACAGGGCGAAATCGCGCACATCGACCTCACCAACGGCTCCGAAATCATCCGGGTTCTCCTTGAACGCGGGCTTTGCTGGAGCCACATCAGCGACGGCTTCCACGGCGACGTGATCACCCTGACCATCGGGCGGGCGGCGGCAGACACTTGGGTCGGCGACCGCTGGGACGGCACCATCTGGAACAGCCGACTGGAGCCCAGCTTCCAAATCAAGTGGGCTGAGGTCAACGGTCGCGGCGAGGGCTGGTACATCGAGCTCGACGAAGCCGCTAGCATCGGGCGCATCCGGATGGAACGCTACCGCGCCGGCCACACAGACCGCCGGGAGACGCTGGACGGCGCTTTCAAATCGACAGCCCTGCGCTGGCTCCGGAAACAGCCGAAGATGAAAACCTGCAGGCTGGAGGACATCGAAAAGATGGAACGGGTCTGGAACGACGACGGCAAGCGCCGCTTCGAAATCACGGCGAAAGGAAGCGGTACACCATCCGCTGACGCACACGGCAACCGCTCCGGCGGTTCCGGCTGAGGGCTCCTGAATCGGGAACCTTCACCCGGAGCCACAGGCTTCCAAATCAAGAAGGAGGTACACACCATGAAGTTCATCGACCTGAACGACGACAGGGTTTACACCCTGCAAGACCTGCGCCGCGATTGGGCACAGTTCCGGGAAGAAGACCCGGAAAACCACGCGCCGGATTTCAAGACGGAACTCTTCGAAATCCTGATGGCGACCATCAACGGCAGGAACGATCTGGAAATCCTCGGCATGACACACCGGGAAATCAGCAGCCTGACTCTTCGCCTGCGGGCACAGCTTTTGAATTAAGCTCGGCTGCAGGCACACAACCCCGTTGACTATCCCGCCGGGTAGAGTGAGTAATGAACCGCCCGGCAGGGCTTTCAAATCAAGAAGGAGGAAGAACACATGATCATCAAGAATACCCCCAAGGGCCGCAGGCTGGTTAAGCAGCTTTCTGATTACCTGCACGAGGCCACACCGTACTTCAGGGCGATGGTAGACAAAGGCTGGAACTGCGGAGAAGATATCCGCTTTGAAATCGCCTCGGTGGGCGATGACAGCCCGCTCATTATCAGCACTGCATACACCCCGACAAGCGGCTTCTGGTTCAAGGTGCGCCTGCTTTCAAATCAGATCGAAGACACAATGGGGCTTATTCGGCTTAGCCACAGGCTGGAGGACAGCGAGAAGGTGCTCATTCACATGAAGAATATGATTGAAAAGGTACAGCCGGAGCTTTCCGGTTGCGCAGCCTGAAACAGCTTTCAAATCGACAAGGAGGATCATCGCAATGAAATACATCGCATACGGAAGCAACATGGTTCAGGAACAGATGGCATTCCGCTGTCCGGATGCCAGGCTTATCGGCACCGGGTACATCGCCGGAGCCCGGCTGGAGTTCTACCTCCACGCCACCGTCGAAAAGACAGGCGACCAGCGCAACCGCGTCCCCGTCGCCGTCTGGGAGATCAACGACCGCGACGAACGGAGCCTTGACCGCTACGAAGGATTCCCAAGCTACTACATCAAGGAGCGCTGGCCCGTGCACATGTCGGACGGCTCTCAAATCGAAGGCATGATTTACATCATGAAGATGATTCGCCAGTCGCCGCCCCACAGTGCCTACTACAAGGGCATCGAAGACGCCTACCGGAAGCTCGGCCTGCGCTCTCAAATCAACACCATCCTGAAGCCTGCGCTGGAGAGGAGCCTGCAGCGGGGCACACACTGGTAAGACAACACCTGGACAACACCTGCCGCAGGGACACACGAATACAGCCGCTTTCCAATCCGGAAGGCGGCTTTTCTCGTCTCTGGGCGGCTTTCAAATCCGCGCCGTGTTTGGCCCACGTTCGCGCCATTTCGCCCGGTCGGGTTCTTCCTCGGCCCTCGCCCCAAAGCCCGCGACAGGGGCCAACGTGGCGGCGACACGGGCAAAAGGAAAAGCGGCCAGCGCTTGACACTAGCTTCGCGTCGCCGCTTTCAAATCCGCAGGGGCTTACTTTGCTTTGGTCAGGTGGTCTGCGGCGACCTCCACCGCATCGTTGTTTTGCCGGAACCGGATCACGATCTCACCGTCGGCCACCGTGTACAGCGCCTGGAAAGGCTCGTCCCAGATCTGTGTCAGGCCGGGGCATTCCTTCATCGCCGTGATCCGGAGGGCTTTGAAATCTGCGCCCGCCTTCCACTGCTGGAAGATCCGGATCAGGCGCGGCACATGCTCGGCCTTGATGGTCTTCAGGGCTTCCTCGCCGGGCACCGCTTTGAAATCCGCTGTGGCTTCACCTTCCCGGAACTGTGCCCAGCACTCCAGTGGGAGCGGGTTCCGCATGAAGTCCAGCATCGCTTCCGCTGTGCCGCAGTCGTCGCACACGTAGATGCCGTCGGCATGTCGGCTCAGCGCGTTTGTGTGCAGATCCGGCTTCATGGTGTCTCGTCCGCAACGCGGGCAGGGCATCTTTTCTCCGGCTTCCTGCCGGGCTTTCAAATCCAGCAGGGCTTTCTGAATGTTCTTACTCATTGGTGTTCGCCTCCTCAACCATGACCTCCAGCACCGCCGCTTCCTGCTCGGCCAGCCTGCGCTCCCGCCGGATGGCAGTGTACTTTTCCTTGTGGGCCTGCATCTTGTCGCCGCTCCCGAAGGCACAGTAGCCTTTCAGGTGGCCCAGCAGGATTTTTCGCTCGGCTTTGAAATCCGCGCCGTGGTATCCCAGCCGCTGGAGCCAGACGTGCGCAAGGTACTTCTCGTTCTGATCGTCCGGCTCCACCCGCTCCGGGAACACCCGCGTAGCCTTCATCGCCGCGTCGTAAATCCGGTTCAGCAGGTTGGCGTAGGTTGTCCAGCGCTCCGGCTGTGTCTCGTCAAAGGGAAACGTCATGCTGACCTTTCCGTCCCGGAAATCAAATCCGGTCAGTTCTGCCACCGCTCTGGAATCGTCCAGCACGCTGGTGAGATCCTCCAGTGTTTCCGGTGTGCTTTCCTGCAGCCTGTCGATCAGGATGTCGGGAATGTTCAGGCAGTCGCTGTCGGTCATGCGGTTGATCAGTGTCTGGCGACTGTGAAGCATGAAGATCAGGTTCTTCAGCTGTGCCACCGCAGCGTTCCGCGCCGGAATCGAAATGTCCATCTGGGTGATGGGCTCCGCTTCTGAATCGGCAGGCGTTTCCTCGTCCGGCTGTGCTTCGGTGACGGCTTCCTGATCGGCGGCGGGCTCGTCGTTAACGTATCCGTTCCTCCGCAGGAAGTCCTGCAGGGCTCCGAAATCCTCTCCGATGATGTTTCCGTCGTGATCAACGGTGAAGTCGCCGATCTGGTAGCCGTAGGAAGGCAGGCCCAGATAGCGGGCAGTGGTGCCCAGTTCCTCGGCGATGGCCTTGGCCAGCGCCTTGCGGTCGGTCGTGTTGGTCGTAATGGTCATGAGAAAAACCTCCTTTGCGTTTTTTGCATGCCATTACTCACTCTGAATGCCCGTAAAGTCAACGGGCTGTGGGCACACAATGCAAATAATCATTCTTCCCACGGCATCCACTGGTGCCAGAAGTGCCCCAGGGTCGCTGTGTTGTTGTAATTCACATCCCGCAGGCCAAGGGAAGAAATGATTCCGGCAGGCGTCAGGTCATAGTGCTTTCGAATCCAGCCAACCAGATACGCGGCGGGCACCTTCCCCGTATGGAAAGTGTTCACGTACACACTGACCGGCTCCTCAATGCCGATGGCATAGGCAAGCTGTACTTCACAGCGCCGGGCAAAACCGTGCCGCAGGATATCCTTGGCGATCTTCCGGGCCATGTACGCGCCGCTCCGGTCGACCTTTGTCGGGTCTTTCCCGGAGAAAGCGCCGCCGCCATGTCTGCAGGCACCGCCATAGGTGTCGCACATGATCTTCCGTCCCGTGACGCCTGTGTCGGCAAAGCTGCCTCCGGTTACAAATCGCCCGGTGGGATTTACCAGCACACGGAAATCCTTATTCAGGTGGTGTGCATCCGCGACGTTTTCCATGATCCGTTTGCAGAGGTGAAGCACATCATCCGGTTCCACATCTTCTTTATGCTGTGTGCTGATCAGGAAGGTGTCGATGTGGCGGCGACGGTAATCGTAGGTCACCTGTGCTTTTGCATCAGGAAGCAGGGCCGGATGCCGTCTGGTCTGCAGACTGTCGATGGCTTCCGTCGCCAGCACGAAGGGCAGAGGAAGCATTTTCCCGGTTTCCTTTGTGGCGTAGCCAAACATCATGCCCTGATCGCCAGCACCCTTCTTGTCCACGCCCAGGGCGATGTCCCCAGACTGCTTTGAAATCTGTGTCTCCACCTGAACGGTATCGTACAAATCCGGCTGGGCACTGAGAAGCACATCCCGCACCAGATATTTGATGTTGGGTTCGTGCTTGGAGGTAATCTCTCCAGCCACATACACATGATCGTCTTTGATCATGGCCTCAACCGCCACACGGCTGTTGCGGTCGTGCTTCAGGCAGTCGGTTACAATGGCGTCGCTGATTTGGTCACAAATCTTGTCGGGGTGCCCGGCGGACACCTGCTCGCTGGTGAAAAGCATGTGCTTCAACTCCTTGTCCGGATATGGGAAAAGCCCCGCCGGGTGTGTCCCTGCGAGGCTCTCTCGATCCTGTTCTGCTGAGTATATCATATCATAAGTGGCCTACTGGAAAACAGTGGAATTCACTGTAATTTGCTATCCAATTTCGGCACCCGCACCGCCTGCAACGCTCTGGAATGAACCTTGTACACGTTGCTTTCGGAACAGTGCATCTCGCAGGCGATGTCCGGCCAGTCCTTGAAGCACAGGTATCGCAGTTCCAGCAGGGTCTGAAGTTCCGGGTCGTCCACAGCCTTGACCACTTCCATGATGTCCCTTTTCAGATCCACCAGCCGATCAATCTCCGCATTCACCTCGGCCTTCATGTCCACGATCTTGGCGATCACGTCTTCCATCGCATGCACATTTCGGGTACGGCTCACCACGTCGTCGCTCATGACCGATGTGCTCCGGGTGGCAATATCGTTCAGGGAAGACAGCTGTTCCAGCTTGCTGTTGATTCTGCGGTCGAGCCAGTAAGCCTGGCTCAGATATTCTTTTGCGGTCATTTCACCGCCTCCTTCCTCAGTCTTTCAATCAGGTAATCCGGGTCGATGTCTGTCAGGACGGCAAACCAGGAAGAGTGGAAGAAACGCTCCACCTCCATGGCCGTTGCCATTGCCGCTTTGGAATCCGGATGCCGACGCAGGGTTTTCAGCGCCGCCCGGTAATCCTTCACAGCCTGTTCGATGATGCCGTTGGCCAGCGCCTGATATCCGGTCATCGCTTCACCTCGGCTTTCACCGCCGCGATCAGCGCCTCCTGAATCCGATCCTTTTCTTCCAGCGCCTTCAGCACTCTGGAATCCACGGTGCCTTTGGTAACGATGTGCGTGACCACAACGGTGCTGGCCTTCTGTCCCTGCCGGAACAGGCGGGCGTTCGTCTGCTGGTACAGTTCCAAAGACCAGATTGGAGAGAACCAGCAAATAGTGTTGCCACCATCCTGCAGGTTCAGGCCGTGCCCGGTGGATGCCGGGTGCGCCAGTCCGACCTGGATCTGACCCGCGTTCCACCTTTTGATGGAAGCTTCCGAATCCAGCCGCTCAAAGGGCACACCGATTTGTGTAAGGCGCTCCGTAATCCGCTGCAGATCATGCTTGAACCAGTAGGCCAGCAACAGGGGCCTGCCGTTCATGCCTTCGATGATGTCTTCCAGGGCATCCAGCTTCCGGTCGTGGATCTGGATGGTGTTCCCCTCATCCGTATAGATCGCGCCGTTAGACATCTGCAGGAGCTTTCCTGTCAGCACAGCGGCGTTGGCGGCGGTCACTTCACCGTCCGGCAGGGAGAGCACCAGTTCCTGCTTCATGGCGTCATACTGTTCCTGTTCGTCGGGAGACATTTCCACCTCATAGGTCGTGGAGATCAGTTCCGGCATCTTCAGGTGCCCGCAGGCTTTCATGCTGATCGTGATGTCTCCGATCCGGCGGTAGATTTCTTCCTCCGCGCCGGGCAGCGGCTTATAGCTGTACACGATGGGGCCGTTCATCCTGTCGGGCTTGAAAAACGCATTCCGGTACTGCCCGATGAAGCGGCCCAGCCGCTGGCCCATATCCAGCACACGGAATTCCGCAAACAGATCCATGAGACCGTTGCTGCTGGGTGTGCCCGTCAAGCCGACGATGCGGCGAACAAAGGGGCGAACCTTCATCAGGCTTCTGAATCGTTTGGACTGCCAGCTTTTGAAGGCAGAAAGTTCGTCGATCACCACCATGTCGTAATCAAAAGGCATCCCGCTTTTCTCGATCAGCCACTGTGTGTTTTCGCGGTTGATCAGGTAGATGTCGGCCTCTCTGCGCAGCGCCGCCATGCGCTCCTGCTGTGTCCCGATGATCACAGACCAGGTCAGCCCGTTCAGGTGATCCCACTTCTGGATCTCAGCGGGCCAGGTGTTTTTCGCCACCCGCAGGGGCGCGATGATCAGCACTTTCCGCACCTCAAATTCCTGATACATCAGCCGCTCAATGGCCGTCAGAGTAATGGAACTTTTGCCCATGCCCATGTCCAGGAAGATGGCGGCGGTCGGGGGTGTCACGATGAAATCTGTGGCGAACTGCTGATACTCATGGGGCACATACCTCATCGCAGCTCCCTCCCCGTAATCACACCGATCTGTCCGGCTTCATGGGAGATGGCCGTCCGGTTCAGTTCCTTTTCCCGGATCAGCCCGGCCAGCTTCTCGGCGTGTGCGCGGAGATCACGAATCACCTGTTGGTAATGTTCGATCCGCTTTTCGTAGTAGGTTTCCATCGCGGCCACATCCGCAGTCTGGCTGTCAGCCCCGGCGAGATAATCCTCAAACCACATGCGGGCGTCCGTGCCCATGTACTCGTCCACCAGTTCCAACATGTGCCGGGGCTCCAGAATCGTTGCTACCTTTTTATCCGTTAGAAGGATTGTCATGCTTGCCTCCGATCTCATCCAGCATGCGCGGGATGGCGGTTAAATCGTCCAGGGTGAAGACCTGAAGGCCGAGGCTCCTCAGAAGATTGTGCCGGGATACCTGCAGCGGTCTGGGTTTCTGGCCGGGAGTCTTTACCTCCACAAAGCCAACCTTCCCATCAGGTAATAAGACCAGGCGGTCGGGCATTCCATCAAATCCTGGACACACCAGTTTTGGACAGATGCCGCCCCGGCTTTTCACGGCCTTCACCAGTTTCTGCTCCACTGTCTTTTCTCTCATCAAATCGTACCTTTCCGGGCCAGGGTGACGGTCGATGCTGGTCATTTCCAAAAACCCCCTATATAAGATTTTTTCTGAAAATTCCCTATAGAGACTTTTTTAGATATGACCGTCATCGACTGACACCAACCACAGTCATCCTGAAAAAAGTTTCTGATTTGCCCGTCATCGACCGTCACCACTGCCGTGTCCTTATGCGAAATCCTGTCCGGCTTTCAGCTTCAGCCCCAGAACCATCCGGCCTTCCTTCAAGCGCTTCCGTTCAAAGCCTGCGCCTTCCAGCGCGGAATAAAAATCCGTCGTGCTGCGCACGTATTCACCGTTTTCGGTACTGAAGGCCCGATACTGCTGATACAGCGAGCCGGATTTTTCCTTCAGCGCCGGGCCGACATCACAGCATTCCTCAAGGAAATGGCCCAGCCAGTCATTGCCCTCACGGTAGGCATTGATGGCATCCTGGACACACTTGGGCGGGTGCAGCTTGAATCCGGCGTCGATGGCCTTCTTCGCACCTTCGATCACCCAGGTCATGATGTAGGGGCTGGCGTTCTCCACCAGGTAATCGGTGTAGTTCTTGATGTCGGTTTTGCCCTGAATCTTCGCCCCGAAGGGGATCACAATCAGCCGCCGCCATGTGCCGTCGTCGCTGGCTCCGACCTTGGGCAGGTGATTCGTGTACAAGACCATCGTATGCGTGGGTACGTACTTGAACGGATCTTTGTACTTCTTTTCAGCCTCGATCTCGTCGGTGGAACACAGCTGCTTCACCGTGCTGGTGTTCAGCCGCATGCCTTCTTCCAGTTCGGCGGCAATGATCAGGCGCTTTCCCTTGAGCTCCGCCATTTCCGGCTTCACGTTCCGCTTACAGCCAACCGTCAGCGCGTCGGCGCTCATCATGCCACTGTAGTTGCCCAGCACCCGGGCCAGTGTGTTCCAGAAGGTGGACTTGCCGTTCGCGCCGTCGCCGTAGGAAATGATGAGGGCTTCCGAGAACACCTTGCCGACGACAGCCATGCCCACGATGGTCTGCACATAATCGATCAGTTCAGGGTCGTTGCAGAATACGCGGCTGACGGTGTCCAGCCACAGATCCTTTCCGGCATCGCCGGGAGAAGCGTTGGTACACTTGGTCAGGTAATCCAGCGGATCATGCTCCTGCGCTCCGTCCAGCCCCCTGCGCAGATCGTAGGTGGCTTCCGGCGTGTTCAGCAGGTACGGATTCACATCCAGCTGGTTGATGTCCATCAGCACCAGAGGCTTGGCCTGGTTCAGACTGGACATGACGTACTTGTAATCCCGGTGCTTCATGACGAAGGCGTAATACTGCAGGGCCGACATGTAGGCCATGAGCAGCTTCAGCTGATCGTCGCCGGACACAGCCTTCGACAGCGTTTTGCCGCCTGCAGCCACATCCTCCTGGGACACACCGCTGTCCAGCAGCGCCTGCTTCGTCGCGGCAACCTGATCCTTCGCGTCCTGCAGCTGCAGGTCGAGGAACTCCATCATGGCCCCGATGGCCATCTGCTTGGATTCCTGCCAGTAGATGCCGTTGTAGCGGATGAGATCCGTGCTGTCGGTGAATCGAAGCTCGTCGCCGTACTCCCGCGCCAGCACCTTGGCTTCACCGATGTCGGAATAATCGCCGGGCTTCAGGCTCATGAATTCCTGGGAGTTGTACTGATCCGGAGGCACATAGCCGTCCTGTTTGCTGATCTTCTTCTCGTACCAGCGGACGGCGCTGGCCCATATCGTGGCGAGCTCTTCGTCATCCAGCGGCGGCTCACACTTCGCCGCCTCATCCATGAAAATCTGATGGGCTTTGTCCGTATTGCCGTACCGGATGATGACCCGGCCTGCGAACTTGGACATGGTCTTGTTCCGTGTGCCCGCGATGATGATATTGCCGACGCGACCAGTGTCATTCCGCTCTATGGGAGCACCGATCTCGACCTCGCTGTCAATGGTCAGCCAGCCTTCATGCCAGATGGCGTCGCCCACATCTGCGCCGAAGATGAACCGGGCGGCATCCAGGGCGTTATCATCAAAGAAGGTGTATTTCCGGTAGATTGCTTCCTTGAGCGCCGCGTAGTAATCCGCGTCCTGCGTGGGTTCAATCTCAAAGTACACATGGAACTTGGGCCGGGGTGCCTTGCCGTTCTTCTCCAGCATGTGATGCCTGCTGAAGGCGATGGCGTAGCTGATATCCGGCATCATCTCGTCCAGCTTTTCCGGCGTGATCCACTCCGCCGGGTTTTCCGTGTGGTCGTTGTCGCAGTCCATGACGAGAACATTGGACTGACGGAAGTTCTCCTTGCTGCGGTAGTCGTTGTCATACTCCGCGCACACGTGATCCATCTTGACGGCTTCCTGAAGCTCCTCGGCGCTGGTGACCTCCGCCCTGTTCGGGTAGAGGCAGTTCTTCTCATCGCCGACGATGTTTGCCGTCTGCAAAATCAACTTCATGCCTGTACCTCCAACCTGTGTTTATTCCTGGGTTTCTGAATCGTCGCTTGCCCCATTGGACTCGCTCCTTTCCTGTGATTTGAGGAGCGCCCATGCGTCCTCCGCTTCCTTACGGACAGTCGGAGGACGCTTTTTCCGGTTTTGGGGCGGGAAAATTTCGCTTCCTTTTATATGCGTGTGTCTCCCAGGGAAATTTGCAGTGGCACCGGAAAAACAGACCGTCCGCTGTCCGATAGGGATTGAGGACGACAGGAGGCGGCTTCGAAAAAAAGTTTCAGGAAAACCGGAAAACCACATTCCCGACTGTCCGTAAGGGGACGGAGGGACACAGAGTCCTTCGGAAAGAGAGGTGCTGCAGATGCAGGATGCGATGCGTGAAGAAAAGCCTGCCCCGGAGGAGCAGGCGACAGATGAGGAACTGTTCGAGGTGCTGATCGCCATCAGCGTGGTGGCCAAGCAGCTGGCAAAGAAAGTCATTCAGAAGGGAGACAACCATGAGCAAAATGAGCGAACTGGCCACGGCGCTTGATGAGATGACCGAGGTCGGAAGAACACTGATCACCTGCGGGGAAAGCCTACTGAAAGCCGCTGCCCATGTGCGGGACTGCTTTACGGAGAATACGCCCGCTGCGGCGGAGGAACCCGCGCCGGTGACCGAGCCCGTAGCGGAGACGCCCACATCGAAGGCATACACGAAGGAAGAAGTCCGGGCCATCCTTGCGGATCTGTCCCAGAACGGCTTCCGCAATGAGGCCAAGGCCCTGGTCAGGAAGTACAGCGACGGCGGGAGCCTGACGGATATTGATCCGGCGAAGTATCCGGATCTGGTCGCGGAAGCGGAGGCGCTCCATGGCTAAACACGCACTGCTCTCCGCATCCTCCAGCCACCGCTGGCTGGAATGCCCGCCCAGCGCAAAGCTGTGCGCGGCACACCCGGACAGGGCTTCACCCTATGCCCAGCAGGGCACCGACGCCCACGAGCTTGCAGCTTATAAGGTGCAGAAGGCACTGGGCATGAAGGCGCGAGACCCCACGGAGGATCTGGAGTATTTCGATCAGGAGATGGCCGACTGCACGGATGCCTACTGTGCCTATGTCATGGAACATCTGGCAGAGGCCCGGAAGCACTGTGCTGATCCCATCGTGCTGGTGGAGCAGCGGCTGGACTTCTCCCGGTGGGTGCCGGAGGGATTCGGCACCGGGGACGCCTGCATTGTGGCCGACGATGTGCTCCACGTGATCGATCTGAAATACGGCGTAGGCATCATGGTGGACGCGGCACAGAATCCGCAGACCATGTGTTACGCGCTGGGCCTGCTTGAGGCGTTCGACAGCATCTACGATGTGAACACCGTGCGGATGACGATCTTCCAGCCCCGACGTGAGAACATCTCCACCTTTGAAATGAGCAAGGATGACCTGCTGGCGTGGGCCGAGAACGTACTGGCTCCCACAGCAAAGCTGGCCTTCAACGGCGAGGGAGAGTTCAAGGCCGGAGACCACTGCCAGTTCTGTACCGCAAAGGCCACCTGCCGGAAGCGGACAGAGTACAACCTGGAAATGGCCCGGTATGACTTCGAGGTTCCTTCCGAGCTTACCGACGATGAGATCGCAGCCATCCTGCCCCGGATCGATGAACTGATCGCATGGGGCGGTGATGTAAAGGAATACGCGCTGCAGCAGGCGATCTCAGGCACACACTACCCTGGCTTCAAAGTGGTGGAAGGACGCTCTGTCACCAGGTACACCAACGAGGAAGCTGTAGCTGCCGCCGTCACAGCGGCTGGCGAAGACCCCTATGAACGGAAGCTGCTGGGCCTCACCGCCATGAAGGCGCTTCTGGGCAAGAAACGATTCGACGACATCCTGGGCGGGCTGACATTCAAGCCGCCGGGAAAGCCAACCTTAGTACCAGAGTCGGACAAGCGTCCGGCCATGAACACTGCGAAAAACGATTTTATGGAGGAAAAAGATCATGAGTAAGTTTGTCAATCCCACCAAGGTTATCACCGGCCCCAACACCCGCTGGTCTTATGCGAACGTCTGGGAGGCCAAGTCCATCAACGGTTCCACCCCCAAGTTCTCCGTCTCCCTGATCATCCCGAAGACCGACACGGCCACCATCGAGAAGATCAACCGGGCCATCAAGGCCGCGTATGAGGAAGGCCAGAGCAAGCTGCGCGGCAACAGCAAGTTTGTCCCCGACCTGGAGAGCCTGAAGCTGCCGCTGCGCGATGGCGACAAGGAACGCAAGGGCGATCCCGCCTATGCTGGGTGCATGTTCATCAACGCCAACAGCAGCACCGCGCCGGGCATCGTGGACGCGGACTGCAACCCCATCCTGGATCGCTCCGAGGTGTACTCCGGCGTCTATGGCCGGGCCAGCATCAACCTGTACGCCTTCAACAGCAACGGCAACAAGGGCATCGCCTGCGGGCTGAACAACCTGCAGAAGATCCGTGACGGCGAGCCCATGGGAAGCCGCAGCCGCGCCGAGGACGATTTCGCCACTGACGACGATGAGGACTTCCTGTCCTGAGACAAAAAAAGCCGGGCGGCAGAGTGATGAGCTCCGCTGCCCGGCATGAAAGGAATGATGACAATGATCACATATGAATCTATGAAGATGTTCCTGGTGACCTTCGCCTTTGAGTCTCTCGTTATCCTGATCGCTGTTGCGTTCATCTATAACATCTACAGCGCCGTGTGCGGTATCGTCAGAATGGTGAAGCGCCACAGGGATAAGCAGAAAGCACTGGACAAAATCATCGAGCAGGCATAACGACAAGGCGGCATCGGCAGGACTGGTGCCGCCTTTTTTTCAGGAGGACACATGATCGAATATCTCTCCATTGACCTGGAAACGAAATCAGGCACCGATCTTTCCAAGAGCGGTGTGTACAGATATACAGAAGATCCTGAGTTTGAAATCCTGTTGTTCGGTTATTCCGTCAACGGCGGCGAAGCGTCCGTCATCGATATGGCCTGCGGGGAGCAAATCCCGGAGGATGTGCTGCGGGCCATTGTGGACGAGTCTGTGACAAAATGGGCGTTCAATGCGGCGTTTGAGCGGATTTGTCTGTCGGCATGGCTGCGGAAGAACCGGCCCGATCTGTTCTGCAGCTACAGCATCCCGGAGGACAGCGTCGGCAACTATCTGAACCCGGCCTCGTGGAAATGCTCCCTGATCTGGTCGGCATACATTGGCCTGCCGCTTTCGCTGGAGGGTGTCGGCTCAGTGCTGAAGCTGCAGGATCAGAAGATGACGGAGGGCAAGGCGCTGATCAAATACTTCTCCGTACCCTGCAAGCCGACGAAAGTCAACGGCGGCAGGCTCTGGAACCGCCCGCAGCATGCGCCGGACAAGTGGGCTACCTTCAAGGCGTACAACAAGCGCGATGTGGAGGTGGAGATGTCTATCCAGAAGGTGCTGGCCAAGTTCCCGGTTCCGGATTCCGTCTGGGAAGAATATCACCTGTCCGAGCAGATCAACGACAGAGGCATCGGCCTGGATCGGCAGATGGTCGAGCAGGCCATCCAGTTAGATGCCCAGTCCCGTGACGAGCTTTCCGCTGAAATGCAGAAGCTGACACAGTTGGAGAATCCGAATTCTGTGGCTCAGATGAAGCAGTGGTTGGCAGATCATGGGGTGGAGGTGGATTCGCTGGACAAGAAAGCCGTGAAGGAACTGCTGAAGACCGCGCCGCCGGAACTGGCCCAGGCGCTGGAGCTTCGTCAGCAGCTTGCCCGGTCGAGCGTGAAAAAGTACATTGCCATGGAAAACTGTGTATGTGCTGACGGGCGCTGCCGTGGCATGTTCCAGTTCTATGGGGCGAACCGCTCTGGGAGATGGGCAGGCAGGCTGATTCAATTGCAGAATTTGCCGCAGAACCACATCCCGGATCTGGCCTCCGCCCGCAGCCTGGTGAAAGCCGGGGATTATGAAATGCTCCGGCTGCTGTATGAGGATGTGCCTGACACCCTCAGTCAGCTGATCCGAACGGCATTCGTGCCGAAACCCGGATACAAGTTTATCGTCAGCGACTTCAGTGCCATCGAAGCAAGGGTGATCGCCCACCTGGCCGGGGAAGCATGGAGGACAGAGGTCTTCCGCAGCAACGGCGACATTTACTGTGCGTCAGCGTCCGCGATGTTTGGTGTGCCCGTTGAAAAGCATGGCGTGAACGGCCACCTCCGGCAAAAGGGCAAAATTGCCGAACTGGCCCTCGGCTATGGCGGCAGCGTCGGTGCCCTGAAAGCAATGGGCGCTCTGGACATGGGCCTGAAAGAGGAAGAGCTCCAGCCGCTGGTGTCCGCGTGGCGGCAGTCCAATCCGAACATCGTCGCCTTCTGGTGGGATGTGGATGATGCCGTAAAAACGGCGATCCGTATGCGCACAGCAACGGAGACACATGGCATCCGGTTCGTATATCAGAGCGCCATGTTGTTCATTCAGCTTCCATCCGGCAGGCGGCTGGCCTATGTGAAGCCGAAGATCGGCGAGAACAAATTCGGCGGAGAATCCGTCACCTACGAAGGCGTCGGCGCGACGAAAAAATGGGAACGGATCGAAAGTTACGGCCCGAAATTCGTGGAGAACATTGTGCAGGCAATCAGCAGGGACATCCTGTGTTACGCCATGCGGACGCTGTGCCACTGCTTTATCTGCGGGCACATCCACGACGAACTCATCATCGAAGCCAGCCAGGGTGTGGATCTGCAGGCAATCTGTGAGCAGATGGGCCGGGTGCCACCATGGCTACCGGGGGCTGTGCTGCGGGCCGACGGTTATGAAACAGAATGGTACCGGAAGGATTGAAAAAAGCGCTCACCGACGATGGTGGGCGCTGTACTTTTATTCCTCAGGTTGATATCCGAAGTGTTCTGCGACCTTTCGATGCGTAGTCCTATCGTTTAGCATATATGCGACCAGCGGGATGCTCGTCATACCTTTCTCCCAATATCCCTGGCTTTCGTCCGGCACAGATTTCTTCCAGTCGACTCCGATGAATATCTCTTTCTCCGTAACCAGTTGATCCTTTTTATCCTGATTGACCCATGGCGCTTTCAGTATGGGGGTAGAGACTCCATTCACGGATACGTTGAAATCTTTCATGTACACTGCCTTTGATGTGCAGATACCAATACCCAGAAAACCGTAGCCAGCAATATGACAGTAGATAGTATCACCAACATGAATGTTGCGAAGATACCTGCCGCTGTTGGTTTCATCAGCGGAGAGGAAGCCATATTTCAGGGCATCCTGCCAGCTACGTCCCAGATACTCTACGGTGAATTCCCGGAGCCGGGTATCCTTTATGAATTCTTGCTCTTCTTCATCTGTCCAGCCGCCAGCCAGTTCCTTGATGGCATCCGAATCCCAAATGTCGATGGCCATCTGAAGGTAGATGTTTGCCCGGCTGGTGATGCTATCCTTATTGAAATGAGGAATCGCTTCAAAACCATACTGAGAAACCAGTGGCAGGAATTGCGGATTGTTATGATATGCCGTGGGGTTGAGAGCCTGTGCGAGAATATTATCACCAGCATAGCACTCAACTTTCTCCTGATATTTCTTGTCCTGATAGCTCCGATTCTTATCGCGAGTGAGAATCAGCAGGTTGCCAACATGCTGCCGCCAAGTCTGGAATTCATGGGCATCCGCAAAATCATCTGCATAATCATCAAACCGATCAGGGAGAATATGCTCGATGTCATAAGTGTTTCCCTTGGCCTTCCGATCCATATACACATCAAACATGGAAGGATTGCCCATCCGAACATTGACATAAGATGTAAACCGGGCAAGAAAATGGAGCATGTAGCGACCTGTAAACTGATTCAGGCTGAAGCGGGTTATGCCGTCGATGGAAATATCCATCTTCTTCAGTTCGCGTACCAGCACCTTGCCGACAGTGTTGCAGTCCTGGTTCCGAATGTCACGCAGAACACGGAAGAGCATATATTTGTTGGTGTTCCAATTCACCTTCCGATAGTTGAAGATTCGGATGGAGGCAAAGTCATCCACGAACTTGGAGACCATCTGGATCTTCTTTGTGATAATTTCCTCAGTATCATCGTTGCAAACAGCAGCGATGATCAGCATCATCTGATAATTCAGATCGCGATTCGCGTTGTAAAATACTTCTTCATAGCCCGGAGTGAGTTTTTTCCCGTACTCTTTGATCCTGAGATACAGGTTGGTCACTTTGGTCATCTCGGTCATGATCAGAGCACGAAAATCTTTTGATTTTGCCAATCCCATTACAGACCGGGCATTGGCCCGCACCCAAGTGTGGAATTTTTCGCCCAGGAGCTCGAAGTCTTCATCCTTGGCTCCGAGCTTACCTTCGCGCAAGGTCTGAGCATATTTTGCACGGAGCCATGTTGAAATGAATTCCACATCCTCAGTGCTGACTACACCGCTGGTGTCATAGGACGATGCATTTTTGATGCGGTTGATGTTTTCCTGCCACTGATGGTTCACATCCAGACGGTCACTTTCGGAGATCTGCTGAATGATGTAAGCCTTCATCATTTCTGCACTGTTCAGGCTGAGGCCCCGGTCATTCATGGTCAGGAAGATCGTATGCGCTTCATCGTCGGAAGGGGTATCCACTTCCAGCAAAAGCACCTTTTCGATCAGCCACCAAATGAAGAATGGGAGCGCTTCGCCCTTCAACTCATCAGGGAAGAGCTCAACGATGTCCTTATAGCGATCAAACATGGTCTGAGTGCTTTCGCTGTCAGGCTGATACGTCATATCGTTGTCAAAAAGAGCCTGGAAACAACTTTTCCGTTCCTCAACATCAATGTTGAAGCTCCGCTTGCCAAACTTGTTGCTGAAGATCAGATTGTCAATAGGCACCTGCTCGTATGCCTGCTGGGATTCATCTTTCTGGAGGTTGTTCAGGTAGATCAGAAGGAGCGTGAGGGAAGTAAGCCGCTGCTGGCCATCCACGATATTATTGGAAGCACCTGCTGTGCCCGTGCAGATGATGCTTCCCATGTAGTAAAAACCATAACCCTCAACTTCATCGGTCGTATCATGATTATTGGGGTCGTAGTTTTCCTCAAAGGTGCTCTGAAAATCAGACAGCATCTGCTCGATCTGCTTCTGGCCCCAACGGTACTCGCGCTGGAAAACATCAACGGAGAATTTCCTGTTGGCCAGGATCTTCGAAAGAGTTTCAGTTTTTTCGATCTTGTTCATTCAAAGAAACCTCCGTTATGGATTACACACTCAAATATCCATTGTGGAATGCATCCGGATAGATGAAAGTCTTCTCGCCAACACTGAACCGGACACGGATATGCTTTTCAGCTTTATCCATCTTGGTAACAGTACCTTCACCAAAAACCTTATGCTTAACCTTCGCACCTTCATAAACCTTGGAAGCGTCGAATTCGATCTTTGGCTTTTCAGGCACAACGACGGTTGGCCTCCCACTCGGTGTATACGGAGTCCTCGGCTCGCCAAACTGCGTCGTGATGGGGGTTCTTGCAGGCGGAGTATAAGGTGTCGATGCTGTAGGCTTTGGCTTTTCTGGTACAGGCTTGGGTTCCGTCTTTGGTGTGGCTGGCTTTGCTGCGGCGGTCTTGG
>ERZ777306.1037-NODE-1037-length-48301-cov-55.913485_pt1 | contig 48301 bp, 36 predicted proteins | sample MGYA00374966_ERZ777306 | MGnify/ENA primary metagenome ERZ777306 (study PRJEB29329, sample SAMN06343882) | mouse gut metagenome | isolation source: Mouse cecum | place: Austria: Vienna | collected 2014-11-15 ... | reverse complement strand
GTGATTTGTAATCTCGGGGTCGTTGGTTCGAATCCGACAAGAGGCTCAAAAAATGGACATACAGACAGTTCACGAAGGAAAAAAGCATTCAGGCAAATACCTGAATGCTTTTCTTTTGTATACATATGGGAAATGCCGATTTACTTAATTCTCTTATATCCATACACAGCCAAATCGCCAAGCTCTTCTTCGATACGAAGCAGTTGATTGTATTTAGCCATACGGTCTGAACGGCTCAAAGAGCCGGTTTTGATTTGTCCGCTGTTGGTAGCTACTGCGATGTCGGCAATAGTAGCGTCTTCCGTTTCACCCGAACGGTGAGAAGTAACCGTAGTGTAACCGTGACGGTGAGCCATCTCGATAGCGTTCAATGTTTCGGTCAACGAACCGATTTGGTTTACTTTGATCAGGATAGAGTTGGCGCAACCCTTTTCGATACCCATTGCAAGGAAGTCTACGTTAGTCACGAACAAGTCGTCACCTACCAATTGGCAGCGGTCACCAATACGTTCAGTGAGTTTCTTCCAGCCGTCCCAGTCGTTTTCACTCATGCCGTCTTCGATAGAGTCGATAGGATATTTGTTGATTAACTCTTCCAAATAGTCGATTTGTTCCTCGGCGGTACGTTTCTTGCCTTTTTCGCCTTCAAACTTAGTGTAGTCGTAAATACCGTCATGGTAGAATTCGGAGGAGGCGCAGTCCATACCAATCATTACGTCTTTGCCCGGTTCATATCCTGCTGCTTTGATAGCGGCGAGAATAGAATTCAGAGCGTCTTCCGTACCTTTCAGGTTGGGAGCGAAACCACCTTCGTCACCTACGGCGGTGCTAAGACCACGGTCTTTCAAGACTTTCTTCAATGCATGGAACACTTCAGCGCCCATACGCAAACCTTCTTTGAAAGAAGGAGCACCTACCGGGCGAATCATAAATTCCTGAAATGCGATAGGAGCATCGCTATGTGAACCGCCATTGATGATGTTCATCATCGGCACGGGCATTACATATGTATTTGTTCCACCGATATAGCGGTATAAAGGAAGGTCTAAATAGTTGGCAGCAGCTTTGGCTACGGCAAGAGATACACCGAGAATAGCGTTGGCACCCAAGTTGGATTTGGTCTTGGTGCCATCCAATGCCAACATTGCGTAGTCGATTCCTCTCTGGTTGAGTGAAGACATTCCGACCAATTTCGGAGCAATGACTTTATTTACATTGTCAACCGCTTTTTGTACACCTTTTCCACCATAGCGTTGCTTGTCACCATCGCGAAGCTCCAATGCTTCGTGTTCACCTGTGGAAGCACCCGACGGCACTGACGCACGTCCCATAATGCCTGATTCCAATACTACGTCAACTTCTACTGTGGGGTTACCTCTTGAGTCGAGAATTTCTCGAGCTACAATTTTTTCAATTTTCATCGTTTCTATTGTTTTTGAATAAGATTTTTGCAAAAGTACGGACTTGATGTGGATCCATTAGTCCGTCCTTATATTATAACGACGGGACGATGTTTTTTGTTTGAACGTAATGAAGGATATGTGAAGTGACAGGGGCTTCCTGTTTGAAATTTGTTCGGCATTATGGGGAATGCTTTTTGCGGATGTTTTCCGAAGGAGGTTTGGTGGCAGTGATTGGAGTAGAATATATCGAAGAGGATTGTAATAGAATATGATTGAGGGATAAATTTCTGCAACTATGGCAGATTATTCATCGAACTTCGCTATATTTGCAATGCATACTCGTTGGTTAAATCGGAATATGGCAAACTTCAATTCATATATAGACAATTTGGATATGACTTTCTGGCATGGAATCTGTCTGCAAAACGGAATGGTAAAGCATTATCGGAAAGGAGAGGTTTTTGTCTGGCAGGGAGATGTCATCAAGTATTTTGGATTTATCAGGAAGGGATATTTCAAATACACGATAACGGACACTGAAGGCCACGAACATATTACAGGGTTTGTATTCAGCAATGGCCTGGTGGGTGATTTTCTAAGTACCGTAAATAAGGAATCTGTTAAGACCAATATCATTGCAGCGACAGATGCGGAGGTGATACAATGCCCCGCCAGCGTACTGAAACGCCAGCTTGAGCATTCGCCGGCACTGCATCGGGCTCTGACAGAAGGCTTGTTTCGTCAAGCTTATATGCAGTACTTGGATTTGTATAGCTCGTCGCCCAAAGCGCGTTATCTTGCTCTGCTGAAGCGATGTCCGGATATATTGCAAAACATTACTCTCAAAGAAATGGCCTCTTATCTGCAAATAACGCCTACACATCTGAGCCGTATCCGGAAAGAACTGACATTCACCAATAATACATTGGAATAAAATTCTCCGCTCCTATCTTCAGCTAATATATTTTTTTCTTTTTCTGAATTTTATGTTATGCTTGTAGTTCTCAATCTATGTTGAGAATCATTTGTCTGCTATGCCTTAATTTTGTATTCATCATTTAAATATAGACTCGTATGAAACTTTTAAGAATCACCCGCTTTCTACTACTGATTGCTATGGCGGCATTCAGTGTATGGACGTTCAATTCTTGCCAAGTTGTAGAATTAGTAATCAGTGGTACAACTTATTATGAAACGGAAATTACTACGAAAGACAATCAACTGATTGCCGGACAAATAGGTGGCCAACGTTCCTCTAACCTGCCTTCCGGAGCCAAGACCATTAGTATCAAGACAGAAGAAGGACGAAAAAAAGTCAAGAGTGAGGAAATCAAATACATGACGCTGGCGCGTAAGAATCATCCGGAAAAACGACAGACATTAGTATATGCGGAATTCAAGATGCCATATACAAAGAAGGGGGAACAGAAATTTCGCACATTCAAGAATTGGCAGATATTGAACAGTGTAGGCGACCATCTTCTCCTAACTGCGTACGGACACACTTACAGCCTCGCTAAAGACGGAGCTTTAATTATCACTTACAGTAGAGACGAGGGAATACAATATTGTATTCAGCGTCAGAGCGATGATTGTCCGATACTTATCGGAAGAAGCATCTCCAGCCGGTCGTATATGCGCAAACAGTGGCAGGCATACCTTGCTGATGATCCTGTATTATGTGAGAAGATAGCGAAGAAGGAGATTGACGCATTTGATTTTACCGCTATCACCGAACAATATAATCCTGTAGGTAAATGACTTTCTTTTTGAACCGTAGAAAGAATAGGGAGTTTGTCGTGCCGTTTTGTATTAAACATGAATGTAAGAGGCAATCCCATTTCGGGTGTTTCTTCTTGATTGTTGCAACACTTTTCTCACCATGCTTATGCCATAATATTTCGGCTCAGGAAAGTAATCTCAAAGACGGGGCAGCACTTTACAGTATAGGGTTTGGTTATGAATGGATGTCGGATGCCTATTCTTCCAATGGATTTGCGCTTGATGTACGTGCCCGTTTCTATATGTCAGGGCAGCTTTTTTGTGAACTTATGGGACATTGGGGGACGCATGAGGGAAGTAAGAGTGTACTGCAAAAAGGAAATCCGTTCGACATTGATGATGAGCGAAACACACTATTGGGAGTTGTTGGTCTTGGTTATGAGATATTTCAGAATGAGAATCAGACATTTGATATATACATCAAAGGGCTTGTCGGCTATGGTGTCAGGTCTTCTCGTTTTGATGATTACCAGATAACCGGCAGTGAAGACGGGCATGTCACACTTGGATGCGATATAAAGAAAAAGGGGATAGCTGCTGTTATCGGATTAGGAATGGACACGCGTTTCAAACGGTGGACACTTACTCCCTCTGTTGATGTGTTTTATATTGGGAATGAATGGAATGTGGCTACTATGATATCTTTTGGCTTTTTTCTTTGAGACGCACTTGTGAATCATGGCAAAGTGCGGATTCTCTTGAACGGCTTTTTAATCTTCGATGACAACGCCTAGTAGCGGGAGCAAATCCATTGCCTGCAAAGAGGTGATGATGGCTCCTTTCAGGTCGCTGATATTAAGCGTGATTCCGCTGATTCGGGAAGTGCGCAAGTCTATTCCGCGAAGCGAAGCATGTGAGAAATCGGCCTCTACAAGGTCGCAACCGTCAAAAGCGACAGATGTAAAACGACAGTCGTTCAGAGTCCCGTTGCGGAACTGGCTGTGTGCGAAACGTACCTGATTCATTTTACTCATGGCGAGGTTGATGTAGCCGGCATTGCATTCGTGCAGCAAGACATGATTCATCGTTGTTTCAGATAAATTGGTACCCAATAGTTTGCAGGAAATGAATTCTACTCGGTAGAGGGAGCTTTCGGCAAAAGAAATGTTTGATAAATCGCAGTTTTCAAACCGCACATCGGTCAGTTGGGAAGAAAGAAACTTGCATTCACAGAATGTCTGATGCCGGAAGGTGCAGTTCTTGAGGCTCTTATAAGATTGGTCGATGCCTTCCTCTCTTCCTTTACAGAATAAGAGATGTGAGACTGTTTCTTCCTTGTCGAGCCATTCCTTTAAAGTGCTTGTACTGGTTTCCTGTTCTTCCATCATGGGAGGAACTACGCGGACGGGTTTGGCAGAGCTTCTTTTTATCATGCCTTTCCCACATATCCGCCGGCCAGTGCGGCAACCAGTCCTATGCCTATACTTAATAAGGTATAGAGGATGAATGTCCCGTAGAATTCTCCTTTCAGCAACCCTATGCCATCATTGGAAAAAGTGGAGAAGGTGGTGAATCCGCCACATACCCCCGTAGCTAGAAACAGGCGGACTTCGAAAGGAAGATGGAAACGTTCTGAAAGTGCATAAAACAGACCGATAAGAAAACTGCCGAGAAGATTGACGGTGAACGTTGCCCACGGGAAATGATAGGGGACAATCCGTTCGTGCATAAACAACTGGACACAATAGCGTAACGCACTGCCGGTTCCGCCGCCGATAAAGATATAGATAATTTCTTTACTCATTTGATTTTAACATTTGCATTATTTGTAAGCAGCTTCAAAATCTTTTTCGAACTTCTGGAAACCACCGAGATAGACGCTGTCTATTCGTTCGGAAACGGTTGACGAGTCGTTTTTGTTTTGCAGGGAAACGATGAGCTTCTTCATTGTGTCTCTGGGAGCTTTTTCTATCCAGAATGTGACAAGTGCGTGTGCAAGAATATATGAATATTGCTCGTCAGTTGCTTGGCGCTTCATGAACTTGCCGCGCCCGCTATTCATAAAAGCAAGTAGATCGATTTCTCCCAACATATACATTGTGCGGATTCTTCCTTGCTCATATTCAGTAAATGTGTGGCGGAGTCCCTTTTTCGTTACTTTACAATGTTCGAAGTACTCTGACAACCCTTCGTTAAGCCAGCTAGGCGGGAATTTGCCGAGGATTTGCCGGACAAAATGGTGGCTGAGCTCGTGGTAAATAATAGCAAGGCTTCTTTCCTGTCCTTTCTCCCGTCCCAATATGATTGCTTTTTGTAACTTCGGTGAATATATGCCGCTCGCTTTGAATAGCAGGGGCAGGTGTATGTCTACGCTTTCAAGATATTCCATTGCCTTTTTTCTATCCTCAAATACATGCAGTTGAAGGGTAAGTGTATCGGGCAGTCCGAATTGAGTATAGAAATTGACTTCATAACTGATAAATTCCTCGATATTTCGTCGGTCTTTGTCGGGAAGCGGGTCGCCGGCATATTCTATTTTTACAGTCTGCGCATTGAGCAGACCGCAAAAGATGAAAAGCGGAAAGAGAAGAAAAGGTGCACGCATAATGATGTTACTGTTATTTCTGATTCTTATGTTTCATATATTTCTTTTTGTCGCGTTTGCTCATATCTTGCGTGATTAGTTCATCGTCAATGACTGCCTGGTAGATTGTTTTCTCTTTGAGCTTAACGTCTCCTTGGGTTGTACGGAACACGGGTATGAAGTGGGAGTAAGGGTAACCCGAAGATTCTCCGCCTTTGAATTTATTCTCGTCCAAAAAGAAGAAGGAGATGGAGACTCTCAAAGGCCCTGCTTTTCCTATGGCTTGTCCTACTTGTACTTCCTCGCCCGGTTGAATGAAATTCTCGCTCATCACCAGATAAGCCGCGAAAGTTTGGTCGGGATGGTAGATTAGCAGTTGGCGTGGATTGGCTGTTGTGCAGGCTACACCACTGCGGGTCGCATAAATGGTATCACCTTCTTTTATACGGAAATTGAGTGTTTTTACAGGTTCGCGCGGGTCGGTCTGCCAGCCGGTCTTTTGTCCGTCCTTCACGGGTAAGGCGTAAGGGGTGCCGATTTGGAAGTCTTTGGGAAATTTGCCGCGATAGTATCTGTAACTCGACGCGCTTTTAAACGGATTCTCGAACGACGCGTTCTTTTCTATTTTAAATATTGTATTTTTCCCGGGAGTCAGATTGTAGGAGCGGTCATTCATGCGGTATAGATAATAGTCGCAATAATCTTCGTTGTAGTAATTAAGCTCCCTGTCTTCCTGTGTGTTCGTTTCCCATTTTGATTCAATGATTCCGAACGGGCGTTCCATTAATTTCCGTAAGGACTGGGCGGAGATGTGGCAGGCGGATAGTGAGAATGCGAATAAGATAATAAATTTAAGGTGTTGTGCCATAATTTACATAAATAGATTGTATAACCTTTAGAGAAATAAATAATTTGCTTGCAAATATAGAAAGAAACTGCGATATATGAAGGTTATCATGCTATTTTATTCGGCAAAGCCACTATATTTTTTCTTCTTTATGTGTTTTGTAATCTACTTATAATTAATGTTTTATGTGGTACTGGATACCCTTTTTCTCTATATTCTGATTATAAAGAAAAACAGCCGTCATGTTTCTTGTCTATCTTTGCCATACGATTACTAACTAACGTATTTATATCATGAAGAACATGAAAACAGGAACTGCAATGTGGCTTTGCCTGCTACTTGCTTTTTTAGTCGGCACGTCAGCGAAAGCCGAAAGTATTACATCTCCCGATGGGCAATTAAAACTTGATTTCTCCGTCAATGCGCAAGGAGAACCCGTGTATGAACTTTCTTATAAAGGAAAGGAAGTGATTAAACCTTCCGGGCTGGGATTGGAACTGAAGAATGATCCGGGGTTAATGAATGGATTTACTTTGGCCGATACCCGGACTTCTACTTTTGATGAAACTTGGGAACCGGTGTGGGGAGAAGTGAAATCAATCCGCAATTATTATAATGAAATGGCTGTTACCTTGAATCAAAAGATACAGGAGCGCAGTATTATTATCCGTTTCCGCCTTTATAATGATGGTTTGGGATTTCGCTATGAGTTTCCGCTACAAAAGAATCTGAATTACTTTGTTATTAAGGAAGAACATTCGCAGTTTGCCATGGCAGGGGATCATACGGCCTTTTGGATTCCCGGTGACTATGATACGCAGGAATATGACTATACCGAGTCCAAACTTTCGGAAATCCGTGGGTTATTGCAGGGAGCAATTACCGGAAACGCTTCTCAAACTTCTTTTTCGCCGACAGGCGTACAGACTTCTCTGCAAATGAAAACAGCCAACGGCCTGTACATCAACTTGCACGAAGCAGCTTTGGTAGACTATTCTTGTATGCATTTGAATCTCGACGATAAGAATTTGATTTTTGAATCATGGCTGACACCTGACGCCAAAGGGGATAAAGGATATATGCAAGCTCCTTGTCGGTCACCTTGGCGCACAGTGATTGTCAGCGATGATGCCCGCGATATTCTGGCTTCCAAATTGACGTTGAACCTGAACGAGCCTTGTGCTTACGAAGATGTTTCCTGGATTAAGCCGGTGAAGTATATCGGTGTATGGTGGGAAATGATTAGCGGTAAAAGCTCATGGGCATATACGGACGATGTTTATTCTGTGAAACTTGGTGAGACGGATTATTCAAAGACAAAGCCGAACGGACGGCATGCTGCGAATAATGACAATGTGAAACGTTATATTGACTTTGCGTCTCTGCATGGATTTGACCAGGTACTGGTGGAAGGTTGGAATGAGGGTTGGGAGGACTGGTTCGGCCATTCCAAAGATTATGTTTTTGATTTTGTTACTCCTTATCCCGACTTCGATTTGAAAATGCTCAATGCTTATGCGAAGGCAAAAGGAGTGAAGCTGATGATGCATCACGAAACTTCTGCTTCCGCGCGCAACTATGAACGTCATTTGGATACTGCTTATCAATTTATGGTAGATAACGGATACGATGCTGTCAAGAGTGGTTATGTAGGTAATATCATTCCTCGTGGAGAACATCACTACGGACAATGGATGAACGATCATTATCTGTATGCAGTGAAGAAAGCGGCGGATTACAAGATTTGTGTAAATGCGCATGAAGCGGTTCGCCCGACGGGATTATGCCGTACTTATCCCAATCTGATTGGCAATGAATCGGCACGCGGTACGGAATATGAGGCCTTCGCAGGCAATAAGCCGTTCCATACGACACTGCTTCCTTTCACCCGTCTGATTGGCGGCCCGATGGATTATACTCCGGGCATCTTCGATACAAAACTTTCTTTCCTGCAAGGCGACCATAGTTTTGTGCGTACCACGCTGGCAAAACAACTAGCTCTTTATGTCACGATGTATAGCCCGTTGCAGATGGCAGCCGATTTTCCGGAGAATTATGAGCGCCACTTGGATGCTTTCCAATTTATTAAAGATGTAGCGCTCGATTGGGACGACAGTAAATACCTGGAAGCAGAACCGGGGGATTATATCACTGTAGCCCGTAAGGCTAAAGGCACTGATAACTGGTTTGTGGGCGGTATCACCGACGAAAATCCCCGCACTTCTACGTTCGCGCTCGATTTCCTTGAACCGGGAAAACAATATGTAGCTACGCTGTATGAGGATGGCAAAGACGCGGATTTTGAAAAGAATCCGACTTCTTATCAAATAAAGAAAGGTATCGTAACCGCTAAAACCCGTATTTCGGCGAAACTTGCCCGGAGCGGTGGATTTGCTTTGAGTCTGATCGAAGCAACCCCGGCGGACAGGAAGATAATTAAGAAATGGAAATAAGATTCAGGTAGAGGGATTGTGTTCGGATTTCCCGCTTTTAATAAATATTAGTTATTGCCCCGCGAAGAAATATTAAACTTTGCGGGGCTCTTTTTTTATCAGACGGATTCTTTTTTGTACTTTTGCGCATCTTTTTTAAAACATCATCAATAAAGAGAACGACATGGGAGGTTTTTTCGGAACAGTCTCGAAAACTAGTTGCGTGACTGATTTATTCTACGGTACAGATTATAACTCACATCTGGGTACAAAGCGGGGAGGACTCGCGACATATAGTAAGGAAAAAGGGTTTATCCGTTCCATTCATAATTTGGAAAGTACCTATTTCCGAACCAAGTTCGAAGGAGAACTGGACAAGTTTAAAGGAAACGCCGGTATCGGCATCATCAGTGACACAGACGCACAACCTATCATTATCAACTCTCACCTCGGCCGCTTCGCCATTGTTACCGTCGCAAAAATAACCAATATCCAACAATTGGAAGACGAACTTCTCAGCCAGAATATGCACTTCGCCGAACTTAGTTCGAGCAGTACCAATCAAACGGAACTTATCGCGCTGCTTATCATACAAGGCAGAAACTTTGTCGAAGGGGTCGAAAATGTGTTCAAGCATATCAAAGGTTCTTGTTCCATGCTTATCCTGACGGAAGATGGAAGTATCATCGCTGCCCGCGACCAGTGGGGACGTACTCCGGTGGTAATCGGCAAGAAAGACGGTGCTTATGCTGCGACAAGCGAATCGTCCAGTTTCCCGAACCTGGATTATGAGATTGAGAAATATCTGGGGCCGGGTGAAATTGTCCGTATATATGATGACCACATTGAGCAGCTTCGCAAACCGAATGAGGATATGCAGATTTGTTCGTTCCTGTGGGTGTACTACGGTTTCCCGACTTCCTGCTACGAAGGCAAGAATGTGGAGGAAGTCCGTTTTACAAGCGGATTGAAGATGGGGCAGATGGACAAATCCGAGGTCGATTGTGTCTGTGGTATCCCGGATTCGGGAGTAGGTATGGCTTTAGGATATGCCGAAGGAAAAGGGGTGCCCTATCATCGCGCTATCTCGAAATACACGCCGACATGGCCCCGTAGTTTTACACCCAGCAATCAGGAGTTGCGTTCGCTGGTTGCTAAGATGAAGTTGATTCCGAACCGTGCGATGCTTCAGGGAAAACGTCTGTTGTTCTGTGACGATTCAATAGTCCGCGGTACGCAGCTACGTGACAATGTGAAGATTCTATATGATTATGGAGCAAAAGAGGTACATATGCGTATCGCCTGTCCGCCGTTGATTTATGCTTGTCCGTTTGTGGGATTCTCTGCTTCCAAGAATGCGTTGGAATTGATAACCCGCCGTATTATCAAGGAACTGGAGGGTGATGAAAATAAGAATTTGGAAAAATATGCCACTACCGGTTCGCCCGAATATGAAAAGATGGTCAGCATCATTGCCGAGCGTTTCGGACTGTCTTCCTTGAAGTTCAATACGCTCGAAACACTGATTGAAGCTATCGGATTGCCCAAATGTAAAGTGTGCACACACTGCTTTGACGGCAGCAGCCACTTTTAAAAAAGATTATACAATAAAAAAGAGCCGTGAATTGCTTTGTAATTCACGGCTCTTTTTTTACCTTTACGGCATTGTAAACTATCAAATAGTAAGTAGTAAATCGTTAAATCGTAAATAAAATGACTTTAGTAGACAGATTTTTAAAGTACGTGAGCTTCGATACACAATCTGATGAATTGACAGGGCTTACTCCCAGTACTCCGAAACAGATGGTATTCGCCGAATATCTGAAAGCGGAACTGGAATCTTTGGGATTGGAGGATATTACTTTGGACGGACATGGCTATCTTTTTGCTACGCTTCCTGCCAATATAGATAAAGAAGTGCCGACTATCGGATTCATAGCCCATATGGATACAAGTCCTGATATGAGCGGCAAGGATGTGACTCCGCGCATTGTAGAAAAGTATGACGGTTCGGACATCGTGCTTTGTGCTGAAGAGGATATAGTCCTTTCTCCTGCGCAATTCCCGGAATTGCTGCAGCATAAGGGGGAAGACTTGATTGTAACCAATGGGAAGACTCTGCTCGGTGCTGATGACAAGGCTGGTATTGCAGAAATCGTATCGGCAGTGGTTTATCTGAAAGAGCATCCCGAAATCAAACATGGAAAGATTCGTGTCGGTTTCAATCCTGATGAGGAAATCGGCGAAGGCGCTCATAAATTCGATGTTGAGAAGTTCGGTTGTGAGTGGGGATATACAATGGATGGCGGTGAAGTGGGAGAGTTGGAGTTTGAAAACTTCAATGCTGCTGCCGCTAAGGTTATTTTTAAAGGGCGTAATGTGCATCCCGGATATGCCAAGAACAAGATGATTAACTCTATCTATCTGGCTAATCAATTTATCAACTTGCTTCCTGCACAGGAAAGGCCGGAACATACTACGGGATATGAGGGTTTCTATCATCTGATAGGAATTCAGGGTGAAGTGGAGCAAAGTACTGTTTCTTATATCATCCGTGACCATGACCGTGCTAAATTTGAAGACCGCAAGAAGGAGATGGAACGTCTGGTGGCTCAAATGAACGAAGAATATGGCGAAGGTACGGTGACTCTTGAGTTGCGTGACCAATATTATAATATGCGTGAGAAGATAGAACCGGTAATGCATATCATCGACACTGCTTTTGCCGCAATGGAAGCTGTGGGCGTGAAGCCGAACGTGAAACCGATTCGTGGTGGTACGGATGGCGCGCAACTTTCTTTCAAAGGGTTGCCTTGTCCGAATATCTTTGCCGGCGGTTTGAATTTCCACGGACGCTACGAGTTTGTTCCTGTTCAGAACATGGAAAAGGCTATGAAAGTCATCGTGAAGATTGCCGAACTGGTTGCTTCCAAATAAAAAGTCTTGCTTGGACTGCTTCCTGATAGCACATAATACTTGATTCTTAATACTTGAAACTTAATACTTTAAAATAATGAAAACCACTCCGTTTACAGAGAAACATATAGCACTCGGTGCTAAGATGCATGAATTTGCAGGTTATAACATGCCTATTGAATACTCCGGTATCATTGACGAACATCTCACGGTTTGTCAGAATGTTGGTGTATTCGACGTGTCCCATATGGGAGAATTTTGGGTGAAAGGTCCGAATGCGTTGGCTTTTCTTCAAAAAGTGACTTCCAATAATGTGGCGGCACTGACTCCGGGAAAGGTACAGTATACTTGTTTTCCTAATGAAGAAGGTGGTATCGTAGATGACTTGCTGGTATATCATTTTGAACCGGAAAAATATATGCTGGTAGTCAATGCTGCCAATATGGAGAAAGACTGGAACTGGTGCGTTTCTCATAATACGGAAGGTGCGGAGTTGGAAAACTCTTCGGATAATATCGGGCAGCTTGCCGTACAGGGGCCGAAAGCGATTCTTGCTTTGCAGAAATTGACGGATATTGATTTGTCCGCTATTCCGTATTATACGTTCAAGGTAGGGAAGTTTGCGGGTGAAGAGAATGTAATTATCTCCAATACGGGTTATACCGGTGCGGGAGGTTTTGAGATTTACTTCTATCCGGATGCTGCCGATGCTATTTGGAGGGCTGTTTTCGAAGCGGGTGAGGAGTTTGGCATCAAGCCTATTGGTTTGGGAGCCCGTGACACGCTCCGGTTGGAAATGGGATTCTGCCTGTATGGCAATGACCTGGATGATACGACTTCTCCGATAGAAGCCGGATTGGGATGGATTACTAAGTTTGTAGAGGGTAAGGATTTCATTAACCGTCCTATGCTTGAAAAGCAGAAAGCGGAGGGGACTACCCGTAAGTTGGTTGGTTTTGAAATGATTGACCGCGGGATTCCCCGTCATGGCTACGAACTTGTTAGTCCGGAGGGGGAGAAGATTGGTGTAGTGACTTCGGGCACTATGTCGCCTACCCGCAAGATTGGTATTGGTATGGGGTATGTGAAGCCTGAATATAGTAAGGTGGGTACGGAAATCTGTATCGATATGCGCGGACGTAAATTAAAAGCGGTAGTAGTAAAACCACCTTTCAGAAAATAAGAGTTTAAATCAGTCTTGTCTGATTAAGCCCCGGGTAAATTGACTTTATCCGGGGCTGATTGGTTTTATGCGGGTTATTTAAAACATATCCGTTAATATGTTGTTTATACCATAGATTTATTATAATTTTGTCAGCAAATATGATGAAATAATGTCTCAATTACCTACCCTGATAGCTGACCTTGCACTGATATTGATATGTGCGGGTATTATGACTTTGTTGTTTAAGAAGTTGAAGCAACCTCTAGTCTTGGGATATGTGGTTGCCGGTTTCCTGGCGAGCCCGCATATGCCTTATACACCTTCCGTGATGGATGCTGCGAATATCAAGACATGGGCGGATATAGGTGTTATCTTCCTGCTGTTTGCTCTTGGACTGGAATTTAGTTTTAAGAAGATCGTGAAAGTGGGCGGTTCTGCTATTATTGCCGCTTGTACTATTATCTTCTGTATGATTTTGTTGGGAATAGGCGTTGGCATGGGCTTTGGCTGGCATCGGATGGACAGTCTGTTTCTGGGTGGTATGATTGCGATGTCTTCCACTACCATTATTTATAAGGCATTCGATGATCTCGGATTAAGAAAAAAGCAATTCACCGGATTGGTGTTGAGTATCTTGATTTTGGAAGATATTCTTGCTATTGTGCTGATGGTAATGCTTTCTACTATGGCGGTAAGCCATAATTTTGAAGGTACGGAGATGTTGGAGAGTATCGGCAAACTGGCATTCTTCCTTATTTTGTGGTTTGTAGTCGGTATTTATCTGATTCCGGAATTCTTGAAACGTTGCCGTAAGCTGATGGGGGAGGAGACGTTGCTTATCGTATCTCTGGCGCTTTGCTTCGGTATGGTGGTAATGGCTGCCAATACGGGATTTTCTGCTGCATTCGGTGCATTTATCATGGGCTCTATTCTGGCGGAAACGATTGAAGCGGAATCTATAGACCGGTTGGTGAAACCTGTAAAAGACCTTTTCGGAGCAATCTTTTTCGTTTCAGTGGGCATGATGGTGGATCCTGCAATGATTGTGGAATATGCTGTACCTATTATTGTCATTACTATGGCTGTCATTTTGGGGCAGTCCATATTCGGAACTTTTGGGGTGATACTCTCTGGTAAACCGTTAAAGACGGCTATGCAATGCGGATTTAGTTTGACTCAGATTGGTGAATTCGCCTTTATTATAGCATCTCTGGGAGTCTCTTTGCATGTGACGAGTGACTTTTTGTATCCGATAGTGGTGGCAGTCTCTGTCATAACCACTTTTCTTACTCCTTATATGATTCGCCTTGCCGAACCTGCTTCTTCTTTTGTGGACGCCCATCTTCCCGCTTCGTGGCAGAAACTCCTGATGCGCTACTCTTCCGGATCGCAGACTGTGCTCAACCATGAGAATTTGTGGAAGAAGCTGATATTGGCGATGGTACGTATTACGGTGGTTTACTCTATTGTCAGTATATCGATTATCGCGCTTTCTTTCCGCTTTGTCGTGCCTTTCTTTAAGGAGAATTTGCCGCATTTTTGGGCATCATTGCTGGGGGTGGTATTTATCATTCTTTGTATCGCTCCTTTCTTGCGGGCTATTATGGTGAAGAAAAACCATTCGGTGGAATTTATGACATTGTGGCATGATAGCCGGACTAACCGGGCTCCTTTGGTATCGACAATCGTTATACGTATTATGATAGCGGCGCTTTTTGTTATCTTTGTCATTTCCGGTTTGTTCAAAGCGTCTATCGGATTGGTTATCGGAGTTGCTGTCCTTGTTGTGTTGTTGATGGTATGGTCGCGCCGTTTGAAAAAGCAATCCATATTGATTGAACGCCGTTTTTTTCAGAATCTTCGTTCCAGAGATATGCGTGCGGAATACTTGGGGGAGAAGAAACCGGAATATGCCGGACGTTTGTTGTCGCATGACCTGCATCTGGCGGATATGGAAATTCCGGGAGAATCCAACTGGGCGGGAAAGACATTGATGGAATTAAATTTGGGGAAGAAGTTTGGCGTCCATGTCGCTTCCATTCTCCGAGGTAAAAGGCGGATTAATATACCGGGTGGTTCTGTCCGCCTGTTCCCGATGGACAAGATACAGGTGATAGGAACGGACGAGCAACTGAGTGTATTCAATGAAGCTATGCAGAATGGAGCCAAGATAGATTGGGAGATATATGAAAAGAGTGAAATGACTTTGAAGCAGTTTATCATTGATAGTGATTCTGTTTTCTTGGGCAAAACACTCCGTGAATCGGGAATCCGGGATAAATACCATTGTATGATAGCCGGTGTGGAAAGCGAAGACGGGTCATTGATGGTTCCCGACGTAAATATACCGCTCAAAGAAGGTGATGTGGTATGGGCGGTAGGAGAAAAAGAGGATGTATACCAATTAGTCAATCAAAAAAAAGAAAAAGTACAAGCCGGATAAAAATGGATTCCTTATTTTTGCAGCGATAAAAACTTAAAATTATAATAATATCATGAAGAGCGATCCGAAAGAATGTCTGTATTGCCAGAATAATGAAACGCTGCATAATCTGATGATTGAGATTGCGCAGCTGAGCGTATCACGTGTATTCCTGTTTAAGGAACAAACATATCGTGGACGTTGCCTTGTGGCATACAAAGATCATGTGAATGATTTGAATGAATTGAGTGATGAAGACCGTAATGCTTTTATGTCTGACGTAGCACGCGTTACCCGTGCCATGCAGAAGGCTTTCCAGCCGGAAAAGATAAATTATGGTGCATACTCGGATAAATTGTCTCATCTGCATTTTCATTTAGCGCCTAAGTATGTGGATGGTCCTGATTATGGAGGTGTATTCCAAATGAACCCAGGGAAGGTTTATCTGACTGATGTGGAATATCAGGAATTGATTGATGCTGTTAAAGCAAATCTATAAACAGCAATTTACCGGCGTAGCGCCGGAGCAAGGTTTCCCTGCGGGATGTTGTCATTTTTAGGAGCTCACCACGGATTACACAGATTCACACAGATTAAATAAATATGTAATCAGTACCCTAATTCACTATGGGGATTCAACGAAAATGAAAATAATCTGTGTGAATCTGTGTAATCCGTGGTGCCTCTTAAATTCCTATTTATTATTCTTCACTGTCGAAATCGAAATCAAAGTCGAAATCATCCATGAATTCCGGAGTTGTAAATTCTTCCAGTTCCCGGCGGTCTTTCTTGGTCGGTCGTCCGGTTCCACGTGCACGATCTATGAATCCGCTGATTTTACTCATTTCAAGCAGTTCGTATTGATCGGGAGTAGTTACGTTTTCCATCATTTCCGATACAAGTTTGGCACCCACACGCTTTTCTATAGTTTGCAATACCTTGAATGAATAAGTGATGGGTGGTTTCTTCACCTGAATAACATCTCCCGGTTTTATCATACGGGCAGCTTTGGCTAGAGAACCGTTGATGGTAATACGTCCTTTTTTGCAGGCTTCTGCTGCAATTGTACGTGTCTTGAAGATGCGGACAGCCCACATCCATTTATCTATTCTTGCTTCGGCCATTTTAGTTAGTTATTTAGTGATAAATAATTCTTTGGTTAGTATTAGTTGACCTTGTCATTTATTGCTAACCATTTATTGTCATCTTTATTTTTTAGGGGGACTAGTCCATTATTTCTTATTAAACTGGTTCATTGTGATGTCGATTCCGGCCAGACAGAAACTCTTGATAATATCTCCTGCCATTTCCAGCCTTTCGCCCATTGTCTTCCAGTCTTCATCCGTGAAGTGTCCGAGTACATAATCAATCTGTCCGCCGCGTGGAAAATCGTTTCCGATACCAAAGCGTAAACGGGCATAATTCTGAGTACCCAAAGTGGCGGCGATATTCTTTAGCCCATTGTGTCCGGCATCGCTTCCTTTGCCTTTCAGGCGTAATGTGCCGAAGGGGAGAGCCAGGTCGTCCACTACAATCAATACATTTTCCAAAGGAATATTTTCTTTCTGCATCCAATAGCGAACAGCCAGTCCGCTCAGGTTCATAAAAGTCGATGGCTTAAGCAAAACCAACTGGCGTCCTTTGATAGAAAAACTGGTAGTGAATCCATATCGTCCATCCATAAAAGGAGGAGCGTTATTGATTCTGGCCAATGTTTCTACTGCCATGAATCCGATATTATGTCGGGTTTCATGATATTCGGGACCAATGTTTCCCAGTCCGACAACTAAATATTTTATCATTGTTTTTCCGTAAACAGTTCATTAATATAGAAAGCGAAACGCAGATTAATACAAATTAATGCAGACTGAACATCTGCTTTAATCTGCATTAATCTGCGTTTGAAGTATATCTCTTTACAGGGATAATCTCAATTACTTACCAGCGGCTGCTGCTGCACCTCTTGCTGCACGAGTCAACTTAACAGCACATACAACGGCTTCTTTAGCACTGATCAGTTCAAGACCTTCGTAGCTCAGTTCGCCAACTTTAACAGTCTTACCCAATCCCAGGTGAGAAACGTTAACTATCAGTCTTTCAGGAATTACATTGAACAAAGCTTTCACTTTGATCTTACGCATCTGTAATGCCAATTTACCACCGGCTTTAACACCTTCTGCAAGGCCTTCCAACTGTACTGGAACTTCCATTACGATAGGTTTAGCTTCATCAATCTGATAGAAGTCAACGTGCAGGATAGTATCTTTTACCGGGTGGAACTGAATGTCTTTCAAGATAGCGTTTACTTTTTTGCCATCGATATCCAGGTCTACTACGTAGATGTGCGGAGTATAAACCAGGTTGCGAAGTCCTTCGTTTGTTACAGTGAAGTGAACAACTTCATTACCACCATACAATACGCACGGTACACCACCGTTCTTACGGATTACTTTCAAAGCTCTTGCTTGTTCTGAAGAGCGTTCTGCAATAGTTCTTGCAGTTCCTTTTACTTCAATTGATTTCATTTCTTAAAAAAAATGTGTTACTCTAAATTAAGTTAGTTTGCTTAATTCACCATCACACGATGTGGATTATCACACGATGTTGCAAAAAGCGGTGCAAAAGTACGTCTTTTTTTTGAATAATCAAAGAGTTACTTTCTTAAAAGTCGATGTCAATCTTAATTTCACTTTCTAATTTGTCCTCTTGTACTTCTTCGGCAGCTTTCCGTTCGTTATTTTCATCAGCTTCTGCGGTGATACGGCTGATATGCTCGTTCATGTCGTTGCGTTCTATGAAGTTGACAGCTTCTTCAAGTCCTGCCATAAACTTCTGAAAGTCTTCCCTGTATAAGAAGATTTTGTGCTTCTCGAAACTGACTTGAGAATCATCACCTTCTCCCGTTATCACTTTCTTACTCTCTGTAATAGCCAGGAACATCTCATCTTTACGATTCTTTTTTACGTCGAGGTAGTAGATGCGTTTACCTGCTTTAATAGACTTGGAAAATACAATCTCCTTGTCATTCATGTCTGCGCTCATTTTCTTTTTTAAATCTTCCATATCTTACGATCTGTTTATAATCGGCCTCAAAATTGGATATTTTTTTTAAACTGTCAAAAGAAAAAGCGCAGAGAATGAAATACTGCATTAAAAAATGTGATTTATTTGTGGAAACTCGCTAAAAATATCTACTTTTGCAATTCGATAACAACAGTATTAATTTGAATTATGATCAACAGAGTTCTTATTCGTCTTAAGATTATACAGATAGTATATGCCTATTATCAGAATGGCAGCAAAAATCTAGACTCAGCGGAGAAAGAGTTATTCTTTAGTCTTTCAAAGGCGTATGACCTTTACAACTATTTGCTAATGCTGATGATAGCATTGACAGAGTATGCACAAAAGCGCATTGATGCGGCAAAAGCCAAACTGGCACCCACAGCAGAAGAGTTATATCCCAACACAAAGTTTGTGGACAATAAATTTATTGCCCAGTTGGAAGTTAATAAACAACTGGCAGAATTTATTGCCAATCAGAAGAGGACTTGGGTGAACGACCAGGACTTCGTGAAAGAGCTCTACGAGAAAATTGTGGGAACCGATATTTATAAAGATTATATGGCTTCTGATGACAATTCGTATGAAGCAGACCGTGAATTATGGAGAAAAATCTATAAGACATACATCTTTAATAATGATTCTCTCGATCAGGTATTGGAAGACCAGAGTTTGTATTGGAATGACGATAAGGAAATCGTAGATACATTCGTCCTGAAGACAATCAAACGCTTTGACGAGAAGAAAGGCGCGAATCAGGAATTGCTTCCTGAATTTAAGGATGACGAAGATCAGGAATTTGCGCGTCGTCTGTTCCGCCGCACTATTTTGAATTCTGATTATTACCGTCACTTGGTAAGTGAGAATACGAAAAACTGGGATTTGGACCGTATTGCATTTATGGATGTTATTATTATGCAGACGGCATTGGCGGAAATTTTAAGTTTTCCAAACATTCCGGTCAGTGTTTCGTTAAATGAATATGTAGAAATTGCGAAACTGTATAGTACATCCAAGAGCGGTAGCTTTATTAACGGAACATTGGATGGAATAGTTAATCAATTGAAAAAAGAAGGTAAGTTGACTAAAAACTGATACCTTTGTCCATATAGTAGAAACTAAAACAGATTATTTATGAACGTATTGACTGTATTATTGCAAGCTCCTGCCGGTGCTGCCGCAGACGGAGGTATGATGTGGATCATGCTGATAGCTATGTTTGTTATCATGTATTTCTTTATGATCCGTCCTCAAAATAAGAAGCAGAAAGAAATAGCTAATTTCCGTAAATCTCTTCAGGTAAATCAAAATGTGATTACTGCAGGAGGTATTCATGGAACAATCAAGGAAATTAATGACGACTATATAGTACTTGAGATCGCTTCTAATGTAAGGATTAAAATAGACAAGAATTCTATATTCGCTGATGCTTCAGCGGCTAGCAATCAGTCTAAATAAATAGTCGGTAAAGAAATGCCTATGTTTGATCGTAGGAAAATAAGATATACATATTTAAAACTATCTAAGAGAATTAAGGATTTTCTGCTCAGTGATAAGAGCAGGGAGTTCTTAATTTTTTTAGTCTTCTTCTTGATAGCCGGTGGTTTTTGGTTGCTTCAGACATTGAACAATGATTATGAAGCGGAATTTTCTATTCCGGTACGTATTAAAGACGTTCCTAATAATGTAGTACTGACTTCGGAGCCCCCTTCCGAACTTCGCGTTAGAGTGAAAGATAAAGGTACTGTTCTCCTTAATTATATGCTGGGAAAAAGTTTTTTTCCGGTAAATTTGAGTTTTTCCGATTATAAAGGGAAAAATAATCATGTGAAAATTTACGCATCCGATTTTCAGAAAAAGATATTGAGTCAGTTGAACGTATCTTCCAGAATACTTTCCATTAAGCCTGATACGTTGGATTATATTTATTCCGAAGGGAAATCCAAGCAGGTGCCTGTCCGCTTTCAGGGAAAAGTGACTGCCGGACTTCAATATTATGTTTCTGATACGATTTGTAGTCCGGATTCTGTATTGGTCTATGCCCCGGAAGGAATTTTGGATACGATAACCACTGCTTATACTCAGAAGATAAATCTGGAGAATATATCCGATACCACCCGCCGACGGGTTTCTTTGGCTTCGGAAAGAGGAGTGAAGTTTGTCCCGGCTTCGGTTGAGGTTACTTTTCCGGTCGATATTTATACGGAGAAGACGGTGGAAGTGCCCTTGTATGGGATTAATTTCCCGGCGGATAAAGTGTTACGTGCTTTTCCTTCAAAGGTTCAGATTACCTTCCAGGTAGGGTTGAAGCGCTTTCGCAGTATAAAGGCGAGCGATTTTGTGATTAATGTCTCTTATGAGGAATTGCTTAAATTAGGTTCGGATAAATATACGGTCAAACTGAAGTCTTTTCCGAACGGCATCAACCAGATACGTATTGTCCCCGAACAAGTTGATTTTTTGATAGAACAAGTATCTTCAAATGGCGATTAAGATTGGTATAACCGGTGGCATCGGCAGTGGGAAAAGTGTAGTTTCCAGACTGCTGGAAATAATGGGAATCCCTGTTTATATCTCGGATACAGAAGCGAAACGCATCACGAATACCGATGAAGTGATTCGCCGGGGGCTTTGTTCCTTGGTGGGGCATGAAGTGTTTCAAAATGGAGAATTGAATCGCCCTTTGCTGGCATCCTATATGTTTGGGAATCCGGAGCACATAAAAGAAGTGAATGAAATCATTCATCCGCAGGTGAAAGAAGATTTCCACCAATGGGCTATCCGGCAGCAGGAGAACCAACCGCTGGTTGGCATGGAATCTGCCATTCTTATTGAAGCCGGATTTAGAGGTGAAGTCGATTTTCTAGTTATGGTATATGCACCGTTGGAAGTAAGAGTGGAGCGTGCTGTAAAACGTGACGGCTCATCAAGAGAATTGGTAATGAAGCGTATCGAAGCTCAAATGAGTGATGAAGTTAAGAGAAATCATGCTGATTTTGTGATAGTGAATGATGATGAAACATCGTTAATTCCACAGGTTTTGGAGCTTATTTCTTTGCTATCTAAAAATAATCATTACCTTTGCTCCGCAAAAAAATAATTAATAAATAAAAGGATATATACTATGTTGAAGACTATCTTGTCTATCTCAGGTAAACCGGGATTGTACAAACTTATTTCGCAAGGAAAAAATATGTTGATTGTCGAATCAATCAATGCTGAGAAGAAACGTTTCCCCGCTTATGGTAATGAAAAAATTATCTCACTGGCAGATATAGCAATGTACACGGATGATGCAGAAGTTCCTTTGTACGATGTGCTGGAAGCAATCAAGGAAAAAGAACAATCGGCAGCAGCTTCTATTGACCCCAAGAAAGCTACACCCGAACAGTTGCGTGAATATTTGGCGGAAGTATTGCCGAACTTCGATCGTGAGCGCGTGTATGTAGCGGATATTAAGAAGTTGATTTCCTGGTATAATATTCTGATTTCTAATGGCATTACAGAATTCAAACCGGAAGAAGTTAAAGAAGAAAAGGAAGAGGCAGCTGCAGAATAGCCAGTGCCACTTGTTTTGAAAGACTAAGGAACATGATAATCAACTTTTAAATGATTATCATGTTTTTCTTTTATATGGGTGCTTGTGAATTCAAGAAAATCTAGTATATATCGGGTAGTCTTTTCTTTAAATAAATGTCTTCTACTTATACTGTAAACAATGATGCTTTTTTATGTATCTATGCACCGTTCATTAATCCGAACTGTCAACCTGAAGTTCGGAGAGGGGCATATACGGAAATGTAAAAGTCGGTAGGTCTTTATCAGGCCTGCCGACTTTTTCATTTTGCATGCTGCTGTTTAATTTCGGAATACCAGTCCGTCTCCACCAGCATCAACGATAATTGCTTTGCTTCGGTCTACCTCCTGAGATAGTAGCTTTTTGGATAGATCATTCAGCAGATAGCGTTGGATAGCCCTTTTCACCGGACGCGCTCCAAATTCAGGATCATAACCCACTTGCGATAAGAAGTTCAATGCTCCTTCTGTCAATTGCAGTTCCACTCCATTCTCTGCAAGCATCTTCTGTACTCCCTTAATTTGTAAGAGCACGATTTGCCTGATTTCTTTTTCGTTCAATGGTAAGAACATAATCGTTTCATCAATACGGTTCAGGAATTCCGGACGAATCGTCTTTTTCAACATATTCATCACTTCCTTCTTCGTTTCTTCGATTACTTCTTCCTTATTGGAACCATGCAACTTCTCCATCTGACTTTGTATATATGAACTGCCCATATTGGAAGTCATAATGATAATGGTATTTTTGAAGTTGACCACCCTTCCTTTATTGTCAGTCAGTCGTCCGTCATCCAATACCTGCAACAAGATATTAAAAACATCCGGATGAGCTTTTTCTATTTCGTCAAACAGTACAACAGAGTAAGGTTTTCGTCGGATTGCTTCTGTCAACTGGCCACCTTCATCGTATCCAACGTATCCCGGAGGCGCTCCGACCAAACGGGAGACACTATGTTTTTCCTGATACTCACTCATATCGATACGAGTCATCATCGTTTCGTCATCAAACAGAAACTCTGCCAATGCCTTTGCTAATTCGGTCTTACCTACACCGGTGGTTCCCAAGAAGATAAATGACCCGATCGGACGTTTCGGATCTTGCAATCCGGCACGACTACGACGCACAGCATCTGCCACCGCTTCGATGGCTTCGTCCTGACCGATAACCCGTTGATGCAGTTCTTCTTCCAAGTGCAACAGTTTATCTTTTTCACTTTGCAGCATCTTGCTGACAGGGATACCAGTCCAGCGGGAAACAACATCAGCAATGTCTTCAGCGTCTACCTCCTCCTTAATCATGGCTTTATCGCCTTGCATATCACGCAGTTTCTTTTGAGTATCTTCTATTTCTTTATCCAAAGCCTGAAGTTTGCCATAACGGATTTCGGCTACTTTACCGTAATCGCCTTCACGTTCGGCTTTTTCTGCCTCGAATTTCAAGTTCTCTATTTCTACTTTATTCTGCTGAATCTTATCCATCAGCGTTTTCTCACTTTGCCATTTAGCTTTGAATGATTTTTCCTGTTCTTTGAGCTCGGCAAGTTCCTTGCCTATGATTTCCAATTTCGGTTTATCGTTTTCACGTTTGATAGCCTCGCGCTCAATTTCCAGCTGCTTGATTTTACGGGAAATCTCATCCAGCTCTTCAGGAACGGAATCTACCTCCATACGCAGTTTGGCTGCGGCTTCATCCATCAGGTCGATGGCTTTATCCGGCAGGAAACGGTCGGTGATGTAACGGCTACTCAATTCGACGGCTGCAATGATTGCGTCGTCTTTGATACGTACGTGATGATGGTTCTCGTAACGTTCTTTCAATCCGCGAAGGATGGAAATGGTACTCAAGTTATCCGGTTCGTCCACTTGCACGATTTGGAAACGACGCTCCAATGCTTTATCCTTTTCGAAGTATTTTTGATATTCGTCGAGGGTGGTTGCACCGATGGAACGTAGTTCTCCACGAGCTAAGGCGGGCTTTAGAATGTTGGCGGCATCCATGGCACCTTCACCTTTTCCGGCACCTACCAGCGTATGAATCTCATCAATGAACAGAATAATATCACCTTCTGATTTCTTCACCTCATTGACAACTGCTTTCAATCGTTCTTCAAATTCACCTTTATACTTTGCGCCGGCAACCAATGCTCCCATATCCAGTGAATAAACCTGTTTGTTCTTCAGGTTTTCGGGCACGTCTCCGCGAAGGATACGATGTGCCAACCCTTCTACAATGGCCGTTTTACCGGTACCCGGTTCACCAATCAGAATTGGGTTGTTCTTTGTACGGCGGCTCAATATCTGTAATACCCGGCGGATTTCTTCATCACGTCCGATTACAGGATCCAGCTTGCCGCTACGGGCAGCTTCGTTCAGGTTGATGGCATACTTTTCCAATGATTGATAAGTATCTTCACTGGATTGTGATGTTACCTTTTCTCCTTTTCTCAATTCGCTGATAGCGTTGCGCAATTCTTTTTCCGTCATACCAGCATCTTTCAAAATCGTGGAGACGGTACTCTTAACAGTCAGCAATGCCAGTATGATAGGCTCCAACGAAACAAACTCGTCGCCCATTTCTTTAGAATACTGTGTTGCTTTTTGCAGCACTTCGTTGGATTCACGACTTAGATACGGTTCTCCGCCGGATACTTTCGGCAGTGAATCGATTTGCTTGTCGGTCACAATAGCTACTTGCTGTCCATTCATGCCAAGTTTTTGGAAGAGGAAATTGGTGACATTTTCGCCTACTTTCATCACTCCCTGCATGATGTGGACAGGTTCAATGGCTTGTTGTCCCCGGCTTTGTACCAGGTTTACGGCCTCCTGTATCGCTTCTTGAGATTTGATGGTAAAATTGTTAAAGTTCATATCTTTTCTCTCCTTTCTTATTTCACGTTTTTAATAACACCTCAAAAGGCGCAAAAGATTTGCCAAGTATAAAAATATGACAAAATAGCATGAGTATTAAGGAGTTAAAGGACAAAATGACCTTTTTACCTGGATATGACTGACGGATTTACCATATACTCCACAGAATAGGATGGACTTCAGAATAAGATGGGTTTTCAATGAAGTTTACTATTCTGTGGAGAAACAATTGTTAGAAGATTCTTATCGGGAAGAAGTCTCTAAACTCTCTTTCTACTTTTTTTGCATTAAATTTGTGTGCGTTGAAATTCTTTCCCAACCATCCCCGATATTCTTTTGCGGCTTTTGAGTGTGGTTGTTTTAATGCCTCCAACATCTCTTGGTAACCATATATTCCTCCGCAATCTTCGGGCGGGCATGCATTTGCTCCGTCTATGAGAAAGACGCCTTGTGTTTCGTTCTTTTTATATGCTTGTTGTGATTCCAGGGTAATCCGATGCATCCAGCTATCTCCGAAATCATATTCATATTTAATATGTGAACCTTTTCGGGTAAGGAGCTCTCCTAAAGAGAGAGAGTAGGAATTGACTGTATTATCGAGATTAAACCAAAAATCGTCATCGGATTCTTCGGTTGTATATATTGTTTTCCCTTTTTGAAACAGATGCAAGTGATAGCCTTCCCATCCCATTGCGGTATTTATGACTTCCGCAAAACTTTCCAGACGGATGTTGGAAGGAACTTCCACTATACGATATATTTCCGGGTCGGAATCAATCAAGGAAATTTTTATATTGAGTTTTTTAGAAGTTTGTTCTTCCATGTAGAAAGATTTGTCGTATTCTTCATCATCAAACTCGTCATCGTATTCATCATTAAACTTGTCATCGTCAAATTTATGATTCTCATAGAAGGCAGTGAGCTCATTCAACAAGCTCATTAGTTCTTCCATACTGTCCACTTCCAATCCCTTCAGTTCTGCACGTGGCATTTCTTTTTTTATCTCTTTGATTCCTTTTCTCGTTAATGTATTGGGTATTTTGAATCGTTTATAGATTTTTTCCAATATAGGCAACGTTTCTATGCCACGAATATTCATCAACGTATCTGTGATATAATCAATGATCGCGAGATTATTATCTTCCCCACGCTCAAACTGATCATAATAAGAATTCAATAATTGGCAGAACCAGTTAATAATTTCCAATCTTCGTTCAGGGTTGCTTATGGCAATTTGTGCGACAGCACTACAAATATCTTCTTTTCCGAAAGGAGCGATTCCGTTTTCATTCATGAAACCAAGTAGCAAAGGCAATTGGTTCTGCCCAAGTTGGTAAATGATGGCAATGGTAGCTTCATCCTGCATGAGGTGACAATAGGAAGAGAGAAAAGTCGGACTTTGCCGCATTATTTCCAAGATGATATTTAAAGAAGATTCCATTCGGTAATGTTCCATCGCCCAGTAGATATACCATAACTTAAACTTTCTTTCCTCTTCTTCTATTTCGTTTTCGAGAGGTCCCTGATACTGGATAAATAGTTGCAGGATAAAGTTGCGCAAATCTTTTTCTAATTCGGCGGCGGGTACTGTCGTGCAATCTTTTTTAAACTCGTCCAATGGGTAGTCTTTGCGTGTCTTCATATCCCAAAGCCTTTGCAGGTAAGTTGCAATAGGGGTTGCTTCCGAGCTATAGTCTGGTTGCTGATAGTCATAGAAAGCTTCTTCCATTTGTTGGTAGAGTTTCTCTAATCCGTTATTGCTTAATATATTTATCAATTCCTGTTGTTCTTCAGGTGTAAACAAGTTTAATACTTCAGTGATAATCGCATCGAGGCCAATCGAAGTTTGGTTCTTTTTTTTGTTCATTATAGTGTTATTTAGTAAAATTACCAATTTTCTCCAAAGGTACGCTTCTTTATTGAGTAATAGCCTGATAATTTCTCTTTTTTTTAAATATTCTTTCCGGAGAAGATAAGAAAGTTTATCTTTGCCCTATAGTAGAGAGTAAATCTGTTTTCTAATTGATGACTAATGATATGAATGATAAGCCACAAATAAAATTATCGGAGACAGTGGTGCTGATTGATGCCGCTTTCCTGAATTTTGTAATTACGGATATGAAGAAATACTTCGAAGCGACTTTGCAACGTACTTTGCAAGAGATAGATCTTTCGATGTTGACTACCTATCTGACTTTGGATGCCGGGATTGCGGAAGGAAAAAATGAAGTGCAGTTTCTTTTTGTTTATGATAAAGAGTCGGGTAATCTTGTGCATTGCCAGCCTTCTGACTTGGAGAAGGAGTTGAATGGAGTTGCTTTTCAAAGCCCTTATGGAGAGTATTCGTTTGCCAGTGTTCCGTCGGAAGGGATGGTGTCGAGAGAGGACTTGTTTTTAGACTTATTATCCATTGTAGCCGATTCGGCCGATGTAAAAAAAATGATTCTGGTATCTTTCAATGAAGAATATGGAAAGAAAGTGACTGATGCTTTGAACAAAGTGCAGGGCAAGGAAATTGTCCAATTCCGCATGAACGAACCGGAGACTCCGGTAGCTTATCAATGGGATATGTTGGCTTTTCCTGTCATGCAGGCATTGGGAATCAGAGCTGATGAATTATAACCATAACTACCCGTTTCAGTCATTAATCACTAATCGCTAATCACTAAATAAGTTAATCACCATTTTTCCATGTCCGATTTTCGTTTAAAAGTATTTCAGAGCGTGGCGAATAATTTAAGTTTCACGAAAGCTTCGCAAGAGTTGTTTGTCAGCCAGCCTGCCATCACTAAGCACATTCAGGAACTGGAAGCTTATTATCAGACCCGTTTGTTCGATCGTCAAGGCAGCAAGATTTCGTTGACTAAGTCCGGAGAATTATTGTTGAAACATAGCGAAAAGATTTTAGACGATTATAAACAGTTGGAATATGAGATGCATCTGTTGCATAATGAGTATATCGGCGAACTGAAGCTGGGTGCCAGTACTACGATTGCGCAATATGTACTTCCTCCTTTGTTGGCGGAGTTTATAGCCAAGTTTCCACAGGTCAATCTTTCTTTGATTAATGGAAATTCGCGTGGAGTGGAAGCTGCTCTGCAAGAACATCGGATTGACTTGGGATTGGTTGAAGGAATCTTCCGTTTGCCTAATCTGAAGTATACTCCATTTTTGCAAGACGAACTGGTTGCCGTGGTTCATACCCATAGTAAATTGGCTGTTTCGGATGAGATCACTCCGGAAGATTTGCCCAATATCCCCTTGGTTTTGCGGGAGAGGGGTTCGGGAACGTTGGATGTGTTTGAGCGTTCCCTGTTACACCATAATTTGAAACTTTCTTCTTTGAATGTATTGATGTATCTTGGTAGTACGGAGAGTATCAAGCTTTTTTTGGAACATGCAGATTGTATGGGAATTGTTTCTATCCGTTCGGTTTATAAGGAACTGGTTGCCGGTAATTTTCGTGTAGTTGAGATAAAAGGAATGCCCATGCAGCGCGAGTTTAATTTTGTGCAACTGCAAGGGCAGGAGGGAGGTTTATCCCAAGTTTTCATGCGATTTGCCGGACATCACCGTAAGAATTTGTAATCAAACCTCTTCCATACGGACTAATTCCCAACCACAGAATTGCATGACAATGCAGTGAAGTTGAGTTCCCTGACATAGTTGGCGAACTTTCGGACCGGCAGCATAACCATGAATTTGTTCTACGGCTTCCTGCCATTGTACGGTGCCTTGGGTGTCGTATTTTTCTTTCGGCAGATATTTTAATTCCAAGATATAGCTATGCGCTACTTCTGCGTAACGTTGCAGATCGGGCATCAGAAACATATCGCAAAAGCCGTGATTCAGTTCTACTTCAGGCATCGTGAGATAGTAGGCATTCACGCTGAGGTAAGCGGTGAAGAATCCCTGAATGTTACGTTCGCCCTCGATGCTGCTGCGTACGGAAGTATTCTCCTTATAAGCTTTGGCTATGAATTCCAATGCCGGTCGCCATTGTCCGTCAAAAGCCATATCATTGAATAAAATCTCTATATCTATCAGGTTGATATAATGGTGATTCTGATATTCTTCCAGGATATATTCATAATATTGTTTACGGACATTCGTGTTGGGAATTCCCAGGATAGTCAGATTTCCACGTGTTCCGATGATAGTTAGCATACCATAATAAAATAATAGGCTGGGGAATATTTCCGGATTCGTAATTTGATCGGCAGAAAAAGACTGGTATAGGTTAGTCATGATCTTCCCTTCTTCGGCAATTCGTTTGATAACACCTTTGCGGTTACCGTCAAGACGGTCAAGCTGAATCAGTTTTTTCATTTTATTATAGTCCGTACGGGTATTAGGATCAATCATCTGTTCAGGAGATTCTCCTAACTGGATTCGATTACGTAGGTAATAGAGTACCATGTCGCAATTAAACATTTTAGGATCTGACTTTAGACTTTGGCGAGCAAAACAATAATTGTCATACCATGGCTTCATCTCCTGAATCATTTCTTCAATGTCTCCTTGTAACTGCCCTGCTTCCTGATAATATCGGAACATCGTGCGTACGTCTTCTTCAGAAAATCCCAACATTTGATTAAACAGTGGATTAGTGCTGATGTTCCAACCTATGTTATATCCGCTTGACAAGTCGTCCAAAGTGACGGGGCTGACCCCAATCATGAATATACGGTCGAACATTCCTTTATAATTCTTGAAGGCATCCCTGTAGAATCCGCTGGCATGGGTGATGGCGTGGTATATCTCATTTCCTTTCTCGTTGAGTACGACATTGGTGAAATTGTCATACTCATCTATAATAAGGTATAGGGGATACCCTTGACGGCGTGCCTCATCGTCTAGTATATGCAGTTTGTCAATCCCTTTTTTCGCTGTGCTGAAACGCTCAATAAACTCATCCGTGTAGTATTCGCGATAACGGTTCAGAAAGCCATCCAGTTGTACTGCGCTATACGAATCAAATCTCTGCGGCAGTTCATCAATGTTGCCGCCAATCTTGGAAAAGTCAAGATAAAGCATCTGATATTTGCCTTGAAGCGGAGTTGTATGCTGCCCGATCCAGAGATTCCCGAAAAGTTGCTGGAACTTATCTTTCTGTGAAAGGTCATAATATGAACGAAGCATGCTTAGTAGCAGGCTCTTGCCAAAGCGTCTCGGACGGATGAATATCAGATAGTTGGCTTGATCTTCCAACATGGGGATATACATTGTTTTATCCACATAATAGCGGTTTTGCGTGATTACATCCTCAAAATTGGACATACCATAAGGAATTCCTTTTATTGTTCCCATAACTTTTTCAGATTGTTTCTTCTTGTTTTCCAAACAAATAATTACCAAAGATAGTTCTTTTGAAATGGATATTCCATTCTTTTGCGCTTATTTTTTTATCTGTGTTATAAACGCAGTTTTTTTAACGTCATTGATTATCTTCTACTAGAAAAGAAAAAACGTTTTTATTTCTCATATTCTCATGATTTTACATTAATCTGCATATAATCAGAATGTTATAGTATGAGAAATGTTTTCGATAAATCGCATTTCTCATCATTTCCTGGTGAAATAAGCCTTAAAACAGTTATTTCTCATAGTTTTTTAAGTCATTTCTCATACTATTTTGATCCTGTTCAGCTATTTCTTTCTTTATATATACCCTATGTGCTCCTCTTCCGGCGATTCCTATGCCCGAATCGGGTTGATGTCCCCATTTTCTCAATTCATTGGTAGCAGCAGTTTGAAGCAATCCGGTCAGTTTGCGGTATTCCCATACGGTGAGGAACGGATTCTCGTCAAGGTACTTTATTGCTAATGCCAGTCGTTGTTCCGGTGTGAATTTCTCCGAAGAACGTTGCCGCTTCCAGGGTGCTCTTTCCAGCCGGCATCTTTCACTGATGTTGCTAATCATCGTCCTGTCTACCCGGAAATTAACACCACCTATAAAGATGCTCTGTGCATTACGATGCTTTCCACCCTCTTCCGGGTCTTCGCGTTCCTTGTCTCTGCCCAAGGTAAGCGACGGGGTAAATGTACCTATTCCGTCTATCTTCACCGAACGTCCTTCCGCCATCAGATGTGCCATTTCAATAGCCGTCTGAAGCAGTACGCCTTCTATGTCTCCGACATTGAAACCGCTTACATCGCTCACCCGTTGCGCCAATTCTTTTAGACTTGCATTGTCTATCCGTGCAAATCTGGGATAAGTAATTCTTTTGCCTGTTTTTTGGAGATCGGGCATCTCTTCCATGATGTAACGTGCCATACATTCTTTGTTTTAAAGCGTTAGTAGATGGGTTCTTGTCTATTAAGAGAAAACTTCCTTTGCATTAAGTGCAAACTTCTTTTCTCCTAATCCTAAAGTTCCTTTTGATTAATCATAAACTATAAATGCAAGTTCTGTTTTTATAAATGAAGCTTGCAATTATAAAAATGAAGCTTGCGTTTTTATAATCAAAGCTTGCATTTATAGTTTATAATTAGACAAAGATAAGTTTTCTATTTGATAAAAGGAAGTTTATAATTAATAAAATGGAAGTTATTCGTTAATAGGCTGGACGAGAAGTACTGCTTCTTATGAAGTTGTCGGTAGGTTGGTACGGAAGAATGTAAGAAGGAAATTGATATGATGGCGAAGGAGAGTGTTTGAATGTAGAGGTGTTGAGTGAAAATATTGATATAAAGTAGGATATTTAATTTTATTTTCATAGTTTTGCAATGTTTCTCACGCCGATACCTCAATTCGTGAGGTCAGGGTGGTGTGGGAGATGTATTATATAAAGAAAGGCGTTTACTAAACGCTTTGTCTTTGACACTTCGAAACTTCGCAACTTTTGAATCATCGTCAAAAACAAAGCAACAGTAGATGGCTGCGGGATATGCTATTACTTTCTGATATATCTTTTCAATAGAAAAGATATATTGGTTGTTATACATATCGGCGTGGGCTTCTGCGTTGCTCGTTCAGACGGTGATGGGCAATGCGAAGGCCTCGAAGTGTGGGACGAGTGACAGGTACAGATTCCCGCGCTTGAACCTAAATATAATACATAACTATCTGTGTGTCAGTACTTATATATAGCGAAATGGCTATTTTGATACCATATGTTTCCCATTGATTGTTTAGGTCATTGTTTCCCCCTTAAACGAATTGAAATCGATAATTGAGCGTATTATATCTCCACTATTTGTAGTTTACATTCATTAACATTGTCCACATATAATATCCAGCAGTTCATTGGCTATAGACGAATCAACGATTCGTAGCACATTGTTCTCTTCTGTGTTGTACCCAAAGAAGTTGATGCTGCCATACCAGACTATGGATTTATCAATTATCGCACATTGCACTGACAGGTTTTCATCGCACTGTACTTCTATGCCATTCTTCCGTAATTCATTCTCGCTATAACCTTGTTCCTTGATACAAACAACGACTTCAATACCATTGGTCATAAGTTCCCGTAACAAAGATAGTAGCCGAGGGGTGTATTTGAACTTTATCTTTTGGCAAGAGATAACTATGCTATGTTTGGCTGCAAGCAGGTCTTGACGGAATGATTCGGAAAAAGTCAGACCTTCATAAATCAATTCTGGCTTTGACAAGTTATTTTCATCTGTTGGTTTCGGTATTCCATAGCCAACAGATACGTACCCTTTCAATCGCTTGCGATACATGGAATCGCAGAGGGGAACGCGTATGTCTACATAGTCATAGATGCGTACCTCTTGTTTCCCGGCATAATCACGGTGCAATCTGCCTGCATACTGGGCTATATTCCCTTTCCATGAAATAGGTAGCGCAAGAAACAATGTGTCAAGTCTGGGATAGTCAAAACCTTCACCGATATATTTGCCTGTGGCAACTATGACTAAAGATTCAGAAGTGGGTATATTCTCTAATTTCGCCATTGCCAGCCTTTTCTCTTTTGCAGAGTCTGCACCTACAAGACTGACCACATGAGTTGCATGAGGCTGTAACATCTCTGCCAAAATTCTCACATGGGAGGTCAAGTTAGTGAGTATGATAGGAGTCCGTCCTTCATTGATTACCTTCCTTACATCCTCAATGATGAGCCTGTTTCTCACTTCGTCTGTTGACAAAGCCTCTATGGTTTGAGTATATGTTTTGGTTTCTGGCGAGACATTGCGGAAAGACGTAAAACGTGGTGTCAGGTTACGGACAAAACTTTGTCTGTCCATTTGGCTTTTTGCATCCGCAGTATACCGTATCTTCCCGCATTGCATAAAGATGATGGGCTGATGCCCGTCCTTGCGTATAGGGGTGGCAGTAAGCCCATAAACGTAATGAGCGTTCACCTTTTTCAGTACTTGTTCAAAGCTCACAGACGAGACATGATGACATTCGTCAACAATCACCATGCCGTAGTCTCTAACAAAATGTTTGACCCCGTTGTTTTCCAAGCATGATTGAATTAAGGCAATGTCAATCAGTCCATGTAGAGTGTCCTTTCCCGAGCATAGTTCCCCTATTGGTGAAAGATGCTTCTTCTTTCGTTTTGGGTTGTCCGTAACGACTTCGTTGATTTCCAAAAAGTCGTTCAATTGCTTCTTCCACTGGTCGAGTAGAGATTTCCTGTGTACCAATATCAACGTGTTCACTTTCCTTTGGGCAATCATCGCAATGGTAAATACGGTTTTTCCAAAAGCAGTTGTTGCAGACAGCGTACCGATTGGATGAGAAAGCATAGAGGACATGGCTTGTTGTTGTTCTTCCCGAAGTTGGCCTTTGAATGATACATCTATTTCGCGTCCATGCCAGGTCTTGTCATCTATAAAGTAGTCTACATTGTTTGCTTCAAGTACCTCCACCACATCATCCTCGCAACCACGAGGCAGGGCAAGGTAATCATCTGTCAACTCTGAGCATGAGATGATACGCAGAACATCATAAGTTGACAGCCGCATACCTTGTTTGGCATAAAACTCCGGATTATGAAAAGCCGCCATTCTCTTGAAGTAGTTGACAGCCTTTGCTGACAGATACGGTAAAGGGATGTATAACATGTTTGCCTTTATCAATGTCATACTTGACGAGAAATCCGATTGGTCAATAGTCTCTGGCTTAGGTGTCTCCCAAGGTTTCCCTTCGCTACTTTTGATCAATTCTCCCAGTGTCGAAGCGTGTTTCTGAAGAATGCTGTCAACGGTTGACTCTGACAGTTTCTGAATACCGAGAAGGAAACTCCATTGGTCGGGATATGGCTGGAAGTTTTCATCTACAAATACGCTATTACCATTTCTTCGTGCCTGTCCTTGTAAGGGTAGAGCTACGAGGTTTCCCAATCCACCATCAGGTAAGGTGTCTTGATTCGGGAAAAACCTGTCATACGATTTGAAAGATAGATGTACATCCTTGTTCATGGCCTCTGTCAGAATCGACTTCCCCAATCGCCTTGCTTTAATGGCTACTATAGCATTATCAAAGAACACCCACACATGTGCCCCATTGCCAGAGCGTGACCGCTCTATATAACAAGGAATTCTCCACTCCTTGCATACACCAGCAAAGGCAAGCACATCACTCTGGTATCCATGCTCGCAACTCTTGTCATCGAAATCGGTGCAGAGGAAAAAGCAGGTGTTATCATTCAACATAGGATATAAGCCGACAACATCACGGCCATAGGCATCCTTACCTGCAAGGTGGTTGAAGATGTGTTCGTATGATAAAGGCGCAAACTTCCGGTTAGGACATTCTGAACATTTGTATTTCCGCTTGTCACAGAACTCCCTGCTCCATTCCCGTTCGCATACTGGCTGATAGCCAGACTTCTTAGTCGTATTGCTATACCATCTTTTGGCAAAGACATCTTCACAACCTTTGAATAGGCTTTGAAACAAATCGACCTTTTCCTGCATGACGGTTGAAGCCGTTAGCTTTGAAGATTGGGAGGTAGCATGGTTTCCATCATGAGTACACACCTTAAACGGTATGCCATGTTCGGCAAGAAGAAACTTCAGTCTTTTGTTCTCCTCTTCCAGTTCGTGCAACCTTCTCATGATGGTGTTAGCATCCATAATCGTAGCGTTTTATAAGATTGTTTTTTGTGCCACTTCTATGGCATCGCGTTTCAGGATATGGTCATGTTCATCCCCTACTGCATCTATCACTTTGTCGGCGAGCCATAGCTTCAGCATCTCATTTTCATCCTGATGCAGCAATTCAGCCAGTTTGATCACTTGCTCTCGCTTTGCTCTTCTGTCTCCACGTTCAATTTTGCTGAACATGGGGGTGTCAATCTCTAATGCTGCTGCCAACTGGCGTTGCAACAAACCTTGCTCGTCTCTGAGCTCCCTGATTTTATTTCCGAATAACATATCTCTTGCTTTCTTTGAGTTCTACTAAATAAAATTTGTTCTACTAACGCATCAAAGATGCATTGTAGTTGATTATCAGAATATTGCAAGCTCAAATATATGCGCTTTGGTTAAAATTTTGACTAAAGTTGGACTAAACTTTGACTAAAATCCACTTCTTGCCATTTGTTAATTCGATAATGCCGTCTTTTTTGAGAGCCGATAGTAAATTACTTATCTTTCGGATCTTCTGTTCATCGGTCAACAGATCAGACAACTTGGATTGCAATAGCTGATTGAGCTCGCCTCTGGTAGCTCCACCGAACGATTTGAGGTATGATATGATCATCTCTTTGAAGTGCATATCATTGAAGCTCCTGTTTTTGATGTATTCAGTTTTCAATTCGTCATTATTGGTAGTCTTGGCAACATATTCCGACAGAAATAACTTAGGATAGCGTCCTTCTATAAGGTGCAACTTCCTTAATCGAGTTGCAGTCTCTTTGTCTATAGCGTCATGTTTCTGTACCATATCCAATGCGATGCAGTCATTTAAAGACAGATTGGGATTGGCTTTCAATAAACGATAGTATTTCTCATTGATAAGTTTGCCGTAGATTTTTACTGTAACTTCCTTTCTTGCTTGATCAATCTTGTAATCAGGCATTGGGAAAAAACGTTTTTGTTGTTCTGTGAATACCTTACGGATTCCTCGTCCAATTGTGTCTATCATATTAAAATTTACCATACCCTGACACAGGACATAGTTACGATAGAATTTCTGTGGACCATTCTGCTCAATAGCATTCCTAACGGTGCCAGGAAGAAAATATCCTCCATTTGCAAATGTCACAGAATTTGGGTCTTCCACCATAGTAATACGCTCCTGCATGGTGTAATCTTGGTGAGCTATACAATTATGGAGCACCTCGCGTATGCTGTAGTCATCGTATTGTTTGACAATGTCTGGAAACAAAGTTCCACCAGGCAAGATACGCTGGTTCAGATTGCGAATTTTTGACAATGCCTCATTTACTGTCAGAATAAATGGCGTATGGAAATGTTCGTAATCAATCTTCTCGTCATGGTCATCAATCAGTACCCATGTGATAGTAGCCACCGCAGGACTAACCAAATGAACCGCAGTTTCTTTACCTAACAGCAAAATTGCAGCACGTGTCAGTTTGCTTTTTGTTGCCACACCAGCACGATTAAGCAGTTCCATATCATCCCATTCATCAACTTCATCTGCTAAGCGGGGATGAACTGCCTTATACTCATCACGTGCTTTTGCCAATGCCTTGCCGTCGAGGTCGTCTAAAGTGGCATTTTCAATAATCTCAGCAGACCAATCAAAAACTGGGCTATTCTCTTCCAATATGGCATTCAATCTCTCTTGGGTTAATTCCACCAAAGAATCCTCAATACGTTGCCATGCCTTGTTATGGGCATATACTGGTAGCTTGGGGCGATGCTTAGGAATGTGAATCACCCATACCTTTTTGTTTGTATCGTCCGTGATAAATTCTTCAACATCAAGTCCTTCTGTAGATAGATTGACACAGCGTTCTGTCAATCTCAGAACCGCTTTCTGTCTGTCATAATTGTAGGTGTCAGTTCCAATGATATCTAATGTCTTATCATGCACACCTATCAAGAGATGCCCACCCTCCATGTTGGCGATAGCCGACACGTAGGATATCACATCATCTTTCTCGTCCCCACAGAACGAGTTCTTCAGATTTTTAAATTCCTTCCATTCGCAGCGAGCATTCTCTTGTGGGTACTCGCGGAGTAGGTATTGTTTTAATTCAAAATCTGTCATATCAATAGTATTTGAATAGAGAGTCTGTTTTTTGGAAATATCCATTATTAAATTGGGTTAAGAATATAAATAACCTTTCAATATTAGTCTTGCCTATAATTCTTTTTCCGTTAACGATGTAATGACATAAGTTATTTATACTTTTTGTCTTTTCATCGTTTACTGAATTAAATATCTTTTCCCAATATCTGACTTTTATTTGTGACATCTTCTCCAATTCCTGAGGTGTAAATATCTGATTAGATATTATGTGCTTTAATGAATTATACAAGGCACAAGGTATATTAGGGTCAAAATCGTACACCTCAATTTCAATGTCCTCCAATTCTGAAAGATATTTTCTTGTCAAACTCTGAATCGTTTCAAAAGGAAGTCCACCATTCATTGCCCCCATCCAAGGGAAAGCAACAGATGTTATTCCCATAGTATGGTAGTTTGCAACAAATTTCTGAAGCGTTTCTTCTATCCATTCTACACGAGAAGTGTCTTTCCAATCATCTTTTATAGCAAAATTCAGAATGATAGGAGAAGATTTCGTGTATGGCAGAATTTGCCCTGGTTTCAGAAGGTGTTTGAAGCATATCCTCTGATATTCTTTAAACATTTCCGGAAAACGAAGTTTGAAATCCAAAGCAATGCCCTTACCCATCGCCCCAACGCAATTAACTGTATTTACAACTGCCATTGCCTTTGAATTAAAAATGTTACCTTTTTTTTCTATATACGACATAACAATACTATTTTTCTATTTTGTATATTTTCTTATTGCGACAATAATTTCTTCAAGAGGCTGACTCCCTTCAAAATCAGAACTCCATCCGGGAAGATACGAGGTCAAGCCCAAAATGTTTTGTCCGATAGATGATTGGTAAATATCTAAACGCAGATAAGATTTATCGCAACCACGGCCACCGAATCGGCTTCTATCCAGAGCATCTGCATCTTTGAGCACTTTCCATATTATATTTTGGCGAGCCTCATCAGGACAATCTTCATCCCTGACGGAATGATATCTAACGGCATTCAAAGTACGTCCTTGGAGATTAGCATCACCAATTAAAGATGTGATTTTTCCTCTATATAACACCATTGACTTATATCCGTGCTCGGCACCTTCTACATCATTACTTTTCCCGAGGTCGTGTATAATTGCCGCTATGTAGCAAGCTATGGTTTCGTCTTCTGATAGCTTAATCGCATTACACAGCAGATGGGTCACCAGCAAAACTCTTGTCGTATGTGCAATCCCATGGTATGAATTAACCATGTGAGGGTAGAACAAATCCTTGGAGAGGTGAATCGGCAAACCGTTCATTGTTGGAGCAAAAGAGTCTATAGCGTCACGAACAGATTTCTCCAATTCATATTTCGTGGAATCTTCTGTTGGCGTATAACTGTTGCTGTAAATTAGCCATTCCTTTGTTCTGGCATTTGGATCCACAAAATATACATTAAAGGGATTCTCTGTTTTTGTCCATTTGATGGTTCCCGTAAGAATTAATTCTTTTCCATTATCTTTGACTACATGTGCTGATGAAACGTCAAATCCGATACTCGAAAGAGAATCGCCTGAAATTCTGAAATAGTGTTCATCCATAAAGTCAGAAGACAATGTATAGCTGGCATCCTGTTGTTTTAGACATACAGATCTGTTCTCTCTTTCAAACAACACCTCGTATACAGAATCGTCATTGACTATTTTCTCGCAAATTGGATCATCTTTAAATACTTCTTTCAAAAGTTCTGTATACTGACTGTCATAGCAAACAATAAGCAATGACCTGAGTTTCGTAAAGTCAAACTCTGACTTCACCAAAAACTCCTGTTGAGAGTATTTCATATATCGATCAATCTCAGAAGAATCATATCCGCCACAACTTTTTGCTCGGGCCTTTGCTGCTTCAATCATATCATACAAATAATCTACTCCCAAATGGTTAGGAGTGTCCACAATCTTATATACACAAGGGTTGTTGGATTGCATATTTCTATCACTATAGTAGCACAGTTCAGGCATTACAGAAAGGACTTCTTCTAAATCGAACCTAAAAAACACGGGTATCGGGCACTTTGGTAGCCCTAAACCTAGAGCTTTAGGATATTTGCTTTTCCACACGCGAGGGAAATGCTTCTCACCTGTAAATTCATCATATATAGGACGTCCATATCCCATTTCTCCAAGCTGAGAGTCAGCCCCCAAAGCTTCGTTATAATATTGCGTGGGCGTACAAGGCCTGAAGTAGAAACGGGCGTATGGATGTGCCAAATTACTTCTCGTTACGACTGATCCAGCAGAATCAAACTTTAGTAATCCCAGTTCTTTTGCTCTGTCTCTGCTTAATATTTTTCGCGATTTTATCACTTCTATCGCATTGAATAGATGTGTGAAATGGTATATATAGGGATGACTGCTCTTGCTCTTCAAGCGGTCTATAAATACTGCCACTTTAACATGTTTGGCGAATACTGTCTCAAAATCAGGAATGTCGTTTCGAGCTTTAAGATTATTATTCAATTCAGACCAATACCACTTGTTCTCGTATTTTTGAACAAAAGGAATAGTAAATTGAATATCCTGTGATTGTGACACATTCTTCCAATCAAGATAATCAGCAAAGGAATCAACTAATTCCTCTGTTATCTTTGTTCCAAGATGGTTATTAAGGAGCTCCCATGAAATCTTGCCAAGATACTTTTTTATAAAAGTGACTGTAGCTAATTGCAAGAAAGCAGGATTGTTCTCAATTAGAGAATTCCAAAGAATCAGATTTTCATAACGATCAACAACATCTGCTGTTAAATGTGGGTTGGATGAGATGGCTTTCCAATTTATTTCTGCCCCTTTCCCAATTATGTAATCCAGCGTGTCGATAGTCGGTACAAAGCTATCTTTCTCTGTCAAAACATACCAATCCCAGGGCTTTTCTCGGAGTTCATTAACAACATCGAAATCCAAATCATCTCTATTGGAAAACAAAGCCCAGTTCCAAGGTTTATCCTGATGCTTCTTGATGTAAGCAAAATCGAATATAATCGATTCGTTGTTAACCAATGCATTCCAATCCCATCCCATTTGCTCTGTTTTGACTATCACCTGTTGGGTTAAACCAATATCGTGTCGTAACGACAACTTCGGGAAGGATAGTTTTGATTTGAACTCCCTGAAATAGTAATCTTTATTCTTTTCAGTTGAAATCCAAGTGGCACTTTCTGAGATGTACTCCCAATCCCAATCTTTGTCTATCATAAACAATCTTGGAAGTCGGAGGATATTGTCAAGATGTGACAACTGTTTGAAGTCCCAGTTGTATTTTTCATTATTTACAATGTCGGAATAAATTCGCATCCACAAACTTTGCGTCTTGCTTGTTCCCGTCTTAGCGAAAAGACGATTAACAGCGGATGAAGAAGAGAACAGTTCCCATTGTATGTTGTCAATGTGCTTTGACAAATAATTTTTTGCGTCAAAATCAGCGCGGTTGTACAAGTCAGAGAAATCCCAATGGTACATTTCATTTTTATGTGATGCTACCATTTCTATTAGTTGGGGAGTTGTTAATTGGGCAGACAAGGCTTCCCATTCGCTCGTGGAATCCTCTAACTCTGATAGGATGGCAGCTATCTTATCCAGATTCTCGCATAGACAGTCGTATTCAAGGCGTTTCAGAATTGTTACCCAATTCCATTTCCTGGCATACGATTCGGCATATTCAAGAATACTATCAACATCAAGGCTGTCTGATAAGAAATCCCAATCCCATTTGTCTATCCAAGACGCATTACCCATTGCCTTCAGGTTTATTGTCTTGTAAACACGCTGGGTCAATCGGATCCAATCCCAATTTGCGTTGATGTTTGAACGAAGGAAGTTAATTGATACTGCATCGGTTATCCTTGTCCTTACAAATTCGTCATCCTGCATAAGCGAATTTGCGTTAAGACATGCGAAATAAGGTTCCACCAATGATTCGTCACAACGGAGCAAAATAGTTCTTGCTTCAACTTCTGCTGCATGTCTCAGGACAAATTTCTCGTCATTGAAAATTGCCTCGTTTGATGAGAGTCGACTCCAATTCCAAGAGAAATCAGGGAAAGAGTCAACGATATTGTTGTCAGATATTACCGAAGAGACATAGGAGAAACCCTTGGGTGTTGATATATTGTGATAGTATCTTGCAAAGAATCCCTTTTCCCATTTTAAATATGGATTAAGTTCAAATCCATCTTTGTAAGTACTACTTGGCCAACTTATCAATTGAGTTTCCTCAAAGAAAGAAATTACGTCATCGCTCCATACATATTCTTTTTGGTTCGCATTGAACCTGTTGCTTACATCTTCCCCAAGAATACGCTTTAATTCCGTGGAATTAACTCCAAGCGCTACATTGTCTGGATTTGCAAAAATACGTTCCAACAACACAGGGAGAGAAACGTGCTGATGTATTCCCGTCAGATTGCCAATGAGGAATTCAATAGGATAGTTGTTAGAAATATATCCCCAATTCCAGCAGGCGTCGGGGAATTCAGTTACTAATTCTTTGCCACTATCGTCCAATTCCGTTGTCAATCCATATAAGTTGAAAGGAATATCCCCTATGTGGCTCTTTACGAAGTCTATTCCTACCAAAGGCACAATCTCTTCCCAATCCCATTGACCATCATCCAATCCCTGTGGAAAGTCATATTCGCTCAGGAATTTAACAACCAAAGATTTCTCCACGGGAATTCTTGCGATTAGCATATTACGTTCCCATGGATAATTCTTTGATGTGTCAGATATAAAATCTGTCGCCATCCGAAGTGTCAGTTCTCCCCAATCAAGAACGGAGATATACTGAGGGATTATTTCTTCAAGGACCTCTACATCACAGAACTTGGAAACGTTTCTCCAATCGTCTGAATTACACTCTTTGAATATAAGATTACGGAGTTCTGCATCTTTCCAGTCAAGGCGGTTGTCTTCAATTAGTTTGTCTATCTCCAAAATATCCTCGAAAGGAGCTAATAAATCATATGTGAGCGATGCGTCTTTATCGTTCATCAATTTTGTATAGAGAGCACGTTCAACCTTCCTATCCTTTGTTGCTTGATTGACGGGTAGGTTATAAATAGAATTGAGTGTTCTGCAAGGAACACTATCGTAACTGAACAGGATATAATAATCATCTAAGATTTTATATAAATCGACATCCAGACGAGCAATCCTCGATTCTATATAGGTCGTTTCTTCTGCGGCATATATATGAATATCATCAGCTGCTTGCAACTGGAGATTCTTAACTAATTGGCTTTCCTTTTCTTTAACTACGGAATCAATACATCCTTCTGGATATCCAATATCCTGAGAATCAATGATAGTTTCTTTTATTCCCAATTCTTTAAAAAATGGGAAATTCTCAATCCTTGTTCCATCGGCATTTGAAAGGGCGGTAAATAGTTTGTCTTCTACATCGAACACGCAACATGACAATGAACCTTCCATAAAACGGTACTTCGTGTTTCGTTCTAAAGAAAGTTCACCAAGCTTTGAGAGCGTAAGAGTGTCACCCTGCTTTTCAATTAATCCCCACGCCACCGAGTTTTCTATCATCGTGTCGTATAGATGCAACTCGGCCTCATCGAAAAACAGCCCTTCATCGGGCTTATTCACGATGTCAAAGCCTAGCATAGTTCCAAAGTCATAATAACCTATGCTATGTGATTCTTCTTCAAGAAGAAGTTTGCATAGCAACTCATCAAAGCGGGTTAGTTCCTCTTGTGTATAGTAAGACACTTTACACGGATGCGCCTTTATAGGTAATGACCGTAGTACTTCATCCTCCTTTTGAGAATGATAAACCAAGTTCCCCTTTGTTATAATATCTTCGTAAGTCATATTCAGTCGGCTACGTTAAAAAGGTGTTGCAAATAAATACCATACCACAAGCCAGTACCACAAACATGGATTGACTTGATGTTAAACTTGTCCATCAGCAACAAGTACATTGGCAACCCCATGCGCATCGTGAGATTTCTGTCCATAGAATCGTCGCCCATACCTTGTTCCCATCTCACTAAATCTCCAACGGTATCGAATCGTTCCAGAATCATAGATGTCAGATTTTCAATCTTCTGGCTAATCTTGTCATATTCCAAAACAGAGTCGTGTTGTTTGGCATTTCCACTTTTTCCTGTAGTAGAAGTTATGGCAGTACCTACACTTACACAGAAGGTTTCTTCATCACTCATCATCGTTATGCCCATATTCTTCATAAAGGCTACCATTCGCTCTCTCAACATCTGGTCACTCTTTCGCAAAGCATCGCGCATAGAAGTGTCTGGAGAGACATCTTTTGTGAGGATATTTCTTAGAGCTGTTGTTCCAAGATTGATACTGTATGAACCTTCCAATTCTCCTTGGTTAAAGACGCTAACTTCAGTAGAACCGCCACCCTGGTCAACCATTACGGTATGACGTGATTTCAAGATGTCTGCTTTGTATCGTGAGGAAATACCGTATGCAAACATCGTTGCAACAGACTCTTCTTTTTTAGAGAGTATTCTGACATTGATACCTGTTTCTTTGCGGATACACTCAATGATTTCGTCGCGGTTCTTTGCGGTTCGATATGCTGCCGTCGCAACAGAATAAACCACATCAACCTCTTCCTCACGCATTTTGGATTTCATTCTTCTGATAACAGGAAGAACTCTGCCTCGGAAGAAATCCATGTTCATCATGTTCTGTTCATCAAGTCCCTTTCCGGTTTCTGTTTTTGCTGCCTCTCTAATGAAATTATTGAAGCTGAATTCGGCAGAAGTCATAATTGCATTTTCATTTTGCCCAATAAGCAATTTCACCGCTTTTGTCGATAACTCTAAAACGGCAAAATGCGGGTTCTGTACTGGCTGACAATCTCTTGTCAACCACGTCTCAGTTATGCGCAAATTTTTATCGGTATCTGTATTAATATCTCTCGTATTGAGATTGATGGATCTGTTTCTTGGCATAGGTACGCGTATAATATTGAATGTATTCTCCTTTACTGGTGAAGTTTTTCCCCAATCAATGATTCGCCCGTTTGGATTACTTTTAATTCTCTCAAAAACGTTTCTGTAGATGGCTTGGCTCTCCGAATTAACATAATTGCAGAAATGTTCGCTGTTGCCAACTACTATCAGGAGACGTTTTGCCCTGGAAAGCGCCACATTCAGTCGATTGGGTGATTTGGCAAAGCCATAGTCATTTTGGGCTGGGTATCCTCTGTCAGGAAACAGTCGGAAGTCTGGTCGCTGATTCCATTTTTGAGCAATCCTATTACTTCTAACCAACGATACGATAATAACATTCCTTTCCATTCCTTGGAAACGGTCAACGGAACTCATTTTTATGCGCATACCTTTCTTGATTGATTGCTCAACCAACGGACGCAGTCTTTTCATTTGGCTTCCATAGAATGTAATCAGGCCTATCTCTTTTTCTTCGTCAGTAGATAATGACTGCTGGTATTTTTTGAAGCTATCTGATTTAGCAAACTTTTCAAGTACCCAACCAATGGCTTCAACTTCTCCTTTGTTTGCACGAGAAGTACCATCACGCACTTCTGGAGAACTGGTGTCTATCCAAATGACATGGTTCTCTGGCGACAAAAAATCAGGAATATCTATATTGTGTTGGCGGTTATCATCTTTGACACCACAGCATAAACCATTATCCTCTACATAGAATTGCTCAATGACATCGTTGATGTCTTTGTGCATTCTGTACTGGGTGTCAAATGTGCCCTTAAGCGATGCATTTATTTGACGGAAAATCCGTTCAAAATGTGACTTTTCCAAGAGATCGAAGTTTTTGCGAACATATTTTTCTAGTTGCACTATCTGGTCATGTTCTTCTCTGCTTGCAGATTTAATCCGCTGCATGTGGAGCTTAAACAAGATGTCTTCTTTGTCCAGATTGGGAGGTAACTGTCTATGGTCACCTATAACCACGGCCTTTTCTCCATAAGCCAAAGGAAGAGACAACTCTGCTGGTGTAGCTTTGCTGGCTTCGTCTTGGATAACTGTATTGAAGCGAAGTCTTGTTACATACCCCTCTTTATCCGTTTCGCCAAAGATACTTCTGAATTTCCTGATGAACCTGGAGTCGCGGTGTTTGCCTTTTTCTTCTGTTGCCGAATAATTTGTATCGGAAATAGCACTACATGTTGCACCAACCACATTGCAATGGCTGATGTATTCTTTATATACTTTCTTCTTCCATGAAAGAGGTAGATCTGTCAATATATCATACCATAGTTTACGCAGTTCAGGATTGTCTATCCTGCCATGTGAACGTGAATAGATGTTTCTCAGCCATCTGTTCAGAACAATTTCCTTAGCATCAAACGTCTTGTACTCGTCTGTTTCTTTGGCAAGTTCGTCATCTTCAATTTCGATTTTTGAAAGTTCTATACCTGCCCATTTCTTCAGCTCAGTTTGAGCATACGACAAACCTTCTGCAGAAAATTTGTCACCGGCTGCAATACGTATGGGTTTGACAATGTTATGAATTGACGACTTAAGTTTGTCAAGAGCATTATCTACGGCTAAGTTGGCCTCAGAAGTGAGCAGTATTCTTGCTTTAGGATTTTGAAGAGCAAGTTGCCATATCAACTCGGCAATAGCAGTGGATTTTCCAGTACCAGGAGGGCCTTGGATAAGTGCAAGGTCTTTTGCTTCAATAGCTTTTGCTATTGAAGAAACCTGAGATTGGTTAAGACTGGCATTGAGCTGCGTTTTTTTGATATTCTCGATGCGAGATACAACAATGTCTTCTTCCAAAGGAGTGGCTTTCGATGCATCAAACAAATATGAAGCCAATTTGGGGTTAGCCAATAATTCTGGATGTTCCGTAATTCTGTCGAATGAGTCTCTTAGGCGGTTCACTTTCTCAATCTCTCCAGTCAAGTCACCTGCATCAGGTGCAATAATACGCAACCCGTCACTTTCAACAAGTTGTTTTACACTTCCAATGCCATCCTTGTATAAAGAAAAAACGACCTTGGGATAATCTATCTTGCTTAGCTTTCCAAATGGAATATCGTTGTCACCATTGGGAATGACAAAACTTTGACCTCGCAAACTACCAAAACGCAATCCTTCTCTGTCAAGAAGAGCTTCTTCGTTGAGTGTGAGCAAGAAGCGGTCGCAACCCTCTCTTATATCTTTGATTTGCCAGTGGAAAGAGGCGGGCTCGTATTCAACATGCTCACCATTATCTCCTACATCGGAAACACCGTTGCTTATTCCATCCAATGCATATCCAAGTTCATCACGGTAGTCATTTAGTTCCGCATGAGTACGATATGGTAGTGTAAGGAACAAAGAATCGTCTTTGTCGCTTACCGCTTCTATCTGAGCATAATAATTCTGAAGTCTTGATATGAGAATACTCTTAGATTTCTCATCCACATGTGATATTGATATCTCAATTATAGGGTTTGCCTGCATACGAACATACATATTGCTGCACTCATCTGCAAATAATTGTCTGACCTCTGGATTGTATAACTCCGCATCTGTTTCAAAATACCAAAAACCAGATAACGTCTCGTGTTTGAACACGTCTGCACTAAATACACGTCGAACCTCGTTTTGAAAAGCATCAAAATGTACCTCGTGATCAATTTCTGCGGTCAGTTTTTCTCCTTTGCTATCTATTTTTGTGCTTCCATGCTTGATTGGAATAGGCATCTGCATATATTTCAACATGAAGTGCTGAATATCAGTAAGAGCCATCCATATAGAACGGATATTCGTGTCTTCTTCAGACATATTTTGAATATCCTGCTTGACTTCATCTATTTTAGCCTTACGTGCTTCTCTGCGTTTGATTTTCATCGTAAGACTGATTTTTCCATCAGGCTTAATCTCGGAGATAACACAGTTCACCGTATCGCCTACGTGCAAAACCTCTCCTATGGCACCATGCTCCACACGTGGTACTATTTGGGTAAAATATATAAGCCCAGAGCCTCCGTCAAATTCAGCGAAGGCTCCGAAATCCTTTATATTTACTATTTTTGCCTTTACGACATCGCCTATCTTCATTATAATATTTTTTGTGGGTTAATACATATATTGCATTTTCCCATTAAACATAAAAAACACCAAGAATGACAATTTCTGTTGATTATTACTTAACCTCTGTCTGTAAAATTGCATATGATAGAGTATAGGTTGCTTGTTGTCTTTCTTGTTCTGTCATTTGGCTTTGCCTATTGAGAATTGTCAAATTTTGGCTACAAAATTATAAAAATTAGTGCAGATTCTCGCATAAATGGACGAGAATCTGCAATTTGATGATGTAAAAAAGGAGTTTTGGCTCAATTTGGGAACAGAAACTGACTTATTTTGCTAACTAATATCGTTTTATTGCTGTTCGTTTATTGAAATTCTTGTCTTTGTCCCTCCAAGGTAAATCTGATGTAGAACCTCCGCCACCAGTGCCTACATGTAGTTGAGCAGTTCCGCCTGTTGCCAGTTCAAAGGCTGCACCAAGTAAATTGGCTTGTATCTCGCTGACTTGCTCGGCGGCACTGAAACAGGCGTTGACAAACTCGTGTTCCGTCAGTTCCCCATTGCCGAAGGCTTGCAATCGCTTGTCGCTATCGCAGAGATAGGTGACAGCGGTATGCTCAATCTCCTTAACCCTTGTCCAGATTTTCAGGGTGACGGTATAAGGGTTGTTACCCAGAAAACGATGACCGATGAGTTCCGCTCCTGACGAAAGTCGGTATCGTTGTGGATTAACCTTGCGGTCAAGCTCGTCAATTCTGTTCTTCTGCTTTTCAATGACAGCCTCCTTCCCGACTGCCTTCCGCTCTGCGATTTCCGCACGCCTGATGGCAGCATCAATCTCTTTCTGATAGCCATTCCTCAATTTAATAATGTCGGATTCATGCTTCTGCTTCAATAATGCTTTCTCAGCTTCCAATTTCGCGATTCTGGCTTGGAGTTTTGCCAATTCTTCATCTTTTGATGCCAGTTCTTTCTTTGCTTTGGCAAGGTCGCCTTTACCAAACAGGGCGAGGATGGTCAGTGCGCAGGAACATCTCGAAGTCGGAGATGAAAGCGGGCGTAAGCTCTTTCAGGGCGATGTCCTTCACGCGGTAGCGGATGG
>ERZ777306.1028-NODE-1028-length-48577-cov-6.907671_pt1 | contig 48577 bp, 28 predicted proteins | sample MGYA00374966_ERZ777306 | MGnify/ENA primary metagenome ERZ777306 (study PRJEB29329, sample SAMN06343882) | mouse gut metagenome | isolation source: Mouse cecum | place: Austria: Vienna | collected 2014-11-15 ... | reverse complement strand
GAAGCGCTTGTAGTTGTTGGTGCGGCGCAGGAAGAGGGCCCCCACGCCCAGCGACAGCACGCCCGCCGCGAGCAGCACGCCCCTTACCCAGGGGAATACTTCGGTGGCGGCGTAGAGCTTGTATACGCGCAGTATGGCCAGGAACCCGGCGTTGACCAGCCCCGTGGATATGAGCGCCGATGCGGGCGCCGGGGCGGCGAAGTTGGCGTCGACGCCCACGGTGTAGAGCGGGAATAGCTCCATCTTGCAGCTGTATCCCGTGAGGATGAGCAGGAATGCGATCTTCAGATAGAGGGGGTTGGCTCCCGGCAGGGCGGCGCCGACTGCGGCGTAGCCCAGCGACCCGCCGTGCGAGGCGCCCGCCAGCAGCAGGATGCCCAGGTAGGCCATGGCGATGCCCGTCGAGCATACGAACAGATATTTCCACGCCGCCTCGAGCGCCGGGGCCGTGCGGCGGTAGTAGATCAGGCCCGCCGAGCAGAGGGTCGTGGTCTCCAGGAAGATCCACGTCACGGCGAGGTTGTCGGCGAAGTAGGCGCCGGCGATGGCCGTCGTGAGCAGCATCATCAGGCCCGAATAGGTGCGCAGGTGGCCGATGTCGCTCGCCTTGAGGTATGCCTCCGAGTGGTGGAAGGCGTAGATCGAGACCAGCGTGAGCAGTCCGTAGAAGAGCGTGCCCGGGGCGTCGAAGACGAACAGGCCGCCCGCCTGGCTCTGCGGGGCCGCGCCGCAGCAGAGCACGGTCAGCAGCGCCAGCTGCACGGCGTAGAAGAGCGCGCCGACGGCGTAGAGCGTCCGGCGGCCGCGCACGACGAAGGCCGCCGCGGCGACCAGGATGGATGCGAGCAGATAGATTATCATGGTGTCAGTCCTTTACACGGGTGAGCGAATCGGCGTCGATGGCGTGGATCGTGCGGTCGATCTTAGTGAAGAACAGGCCGAGCATGAGCACCGACATGAGGATGTCGAGCAGGATGGCGGCGTTGATCAGCAGCGGCATCTCCACGCCTATGGCCGTCGAGAAGAGGAACACGCCGTTCTCGATGGTGAGGAATCCGACCATGTGGGAGAAGATGCGCGTGCGCATGACGATCAGCACCAGACCGCTCAGCAGGGCATACAGCGCCACCCCGAAGAAGAGGCGGTCGGCCGAGGCGTCTGCGACCAGATAGGTAACCGAGACGCTGACGACGAGCGCGGCGAAAGAGAGCAGCAGCGAGCGGAACTGCGACGACCCGGAGGTGCGCACGCGGCTGATGCCCGTCTTGCGGATCACGGCGAAGAGCAGCGCCGGCACGAGCACCCCTTTGAAGAGGAGTGTCTCGCAGGCGATGAACGCGAGCTCGGCTGGGTGTATGGCGTGCAGCCGCACGAGGGCCACGAGGAAGAGCAGCCACCCCTGCAGGGCCATGATCGAAGCGAAGTTGCGGAATCGCTCGGTGATGGCCAGGTAGACGAGCGAGATGACGTAGAGGAGGATGAGCGGGAGTATCATTCGAGTGTGACGAGGTTGTGGCGCAGCAGGAAGGCGGCGAAGAGGGCCAGCGCGGCCATGGCTGCGGTGATGAGGATGAAGGTGGTGTTGCGCACGAGCTTGTTGCGCGCCTGTGTCGACTCCACGATGCCGATGGGGATCCCGGCCGCGAGCGCGGCCGCGGGCGCGGCGATCCACCACGCGCCGCCGAAGGGGGCCGCGATGGCGTCGGCCGCGAGCATCGCCAGCGCGGCGCTCTTGATCCATCCGGCGATCTTGATCATCGCCAGGTCCACGCCCGCGAAGTCGAGGCACATCACCTCGTGGACCATCGTCAGCTCGAGGTGGGTGCGCGGATCGTCGACCGGTATGCGGCCGCTCTCGGTGAAGAGGATGCGCAGGAGGATGTAGGCCGCCACGAGCAGGATCGCCGCCATGCGGATGTCGTCGCCGGCCCCGGCGGCGAAGATGCGCTCGAAGGAGGTGTATCCCGACACGAGGGCCAGCGTGGCGGCCGTGAGCATCAGCCCCGGTTCGACCAGCGCGCCGTAGAGCGCCTCGCGGCTGGCGCCCATCCCCTCGAAGGGGCTGCCGGTGTCCATGGCGGCCAGGATCAGCACGAAGCGGCCCAGCGCCAGCGTGTAGGCGAAGGCTACCAGATCGCCGTCGAAGGAGAGCAGCGGTCGGAGGTCGCCCACCGGGATGAAGAGCGCCGCGACGAGCGCCGCCCCCAGATAGACGGAGGGCGCGGCGCGGAAGAGCGCCGATGCGGTGGTGGAGTAGACGGCGCCCTTGCTCAGTTGCAGGCGGACGTCGCTGAGGTGCTGCGTGAAGCGTATGCCCTGCCGCCCTGCCAGCAGGGCGCGCGTGCGGGCGATGAGCCCCGGGATGACGAGGGCCGTGAGCAGCAGCGGAATGAGTGTGAATATTGCCATCGTCAGAGCAGATTGAACAGAGAAAGCAGGAGTACGAGCCCCAGGAATGCCAGGGCGAAGAGCAGGTAGTGGTTGATCTTGCCCGTGCGCAGCCGCATGGCCCGCACGTTGATCTGGTGGAGCAGGGCCACCCACCAGGCCGAGAAGAGGCGGTCGAAGCGGTCCTTGCGGCGTATGGCGAAGTTGTGGGCTGCGGGGAATATCTCGCCCCGGTCCACCGAGCGCCCCTCGACGCGCTCCTGCGTGAGGTGCGTGGCGATCGACTGGAGCCCCTCGGAGAACGACTCGCCCGTATACTGCATGCGCGTGTTGACGGCCGTGAATCCGCAGCCCCACGTGGGACCCTCGGTGACGCGGCGGCCGCGCAGCAGGCGGCGGCGCAGACAGGCGAGCGCGGCGACGACGGCCACGAGCAGCCAGGCCGTGCGTCCCACGGCCGCGAGCGTGGGAGAGAGCGTCAGCGACGCGGCCTCGGAGGGCAGCGGGGTGAGGCTGGTGGCGGCGCGCAGCACGATCTCCACGGCCGTGTGCGGGAAGAGCCCCACGAGGATGATGCCCGCCAGCGGCAGGGCCATGGCGGCGATGCGCAGCCCGTCGACCTCCGACGCCTCGGCCACTTCGTGCGTGCGGGGCGAGCCGAGCAGGACCGTGCCGCACAGCTTGGTGAAGGCCAGCAGCACGATGCCGCCGATGAGCGCCAGTGCGGCGATGCCGGCCGCCGCGGCGAGCGGGTCGCTGCCCGAGGCCACGCCGTCGAGCAGACCCAGGTAGATCGCGAACTCCGAGACGAAGCCGCTCAGGGGCGGCAGGGCGCATATCGCCGCCGCGCCCGCGAGCAGCAGGCCGCCCGTCAGGGGCATGTGGCGCATGAGGCCGCCCAGGCGGTCGAGGGCTGTGGTGCGGGTCTGCGAGAGGATGTTGCCGGCGCCGAAGAAGAGCAGCGACTTGAAGCACGAGTGGTTGACGGTGTGGAGCAGCGCGCCGGCGATGCCGCAGAGCGCCATGGGCTGGTTTCCCGCGCTCTTGCCCAGTGCCGCCGTGCCCAGGCCCAGCAGGATGATGCCGATGTTCTCGATCGAGGAGTAGGCCAGCAGACGCTTGATGTCGTTCTGCGAGGCCGCGAGGATCGCGCCCCACAGGCCGGTCGCGGCGCCCGCCGCGAGCAGCACGAAGCCCGCCGTGCGCAGTTCGGGCAGGCAGCCCAGGGCGGCCGTGACGCGCAGGATGCCGTATACGCCCGTCTTGATCATCACGCCCGACATGAGCGCCGAGACGTGCGACGGGGCTGCGGGGTGTGCCTCCGGCAGCCACACGTGCATGGGGAAGAGGCCGGCTTTCATGCCGAATCCCGCGAGGAAGAGCACGAAGAGCGGCAGCGCGCCCCCCTGGGCGAAGCAGTCGCCCAGCGCGGCGAAGTCGCCCGTGCCGCACGCGGCGTGGAGCCGCACGAAGCCCACGACCAGCAGCGCGAATCCTACGTGCATCATCAGCAGGTAGGAGAGCGCCGCGCGCAGCACCTCGCGCCGCTCGGCGTCGTAGAGGATCAGCAGGAACGAGGCCACGGTCATCAGCTCCCAGCAGAAGAGGAACGAGTAGCCGCCGTCCGAGCATACCACGCCCAGCATGGCGAAGCACATCGTGGCCAGGGCGGTGTAGTGGAGCGATACGTGGGCCGGCGACTTGTGGGCGAGCGTATGCTCGAGGTAGCCGTGCGAGTAGAGCACCGAGGCGACGGACCCGACGGCGATCACGAGCGTGAAGAGCGCCGAGAGGGGGTCCATCGACCCCGAGTCGCCGCCGAAGAGGGTGCCGGGGGTGGTCCAGAGGCGGAGCGTCGTGCCGTCGGCCAGTACGCCTATGGCGCATGCGGCACCGGCCAGTGCGCCGACGCCGACCAGCGCGAGCGCCGTCCACGCCTTGGCGCGCAGCGGCACGGCGAAGATCAGCGCCGATAGCAGGGCGAGGGCCGCGAGGGAGTAGATGAAAAACATATCTTCGTTTTGGGTTTTAATCGTTTGTGTCGTGTGTGCCCGTTTATCCGGGCTCCGTGCGTCCGTATTGTCTTATTGTCCGTGTGTCCGTGCGTCCGTGTGTCCGTGTGTCCGGGCGTCCGGGCGTCCGGGCGCCGATAGCCCGAGCCCTCCCGGCCTACCGCCCGTCCGGGCCCGAGGGTGCGTTGGCCACGGCGGCCATCACGGCGGCGGCCACGGCGGCCGTCTCGGTACGCAGGCGCTGGTCGCCCAGCGTGATCTCCTCGAATCCCGCGGCCACGGCGCGGTCGATCTCCTCGGGCGAGAAGTCGCCCTCGGGGCCGATGAGCACCATAGCCTCCTCGCCCGGGCGGAGCGTCGCGGCCAGGTAGCGCTTGCCCGCCCCGCTGCGCGGCGTGTCGCAGTGGGCGATCATGCGGCGCCCGGCGAAGGGCTCGGCGACGAGCCGCTCGAACGGCGTGAGGGGGTCGAGCCGGGGCATGTAGGCCTTCAGCGACTGCTTCATGGCCGCCGCGAGCACCTTCTCGGCGCGCGCCGGCCGGAATACGCGCCGCTCGCTGCGTGCCGTCTCGATCGGCACCACGCGGTCCACGCCCACCTCGGTGGCCTTCTCGAGGAACCACTCGTAGCGGTCGGCGTTCTTGGTGGGCGCCACGGCCAGCGTCAGGCGGTAGGGGCGGCGCTCCCACTCGTCGAAGCGCTCCTCGACGCGCACCGTGCAGCGGCGCACGTCGGCCTCCTCCACGGCGCAACGGTAGAGCGTGCCCCGCCCGTCGGTCAGGTGGAGCGTGTCGCCCGCCGCGAGCCGCAACACGCGCACGCAGTGCCGCGACTCCTCCTCGGAGAGGGTGTGGTGCGGCGGAACCAGGTCGGGGGCGTAAAAAAGTTGCATGGCGGGTCGTTTTTGCTGCTTAAATTACTACCTTTGTACGTTATTTATGTTCTAAACGTGCGCAAAGGTATATATAAAATAACAATCATGAAACGTACACTCGGTTTATTTCTCACCCTTATGCTGCTTATGACCGCCGTATCGTGCTCGTCGCCGCGCCGCGACGGCGACAATCCCCTGCTCGGCGAGTGGACCACGCCCTACGGCGTGCCGCCCTTCGATTTGATCCGCGTCGAGCACTTCCTCCCCGCCTTCGAGCAGGGCATGTCGCTCATGAACGCCGAGATCGCCGCCGTCACGGCCTCGGACGAGGAGCCCACGTTCGAAAACACCATCCTGGCCTACGACGAGGCGGGCCGCTCGCTCGAGCGCACGTCGCTCGTCTTCGGCATGCTGTGCGCCGCCGAGACCGACGACGCCATGCAGGCCCTGCAGGAGGAGCTGATGCCCCGCCTGGCGGCCCACGCCGACCGCATCCGCCTCGACGAGCGGCTCTTCTCCCGCGTGAAGTCGGTCTACGACCGCCGCGCCTCGCTGGGCCTCGACGCCGAGCAGCTGCGCCTGGTGGAGAAGATCTACGAGGGCTTCGTGCGCTCGGGCGCGCTGCTCGACGCCGAGAAGAAGGCGCGTCTTGCGGCCATCAACGAGGAGCTGTCGGTCACCGCCGTCAAGTTCGGCAACAACATCCTCTCGGAGAACAACGGCTTCACCCTGGAGCTGGGCGCCGACCAGCTGGGCGGCCTCCCGGCGGGCGTGCGCGACGCCGCGCGCGAGAAGGCCGCGGCGCTGGGCAAGGGCAAGGACAAGTGGATCTTCACGCTCCACAAGCCCAGCCTGCTGCCCTTTCTCACTTACTCGACCGACCGCAGCCTGCGCGAGCGGCTCTACAAGGGCTATCTGAACCGCTGCTCCAACGGCGACGAGCACGACAACCGCCGGCTCATCAACGACTTCATCCGCCTGCGCACCGAGAAGGCCCACCTGCTGGGCTATCCCTCCTACGCCGCCTATGTCGTGGCCGACGAGATGGCCCGCACGACCGACGCCGTCTACGCCCTGCTGGAGGAGATCTGGACCCCGGCCCTGGCCCGCGCCAAGGGCGAGCTGGCCGAGATGGAGGAGCTCTTCCGCAAGGACCACCCGGGCGAGGTCTTCGCCTCGTGGGACTGGTGGTACTACGCCGAGAAGCTGCGCAAGCAGAAGTACGACCTCGACGAGGAGATGCTGCGCCCCTACTTCGCGCTGGAGAACGTGCGCAGCGGCATCTTCTTCCTGGCCAACCGCCTCTACGGCATCTCCTTCCGCCCTGTCTCGGTGCCCCTCTACCACGCCGAGGCCTCAGCCTACGAGGTGCTCGACACCGACGGCAGCCACCTGGGCGTGCTCTACTTCGACTTCTTCCCGCGCGACGGCAAGAGCCAGGGCGCGTGGTGCGGCAACTACGTCGAGCAGAGCTATGTCGACGGCGAGCGCGTGGCTCCCGTGGTGTCGATCGTCTGCAACTTCACCCGCCCGGTGGGCGACGCTCCGGCGCTGCTCTCGCTCGACGAGACCGAGACCTTCTTCCACGAGTTCGGCCATGCGCTCCACTTCCTCTTCCACGACGTGCGCTACCGCGGCCTTGCCGAGGTCGAGGGCGACTTCGTCGAGCTGCCGTCGCAGATCATGGAGAACTGGGCCTTCGAGCCCGAGGTGCTGAAGCACTACGCCCTCCACTACCGCACGGGAGAGGTGATTCCCCAGCATCTGGTCGAGAAGCTGCGCCGCAGCTCGCTCTTCAACCAGGGCTTCATGACCACCGAGCTCATCGCCGCGGCCCTCTCCGACCTCGACATCCACTCGACGACCGAATACGCGCCGTTCGATCCCGAGGCCTACGAGCGCGAGGCGCTGGCCGGCAAGCGGGGCCTCATTCCGCAGATCGAGCCGCGCTACCGCTACCCCTACTTCTCCCACATCTTCGACGGCGGCTACTCGGCCGGATACTATTTCTATACGTGGGCCGCGGTGCTCGACAAGGACGCCTTCGACCGCTTCCGCGCGAGCGGCGACCTGTTCGACCGCGAGCTTGCCGACCGCTTCCGCCGACGGCTGCTCGCGCGCGGCGGCTCGGCCGACGGCATGACCCTCTACCGCGACTTCTGCGGTTCGGATCCCGACAAGACGGCCCTGCTCGTGGCCCGCGGCCTGATGGAGCGCCCGGCTCCCGTCGCCGAGCTGCCCGCCAAGAAGCTGCCCGCGACCGAAAAGAAAGCCGAATAAATCTTCCCATACGATAGCAACCATGAAAAAATTCTTAGCCGTTATGTCGCTTTGTGCCATGGCCGGCTGCGCCGACCAGTCGATCCCGCAGGCGCAGCTGCCCGAACTGGATACGACCAATCCGCTGCTCGCGGCGTGGGAGACCCCCTACGCCACGCCGCCCTTCTCGGCCATCGAGCCTTCCCACTACGAGCCGGCGTTCGACGCGGCGATCGCCTGCGCCCGCGCCGAGATCGACGCCATCGTTGGCAACCCCCGAAAGCCCACGTTCGGCAACACCATCGTGGCGCTCGAGCGCCAGGGCGAGCTGCTCGCCCGCATCGAGGGGGTCTTCTACAACCTGCTCTCGGCCGACACGTCGGACGAGATGGAGCGCATCGCCCTGGCCGTGCAGCCCAAGCTCACGGCGCTGGGCAACGACATCGCCCTCGACCCGGCGCTCTTCGCCCGCGTCAAGGCGGTCTACGAGCGCCCCGGGCGTCTCGACACCGAGCAGCGCATGCTGCTCGAGAAGACCTACCGCAGCTTCGCCCGCAACGGCGCTGCGCTCTCCGACGCCGACAAGGAGCTATACCGCCAGTATACCTCCGAGCTGGCCGAGCTCACGCTGCGCTTCGGGCAGAACGCCCTGGCCGCCACCAACGCCTTCACGCTCAACATCACCGACCCGAAGCGTGTGGCCGAGCTCCCGGCCTTCGTGCGCGAGGGTCTGGCCGCCGACGCTGCGGCCCGCGGCGAGCGGGGGTGGACCGTGACGCTCCAGGCTCCGAGCTACGTCCCCTTCCTCACCTATTCGTCCGACCGCGCGCTCAAGGAGCGGCTGTGGCGCGCCTCCAACGCCCGCGCGCTGGGCGGCGAGTACGACAATGCCCCGATCGTCGGGCGCATCGCCTCGCTGCGTCTGAAGATCGCCAACCTGCTGGGTTACGACTGCTATGCCGACTACGTGCTCGAGGAGCGCATGGCCGAGAAGACGCAGACCGTGCAGTCGTTCCTCTCGGAGCTGCTCGACGCCACCAAGGGCGCGGCCGACGCCGACTACCGCACCGTGGCCGACTACGCCGCGGCGCACGGCCTCGGGGGCGAGCTCATGCCCTGGGACTGGGCCTACTGGTCGGAGAAGTACAAGCAGGAGCGCTACGCCCTGAGCGACGAGGTGGTGAAGCCCTACTTCAAGCTCGAGAACGTCATCCGGGGCGTCTTCCTTCTGGCCGAGAAGCTCTACGGGCTCACCTTCACGCCCGACCCTGCGATCGAGGTCTACCACCCCGACGTCACGGCCTACGACGTTACGGACGCCGACGGCCGCTTCATGGCGGTGCTCTACCTCGACTTCTTCCCCCGCGCCTCGAAGCGCGCCGGGGCGTGGATGACCGAGTTCCGCGGCACGCGCTGCGACGAGCGGGGCGAGCAGCGTCCCCAGGTGTCGCTGGTGATGAACTTCACCAAGCCCACGGCGACCATGCCCTCGCTGCTGACCTTCGACGAGGTGGAGACCTTCCTCCACGAGTTCGGCCATGCGCTCCACGGCATGCTGGCCGAGGGTCGCTACGAGTCGCTCACGGGCACCAACGTCTACCGCGACTTCGTGGAGCTTCCGTCGCAGATCATGGAGAACTGGGCCACCGAGAAGGAGTTCCTCGACCTGTGGGCCGTCCACTACGAGACGGGCGAGCCCATGCCCGCCGAGATCGTCAACCGCATCGTCGCCGCGCAGAACTACCTGGCCGCCTACGCCAACGTGCGCCAGCTTTCGTTCGGTATGACCGACATGGCCTGGCATACCCTCACGGAGCCCTTCGAGGGCGACGTCGTAGCCTTCGAGCAGTGCTCGATGGCCCCCACGCAGGTGCTGCCCGCGGTTGACGGCACGGCCATGGCCACGGCCTTCACCCACATCTTCTCGGGCGGTTACGCCGCCGGCTACTACGGCTACAAGTGGGCCGAGGTGCTGGAGGCCGACGCTTTCTCGCTCTTCAAGGAGCGGGGGATCTTCAACCGCGAGGTGTCGGAGTCGTTCCGCCGCAACATCCTCTCGCGGGGCGGTACGGAGCACCCCATGGAGCTCTACGTACGCTTCCGCGGCCACAAGCCCGAGACGCGCGCCCTGATCGAAAAGATGGGGCTCGAGGCAGAGTAACCCTCGCCCTCGGGTATGATATGCGACCGGCCCGCCTCCGAGAGAGGCGGGCCGGTTCGTGTTTTCGGGGCTGCCGGTCCGTTGTGTTGGCGCCGCACAAAAAAACAGCAGGGGATCCTCGCGATCGCCTGCTGCCGTGAAAGGGAACCACCCCTTTCGAACTGTTAACCCAAACTTAAAAATGAAGAAACCTCGCTGCGGTATCGGTCCGCAGTCGTGTGGAGTCGTTGCAAAACACGTGCCGGAGTGGCAAGTAAAAAGTAAAGGGCGTTTTCGGCCCGTAGCCAGCGGAGGTGCGATCGAGGCGCAGCCGACAGAGCAGCCCTCCGCCCGGGGGTGGCTGCGGGCTGCCCCGGCTAAGAGCCGGGTTTTCTTTTCCGTCTCCGCAGAGACGCGCCGCCAGGGAGATAAACGAAAAAAGCGATCGGCAAACCGATCGCTTTTCTTGGTTGAGCTACCAGGATTCGAACCTGGAATAACAGGACCAGAATCTGTTGTGTTACCATTACACCATAGCTCAATGACGTTTTGGTGATGCAAAAGTAGAACTTTATTTCGCAACTGCAAAAAAAATCGCCGAAAAAATTTAAAAAATGTCTTTCCCGGTGGCGTGTGCGCGGATTTTCGCTATCTTTAGCTGCGCTTTGGATGCGCTTCTCAGGCCTCCGCCCGGCGAAAAGCATGCGGCCGGCCGGGGCATCCCCTGCGCTTTCGTGGCTCGCAACGAATCAAAAACCGCATAAAACTATGGGAATCAAACAGCGCCTCATCGTCATGAACTTCCTCCAGTTCGCCGTGTGGGGCTCCTATCTGGTCTGCATCGGCAACTTCCTCGGCCGCGTGGGGCTGGGCGACTACATCGCCTGGTTCTACGTGGCGCAGGGCGTGGTGTCGATCTTCATGCCGGCCGTCGTCGGCGCCCTGGCCGACAAGTTCGTCGAGCCGCAGCGCATGCTGGGCCTCTCGCACCTCGCCGCCGCGGGCTTCATGCTGTTGGCCGCCTGGTTCGGCTACCGTGCGACCGAGCTCACGGCCGCCGGTCTGCCCACCGCCATCGGCCCGATCTTCACGGCCTACTGCCTGAGCGTGGCCTTCTACATGCCCACGATCGCCCTGTCGAACACGGTGGCCTTCTCGGTGCTCAAGAGCACGGGCCACGACACGGTGCGCGACTTCCCGCCCATCCGCGTCTTCGGCACCGTGGGCTTCATCGCGGCCATGTGGTTCGTCAACTTCGCCGGCTTCGGCCTCACGGGCGAGCAGACGGTCGCGGAGGCGGGCGTCGAGACCGTGCGCACGGTCTCGCTCGCCGCGCAGTTCACCTACATGCAGCTGGTCGTGTGCGGTGTGCTGGGCTTGGTGCTGGGCCTCTACGCCTTCACGCTGCCGCGCTGCCCGCTCGCTCGCGCCGAGGCGGGCCGCAAGACGCTCGCGCAGCGACTGGGCCTCGACGCCTTCGTGCTCTTCCGCCAGCGCAAGATGGCGCTCTTCTTCCTCTTCTCGATGCTGCTGGGCGTCTCGCTGCAGATCACCAACGGCTACGCCACGCCTTATATCAATAGCTTCGCCGCCTCGTCCGACAGCTGGTTCGCCGCCAACCCCACGCTGCTGGTGAGCGTGTCGCAGGTCTCGGAGGCGCTCTGCATCCTGCTCATCCCCTTCTTCCTCAAGCGATTCGGCATCAAGCGCGTGATGCTCATGGCCATGTTTGCCTGGGTGCTGCGCTTCGCCTTCTTCGGCCTGGGCACGACCGAGAGCGCGGGGGGCGTCGTGCTGCTCTTCCTCTCGTGCGTGGTCTACGGCGTGGCGTTCGACTTCTTCAACGTCTCGGGCGCGCTCTTCGTCGAGCAGGAGGCCTCGAAGCCCATGCAGGCGAGCGCCCAGGGGCTCTTCATGCTGATGACCAACGGCGTCGGCGCCTCGGTGGGCACCTGGATCGCCGGTCGGGTGGTGAGCCGCTACTGCGCCTGGGAGGGCGGCTACCTGGTGGCCCGCGAGGGGGTCGAGGGGGGCTGGTCCATGACCTGGATACTCTTCGCGGCCTATGCCCTGGTGGTGGCCGCGGTCTTCGCTCTGGTGTTCCGCTACCGGTACGATCCGGCCAAACTGCGCTGACGCCGTGGAGCGGGTCCATGCGATCGGTGTCGACGCCGCGGCGTGCGTGCGCTGCGGCCGCTGTGTCGGGGTGTGCCCCTCGGCGATCTTCGTGCAGGAGCGTCCGGGCGGCGCCGTATCGCTGCACGGCGCAGAGCGCTGCATCGCCTGCGGCCACTGCGCCGCGGCGTGTCCCACAGGCGCGGTGTCGCACGAGGCCTTCCCGACGGAGCGGCTCCGGCCCCTCGACCGCGCGGCGCTCCCTTCGCCCGAGGCGCTCGAACAGCTGCTCGCCGCCCGCCGGTCGATGCGCTGCTTCACGCGGCAGGAGGTGCCCGACGAGCTGCTCCGGCGCATCGTCGCGGCGGCCGACCGGGCGCCTACGGCCTCCAACGCCCGCGCTCTGGCCTATGTCGTGGTGACCGATCGGGCCGTGCTGCGCCGTGTCGTGGAGTTCACGCTCGGCGTTTTCGCCCGCCTGGTCCGCCTGCTCTCGGCGGCCCCCGTGCGGTGGCTCGTGCGCCCCTTGGCGCCGGGCATCTACCGCTATGTGTCTGTTTTCGAGCGCATGCGGCGCGAGTGGGAGACCGAGGGCACGGACCGCATCCTGCGCGGCGCCACGGCGCTGCTGGCGATCCACGCTCCGACGGGGAGCCGCTTCGGCGCCGAGGATGCCAACCTCGCCTGCCAGAACGCCTCGCTCATGGCCGAGGCGCTGGGCGTGGGGCAGGTCTACGCGGGCTTCGTGCTGACGGCCGCGCGGCAGCACCCCGGCCGTCTGGAGCGGCTGCTGGGTCTGGCTCCCGACCGGCGTGTCCGTGCGCTGCTGGCCCTCGGCATGCCAGCTTTCCGCTACCCGCGCTCGATCGACCGCACTCCGGCCGAGGTGCGGCGCATCTGACCCGGGGGGGGGCGTGCGGGGCGGGCGGCCGAAGTGACTGCTCCGGGTGCCTGCGCCGAAGTGTCTGCGTCGGATGCCTGCTCCGAAGTGCCTGCGCCGGCACACCGCCCCTCTCCCGAACCGCAGCCCGATCCGCCCGCACCGTTCCTGTCATAGAACACACCTTATCTTCGATCCATGTCCCACTTCAAGCCGCATTCGTCGTGGTATCCGGTCTGCGGCCGGATTCTGGCGCTGGCGTCGGCCCTGCTGCTGGCGACGGGCCTTTCGGCGCGGTCGCTCGTCCGCGCCGACGCGCAGCTGGCCAACAACGCCGTGCTGGCGATCTACCAGGACGAGGAGGCCAACATGTGGATCGGCACCTACGACGGCCTGCACCTCTACAACGGCAAAAACACCTTCGTCTTCCGCATGGAGCTCGACAACGAGTTCTCGCTGTGCAGCAACATCGTGCAGCAGATCGTGCCGGCGGGCCGCGACCATCTGTGGGTGGCCACGTCGCTCGGGGTCAACCGGCTCTCGCTGCGCGAGCGGCGCGTGGTGGAGAGCTACATGCAGTATGTCGACGTAGAGCACATCGCCGCCGACGAGGAGGGCCGCACGGTGCTCTTCTCGGGCGACGACTTCGTCTCGTGCTACCGTCCCGGCAGCGCCTTCTTCGAGGATGTCTGTATGCCGGGCGTGCGGGCCGCCGAGATCGTCGCCGTGTGGTCGGAGGGGCCCGGCGCCTTCTGCTCGCTGGACCGCGCGGGCGAGCTGGTCCGCTACCGCCTCGACGACGGCGGGGGGTGTCCATTGGTGCGCGTGTCGGCGCGCCGGATCTCCGCGCGTCCCGTGCGCAAGGCCTTCTACGACGCCGGGGCGCTCCTCTTCGTCGATGCGTCGGGCGGGCTGTGGCGCTCGGCGGGCGGCGGCGAGGCGGAGCTGCTCTCCGACCTCTCGCAGCTGGGCGAGGCGGGCCATACCGTCTCGGCCGTCCGCTCGTTCGGCGGCGACCTCTACGTGGGTTTCCTGGCCGGGGCGCTGGGGCGCGTGCCCGGGCGGGGCGGCCGCTGCGAGCTGATCGCCTCCGACCACCGCGTCTTCTGCCTGCTGGCCGACGGCAACCAGGAGATCCTGTGGGTCGGTACCGACGGCTACGGGGTCTACAAATACTGCGACAAGGAGGAGCGCTTCACCACGCTGCTCATGGACGACATGCCGCAGCGGGTGCTCAAGCCCGTGCGGGCCCTCCGCACCGACTCGCGGGGCGACCTCTGGATCGGCACCAAGGGCGACGGCGTGATCCGCCTGCGCGATTACGCCTCCTATGCGGGCGGGCGCGTGCCCTCCGACCGTGTGACGCGCTTCGACCGCAGCTCGGGGCTCACCAGCAACGAGGTCTTCAGCTTCTGCGGCAGCCCCGCGCACGGCATCGTGTGGCTGGGCACCTCGGGGCCCGGGCTGACCTACTACTCCTATAAGGACGACCGCATGCGCCGCCTGCCCATGCAGCCGGGCATGCAGGAGATCCGGGGCGTGCACCAGATGTGTCAGGTCGACGACTCGACGCTCTACCTGGCCTGCGACGGCGACGCGCTGGTCGAGCTGACCGTCGCCGGGGGTGAGCGGCCCGTCGCGACGGCCATGCGCCGCTACCGCTTTCGCCTCGGGCGGCGCGACTGCAACGAGTTCTACGCCCTGGTCCGCGAGAGCGACTCGACGCTGCTGCTGGGCCTGCGCGGCGGCTACGGCCTCGTCCGCTTCGACATGCGCACGAAGCGCTACGCGTTCGTCGACATGCACCGCCTGCAACACCGCGCGCTGGGCGACCTGCTCTGCCTGTGCCGCAGCCGCGCCTCGGGGCTCTACTGCGGCGCCAGCTCGGGGCTCATCCAGCTCGCGGAGGACGGCCTCATCCGCCAGTTCAACCGCCGCAACGGCATCGTCAGCGACATGATCCACGGCGTGCTGGAGGACGACGAGGGGTGCATCTGGCTGAGCACCAACAAGGGCCTGGCGCAATACGACCCCGGCCACGACTTTTTCCACAACTACTCCTCGCCCGACCTGCGGGTCATCGAGTTCTGCGACGACGCCTACTGGAAGTGCCCGCTGACGGGGCGGCTCTTTTTCGGCGGCGTCGACGGCGTGGTGTGGATCGACCCCTCGGCCGCGGTGGCCTCCGACTACAAGCCGCGGCTGCGCTTCATGGACCTCGAGCTGCCCGACGGCACGCTCGTGCCGCTGTCCGACTACCCGGGCGACGGCAGCGGCGAGCCCGTGCGTCTGGCGCCCCGCACGGCGGGGTTCGCCGTCACGTTCGTGGCCGTGGACTACCTCGACGGCGACAACTACGAGTACTCCTGCCGCCTGGAGGGCTACTCCGACGAGTGGGTCGAGCTGCAGAAGGAGAACCGCGCCCTCTTTATGGGGATTCCGCCCGGCAGTTACCGCCTGCACGTGCGCTACAAGAGCCATGTCATGGACCGCGCCATGCAGGTCTACACGCTGCCGCTGACGGTGCTCCCGCCCTGGTACCGCACCGCGTGGGCCGTGGCCGGCTACGTGCTGCTCGCCGCCGCGTGCGTGTGGGTGGTCGTCGCCCGGCTGCGCAGCCACTACCGCCGGCAGCAGCAGCGCATTGTGGCGCGGCTCGAGGAGGAGCAGCGGGCCAAGCTCCACGAGGCGCGGCTCAACTTCTTCGTCAACATCTCCCACGAGCTCTGCACGCCCCTCACGCTCATCAACGGCATGAACGAGCGCATCGCCCGGATCGGTGCGGGCGACGCGCGGCTGGCCAAGTACACCGAGGTGATGCAGGAGAACGTGCGGGGGCTCAACGAGCTGATCCAGGAGGTGCTCGACTTCCGCAAGATCGAGCAGGAGGGCTTCGGCCGCGTGCGCATCCGCCGCGTCGACGTCGCGCGGATGCTCGCGGTGCAGGTGCGCTCGTTCGCCGACGCGGCCGAGCGCAACGGCATCGGGCTGCTCGCGGAGCTGCCGCCCGCGCTGGCGTGGAATACCGATGCGGCGTTTCTCAAGAAGGTGATTTTCAATCTGCTGTCCAATGCCATGAAGTATACGCCGCAGTCCGGCACCATCCGCGTCGCGGCGTCGGCCGACGCCGCGTGGCTGGAGCTGCGGGTGCGCAACACGGGGCGCGGCATCGCCCCCGCGCAGCTGGAGCACCTCTTCGACCGCTACCGCATACTCGACGACATGGACCGCAACATGTACACCGACGCCACGTCGCGCAACGGGCTGGGGCTCTTCATCTGCCGCGGGCTGGTGCAGGCGCTCGGCGGCGAAATCTCGGCGGCGAGCGAGGTGGGGCGCTACACCGAGTTCACGGTGCGCCTGCCGCAGCGCGAGGCCGAGGAGTGCGAGGAGCGGTCGGAGGAGCCCTCGGCGACTGCTGCGGCCCGGCCCGCCGCCGATGCGCCGGCGCTGCCCGCGGCGGGGGGCGACAAGCCCCTGGTGCTGGCCGTCGACGACAACCGCGACATGGTGTGGCTGATCGAGTCGGCGCTCGCCGACGGCTTCCGCGTCGTCTGCTGCCGCAGCGTGGCCGAGGCGCTCGACCGTCTGGGCGAGATGACGCCCGACGCCATCGTCACCGACATCGTCATGGCCGGGGCCAGCGGTCTGGAGCTGGTCGGCGCGGTGCGCCGCGACAAGCTCCTGCGCGGGGTCCCGATCGTCGTCGTCTCGGCCAAGATCACCGAGGGCGAGCAGGTCGAGGGGCTGGCCTCGGGCGCCGACGCCTACCTGACCAAACCCTTCTCCGAGTCGGTGCTGCGCGCCACGGTCGAGCGGCTGATCTCGGGCCGCCGCATGCTCCGGGAGTACTACGGCACCCCCGGGAGCGTCTGCACGGTGGTCGACGGGCAGCGGATGCACCGCGCCGACCGGGAGTTCATGGAGGCCGTGGCCGCGGCCGTGCAGGAGCACCTCGGCGACGAGGGGCTGCGCATGGAGCTCATCGCCGAGCGTCTGGGGCTGACGGCCCGCAACTTCTACCGCAAGTTCAAGAAGGTCTCGGGCCGCACGCCGAGCGAGTTCGTCAAGGAGTACCGTTTCGAGTACGCCGCGCGGCTGCTCGCCACCACCCGCCTCACCATCCAGGAGATCATGTACCGCGTGGGCATCTCCAACAAATCCTACTTCTACCGCGAGTTCCAGAAGAAATACGGGCTCACGCCCAAGGAGTACCGCACGAGCCGGTAAGCGGCCGGCCGCGCCGCCGGAAAAGTGTCCTGATCCGCACGAAAGGGGTGTTCATCCGCCCCGTGTGGATCAGGACACTTTTTTTGCCGCGGGTCTCTTGCTCCGCCCGGAGCGATTCCCTACATTTGTACGAACCCGAAGCCGGCGCCGACCGCTCCATCCGGCACGGCACCGCCCGCCCGGGGCCGCATCCGGACGGAGCGCCCCTGTCCGGCGGCTCGAAAACCATTCAACCCCAACCGTTATGAAGCATCTATTGATCGCTCTGCTCGCGGCCTGCCCGGTCGCCATGACCGCCGCGCAGACCCGCCCCGCGACCGACTACGTCGACCCGACGATCGGCACGCGGAGCATGGGCCACGTATTTCCCGGGGCGTGCGTGCCCCACGGGGCCGTGCAGCTGAGCCCCGACACCGAGATGGTGCCCCACAGCATCGACGGCCGCTACCAGCCCGACGCCTACCGCTACTGCGCCGGCTACCAGTGGGACGACCGCACGATCGTGGGCTTCTCGCACACCCACCTGAGCGGCACGGGCCATTCGGACCTGGGCGACATCCTGCTCATGCCCGGGGTGGGGGAGGTGCGCCTCGACCGCGGCACGGCCGACCGGCCCGGGACGGGCTACCGCTCGCGCTTCTCGCACGAGCGGGAGCGCGCCGAGGCGGGATATTACGCCGTGACGCTCGACGACAGCGGCATCCGTGCCGAGCTGACGGCCACCGAGCGCGTGGGTGTGCACCGCTACACCTTCCCCGCGGGCGCGCGGCAGCACGTGGTCGTGGACCTCGACCACGCCATCTACAACTACGAGGGCAAGACGCGCTGGGCCGCCGTGCGCGTGGAGAACGACACGCTGGTGACCGGCTACCGCATCACCAGCGGCTGGGCGCGCACCAACTACACCTACTTCGCCATGAGCTTCTCGCGGCCGATCGCCGACTACGGCTGTCGCGACCGCCGGCCCCTCGACTATCGCGGCGGGTGGGGCAAGTTCGACACCTCGCGCCGCTTCCCCGAACTGGCGGGCCGCAGCCTGGCCCTCTGGTTCGACTTCGGCGATGACCCCGCGCCGCTGGAGGTGCGCGTGGCGCTCTCGGCCGTGGGCACCACGGGGGCGCGGGCCAATCTGGAGGCCGAGGCCGCGGGCTGCACGTTCGACGAGCTGGCCGCGCAGGCGCGCGCCAAATGGGACGAGGCGCTGGGCGCGGTGGAGGCCGAGGGCGACCAAGGGGCGCTGCGCATGCTCTATACGTCGCTCTACCACACGATGATAAACCCCTCGGTCTACCAGGACGTAGACGGCCGCTACCGCGGTCTGGACCATGAGATCCACACGGCCGCCCCGGGGCGCACCAACTACACCGTCTTCTCGCTGTGGGACACCTACCGGGCGCTGCACCCGCTCTTCAATCTGCTGTGGCGCGAGCGCAGCCGCGATCTGGTGGCCTCGATGCTCGACCACTGCGACCAGAGCGTGCACGGCATCCTGCCCGTGTGGTCGCACATGGGCAACGAGAACTGGTGCATGATCGGCTACCACGGGGTCTCGGTCGTGGGCGACGCCCTCGACAAGGGGATCGGCATCGACCCCGGGCGGGCGCTGGAGGCGATGGTGCGCAGCTCCGACTGCGACTACTACGACGGCACGGGCGTCTACAAGGAGCTGGGCTACGTGCCCGTCGATGTCCGCTCGACGGGCTCGTCGATGACGCTCGAGTACGCCTACGACGACTGGGTCGTCTACCGCACGGCGCTCCGCATGGGTCGCGACGACGTGGCCCGGGAGTACCGCCGCCGCGCCCTGAACTACCGCAATGTCTTCGATCCGGCGACGGGCTTCGCGCGGGGCCGCATGAAGGATGGCGGCTGGAAGCCCGATTTCAACCGCTACGACACCCACGGGCAGGGATTCATCGAGGGCAACTCGTGGAACTACTCGATGTACGTGCCCCACGATCCCGACGGGCTCATCGCCCTGATGGGGGGCGACCGACGGTTCACGGCGCGCCTCGACAGCCTCTTCACCGAGTTCCTGCCCGACGAGTACTTCGCCGAGACCGAGGACGTCACGCGCGAGGGGCTGCTGGGCATGTATGTCCACGGCAACGAGCCGAGCCACCACGTGCCCTACCTCTATATGTGGACCTCGCAGCCGTGGAAGACCCAGTACTGGCTGCGCGAGATCATGGACCGCATGTACCGCCCCGAGGTCGACGGGCTGTGCGGCAACGACGACTGCGGCCAGATGTCGGCATGGTACATCTTCACCGCCATGGGCTTCTATCCCGTATGCCCGGGCTCGGACCAGTATGTGCTCGGCGCGCCCTACCTGCCCCGCATGAAGGTGCGGCTGGGCGAGGGGGCGTGGCTGGAGATCCGGGCCCCCGGCGTCTCGTCGAAGAACCGCTACGTGCACGGCGTGCGCCTCAACGGCCGCCCCTGGACGAAGGCCTACCTCACCTACGACGATCTGAGGCAGGGCGGCGTGCTGGAGTTCGACATGCGCCCGACGCCCGACCGCCGGCGCCGCTTCCGCGGCGAGGAGCGCCCCTACTCGCTCAGCGCCGAACTTTAAACCCGCTTACGAGAACTTCAACCCTCCCACGATGAAACGACTTCTGGCAGCGATATGCTGCGCGGCCGCCCTCGCGGCGCAGGCCGCCGATCGCAAGATCGACTACGTGCGGCCGCTCGCAGGCACCGACGGCTTCGGCAACGTCTACCCCGGGGCGCAGGTGCCCTTCGGCGGCATACAGATCAGCCCCGACACCGACGACGACTATTACGACGCCGCGGCGGGCTACAAATATGCCCGCCCGACGATCATGGGCTTCTCGCTCAACCACCTGAGCGGCACGGGCATCCCCGACCTGGGCGACTTCCTCTTCATGCCGGGCGTGGGCGAAATACGCCTCGACGCCGGCACGCACGACGACCCCGACGCCGGCTACCGCTCGCGCTACAGCCACGACGAGGAGTGGTGCTCGCCCGCCTATTACGGCGTGCGGCTGGCGGACAGCGGCGTGAAGGCCGAGATGACGGCCGCCGCGTGCAGCGGCATCCTCCGCTTCACCTACCCCGAGGCCGACGACGCCTTCATCCTGCTCGACATGGACCACACGCTGTGGTGGAAGTGCCGCTGGTCGAACCTGCGGCTCGAAGACGAGCGCACGATCTCGGGCTACAAGCTCGTGCAGGGGTGGGGCGCCGAGCGCCACGTCTACTTCCGTGCCGAGTTCTCGGTGCCGCTGGCCGACTTCGGCATCATGCAGAACGGCAAGCGCGTATGCTACGACACGTCGCGCTTCCGCAGCGACCGCGAGGCGTGGGGCACGGGGCTGCGCTTCTGGGTGCGCTTCGCCACGCGGGCCGACGAGCAGGTGACCGTGCGCGTGGCCATCTCGTCGGTCGACCCCGAGGGGGCGCGGGGCAACCTGCGCGAGATCGAGGGCCTGACTTTCGACGAGGTGCGCAGCCGGGGCGAGCAGGCGTGGGAGCGCGAGCTCGCGCGCTTCGAGGTCGAGGGTCCGCAGCGGACGCGGGAGACCTTCTACACCTCGGTCTACCGCTGCTTCCTCTCTCCGTTCCTCTTCCAGGACGCCGACGGGCGCTTCCGCCAGCACGACAAGAGCATCGGGCGCGCCGAGGGGTTCACCAACTACACCACCTTCTCGCTGTGGGACACCTACCGCGCCTACCACCCGCTGATGAACCTCGTGCGCCCCGATCTGGCGGCCGACTGGGCCGCCTCGATGCTGGCGCACTACGACCGCAGCGCGGAGCGCATGCTGCCCGTGTGGTCGTTCTACGGCAACGAGACCTGGTGCATGATCGGCTATCACGCCGTGTCGGTGCTCGCCGACATGATCGTCAAGCAGATTCCGGGCATCGACCGCGAGCGGGCCTTCGAGGCGATGAAGCGCACGGCGACCAACCCCCGCTACGACTGTCTGGGAGATTATGCCGAGCTGGGGTGGGTGCCTTTCGACAAGGAGCGCGAGTCGGTGTCGAAGACCCTCGAGTACGCCTACGACGACTTCTGCATCGCCCAGGCGGCCCGTGCGCTCGGCCGGCAGGAGGATTGCGACTACTTCCTGCGCCGCTCGCTCTCGTACCGCAACCTGATCGACCCCGAGACGCGCTTCATGCGCGGGCGCGACAGCCGGGGACGCTGGCGCACCCCCTTCGCGCCGGTCGCCTACCAGGGGCCCGGCTCGGTGCACGGCTGGGGCGACATCACGGAGGGATTCACGCTGCAATATACGTGGTACGTACCCCACGACGTGGCGGGCCACATCGAGCGCGTGGGCCGCGCGCTCTACGAGCGGCGCCTCGACTCGCTCTTCGTGACCGAGCTGCCCGACGACATCCCGGGCGCCCACGACATCCAGGGGCGCATCGGCGCCTACTGGCACGGCAACGAGCCCTGCCACCACATCGTCTACCTCTACAACTACCTCGGCCAGCCGTGGAAGTGCCAGCAGTGGGTGCGCCGCATCTCGGACTCCTTCTACGGCAACGAGCCGGGGTCGCTGAGCGGCAACGACGACTGCGGACAGATGTCGGCGTGGTATCTTTTCAACACCATGGGATTCTACCCGACGGCGCCGTCGAGCAACGTCTACAACATCGGCTCGCCGACGGTCGAGGGGGTGGCGGTGCACCTCTCGGGCGGAGGGACGATACGCGTGACGACCGAGAACTGGAGCCCCGAGAACCTCTACGTCCGCCGCATGTATGTCGACGGGCGCGAGTGGGACAAGTCCTACATCGCCTACGACGACATCCGCCGCGGCGCGCACATCCACTTCGTGATGAGCCCGCGCCCGGCCCGCCGGCGTGCCGTGTCCGAGGCGGCCATCCCGCCCTCGCTTTCGGTGCCGCGGCAGCGATGATAAACCGATTCGAACAACGTAACCCAGACATGCCATGAAACATCTGATTGCGGCCCTTGCGGCCCTCGCGATCGGCTCCTGCGACCGGGAGCCGCTGCGCAACGTCGCCGAGCTGGGCGACGACGACCCCTCGACGGCCTGCGCCGTGCCGGCGGGCGAACCCTTCAGGGTCCTCTTCGACGGCTTCGAGGCCCCGATGCGCAACTACGAAGTATTCTCGTCGGGCGGGGCCCCGGCGTCGGATCCCGCCGGGTGGGTGCTCTGCGGCTCGCACGACGGCCGCCGCTGGGTCGAGCTCGACCGCCGCGAGGGCGCCTCGTTCTGCTCTCGCTTCCAGCCCCTCGCGGGGCGGATCGCCCAACCCTCCGACTATGCGGCCTACCGGCTGGAGTTCTTCCCGCAGTCGGGCGCCGACACGGTGGCCGTGGGCGAGGTCCGCTTCCGCGACCGCGACCGCGAGGCCGGGTGGAGCGCCTTCGTCTATCCCGAAGTGCGCTTCGAGGTGCTCTCGCCCGAGACCGAAGGGGCGGCGATCTACGCCCGTCTGGTGCAGCGGCCCGACGACTACATCCGCCACCACGCCCGCAAGGTGGCCGAAGAGCTCTTCTACTCGGCCGCCGACACGATGAACGCCGTGGGGCGCATCGACTACACGCTCAGCGACTACGAGGGCGTATCGGCCAAGTCGGGCACCCCGGCCGCCACGTCGATCGTCTACAGCACGCGCCACATCGAGCGCTCGGCCGTCGAGTCGCTCGCCAAGCTCGACTACGAGACGCGCGGCGTGCTCTTCCACGAGCTGGTCCACGCCTACCAGTTCGAGCCCAGGGGCATCGGCACCTACTCGACCAACCGCGAGTTCTGGGCCTGCATCGAGGGGCTGGCCGACGCCGTGCGCGCCCAGGCGGGCTACTTCGACGCGGAGGCGCTGCGCCGCCCGGGCGGACACTGGCTCGACGGATACCGCACCACGGGATTCTTCCTGCAGTGGCTCACCACGCTGCGTCCCGACGCGCTGCGCGAGTTCCACGTCACGGTGCGCGACCTCGAGCCGTGGAGCTTCGACGGCGCCATGCGCGCGATGTTCGGCCCCGAGCGGGGTATCGAGCGCATGTGGGCCGAGTATCAGGAGTTCCTCGCCGCGGAGCAGGCCGGGGCGGAGCGGCAGATGCAGGCGGAGCGGCAGGCCGGGGCGCAGGCGGAACAGCGGGCGCAGGCTGCCGGCCGGTAGCCGCCGGCTCTCCGGCGGCACGGAAAAAGGGTGCCCGAGCTTCGGCCCGGGCACCCTTTTCTCATGTGCGTGCGGTGCGGCGTCAGTACATGTTGTCGTACATCGATTGCGACTTGTCGTACTTCAGGTCGGAGAGCGAACCGGCCTTGACGCCGATGTTGAAGCTCCAGCTGCGGTGGTAGCCGAAGGGGATCCACGAGAAGGACATCTGCCAGCAGTGCAGATCGCGCGAGATGGAGATCGACGAAGTGGTGAGCTTGTTGCGCTGGATGTCGTAGCCGCCCTGGAAGGTGATGCCGGTCTTGGGGGTGAGGTTGATCGACCCGTTGAAGCCCACCGTCTGGGTGATGTTCTTGCGGTAGCCCGTCGTGCCGTTGTTGACGTAGTTGATCGAGTAGTTGACCGCGTAGTTGAAGCTGACGTTCCACGGCAGCGAGAAGTCGTAGTAGCTCTGGGCCATGTATTGTCGCCGGAGTACCGGGTCGAGGCTCCCGTAGGGGTCGTGAAAGGGGTTCTGGTACTCGGGCGGGATGCTCGTGATGTCGTTGGCCGCGGGCGTCGAACGGTCCTTGCGCGACTGGAACGAGTAGCCGAACGACCACCCCGTGGAGACCAGACGGCCCGGGAAGAAGAGCTTGTTGTAGCGCCGCCCCTCGGGCGAGACGCGGTAGGGGTCCAGCGTGGCCGAGAGGTTGAGGCCGAAGTTGTTGAAGAGCGTCGTGCGCAGCGACAACGAGATGTTGGATAGACCCATCGAGTCGGCCAGGAAGTTGTAGGAGCCCCGGATGCTGAAATCGTCGATGAGCTTGATCTTCTTCATGCCCGAGGTGTCGCGCTTGGAGAGCACCTTCATCTCGAGGTTCTGCGAGAGCGAGAAGTTGAGCGACATCGACTTGCCCGAGCTCGGCACCCCGTAGGCGTTGACGGCGTAGGGCGAGTAGGTGGTCGTGCGGCCCGTGGAGTCGGTCTGGCGCGTGCGGTAGTAGCCGTAGCGCGGGTCGCCGAAGTCGGGGGCGAACGAGAAGCCGATCGAGGGGGTCAGCACGTGGCGGATGGCCTGGATCTTGCGGTCCTTGCGCCGCTTCGTGAGGTCGTACATGCCGTAGAGCGTCGTCGAGGTCGAGACGCTGGCGTTGTAGTTGTAGAGGCGGTAGAAGCCGTATTCGGCGGGCAGCGTGTCGGTGCGGTTGGTCACGGGGTTCCACTCGAAGTCGACGCGCTTGAAGTACCACTTCTCGTTGTAGTTGAACGACGGCGAGACGTTGATGTAGTTGAACAGGTTGAACGAGGCCGAGACGGGCAGCGTGTGCTCGATGCCGTTCTTCATGTTGTCGAGCGTCTCGCGCGAGAAGATGCGGTCCTCGGTGGTGGTCACCGAGTTGGTCATCTTGGCCGTGTACTGCATGGAGATCTTCTCGTACCACCGCTCCTTGCCCATGCGCTCGCGGCGCTTGAACGGGTAGACGCGCGAGACGTTGAAGACCACGTTGGGAAGCGTCACCGAAAGGCTCTTGTTCTGCGAGTTCTGCGACACGGCCATGTTGGCCGAGAGCGAGAAGGGGGTGCCGGCCCAGTTCTTCGACCAGGCGATCGACGAGTTGGTCTGCGTGGCCAGGATGTCGTTGAGGTTGGTGGCCGAGTAGCGGCTGTAGCCGCTCGTGGCGAAGTTGACCGATGCCGAGAAGGTCGAGCCGGGGTTGGCCTTCGGGTCCTGCGAGTGCGACCACTGGATGCGGAAGTTGCTCTGCTTGAGGTAGTCGGGCTCGCCCTTCTCGCCGGTCTTCACGTTCGAGTACTGCATGTTGAAGCTGCCGCTGTACTTGTAGCGCTTGATGTAGCGCGAGGCGGCCGAGGCCTCCCACGACCCGAGCGTGTAGAAGCCGCCGCGCAGCGCCAGGTCGGCGTGGTCGCCCAGCGTGAAGTAATAGCCCATGTCGCGCAGGAAGAAGCCCTTGCTGTACTCCTCGCCGTAGGAGGGCATCAGAAGTCCCGACTTGGGGCCCGTGCTGATGGGGAAGAAGCCGCCCGGGATGCCCAGGAAGTAGATAGGCACGTCCTCGATGACCAGGTAGGCCGGACCCGTGACGACCTTCTTGCCCGGAATCACCTTGGCCTTGGTCATCGCCATGTAGAAGTGGGGGTGGTCCGTTTCGTCGCAGGTGGTGTATTTGCCGTCCTCGATGTTGACCGTGTTGTCGGGGAGCTTCTTCACGCTGCCGCCGATGAGCCACCCCTCGCCCTGCTGCGTGGCCACGCCCTTGATCTTGGCCTTGTTCGAGTCGAGGTTGTAGGCGATCGTGTCCATCTGGTAGGCCGCGTCGCCCTCGGTGAACTCGGGCTTGGTCACGCGCGGCTCGCCGTCGAGCGTGTCGGCCTTGCCGTAGGCGTAGATCATCTTGTCGGCCATGTCGATGCGCATGTAGTCGGCCTTCAGACGGCGGTTCTGGTAGGTCACCTCGCCCTGGTTGTAGATGTAGACCCGGCGGTTGCGCACGTCGTAGACCAGCGAGTCGGAGTTCTTGCCCGTGATGGGGGCGTCGAGCAGCGGGCGCGCCTTGCGCGGGGTGCGCGGCCGTGCGACGGAGTCGCGGCGCAGCGTGTCGGCGACGACAGCGGTCGTGTCGGCGGGTTGCGTGCCCGCGGCGGTCGTGTCGGATGCTTCGGGTGCGGCGGGGGTGCGGCGTCGGGCGCGGAGGCGCCCGGTGCGGCGACGCTCGCGCGCCGAGGGGCCGAGGTCGTCGGTCGCGGGCAGCTCGCGCAGCGTGTCGGCGGGCGGGGCGAGCGAATCGCGAATCGCGGCCGCGCGCAGGGAGTCGTCGGGCGCCGACGCCGCGGCGACCATGCCGGTGAAGAGCGCCGCGAGGAGCGCCGAAAGGAGATATTTCGGGTGAAGTCTGTCCAAAATTCCAAAAAAAACAGTACCTTTGCCGACAAGTCGGCAAAACGGATCGGGGCTGCGTCGGCGGCTCTCACCCGTCGCGCCAGGCCCCGGCAAAGATAGACAAAAAATTACACATAGAGCAATTCTCCACCACTATTATGCGCGCACGTACCCTCCTCGCATCCGCTTTGGCGGCCCTGCTACTCGCACTGCCGGCCGCCCGGGCGGCGGCGTCCGCTCCGGGCATCGGGGTGGTGGTGCTCGATGCCGGACACGGCGGCAAGTTCCCCGGGGCGCACTACGGCGGGGTCTACGAGAAGGACTTGACGCTGAAGGTGGCCCTGAAGCTGGGGGCGATGATCGAGGCCGAGATGCCGGGCGTCGAGGTGGTGTATACGCGAAAGAGCGACAAGGCGTTGGCCGCCGATCTGGCAGGCGATTTGCAGGCCCGGGCCGATATAGCCAACCGCGCCGAGGGCGACCTCTTCCTCTCGATTCACGTCAACGCCTCGCGCAGCACGGCGGCCTACGGCGTGGAGACGCTGGTGATGGGCGAGAGCCCCAAGGAGACGCGCTACAACGAGAACGCCCTGTTCGAGAACAACCGCGACGACCTGATCGACATGTCGGACGAGCGCACGGCGGCCATCGTGCGGGCCTACATCCAGAACCTGCAGTTCACCTACGGCCAGTACAGCCAGGCGCTGGCGCGCTGCATACAGAACAGCTACGTGCGCGCCGGACGCCACTCGCGCGGGGTGAAGCCCCAGCTGCTGCGCGTGCTCTACGCCACCGACATGCCCAGCGTGCTGACCGAGATCGGCTTCCTCTCCAACGCCAAGGAGGCCGCCTACCTCAAGTCGGAGAAGGGGCAGACGGAGATCGCCCGGGCGCTGCTGCGCGCCGTGAAGGAGTACTCCGACTACGTGGCCCGCTGCCGCACGGCCGAGGAGGGTGAGGAGGCGGCGCTGCCCGACGCAGGGCAGGGTCAGGAGGCGTCGGATGCCGGGGAGGCTGCCGGGAAGAGCGCCGGGGAGACGGCCGCGCCGCAGGGCGGCAAGCAGAAGGCCGGGGCCAAGGAGGCAGGCAAGCAGAAGACCGAGGCGGCCGAGGCGGCCGGGGCCAAGCCGGATGGCAAGCAGACCGCGGCCAAGCAGGGCGGCAAGAGGGCGCCGGTGCGCTACGCCGTGCAGGTGCTGGCTTCGTCGAAGCCCGTGGCGCTCGGCTCGTCGCAGTTCGGCCCCTACCGCGGCAAGGTGAAGCAGTACAGATCGGAGGGGAGGCTCTCCTACAAATACTGCGTGGGCGATTACGCCGCGCGCGACGAGGCGCAGCGCCAGCTCAAGAGCGTGCGCCGGAGCTTCCCCGACGCCTTCGTGGTGGCGTGCCGCGACGGGCGCATCGTGAAAGAAAAATAAGACAGTGAAGGATATGAAACGAGAGATCAAGATCGGCCTCTTCGCGCTGGCGATGCTGGCGGCGGCGTGGGCCGGAATCCGGTTCCTGAAGGGCTTCGACCTCTTCAGCCGTAACATCGAATACTACGCCCGCTACGACCGCATCGACGGCGTGCAGGCGGCCTCGCCCATCATGATGCGCGGCGTGAAGATCGGATCCGTCACGGGCATCGACTTCGACCCCGGGCGCAGCGAGGGTGTGGTGCTCCACCTCACGGTGGCCAAGCGCTACCGCATACCCTCCGACTCGGAGGCCAAGATCGTGAGCGACGGCCTGCTGGGCGGCAAGGCCGTGGAGCTGGTCTACGGTAGGTCGGAGCGTATGCTCGTGGCGGGCGACACGCTGCTGTCGGGGCGCGACCGCGACCTGATGGACATGGCGGGTTCGGAGCTCGACTTCTTCAAGCAGAAGTTCGCGCTGCTCACCGCCGACCTGTCGCGCACGCTGGGCAACCTCAACGCGCTGATGGAGACCAACGCCCGCAGCATCGCCGGGACGATGGCCAACCTCGACCGCATGACGGGCGACATGGCCGACGTCATGCGCGCCGAGCGCGAGAACCTCAAGCGGGCGGCCGAGGGGCTGGCGACCTTCTCCGAGACGCTGGGGGCCAATGCGGGCCGCGTGGACAGCATCGTGGGCGATCTGCACACGCTCACCTCGTCGCTGGCCGAGCAGCGCGTGGCCGAGCGCCTCGCGGCGACGGTCGACGAGCTGAACGACGTGCTGGAGAAGCTCGACGGCGACGAGGGCACCATGGGGCGCCTGATGAACGACCCGGCGCTCTACGAGTCGCTCACCCGCACGTCGGACAACCTGGGCGCGCTGTTGGCCGACTTCAAGCAGTATCCCGCGCGATACGTCCACCTCTCGCTCTTCGGGCGCAACCCCGAGAAGATGAAGGAGCGGGCCGACCGCAAGGCCGCACGCGAGGCGGCCAGGGCGTCGCGCGATTCGTTGAAGCGGGCCCAGGAGTGACCCGCGGCGGGGCGGCGGAGACGCCGCTCCGCGGTTTTTTCGGACGTTTATGATCTATCCCCCGACATTCGAACAGAAAATAGGCTTCGACCGCCTGCGCGAGCAGGTGGCCGAGCGATGCACCATGCGCGCCGCACGCGAGCGGCTCGCCGCACACGGCTTCTCGACCTCGCCGAGCGAGATCGTCGGGCGGCAGACGCTGGCCGACGAGATGCGCCAGCTGGTGATGATGGAGCACGACTTCCCCGGCGGCGACTATCCCGACATCGACACGGTGGTGGCCAAGCTGCGCGTCGAGGGGGCCTTCCTCGACGTGGAGGAGGCGGTGACGCTGCGCCGCGCGCTGGCCGCCGTGGGCGGCATAGTCGCCTTCATCTCGGCCCGCGAGGGGCGCTACCCCGAGCTCTGGCGCCTGACGCGCGGCGTGGAGGCGTTCCCGCAGATCGTCGCGCGCATCGACTCGATCGTCGACGATCTGGGCGCCGTGCGCGACAACGCCTCGCCGGCGCTGGCCGAGATCCGCCGCGCGATACGCGAGCGCGAGGGGCAGGCGGCCAAGCGGTTGCAGGCCGTGCTGCAGGCGGCCAAGAGCGCCGGAATCGTCGAGGCCGACGCACAGCTGTCGGTGCGCGACGGCAAGACGGTGATCCCCGTATCGGCGGCCAACAAGCGCAAGCTCAACGGATTCATCCACGACGAGTCGGCCACGGGCCGCACCTTCTACGTCGAGCCGGTGGAGGTGGTGGAGCTCAACAACGAGCTGCGCGAGCTCGAATACGCCGAGCGGCGCGAGATCGTGCGCATACTCACCGAGCTGACCGAAGAGATCCGCCCCGACGCCGGGCTCATAGCCGCCTCGGGCGACTACCTGGCCGAGATAGACATGCTCCGCGCCAAGGGGCGCTGGGCGCTGGAGAACGACTGCGTGAAGCCCATACTCTCGGACGACGACCGCCTGGTGCTGCGCCGCGCGCGCCACCCGCTGCTGCAGCAGACGCTCCGTGCGCAGGGGCGCGAGATCGTCCCGCTCGACATGCAGCTCGACGCCCGCAAGCGCATACTGGTGATCTCGGGCCCCAACGCCGGCGGCAAGTCGGTGTGCCTGAAGACCACGGGTATCGTGCAGTATATGTTCCAGTGCGGCTTCCCGGTGCCCGTGGCCGAAAACTCCGAGCTGCCCCTATTCGGCTCGATATTCCTCGACATCGGCGACGAGCAGTCGATGGACAACGACCTGTCGACCTACTCGTCGCACCTGCTCAACATGAAGCATACGCTGGCCGGCGCCTCGCCCCGGACGCTCGTCTTGATCGACGAGTTCGGATCGGGCACCGAGCCGGTGATCGGCGGGGCCATAGCCGAGGCGATCCTCGAGCGGCTGATCGAGCGGGGGTGCTACGGCGTCATCACCACCCACTACGCCAACATCAAATACTACGCCGCGTCGAACGACGGCGTGGCCAACGGCGCCATGACCTTCGACGTGCAGCAGATACGGCCGCTCTTCCGGCTCGAAATGGGCAAGCCCGGCAGCTCGTTCGCCGTGGAGATCGCCCGCAAGATCGGCCTACCCGAGGAGATCATCCGCGCGGCGAGCGAGAAGGCCGGGTCGGACCATATAAACCTCGAGAAGCAGCTGCGCGAGATCGCGCGCGACAAGCGCTACTGGGAGCAGAAGCGCGACCGCATACGCCTCGCGGACCGCAAGGTCGAGGAACTGGAGCAGAGCTACGCCGAGCAGTTGCAGAAGATCCGCACGGAGCGGCAGGAGATCCTGAAGCGGGCCCGCGAGGAGGCGCAGCGGCTCATAGCCGACGCCAACCGGCAGATCGAGAACACGATCAAGACCATCCGCGAGGCGCAGGCCGAGAAGGAGCTCACGCGCCTGGCGCGCCGCGAGCTGGACGACTTCCGCGAGCGGGCCGAGCGCGCGGCCGCCGAGCGGGAGCGCGAGGCCGAGGTGGCGCGCGAGATCGAGCGCATAGAGCGGCGGCGCCAGCGGCGCGCCGAGCGCAAGGCGCAGCAGGGCGAAGTCGCGCCGGCGAAGGCCGAGGCGCCCCGCCCGCGCGAGGTGGAGGCGGGGTCGAAGGTCCGCATGGCGGGCCAGGAGATGGTGGGTGTCGTGCAGTCGGTCAAGGGCAAGCGTGCGACGGTGGCCTTCGGGCAGATACTCACCACGGTCGACCGGGCGCTGCTCACCGTGGTCTCGAACAACGAATACCGCGAGGCGACGCGCCCCCAGACGGCGCACACGGTGGTGTCGGTCGACATCTCGGAGCGCAAGCTCCGCTTCCGCGACCGCATCGATGTGCGCGGCATGCGCGCCTCGGAGGCGCTCGAAGCGGTGCAGGACCTGGTGGACGACGCCCTGATGGTGGGCGTGGGGTCGGTGACGATCCTCCACGGCAAGGGCACCGGCGCGCTCAAGGAGGAGATCCGCCGTTACCTGCGCACCGTGCCCGAGGTGGTGAGCGCCGTGGACGAGCACGCCGATCGCGGCGGTGCGGGAATCACGATCGTGACGCTCGCGGAGTAAGTTGAAAATTGAAAGTGGACAATTGAAAATTTCCGGCAGCCCGCGGCCGGCGGGGCGCCGCCGAGCCTGCGGACCGAAAATAGTATGGGAGCCATGACGGCTCCGCAGGGATAAAAGCCATACGATGAAATACAGTCTTTCGCAGATCGCCGCCCTTTGCGACGGCCGTTTTTCGGGCGCGGACACGGAGGTGTGCTCCGTGGTGACCGACAGCCGCTCGCTCACGTGCGAGCTCGGCACCCGCCCGCTGTTCGTGGCCATGAGGGGCGCCAACCACGACTCGCACGACTTCATCGCGCAGATGCGCGCGCGCGGCGTCAGGGCGTTCCTCGTCGAGCGGCCGGTGGAGGAGGCGCCCGGCTGCGGCTATGTGGTGGTGGCGGACGCCATAGAGGCGTTGCAGAAGCTGGCCGCCTACCACCGCGCGCAGTTCCGAGGCACGGTGGTGGGCATCACCGGGTCGAACGGCAAGACCGTCATCAAGGAGTGGATCGCCGAGGAGTTGCCCGCGGGGGTGAAGTGCTACCGCTCGCCCAAGAGCTACAATTCGCAGCTGGGCGTGCCCCTCTCGGTGCTGATGCTGGAGGGCGACGAGCAGCTGGCGCTCTTCGAGGCGGGCATATCGCGCCCGGGCGAGATGGAGCGGCTGGAGCGGATCATCCGTCCCGACGTGGCGCTCTTCACCTCGATAGGCGATGCGCATCAGGAGTACTTCCGCGATCTGGAGCAGAAGTGCGCGGAGAAGCTGCTGCTGGCCCGCAACGCCCGGACGATCGTCTACCACAGCGGCTACGCCCCGCTGGGGCGCATGATCGAAGAGCGCTTCGCCGGCAGGCGCCTCTACGATGCGGCGGCGCAGCCCGCCGTGGCGGAGGCGGCGGTGGGCAACGAGGCGTCGCGCCGCAATGCGCAGGTCGTCGAGGCCTTCTGCGCGGCGATGGGCTTTCCGCAGCCCGCATTCACGGCGCCCCCCTCGCTGGCCATGCGGCTGGAGGTGAAGGACGGCATCAACGACTCTGTGCTCATCAACGACGCCTACAGCCTCGATCTCAACTCGCTGGCGCTTGCCCTCGACTACCTCCACACGGTGGCGCTCGGGCGGCGCAAGACGCTCGTCCTCTCGGACGTGGCCCAGAGCGGCCTGTCGGACGACGACCTCTACGCCCGCGTGGCGGGCATGGTCGAGCGCGCCGGGATCGACCGCCTGGTGGGCATCGGGCAAAAACTGGGCCGCTACGCCGCGCTGTTCGCCTGCACGAAGGAGCTCTACGCCACCACGGACGAGTGCATCGCCCGCCTGGGGCGCGACGCCGTGGCCGGGCGTGCCGTGCTGCTCAAAGGGGCGCGCGACTTCCGCTTCGAGAAGCTGGCGCACGCCCTCGCGCGCAAGAGCCACACCACGGTGCTGGAGGTCGACCTCGACGCCATGACCCACAACCTCAACCGCTTCCGCTCGCGCCTGACCTTCGGCACACGGCTCGTGGCGATGGTCAAGGCCGGGTCTTACGGCACGGGCGACTTCGAGGTGGCGCAGCTGCTCCAGCACCAGGGGGTCGACTACCTCGCGGTGGCCTTCGCCGACGAGGGGGTGCTGCTGCGCGAGCGGGGGATCACCATGCCTGTGGTGGTGCTCAACGCCGACGCCGACAGCTTCGACCAGATGATCGCCAACCGCCTCGAGCCCGAGATATACAGCTTCCACTCGCTGCGGGCCTTCGCTGCGGCCGCGGCCCATGCGGGCGAGAGCCGCTATCCGATCCACGTGAAGCTCGACACGGGCATGCACCGCCTGGGCTTCGTGGAGGAGGAGATCGGCGCGCTCGGCGCGCTGCTGCCGACGATGCCCGAGGTGCAGGCGGCGACCGTATTCTCGCACCTCAACTGCTCGGACATGCCCGAGGAGGACGACTATACGCGCGCGCAGATCGCCCGCTTCGACCGCATGTCGGGGCAGCTGGCGGCGGCGCTCCCTTACCGCGTGCTGCGCCACACGGCCAACTCGGCGGCCATCGACCGCTTCCCCGAGACGCAGTTCGACATGTGCCGCCTGGGGCTGGGGCTCTACGGCTTCGGCTGGCGCCACGACTCGGGGCTGCGGCCCGTGGCGACGCTCCGCACGCGCATCGTGCAGATCAAGCACCTGAAGGCGGGCGACGCGGTGGGGTACGGACGCGCGGGGCGGCTCGGGCGCGACACGGTGACGGCGACCGTGCCCGTGGGCTATGCCGACGGGCTGGACCGCCACCTGGGCTGCGGCCGCTGGTCGATGCTCGTGGCCGGGCGGCAGGCGCCCATCGTGGGGCGCATCTGCATGGACAGCTGCATGATAGACATCACGGACATACCCGGCGTCGAGGAGGGCGACGAGGCGGTGATCTTCTCGCCCCGGCCGGGCAACGACCCCGAGGCGATGGCCGAGGTGCTGGGGACGATACCCTACGAGATCCTGACGTCGGTCGCGGGGCGGGTGAAGAGGATTTACCTCAAGGAGTAAGTGGTTAAGTGAGAAGTAAAAAGTAATTAAGTAAAAAGTAGTAAGTAAGCGGCTGCCGGTTCGGACCGCAGCCAGCGGAGGGGCGCCGAGCCTGCGGGCGAGGAGAGCGGCCCTCCGCCGGGGGTGGCTGCGGGCCGCTGCGAAAACGACGTGAAGATATTATGCAACAAGGTACACTATATCTGATACCTTGTCCGATTGCGGACGAAACGGCGCCGTGGGAGGTGCTGCCGGCGGCCAACAGGGCCGTGATGGAGGGGCTCGACTACTTCATCGTGGAGAATACGCGCACGGCGCGCCGCTTTCTGGCGAAGGCCGGCATCGGGCCGATCGACACGCTGGAGTTCCGCGAGCTGAACGAGCATACGGTGGCCGGGAGCGCCGTGGAGGAGCTGGTGGCGCCGCTCGCCGCGGGCCGCTCGGCCGGCGTCATCTCCGAAGCGGGGGTGCCGGGCGTGGCCGATCCCGGGGCGCTGGTGGTCGAGGCGTGCCACCGCCGCGGGATCCGCGTGGTGCCGCTGGTGGGCCCCTCGTCGATCCTGCTGGCGGTGATGGCCTCGGGGCTCAACGGCCAGTCGTTCGCCTTCAACGGCTATCTGCCCGTGAAACCCGCCGAGCGGGCGCAGGCGATCCGCCGCTACGAACGCCGCGCGCAGAGCGAGGGGCAGACGCAGCTATTCATCGAGGCCCCCTACCGCAACGCCAAGCTTCTGGAGGAGCTGCTGCGCACGCTCGCGCCCGCCACGCGGCTGGGCGTGGCCGTCGACCTGACGGCCCCTGCGGAGCGCATCGAGGTGCGCACGGTGGCCGAGTGGCGCCGTGCGCCGCTGCCCGAGCTGCACAAGCGGCCGGCGATCTTCCTCGTCGGCGCCTGACGGCGCGGGGGGCTGGTATGCAATTTGACGCATTAGGTGCGGAAAATACGAAAAACAACGAGATATGAAAAAGGAAAAAGCTTACAACGAGCAGGTTAACGAGGCGCGCGAGGCCGATCCGGCAGCCGCCGACGCGCCCCACGGAGCGCCCGCGGGTGACACAATGGCAGAAGAGGCGGCCGACGCATCTGACACAATGGCAGACGAGGCGCTGTCGGTCGAGGAGGCCGTAGCGACGGCCGTGGCCGAGTGGCGGGACAAGTTCGTGCGCCTGCAGGCCGAGTTCGACAACTACCGCAAGCGGACGCTGCGTGAGAAGATGGAGCTCGTCGAGACGGGCGGCCGCGACGTGCTGCTGGCCATGCTCCCCGTGCGCGACGACGTGGAGCGCGCGCTCGACGCGATGGCCAAGAGCGACGACATCGAGGCGCTGCGCGAGGGCGTGCGCCTGATCGCCCAGAAGTTTACCGAGGCGCTGCGCCAGCGTGGCGTGGTGGAGATCGAGGTCAAGGACCGCCCGTTCGACGCCGAAGAGGCAGAGGCCGTGGCGCGCTTCGCCGCGGGCGAGGAGCGCCGCGGGCGGGTGATCGACGTGGTGCAGACCGGCTACCGCCTGGGCGACAAGGTGCTGCGCTATGCTAAAGTGGTTGTAGGAGAGTAAGACAATGGCAGAAAAAAGGGACTACTACGAGGTGCTGGGCGTCGGGAAGAACGCCAACGCCGACGAAATCAAGAAGGCCTACCGCAAGGCGGCCATCAAATACCACCCCGACAAGAACCCCGGCGACAAGGAGGCCGAGGAGAAGTTCAAGGAGGCCGCCGAGGCCTACGACGTGCTGTCGAACCCCGACAAGCGGGCCCGATACGACCAGTTCGGCCATGCGGGCATGGGCGGCGCCGCGGGCGGCGGTGCCGGAGGTTTCGGAGGATTCGGCGGCGGATTCTCCATGGAGGACATCTTCTCGCAGTTCGGCGACATATTCGGCGGACACTTCGGCGGCGGATTCCGCTCGTCGGGCGGCGGCCAGCGCGTCAACCGCGGGTCGGACATCCGCATCAAGGTGCGCCTGACGCTGCAGGAGATCGCCGCGGGGGTCACCAAGAAGCTCAAGATCGCCAAGACGGTGGCCTGCGACAAGTGCGGCGGCTCGGGGGCCAAGGACAGCGGCTCCTACGCAACCTGCTCGACCTGCAACGGTTCGGGATATGTCGTGCGCGTGGAGAACACCTTCTTCGGGCGCATGCAGACCCAGGGCGTCTGCCCCGCGTGCGGCGGCTCGGGCAAGGTGATCTCCGACCCCTGCGACAAGTGCCGCGGCGAGGGAACGCTGCGCGGCGACGAGGTGGTGGAGATCGCCATCCCGGCCGGAGTGGGCGAGGGGATGATCCTCACCGTCTCGGGCAAGGGCAACGCCGCGCGCCACGGAGGCGTGAACGGCGACTTGCAGGTGGTCATCGAGGAGGAGCCGCATCCCGAGCTGGTGCGCGATGGCAACGACCTGATCCACAATCTCAATATCACGGTGACGACGGCCCTGCTGGGCGGCACCGTGGAGGTGCCGACCGTCGACGGGCGCGCCAAGATCAAGATCGCCCCGGGCACCCATGCCGGCAAGGTGCTGCGCCTGGGCGGCAAGGGCCTGCCCGAGGTCAACGGCTACGGCCGCGGCGACGAGCTGGTGGTGGTCGACATCACCATCCCCTCGAAGCTCACGGCCGAGGAGCGGCGTCTGGTGGAGCAGCTGGCCGCGATGCCCTCGTTCGAGAAGGCCGAGTCGGTGAAGAACCAGAACATCTTCGAGCGCATGAAGAGCTTCTTCCGGTAGAGCGGGCGGAGGCCGAAGAAAAAAGTCCGGAGGAAGCTCCGGGCTTTTTTTCGAAATTTTCGTAACTTTACCCCAAATAACCGCGACTATGTTAGGTTTCACGCCATTCAAGCGGCACGCCAACCGCTTCAACTACGTCCCCCGCTACTACGACCCCGAGAAGGAGGCGCGCGAACAGCGCCGCGCCGAGCTGCGGGGCGAGCGCTCGGAGGACGCCGACCGCGAGTACCGCCCCGGGCAGTATATCCGCACGCAGCGCGATGCACGCGCCGCCCACCGCGCCGAGCGGGCCGGCAAGGACCGCATGCGGATATGGAAGATGGCGGCGGGCGCCGTCGTGGTGCTGCTGTTCATCTATATGCTCTACCCGCGTCTGGCCGATCTGTTCATCCGCGCCCAGCAGGGCGCCGCAGCCGAGGCCGCCGCCGCGGCCTCGACCTCGACCGAGGGTGCGGCCGACGGGGCGCGCGACATATGGGAGATCTCCGAGACGGAGTGGCAGGCGCAGCCCATAACCATAGTTCCCAACGATTACGAGGAGGAGTAGGATGGCCGATCGCATTCGTCTGCTGCCCGAGATCGTCGCCAACCAGATCGCTGCGGGCGAGGTGGTGAACCGCCCCTCGTCGGTGGTCAAGGAGATGATGGAGAACGCCATAGATGCCGGCGCGCAGCGCGTGAAGGTCAACTTCCGCGACGGGGGCAAGGAGCTCATACAGATCGTCGACGACGGCTGCGGCATGTCGCCCATCGACGCGCGCCTGGCCTTCGACCGCCACGCCACGAGCAAGATCCGCTCGGTGGAGGACATCTATGCGCTGAGCACCTTCGGATTCCGCGGCGAGGCGCTGGCCTCGATCGCCGCCGTGGCGCAGGTCGAGCTGCTCACGCGCCAGCAGGGCGACGAGGTGGGCACGGCGACCCGCATCAACGGCGGGCAGTTCGTCTCGCAGGAGCCTGCGGCGTGCCCCGTGGGGTCGCAGTTCTTCGTGCGCAACCTCTTCTACAACGTGCCGGCGCGCCGCCGCTTCCTCGACAAGAGCACCGCGTCGGCATCGCAGATCAAGGCCGAGTTCCAGCGCGTGGCGCTGTGCAACCCCCGCGTGGCGTTCGAGCTCTATGCCAACGACGCGCCCCTCTACCGCCTGGAGGCCGCGTCGGCCGCGGGGCGCATCGTCGACGTGGTGGGGCGCCACATCAAGCAGAACCTGCTGGAGGTGGGCGCCGACACCTCGATCGCCTCGGTGGCGGGGTTCATCGGCCGCCCGGCGGCCGCCAAGCGGCGCAACACGGAGCAGTATCTGTTCGTCAACGGCCGCTACTTCAAGAGCGCCTACCTCTCGAGCGCCATCCTGAAGGCCTACGAGAAACTCATACCCGAGGGGGCGCAGCCCTCCTACTTCCTCTACCTCACGCTCGACCCCGAGCGCATCGACGTGAACGTCCATCCGCAGAAGACCGAGGTGAAGTTCGCCGACGAGACGGCCGTGTGGCAGATCGTCAATGCGGCCGTGCGCGAGACGCTGGCCCGCACGGGCGCCGTGCCGATGATGGACTTCGACGACGAGGCGGCCGTGGAGATCCCCGTGCTGGAACGCGGGGCTGTATATGCCGAGCCGCGCGCCACCTCCGACGAGGGCTACAACCCATTCCGCGAGGAGTACATCGACCCCTCGGCGCCCGATCCCAACGTCGACTTCGCGGGCTTCGATATCCCGGCCGCTGGCGGCCGGACCGTGGCCGACCGGGAGGCCGGCGCCGGAGGGTACGAGCCGCAGGGGAGCGGTTCGGGCGGACGGGGCCCGACGGATCGGGCTTCGGCCGGACGGGGGGCTGTCGGGCTGGGTTCTGCCGGGCAGGCCGAAGAGGCGTTCGACGATTTCGTGGGCTTCGGCGGTTTCGGTAGCGGCGGCTTCGGCGCGCTCGCCGACGGCGCTCCGGAGCAGTTCGAGGAGTTCGTGTCGGGCGGCGGGGAGGCCGGCGAAGAGGCCGGGGGGGCCGTATTCGAGGCCTCCGACGCTTTCGGCGCGGCCGGCGGCTCAGATGCTTCCGATGTCTCCGGGGCTTCCGGCGTTTCCGGCGTTTCCGGGGCTTTCGGCGCTTCGGCGCCGGAGAGCGTCCTCGACTTCATCCCCTCGGAGGCGATGACGGAGGGCGGGCAGCGGCTGGAGCTGGCGGGCGGCGAGCCGGTCGTCTTCCGCGATCCGCTGCCGCTGGGCGGCGGCTACGTGGCGGCCCTCGTGGAGGGCCGGCTGGCGGTGGTCGACGTGCGCCGCGCCCGCGAGCGGGTGATCTACGAGGATTGCCTGGCCATGCTGGGCAGCGGCGCGGCGGTGAGCCAGCGGCTGCTCTTCCCCGAGCGCCTGCAGCTCTCCGACGACGAGTACGCCTCGGTCGGGGAGCATGCCGTGGAGCTGGCCGCGCTGGGCTTCGACCTGGAGCTGGCGGGCGACGGCGTGGTGGAGGTGCTGGGCACGCCGGCCGACCAGTCGGCGGATGCCGTCGACCGCCTGCTCTACGACCTCTTGCAGGCCTTCGCCACCCCCGTGTCGCTCGAGGAGCTGCGGCGCGAGCGCATAGCCGCCGCCATGGCCCGCCACGCCGCGAGGGGCGCCCTCGGGACCCTCACGCGCGAGGAGGCCGCGGCGCTGCTCGACCGCCTCGCCGCCACGGGGCACGTGGCATATACGCCCGCCGGCAAGGCGATCTTCGCGCAGATCACCGCCGAAGAGATCCGCCAACGGCTGGGATAACCCTTTGAACACGCAAAAAAAGAGAACGATATGAACGGCAATTACCAGACGCCCCCGGTCGTCAAGAACCTCATCATCATCAACGTGCTGGTCTACATGGCCACCTCGCTGCTGCCCGTGGGCGGGCTGATCGAGCGCTACTGCGCACTCTGGGTGGGGATGCCCTTTTTCCATGCCTACCAGTTCGTCACCTACATGTTCCTGCACGCCGACTTCGAGCACATATTCTTCAACATGTTCGCGCTGTGGATGTTCGGACGGCAGCTGGAGTGGCGTTTCGGACAGCGGCGCTTCCTCGTCTACTACATGGTCTGCGGCGTAGGCGCGGCGCTCATCCAGGCCTCGATCGCCTGGGCCATGGGGCAGCCCATGACCCTCGTGGGGGCGTCGGGCGCCGTGATGGGGCTGCTGCTCGCATTCGGGGTGCTCTATCCCGATGCGGTCATCATGCTGCTCATCCCGCCCGTGCCGATCAAGGCCAAGTGGTTCGTGGCGATCTACGCCGCCATCGAGCTGCTGCTCGGGTGGCGCGGCGCGGGCAACGTGGCCCACTTCGCCCACGTGGGCGGCATGCTGTGGGGGTTGGCACTGCTCTGGTGGTGGCGTCGTCGGGGTCTGATCCGCTTCTGACCATGGCCGAGTACTACGCTGAATACGACCGGCGGCCGCGCCGCCGGCGGACGAGCCTGGCGATGCGCCTGGTCGACGGCATCGTGACGCTGCTCTCGCTCGCCGCCGCCGCGGCGATGATCCTCACCTTCCTGGTGCCGTGGATCGACCCCGGGCGCGTGTGGTTCCTGCCGCTGGTGGGGCTGGCCGCCCCGGTGACCTACGTGGCGACGGTGGTGCTGGCGCTCTGGTGGGTGATCCGCTGGCGGCTCCTGCGCGCCTCGCTGATGATGGCGCTGGTCGTCGGGGGGCTCTTCCGCCTCTCGCTCTACTACAAGCCCGCGATCCGCCGCGTATACGACAACGAGACATTCGGCCGCGGAACCTTCAAGGTGATGACATACAACGTGCGCAGCTTCTACGGCGAGCGCGGCGAGAACAGCGCGGGTGGCGTCCTGCGCCTGATCGCCGAGCAGGAGCCCGACATCGTCTGCCTGCAGGAGTTCAACGCCCGCCTGGCCGAGCGGTCGTCGGAGTATGCCTGGCTGGAGGAGACCTACCAGAGCACCGCCTTCGGCCGTACGCAGGCCCCCGACTCGCTCTACGGTGCGCCGCTGGTGATCCTGAGCAAGTACCGCATCCTGCGCTCGGGCGTGGCGCTCACCCCCTCGGCCTCGGTGTGGGCCGACGTGCTGATGGGGCGCGACACGGTGCGCATTTTCAACAACCACCTGCGCTCGACGGCCATCAAGGCCTCCGACGGCGACTACATCGCCTCGCACCGCTTCCTCTCCGACTCGGCGGGCGAGACGCGCATACGCAGCATGGTGACCCGCCTGCGCGACAACAGCATCCTGCGCGCCGCACAGGTCGACTCGATCTCGGCGGCCATAGCCGCGTCGCGCCCCCAGCGCATCGTCTGCGGCGACTTCAACGACACGCCCGTGTCCTATGTCTACCACCGCATGGCCCGGGGGCTCAACGACGCCTTCCGCGTGTGCGGGTCGGACTACTCGCACACGTTCCGCGGATTCTGGAACATGCTGCGCATCGACTACGTGCTCTCGTCGCCCCAGTTCGAGACGCTCTCCTACGAAGTGCTGCCCGCGACCTGGTCCGACCACCTGCCCGTGGTGGTGCGGCTGCGGCGGACGCAATCGAACAACTGACCCAAAATGAGATAAACCATGATTCTCGACACCCTCGACCGCAGCGCCCGCTACGAGTGTCTGCATCCGCGCCTCGGGCGCGCATTCGAGCTCATCGCCTCCACCGACTGGATGGCGCTGGAGCCCGGTATCCACGAACTGGAAGGGCGCGACATCTTCGTCAACGTGATGGAGCGCGACCTCAAGCAGAAGGCCGAAGCCAAGCTGGAGGTGCACGACGCCTACATCGACATCCAGGTGCTCGTCGACGGCGAGCGCGAGGCCTTCGGCTGGAGTCCCCGCGCGGCGCTCGCCCGGCCGCAGGGCCCCTTCGACACGGAGGCCGACATCCGCTTCTACGACGACGAGCCCCAGACCTACTACACGCTCCTGCCCGGGCAGTTCACGCTGCTGCTGCCCGAGGACGGACACGCCCCGATGGTGGGCGAGGGCCGCGTGCGCAAGATCATCGTGAAGGTGCGCATCTGACGGCGCGCGGGCCCTGCGGGGCCTGCCGACAGACAGGAAAAGCCCCGGGGCGGCCATTGCGGCGCTCCGGGGCTTCTGCGTGGTGTGTCGGGGGCGGTTTGCCGATCTGCCTGCCGGCTCACTTGCCGATGGCGGCGTAGCGCAGCCCTGCGGCCTCGACCTCCGCGCGGTCGAAGATGTTGCGGCCGTCGACAATGATGTCGCCGCGCATCGCGCCGCGCAGGCGCGCCCAGTCGGGCATGCGCAGCTCCTTCCACTCGGTCAGCAGCATCACGGCGTCGGCCCCCTCGGCGGCCTCGTACATCGTGCGTGTGTAGACGATGCGCCCGTCGGCGTCGCCCAGGCGCCGGCGGCACTCCTCCATCGCCACGGGGTCGTAGGCCCGGATGCGGGCCCCCTCGCCGAGCAGGCGGTCGATGGCCACCAGCGCCGGGGCCTCGCGCATGTCGTCGGTCTCGGGCTTGTAGGCCAGGCCCCACAGCGCGACGGTGCGCCCCGCGAGATCGCCCCCCGTCAGCGCGCGCAGCTTCTCCACCGGGAGGCTCTTCTGCCGCTCGTTGACGCGGTCGACGGCCTCGACGACCTCCATCGCGTAGCCGTGCTCGCGCCCCGTGCGGGCCAATGCCTTGACGTCCTTCGGGAAGCACGAGCCCCCGTAGCCGCAGCCGGCGTAGAGGAACTTGTTGCCGATGCGGGCGTCGGAGCCGATGCCCTGGCGCACGCGCTCGACGTCGGCGCCCACAAGGTCGCAGAGGTTGGCGATGTCGTTCATGAAGGAGATGCGCGTGGCCAGCATGGCGTTGGCGGCGTATTTGGTCATCTCGGCCGAGGGGATGTCCATGAACAGCACGCGGAAGTTGTTGATGAGGAAGGGACGGTAGATGCGCGCCATCGTCTTGCGCGCCGCGTCGCTCTCGACGCCCACCACCACGCGGTCGGGCGACATGAAGTCCTTGATCGCCGCCCCCTCCTTCAGAAACTCGGGGTTGGAGGCGACGTCGAAGTCGATCGTCTCGCCGCGCAGGGCCAGCTCCCGCTCGACGGCCGCGCGCACGCGCGCCGCCGTGCCCACGGGCACCGTGCTCTTGATGACCAGCAGCGTCGGGCGGCGGATGAGGCGGCCGAACGTGCGGGCGACCTCCAGCACGTGGCCGAGGTCGGCGGCGCCGTTCTCGTCGGGCGGCGTGCCCACGGCCGTGAAGACCACCTGCACGCGGTCGATGCACCCGGCAAGGTCGGTGATGAAGTGCAGCCGCCCGGCCGCGGCGTTGCGGGCGACCAGGGCCTCGAGCCCCGGCTCGTAGATGGGGATGCGGCCGCAGCGCAGCGCCTCGATCTTCGCCGCATCGGTGTCGACGCAGGTGACGTCGAGCCCCATCTCGGCGAAGCAGGCCCCGGTGACCAGACCCACGTAGCCCGTGCCTACGATGGCGATCTTCATCGCGCGGCCTGCTTGATGTGGGCGGCCAGGGCGCGCGCCAGCGCGTCGCAGCGGCGGCAGTCGTCGTCGGTGGCCCCCTGCTTCATCTCCACCGCCTCGCACACGCACTCCCACTTCATCTGTCCGGCGAACTCGCCCAGGAGGCGCGCCGAGGCGCCGGCCCACGTGAAGGAGCCGAACCAGGCGAAGCGCCGGCGGGGGATGCCCCGCGCGGCGATCAGGTCGAGCAGCTGCCTGACGGGCGGGAAGAGGGCACCGTTGTAGGTGGGGCCGCCCACCACGAGCGTGTCGAAGCGGAAGATGTCGCGCAGCACCTCCGAGGGCTCGGCGTAGGAGAGGTTGTAGACCCGGATGGGGCCCACGCCCTCGGCGGCCAGCGTGCGGGCGATGCGCTCGGCCGCACGCTCCGTGTTGCCGTACATCGAACCGTAGGCCACCACCACGCCCGGCTCGCCCTCGTAGCGGCTCATGCGGTCGTAGAGGTCGACCACGCGCGCCGCCTCGCGCTGCCAGACGGGGCCGTGCGTCGGGCAGATCGTCTCGATCGGAAGGCCTGCGAGCTTCGAGAGCGCCTTCTGCACCGGCGCGCCGTACTTGCCGACGATGGCGGCGTAGTAGCGGCGCATCTCGTCCCAGTAGCGGTCGGGGTCGAGCTCGGAGTCGGTGATGCCGCCGTCGAGGGCGCCGAACGTGCCGAAGGCGTCGCCCGAGAAGAGCACCCGCCGCTCGGGGCACCACGTGACCATCGTCTCGGGCCAGTGGACCATGGGCGTGAGGTGGAACCGGAGCGTGAGGCCCCCGAGGTCGAGCACGTCGCCGTCAGCGACCGTGAGCGTATGGTCCGCGAGGCCGTAGAAGCCCTCGACCATCTGTAGCGTCTTGGCGTTGCCCACGATCCGCATCGAGGGGTAGAGGCGCCGGAGCGCGGCGATTGACGACGAGTGGTCGGGCTCCATGTGGTTGATGACGAGGTAGTCGATCGCGCGGTCGCCGATCTCGCAGCGGATGTTCTCCACCAGGCGGCTGCCGAAGCGCTCCTCTACCGTGTCGACGAGGGCGATGCGCTCGCCCACGACGAGATAGCTGTTGTAGGAGACGCCCTGCGGCAGGGGCCAAAGCCCCTCGAAGCGGGTCGTCGTGCGGTCGTTGACACCCACGTAGCGGATGTCGGGACGGATTTCGGTGATTGACATATGGTGTGTTCTTTATCGTTTTCCCGTCGGCTAAGGTACGAAATTATTTCGGCATATGCGCAGAAAAAGCGGGCCCCTCTGCGCGGGAATCCGGCGACGGGGGCGGCGGGGCGCTTTGCGGGGGCGGGAGGCGGGCGGTGACGGGCGGTCTGCGGATGGGGCGAGAGGTGAGAGACGGGAGGGGCAGGGGCGCCGGTGACGGGAGGCCTGCGGGTGGGGCGGGAGGCGGCGGCCTGCGGTCGCGCCGCCGAGGTACTCGGCCGCAACCGAAAAAGGGCCGGCACCGTGAAGTGCCGACCCTCGGGTTGCGATCCGTAAGCGCTCGCGACGATCGATTAGAGCGGGTTCTGGTCGCCCGCATTGATGTGCGGGTTGCTGTTGAGCTCGATCGACAGCGGAATCTGGTAGGTGAACTCCTTGCCCGCGGGCTTCACGGCCTTGTGGGTGTGGTTGGCCGACGACGAGCGGTCGACGCCTACGTTGAAACGCTTGTTGGTGAAGAACTCGTGGCCCTCGCCCCAGAGCTCGATGCGGCTCTGGAGGAAGATCTCGTCGAGCAGCCCGGCGCCCGTCTTGGTCGACTTGGCGTAGGCAGCGTCGCGCTTCGATACCAGGTCGAAGAGGGTCTGCTGGGCCGCAGCGTCGTTGCCGCCGCGCGCCTCGGCCTCGGCCTTCAGCAGGTAGGCCTCCGCCAGACGCATGTAGACCTCGTCCTGGTAGAAGCTCTGGGTGGCGAACTTGAGGTTGGCGTACTTGGGAATGACCTTGCCCGGAGCCACCTCAAGATCGGCATCCAGGAAGCACTCCTTGCGGTAGTCGGTGGCGGGGATCTGGTCGTAGAGCCGGCTGTCGATGGCCACGTAGCAGGCGTTGCCCAATACGCCGCCGTAGCTGCTGCCGATGACCGACATGAAAGCAGCGAAGGAGCGGTTGCCCAGCGACGTGGCGTCGGCCCAGGTGTAGCCCCATACGGTCTCGGGCAGTGCGGTCGACTGGAAGCCCGACTCGGTGTACTGCTCCTCGTTCATGAGCGAGTAGCCGGCCGTGATGACCGCATCGGCGGCGGCAGCGGCCGTCGCGTAGTCGCCCGTGGTGACGGCCACGCGGGCCAGCACCATGTTGGCGACCGTCTGGTCGATGTCGGAGGTCGACTGCTTGGGGTCGTAGCCGGCGGCCCCGAAGAGCGCGACGGCGGTCTTCAGGTCCTCGGTGATCGTGCTGAACACCTCGGTCGACGGCGTGCGGCCCTTGGCGCCCTCGACGGTCAGGTAGAGGGGTACGCCGGCCTTGTCCTTGCCGCCGTGGAGGTAGTCGTCCTGGTAGACTGCCATCAGGTAGTAGTAGGCCAGTGCACGGTAGGTCAGCGCCTGCGCCTTGTAGACCAGCGCGCGGCCCTCGGCATCCTCGGGGATCAGGTCGAGGATCTGGTTGGCCTGGAAGACGATCTTATAGTAGCAGTACCAGCGGTCGGCCGTGTAGGAGGCGGTCTGCTGGCGCAGGTTCTCGAACATGTACTCGTCGGCGAACCAGTTGGTCAGGTCGCACAGCACCATGTCGTTGCCCTGCATGTCCATGCCGAGGTTCCAGATCATGAAGCCGCGGTCGTTGGTGCCGCCCGAGCGGTTGCCCGTGTGCATGTAGTTGACCGCACCGAGCATCATGGGCTGGAGCACCAGGTCGGCGTCGGTCTTGATGAGCTCCTGCAGCTGCTCGTCGGAGACCTTGTCGCCCGCAGGTGCGGTATCCAGATCGCTCGAGCACGAGGCCGAAAGGAGCGTCGCCGCGGAGGCGATGTATATCAATGCTTTTTTCATAGAATCTCTCTTCGCTTAAATTATAAATTGAGGGTGAGGCCGAACGTGAAGGTCTTGGCCTGCGGGAATCCGAAGCCGTTCTGGCCCGTGTAGCCCGTGCGCGGGTCGAAACCGTCGTGTGCGGTGGTGAAGTAGAGGTTGTCGGCGCTGAAGAAGACGCGCAGCGACTCGAGGCCCATCTTGCGGGTCCAGCGCGACGGCAGCGTGTAGCCCACGTTGAGCGTCTTGAGGCTGAAGTAGGAGGCCTTGCGGTAGAGGGCGTCGACGTTCGATGCCGTGAAGTTCCACGTGCCGCCGAACATCAGCTTGGGGAAGGCGGCCGTCGTGTTGGCCGGGGTCCAGGTGTTGCGCACCAGGTCGTCCGACACGGTGAAGCCCGGACGACCGGCGTCGTAGAGGTTGGCCGAGTTGCCGTCCCACTGGCGGCCGCCGATCTGGTAGGCTGCGGCCACCGTCAGGTCGAAGCCCTTCCAGCGGAAGGTCGTGCGCAGACCGCCCGTCACGTCGGGCAGCGCGTCGCCGATCTCGTACTGGTCGGCTTCGGCGAAGCGATTGGTGGTCTCCTGGCCGATGACGTTGCCCTCGGCGTCGGTCGTGTTCTTCCAGAAGAGCTCGTCGCCCGTCTCGGGATCGACGCCCGCATACTTGAACAGGTAGAGGTTGTAGTAGGACTTGCCCTTGCCGCGCAGGAACGCGCCTGCGATGTAGTCGCCGCCGAGCGCCGGGTTGCCCAGCTCCTCGGGAAAGTCGATCAGGCGGTTGCGGGCGAACGAAGCGTTGACGCCTACGCTCCAGTAGACGCTCTGCGTCTTGACGAGGTCGACGCCCAGGTCGATCTCGAAGCCGCGGTTGCCCAGGATGCCGACATTCTCCAGACGGCTCGACAGACCCGTCGACGAGGGGGTCGGACGGTTCCAGATCAGGTCGTGGGTACGGCGGTTGTAGTAGTCGACCGTACCGTAGACGCGATCCCACAGACGGAAGTCGACGCCGATGTCGACCTGCTTGTTGCGCTCCCACGACAGCTCGCGGTTACCCGTCGACGAGAGGGACAGACCGATCTGACCGTCGGCCTCGCCGATGGCCCACAGGTTGGTGTAGGGATAGGAGCTCGAAATCTGGTTGCCGGCAACGCCGTAGGTGGCGCGCAGCTTGAGGTTGTTGACCCAGTCGGCATCCTCCATGAAGGCCTCGTTGGAGATGTTCCAGGCGGCGCCTACCGACCAGAAGTGGCCCCACTTGTCGTACTTGAAGCGCGACGAACCGTCGTAGCGGTACGAACCCGAGATGAGATAGCGGTCGTCGTAGTTGTAGTTGGCGCGGGCGAAGTAACCCTCGATCGAGGTGACCACGGTGTTCGAGGTCGAACCGTTGCCGTAAACCGTCACGGCGTTGCCCAGTTCGGGAATGCCCGGGTAGAAGACGTTCTTCTTGTAGGCGTTGACGGTACGCTGGTCGGTCTTGCTGAACTCGTGGCCCACGAGCACGTCGATGTGGTGCACGTCGCCGACGGTCTTGTTGTAGGCCAGCATCTGCTGGGTGTTGTAGGAGGTGTAGTTCTGGTTGTACTTCTTCACGATACCGTTGAAGTCGGGATTCGATCCGGAGCCGTACTCGTTGTTGGTGTAGAAGGTATCCATGCGGTAGATGTTGTCCAGCGTGAAGTTGGCCGTGAACTTGAAGTCCTTCAGGAAGACGATCTCACCGTAGAAGTTGGCGTAGAGGTTGTCGCGCACCGAGTTGTTGATGTTGCGGCTGAAGGTCTGCTCGGGGTGTGCGAACTTGTTGAGTTTGCTGAACTGGTCCTGCGTAGGTCCGTAGGGCGAAAGGGTCGTGCCGCCGCCGTTCTCGAACATCTTCGAGCCGTCCTCGTTGTAGCGGATGTTGCCTTCGAGGTCGCGGGCGTAGTAGGGAACCAGCGGGTTCTGCCACATGGTCCAGAGGAAGGCGTTGCCGGTGTTGGCGCCCGAGTAGCCCGGGGCGTCGATGTCGCGGCGCGAGTAGGAGACGTTGGTCCCCACCTTCAGCCACTTGGTGGCCTGGGCGTTGACCGCTGCGCGCGCCGAGTAGCGCTTGAAGCCCGACATGATGACGTAGGAGGGATCCTCCAGGAAGCTGCCCGAGACGTAGTAGTCGATCTTGTCGCTACCGCCGCTCACGCTCAGCGTGTACTCCTGGCGGAAGGGCTTGGTGAAGAGGTAGTCGTCGTAGTTGTCGTGGTAGAGCAGCTGCGCGTTGGGGTTGAGCATGCCCGTCGCGGGATCGATCAGCGTCTCGCCGTCGGGAAGCTTGTAGGTCATGTAGTTGCCCACCATCGGGAAGAGGTTGCGGTAAGCGGCGCCGGCCAGCGCGTCGTGTCCGACGCCCGGGTTGTTGGCTGCTAAGTAGTTGTACAGACCGCCGTAGACATACTCGTAGTAGTCGCCGGGGTTCTGCATCGTCGAGTGCTCGCCCACGCCCTGCTGGTTCCAGCCCCACTTGGCCTCGAAAGTGATGTTGGCCTTCTGGTGGCGGGCACCTTTCTTCGTGGTGACGAAGACCACGCCGTTGGCGGCGCGGGCACCGTAGAGTGCGTTGGCGGCGGCATCTTTCGATACGACGATCGACTCGATGTCGAGCGGGTTGATCGTCGACAGGGCCGACGAGTAGGGTACGCCGTCGACGACGATCAGCGCCGTCTGCGTACCGTTGATCGAACCGATACCGCGGATGACGATCGAAGCGTCGTCGCCGGGCTGGCCGCTCGAGCTGTAGGATTGTACGCCGGCTACCTGGCCCTCGAGGGCGCGCGAAGCCGACGCTACGGTCATCTTTGAGAGCTCCTTGGCCGAAACCGAAGCGATCGAGCCGGTGAAGTCCTTCTTCTTGACCTCGCCGAATGCCGAGATCACTACGTTCTCGATCGCCTGCGAATCCTCGACGAGGACGACATCGATGCGAGTCTTGCCGGCTACGGGGATGCGCTGGGTCTCGTATCCTACGAAGGAGATGACGAGCGTCCCGTTAGCGGGCGCGGCGACCGAGAAGGTACCCTCGGCCGAGGTGGTCATACCCG
>ERZ777306.1019-NODE-1019-length-48991-cov-8.996260_pt1 | contig 48991 bp, 54 predicted proteins | sample MGYA00374966_ERZ777306 | MGnify/ENA primary metagenome ERZ777306 (study PRJEB29329, sample SAMN06343882) | mouse gut metagenome | isolation source: Mouse cecum | place: Austria: Vienna | collected 2014-11-15 ... | reverse complement strand
AAATCTGCGACAGCAGGCCCTTGGCTTTCAGGGACAGGGACTTGTCCCGCAGGTGATGGTTCGGCATCACCGTGTACCCCTTGTTCCTCTCCACGCGGAATACTGGCATGGTTCTCTGCTCCTTTCGGTGTCTGGACATGAAAAAACGCCGCAGATTTTGGAAACCTACGGCGCAGAAAATCCCCCACTTAAAAACGCCATATCAAGGCTTGTCCAACCTTGCTACGGCGTTTTTGGTGTAATTATAGGGGCTGTTTAATTGTCTTTAAGATGTGTGAAATTCGCATGATTTCAGGGATTACCCTTGTTGTGCATATATTGACGGCTCTACCGGTCCTGCCGGCCCCACAGGCCCCGCAAACGGTCTTTCCGCATTTGGAGGCGCATACAACGCCACAGCACAAACACTGACCCTGACGGCTGATACGCCTGAACAAATCCCGCTGGCAACGGCAATGCCTGCCCTTGGCATAACCAATGCCCCGGCAAACAGCATCACAATCACAGAACCGGGCAACTACGAAATTGATTTCTTTACCTCGGTCGACCCTGCTGCTACCGGCGACATCGCCGTATCCGTCCGGAGGAACAACACCAGCCTTCCTGAAGCGACCGTCACCCGCAGGGTGACAGGAAACGAACAGACATTCTTCAGCGGCAGTGTCATTACTGCTCTGGCCGCGAATGATGTTCTTGATTTGGCAATCACTTCCGGCAATGGCGGCACCGTAACGCTAGATGATGGCACAAATGCCTCCCTTTCTGTAAAAAAACTAAATTAAAGCAGCAAAAAAGGCGGGCCTGTCCCGCCTTTTTTTCCTTCCGGTAATCCCTCTCAAGGCATAAACCATGCCACCGCACGGACGGAGGAACCATCCGAATCCGCCGTTTTCAGCGGGAAACAGGAGAACCAGAACAGCCCCTCCCCGCACTGCCCGAGGTTTTTCAAGTTCTCAATATTTACGATGTCCTTTTCCGCAAACAGCTTTTTATGCCTTGTCAGGTCAGTATCCGCAATCGGGTCAAGCCCTATCACGTCAAACCCGATCCCTTTATAGTCTCCCTGAATCACATATTCCAACGCCTCCATATCCAGACAGGGGTAATCCCCAAAATACGCATCCGTCCCCCATCTTGCATCCCAGCCGGTATAAAAAAGCAGGAAATCCGCCGTTTCCGCCAACTCGCCATATTTCCGGATATGCCCCAGCGTAATGGCGTCCCCTTCCGCCAATTCCCGGCAGTCTATCACCAGCGCACGCCCTATGAACTGTTCCGGCGGAAAGCTGTCCAGCGTTGTCCGTCCCGCAAACAAATGCGCAGGCGGGTCAATATGTGTTCCAGTATGCGTAAACATCGAAATCCTTGTTTCCCTGAAGCCGTCTATTTCGTAGCTGTTCGCCGGTTCAAAAACAGGAGGCTCTGTTCCCGGATAAACCGGCATACCCTCCTGAATCGTATGTGTCAGGTCAATGACTTTCATGCAAGATCCCTCCCTTTGCTTCGTCCGTTCCCACTCCAGACAGCCCTGTATGCTGCCACATTATCCCAGATCCTTTTCATCCAAGCCAAACTGGTTTTTAATCAGCCTCTGGAGTTCTTCTTTCTCAATTTCCGCATCCGCATCCAGATGGATATGTGCTTTCCCATCGCAAATCGTAACATTTATACTGTTCAGCTGCACGCCAATCTCACAGCCGAGATGTTTCCGCAGCAGCTGGCCCGCCAGTTTTGAAAGAATTTTTCTCGTAAATTCTGATACAATATTCACAGTATCCACATTCCCTGACCCCTTCATAAAAAGCAAAAGCGGATGCCTGCGCACCCGCTGAAATGCCTTATTTCAAATTATTTTACTTCGTTAACAAGCTCTGCGCCTTCCAGGAAAGCCTTTGCGTTGTTCATTGTTGTTTCAGCCATAGAATCCAGAGCTTCTACTGTCAGGAATGCCTGGTGACCGGAAATAACAACCTTGTCGCTTGCCAGCAACCTTTTCAGGATAGGGTCATGGTCTGTGAGATTGCTTCTGTCTTCGAAGAAGTATTCATGTTCTTTCTCGCAAACGTCCATACCAACACCACGGAACTTGCCAGCCTCAACAGCATCAGCCAGAGCCTCGGAATCAACCAGGCCGCCGCGTGCTACGTTAATGAAGATAACGCCGTCTTTCATCTTTGCGATCGCGTCTTTGTCAATCATATGTCTTGTAGCGGGCATCAGAGGGCAGTGGATGGAGATAACGTCAGACTGTGCATACAGCTCATCCAGCGTTACGTATTCCAGATCCAAATTCGGGTTGGGGAATGCATCGTAAGCAATAATCTTCATGCCGAAGCCCTTCAGAATGTTAATCATGCAAAGGCCGATTTTGCCTGTGCCGATAACGCCTGCTGTCTTGCCAACCAGGGCAATGCCTTCCAGACCAGCGATGTCGAAGTTGAATTTTGTTGTTCTTTCATAGGAAAGATGAGGCTTTCTGTTTACTGCCATCAGCAGAGCCGCACCCTGTTCTGCAACGGATTCAGGGGAGTATGCAGGTACTCTCAGAACGGGCAGACCGCATTCCTTCGCAACTTCCAAATCAACGCTGTCAAAGCCTGCGCAGCGCAGAAGAAGAACTTTGATGCCCAGGTTCTTCAGTTCGCGGATAACCTCAGCGGGAACTTCATCATTTACGAAAGAGCATGTTGCGTCATGACCAGCTGCCAGATGTGCAGTAGCGGGTGTCAGCCTTTCGTTAAAGAATGTAATTTCATAGCCATATTTTTTTGCCATGGGCTCAAAGCTGTCTTTCCAGTAAGATTTGGTGTCAAAGAATGCAATTTTCATCGGTATCTCCTCCTAAAAAATATAATTGATAAGTGGGATAGTAAAATTTGATAGCAAGCAGAAAAGACTCTCCCGAAAAATAGGGAAATTTTCTCTTTCTGTTTGTCTTACTTTTAACAATATAATATATTTCACCGATTTTGTCAACCATATTTCCGCAAAATTGTTAAATTTGACAAGACTTTTTTCCGTATATTTCCAGCCTGGAGCAGCCGCCTGAAAAAGCCAAAAACATGGCTTTTTTCCCATAAAAAGGGGAATCCCTATTCCAAAGGATTCCCTTTCCTGCATAATGCTACATGAAATTTTTAGTCAAAAAGCTGAGAAATGGAAGTACCGTCATGAATGCACTTGATCGCATTCGCAAAAATCTCCTCCACAGAAACGGAAGTGATTTTCGCAATCTTCTTTTCTTCCGGCAGCTCAATGGTATCCAATACCAGCAGTTCTGTAATCGCGGAATCCTCAATCCGCTTAATCGCCGGTCCGCTCAGAACAGCATGCGTACAGCACGCGTCCACCTCAACCGCGCCGCGCTCCTTGAGTGCGTTTGCGGCGTTGGTAATCGTGCCTGCCGTATCAATCATGTCATCCACCAAAACGACCTTTTTGCCTGCCACATCGCCGATAATATTCGTAATCTCGCTGACATTCGGTCTGGGGCGGCGTTTGTCAATAATCGCAAGGGGAATATTCAGCTTTTCCGCAAACTGTCTTGTCCGGCCTACGCTGCCCAAATCAGGAGAAACCGCCACGAAGTCATTCAGGGAATCACCATATTTCTGGATATAGTAATCCGTCAGCAGAGGATTGCCCACAAGATTATCCACAGGGATATCAAAAAAGCCCTGAATCTGCGCACAGTGCAAATCCATTGTCAGCACACGGTTCGCACCCGCACTCGTCAGCAGGTTTGCCACCAGCTTCGCACTGATGGGATCGCGCGCGCGCGCCTTGCGGTCCTGCCTTGCGTAGCCATAATACGGCATGACAGCTGTAATCCGCGCTGCAGATGCGCGTTTCATCGCGTCAATCATTATCAGCAGTTCCATCAGGTTATCATTGACAGGGTAAGACGTGGACTGAATAATGTAAACATCTGCGCCGCGGATTGTTTCATTAATCTGGACAGAAATCTCCCCATCGCTGAATTTCTGGACTACTGCATCCCCCAGCTCCAAGCCAACTTTTTTCGCAATGGCTTCCGCCAGGGAACGGTTTGAATTGCAGGCAAAAATCTTGATTTTGCTGCCGCTAGAATAAATCATAATCTGGTATCCCCCTAATTTATATCTGCTCGTATGATGAGAAACTTTATACCAATATGTTACACCGAATACCCGCCGATTTCAATATATTTCGACATTTTTTCTAAAACAGGTATATTTTGACAGATAACCGCCCCTAAATCTCCGCAAAAACCGCCCTGCCACGTCAAACCCTAAACTTTCCCGACAACCGTCATAGGACTTCCTGCCGCCAAATATCCTGATAATGAAGCCGCACAAAGGAGCCAGCGCCATGCCCATTGCCGCCGCCTATATCCGCGTTTCCACAGAAGACCAGACCGAATATTCCCCCGCCGCACAGCTGGAAGAAATTCTTGCTTTCGCCCGAAAGAACGGCTTTTCCGTCCCCGATGAATTTGTATTTGCTGATGAAGGCATTTCCGGCAGGAGCGCGGAAAAACGCCCTGCTTTCCAGCGTATGATCCGTCAGGCACGAAAAAAATCCAACCAGATCGAAGCCATACTCGTCCATAAATTTGACCGCTTTGCCCGCAGCCGGCAGGACGCTGTGCTTTATAAATCCCTGCTGAAAAAAGACGGCGTGCGCGTCATTTCCGTAAAAGAGCCTGTCCCGCAGGATGATAAATTTGCCGTCATTTATGAAAGTATGCTCGAAGCAATGGCGGAATATTACTCTTTGAACCTTGCCGAGGAGGTCAAAAAAAGCATGACGCGGAAAGCCGCTCTGGGCGAATATCAGGCGCGCGCGCCCTTCGGCTACCGCAATTTGGGCAAAAGCCTTGCCATTGTGCCGGAGCAGGCAGAAATCGTTTCCTATATTTTCCAGCAGTATGCCGCCGGAAAATCTATCTTCCGCATCTGCCAAAGCCTGAACGAAATGGGCTGCCTGACGAACCGGCGCAATCCGTTTGATACACGCGCCGTTTCCTACCTCCTGCACAACCCCGTATATAAGGGCTATGCACGCTGGACGCCTTCCGGTGCCGCCGGACGTGATTTTGACAGCCCCGAATCCATCGTCTCCAGGGGCGGCTGGGAACCTGTCGTTTCCGCCGCGCTCTGGGACGCCGCCGCCGAACGCCTGCGAAAACACACAGTTCCACCCCATAGCCGCGTGGAGGACGCAGGCAGGCATTGGCTGAGTGGAATGGTAAAATGCTCCGCGTGCGGGCGCAGCCTTGTTTTTTCCGCTGCCGGAAAAGCCCATTTTACACTGCAATGCGGCAGCTATGCCCATGGAAATTGTACCGTTTCCCATTCGCTTTCTTCCCGCGCACTCCTGCCAGCCATCTTTTCCGCATTAGATAAGGCTGCCGGAACACCCTGCCGCTGCACCCTTCGCAAGCCGCCGGAAAATGACGGAGAATCCGCGCTTTTGGAACAAGCCATCGCCAAAACGCAGGCACGTCTGGAAAAAGCCAAGGAAGCATTTCTGGATGGTATAGACACATTAGAAGAATACAAAAAAAATAAAACCGCCCTGCTCGAAACACTTCAGGCTCTGGAACAGAAAAAAGGGACGCCCCCGCCGCCGGAGGCCTCCCTTTCGTCCCTTTCCCTCTGCGCCATGCTGCAAATGGACAGCTTTTCCCCTGCGGAAAAACGCGCGGCTTTCTGCTCTGCCGTTGAAAAAGTCGTTTTTCATAAGGCAGAACGGCGTATCAGCCTGATTCTATCCGCAGAATGACGCGCGGCGTTCTTATTCTTATTCCTTTTTCCGCAGAACCGCCATGCTGCCCCTGCTGGATACCTCATAGCCCAGCATTTCCGCCAAAACGCGCAGCTTTATAAAATTCGTTGCGTTCCCCTTCTCGTCTGTTTTTTGTATCCCTTCCATGTCTACGATTTTCCCGTCGATTTCCACCTGAACCATTTCCACCATTTCATCCCCCAGCCTTTCCCGAAACGCCTGCCACGCCGCCGTATTTTCCACAAACGGTGCGGGGCATATTTTTCCAACCACATCAAAATGCCGTATCACATTTTCCAGTGGAATATGATACTTCTGCATCAGTTCCCTGCAGAGTAATGCCGCGTTTGCCAGCGTTTTTTCTGAAAAATCATACTTCCCGTCGCGCATGGTATCACAAAGTTCAATCGAAATGCTGTTTTTGTTCGTGCATTTCCCGAACCATTTTCCGCCGCCCGCGCTGTCTGCGGAAGGGTATTTTTTGCCGCCGACTGCCCACGCTGTGCTCTCCTCCGGTACACTCAGCACAATCTCCGTATTATCTACGAAATAATGCGCCGACGTGCCTGTTACGCGTGTCTGGAAATACCGCCCGTTTGCTTCCGCGCTGTCCCCATCGTTTGCGGTATAATGAATCACAATATAGCGAATGTCCGTTCTCTTGCGTTTTCCGCCGTAATTACTTCTGTTGGCAAGTATCGTTTTCCGTTTCACTCCATGTCGCTCTCCTTTCCTTTTTCTGCGGTACTGTCCGCGCTTTCTGCATCTGCGTCCGTAAGCAGTTCCACTCCCTCTTGCAGTGCATCGTCCACCCATTCGCAAAACGTATCAAATGAAACTGCCAGAGCCATAGCCGGAAACCGCTGCACAAACATGTCATACACCCGCCGCAGTTTCAGCCTGCCCGGCGCGCCCTGCATCTCCTGTTCCGCACTTGTGACCGCCCAGAGCAGCCATGCCTTTACCTTTTTCTCCTGCTCCTTTTTGGGCTGGCGCAGAAAACGCCCTGCCCCACAGCCCAGCAAAAAGCCCGCCGCAAATACCGCAGACAGAACCATCAGGTTTACCGCCGCTCCTTCCGCAATTTCCAGCATTGCAATACCTCCCCTCCTTGAACCTCGACAGGACACGCCCTGCCTTGTCCCATTTCCTTTTGGAGCGCGTCCTACTTTCAGTCTATGCGGACAACTTCCCGCTGTGCAGGGTCAGCCCTGCTTTTTTTCTTTTTTTTGCTCCTGCGTGAAATCCAGAAACTCTACGTCATATCCCCGCAGCCCTGCTGCCGCCCGAATCGCGCGCTTGTTCAGGCTCTCCGAAAGCGTACGCTTTTCCTCCTCTGTCAGCTCGCCATATGGGCGCAGTTCTCCGTTCTGCCGCACAAAAATCTCCACATCCAAGGGTTTTCCTGCCATTTCTACCTCCTGCCGCAAAGCCGCTTTTGGGAGGCAATTTCCCCAAAAGCCGCCGCAAGCTTCTCCTTTCTCCAATTTTCAGTCCTGCTCATTGCGCTGTCTTCTCTATCGTTTCAGGTTTATTGGGAAAGAAGGGAATAAATGCCTGATGATTGCAAAATAAAAAAATTACCGGCTTTCAGCTCCTAAATGTCTGAAAATCGGTAAGTTTTCATGATTCGTTCCTTAATACAGTTCAGTCATTTTCAAAATAAGTCCGTCCCTTTGACTACGTCTACTGTAAATGTCTTTCAAATACTCAGAACTTATCCATATATAAGATACGTGCAGATTGCACAGTCAGATTTTTCGGCAGGCAGGGAGCTTTTTTTGCAGGCGTACCGAGTGGTACGGCAGGGAAAAGCGACAAAGACTGCCGGAAAAGATGAAGCAAAATGCGCGTAGATAATTTACGGATAGGTTCTTAGGGTCTACTCCGCAACTCCAGCAAAAAAGCGACTGCCAGCAGGAGGCAAACCAGTAAAAGCAACACCAATGATACAGACAGCAGTTTCTTGAAGGTGAGCCATGATACAGGCCATTCCATAAGCGATCCTGACCGTTTCGAAAATGCCCTCCACAGCGTTGCGGTCGCAACTGTCCTGATACTCCTGTTTCTTTGCCTGACAGGAAAAGACCGGATTGGGGGACGGTTTGCCTAAAGCTGGGACAGACTGACGAGTGGTGACTGCATTGAAACGTTCTGCCTGCTTCGAGGATAGTTTTATGCCCCTTTGAAGCAATTCAGCGATGTACCCCATGTCCCGGCGGATATATTGCAGCTGTTAGTGTACCGCTGAACGGATCGCTTTCGTACTGCATTTCTTGCTTTTGGACAGACGGAGGCAGTCCTTCAGGGCACGCTTGCGGTACATCCGGGGTTTCTTCTGTCCTGTCAGTTTGCATAGCTCGTCCACCGTTTTCTCTGCTTTCTCCCGCACCTGGTTGAGCAAATCGATGTCCTGAGGACAGGTGATATCTGTCTGGCATCAGGTGGTATCCAGAACCAACGTGCCGCTGTTGGGCAAATCGCCACCAGCGTGGACGCTCCGAACGAACATGGCACATATTCTTTCATACCGATGAAATATTGCAGTTCGGGTTCTCTCCGATGTGCTTCACCACCCACTGGTCGCTGTATTTCAGCCGCCGCTGAATCAACAATGCTCCCAATGCCATACGCGCCAGATGGGCGGGGTGGCCGTTGTTCACGAATGCACCGCATAGCATTCCTCTGCCACTTCCCATGGAACCAGCGCCGCCCGTTTGACCCAATCGTTTTCGGGATCCAGTTTCTCATACGGAAACACGAAATCTTCGTTCCGCAGTTGGCTGTTATCCTTATACATCCGCTCCGCCCCTATAAGTGCATGCTTTTTCCTCTATTCCTTTGCACCTGTTTTACCATATTTCAGCCCATTTTGCTTGCCTTTCAGGCGGTTTGAGGTTGCGGAGTGAACCCTAATTAAAACTCCTACATTTTTAGGATAGTACCCCGAATGCAAAAGCCCTATGAATGACATTAGTAAATATTTATGTTGGATCCATACGCCGCAGTCACATCGGAAAAATAATTATATCCCCTTCCTCCGGCCAATCTCCTTGTCTGTAAACTCTATTTTATACTTTGAATAAAGTATTCTCTGTTCCTGATATAAGCTATGATATCCTGACAGCATATAACTGATAGAGCAGGCCAAAATATAGTATCCCAGACCCTCTACCCCAAATAATTCTACATATAATATAATAGAAGCTAGCGGGCAATTCGTAACCGCGCAAAACAAAGACCCCATGCCGATTCCGGCAGCAAAGCTGGAAGGGATCTGAAAAGCCCCTCCAAATGTACAGCCAAACGTCGCACCGATAAAAAATGCAGGAACAATTTCTCCGCCTTTATACCCAGCCCCTAATGTAAGGGCGGTCAGCAACATTTTCAGTAAAAAGGCCTCCGGCTTCGCCTCTCCCGCAATAGCAAGATGGATAATATCCATTCCAGCACCATTATAATCTCTGCATCCAAAAATATATGTACACAAAACAATCAGGCATCCACCGAAGAAAATCCGAATATAAGGCTTTGGGAAATATTTTTTATACAATACCGATACTGTTTCCATTATGCCGCAAAAAAACATTCCCAAAAATGCACAGAAAATCGCCAAAAGAGCCACTTTCAAAACCATATCCACAGACACTGTTTCAGGAATATTGGATAAATGGAAAACTGTTTTATGGTTTCCCATGCGGGCAGAAATCTCTGCACCCAATATTGCGGAAATCGTACAGGGCACAATAGCAGCATAATACATTACACCCACCATTACAACCTCCATAGCAAAAACTACCGATGTTGCCGTTGTACCAAATAATGCCGAAAAACCCGCGCTCATACCGCACATAATAATAATTCGTTCGTCCTTTTCATTCAAATGAACAAATTTTCCAATCCATGAAGCAATGCCTGCGCCTAACTGAAGCGCCGCCCCTTCCCGACCGGCAGAACCTCCGCATAAATGCGTCAAACACGTACTGATAAAAATAAGCGGTGCAATTTTACCAGTCACTTCCTTCCGCTCCCTGACTGCTGTAAGAATAAAATTGGTTCCCCTATCCTTCTCCATTCCCATGAATTTATAAAAAAATATGATCCCTAATCCAGCAAGCGGCAATGCCCAAAGAATATCCGGATTTTTTATTCTGAAATCCGTTACATATTCCAGGGCTAAATGGAACATTCCGCCAACGATTCCCACTATCATTCCAATCATACAGCTCAAAAGAACCCAAAACATAAATATTTTACTTTTTCCGTAAATTTCTTTTATGTCAGAATAAAGTTTCTCTTTCATATCCTCCATATGCCCCATTTCCCACGCCTTAGCTTTCCCTGGCCTTAAGAACCTATCCGTAAATTATCTACGCACATCCTGCTTCATCTTTTCCGGCAGTCTTTGTCGTTTTTCCCTGCCGTATCACCCGGTACGCCTGCAAAAAAGCTCCCTGCCTGCCGAAAAATCTGGCTGTGCAGTCTGCACGTATCTTATTTACGGATAAGTTCTAAATCCTTTCCTGCTTTCTTCGCTTTTTTGAATTTCCATAAAATAAACAATTTCCGAAAACGTATCGTCCTGATATTTCCCCGATACATTCAGTTGACAGTCCCATAATGCCGCCGCTTTTTCAAGAAGCCTGTTGCATGCGGCATTCTCTGGGTCAACAGAGATTTCCAGTCTATACAATCCTAACCTTTCCATGCTTTGTTTTACCTGTTCCAGCAGCTGCATTCCAATCCCCTTGCCTCTTTTTCTATATTCAGATACAATCTGCCAAACAAACAGACATTCCCTTTCAGGAGAAGGGAGAGCTGCGAGAAAGCCCAAAATGGCATTATCCTGCTCCGCAACAAAGCATGTTTCTTTGCAGTACCTCGCCAATATCCAATAAACATATTCACGATACGGCACTACATATGGTTTTCCAGCCTCCAACAGGCATTGTACTTTTACGATGTCCTCCGTCATAAACTGCCGTATCATCATATCGTGTTCCTCCCTCCCCCGTTCCATCAGACAAAAAGTACTAAAATTCCCCTCAGCTATATGCTCCTATATCCGAGGGGAATTTATGACGTCCTAATTCATCCGAGCCCCACTTTTCTTACATACCGGCGCCAATTTTTTTGTTCAGGCATCTTCTTCCTGTTTTCTCTGCGTGATTTTCGCACTGTTCGGTTTTGAATAAAAATGATGGAACAGGCATAATACTGCTAATGTACCAATATAGAACGCGAACAGGAGCAAATCTGCGGCAAACAGTGCATAGAAAATGATAGCAAGTCCAATCAAAGCCAGCACTACAACAAGCCCTTTTGCGGGCATATGCCATGCAAGGCTGCGGTATTCCTCTGGAAACTTTCTCTGGTACTGCACTGTACTGATGACTGACAGCAGCATTGTCGTAGCGCCCAAGCCGCTGGCAACATTTGCCAGCATTACATAGAAATTCGGGAACACTCCGAAAAATTCCACAAAAATCAGTATAATACCAACAATATACGCCAGAAGCAAACCCCTGTAAGGAACCTGGCGTTTATTCAGTTTTGTAAAGCCTTCCGGTACAACGCCTTCCCGCCCCATGCCGAACAACAGCCTGGATACCGTAAAAATTTCACCAACAAGGCAAGTAACTGCCGCAATCCATGCGCCAAAGTTGATTGCAAAGCCCGCCGCGCCGCCGAAAGCAAATTCTGCCGCCTGTGTAAACGGGGACGCAATCTGTCCATATGTCTTATAATCGACCAATCCAAGAGCCACTGCAATTGCGATCGTATAAATTACCAGAATTGTAACAAATGCCCAGAACATCGCTTTTGGCAGATTGCGGATATCTTTAATTTCCTCACTGGTTGTCAGCAGCGACATCGGTCCCATATAGGAATATACCGCCATACCTATACATGCAATGATGCCAGGCGCACCGAAGGGTGCAAACGGTTCATAATTTTCTCTCTGTATCTTTCCGCTCGCAATCCCCAGCACTGCAAATGCGACCATAATGCCAACCAATACGACAATCAGCCCCAACTGCGTCTTTCCAGTTACTTCGCCGCCGCTCATTGCTACCAGCAGGACTATCGTCAGCAGGAGTACTGACCAGATGAGAGAAGAGAGCCCCGGGTCATCCACCCACATAAAGAAATAATTGCTGATACGCCCTGTTGCCAGCCCAACGGAGCCAAGGAATACCGTGTTCATCGTTGCGTTACAGAGCGCCGCCACCGTACCGAATGCAGGTCCAAGCATACGTTTGCTCCATGCATGCAGCGAACCCGCAACCGGCATACCGACAGCCAGCTCACAGCACACCATACAAACGCACATCAGCAGCAAACCTGCCACTAAATAAGATAAAACCGCCGCTGGCCCTGCCGCTTCTGCTCCGTTTCCAACCATAACAAAAATACCATCGCCAACAACCGCCCCGACGCCAAGTGCCCATACATGCCAAAATGTCAGTTTTTTCGCTAAATTATTGTTATTTTCACTCATGTCAATCCCCTTCCCCTATACGTTTCAACAAAAAACTACATGCAGTTTAGATGGCCTTCTTTTGCCTGCAAAAATTCAAATCCTGCATATTCCAGCCCTGCACAAGTTTTATTCTTGTAGCTCCGGCAGTACTTAATCTAAAATAGCAATTGCCCGAATCGGCGCACCGTCCGAATTGGCAAATTTCAAGGGAAGCGCACAGAACAGGAACAAATCTTTGCCAACCTTATCCAAATTACAAAGGTTTTCAATAATTACAAAACGGTTTGTACCAAGTACTTTATGGTGCAGAATCAGCAGTTCATCCTGTATAGGGTCAAGACCGATTACGTCAAGCCCAACACCTTTTTTCTTACTGTCAATCATATACTGCGCCACTTCGTCTGTAATATATGGATAGTCATTATAATAAGTTTCCTGACCCCAGCGCGTATCCCAGCCCATTCGGAAAAGCAGATAATCCGCCTGATCTGCCAGTTCCTTCACCTGCATAATCCGGTCCATGGCAATCCTGTCGCCTTCTTTCAGGTCCGTGCAGTCAATCACCAATGCCTGTCCAACAAACTGCTCTGCCGGAAACGCATCCAAAGTCATATAATCTCCGGGGAAAACGTGGGAAGGGGAATCCATATGCGTTCCCGTATGGGAAAACATCGTCAGCAGGGTTTCTCGGAATCCGTCTTTTTCATATGTATTTGCAGTTTCAAGTTTGGGAGGCTCTGTCCCCGGGTAAACCGGCATCACTTCCGAAATAGTATGTGTCAAATCAATTACTTTCATGCCAATACCTCCTGTCTAAACTCATATGTCAATTTGAAATATTTTAAAAAAAGGGGATGCCTGCTCTTTCGAAAACGCATCCCCATAGGAATTCACCGCTTAATACCAGCCTCGCGCTTTCATGGAATTGGCAATTTTTGTCAATGCATTAATCCATGCGCCGTTCCGCAGAGATGTGCCATATTTTTTAGCCGTATCTCTTGTCGCAAAATAAGCGTTTGTAATTCTTTCTTCCAATTTTTCCGTTACTTTTTCCACAGTCCAGTAATCATCCGTAAGACCCTGCGTCCGCTCGAAGGAGCATACAATCGCACTTCCGCAGTTTGTCAGTACATCAGGAACAATCGTAATGCCCTTTGCCTGAAGGATTTCTTCCGCTTCCGGCGTAGTCGGGCCGTTTGCCGCTTCCATAACCAGTTTTGCTTTGATTCTGTCCGCATTATCGGCATTCAGTACGCTCTGTACTGCCGCCGGAATCAGGATATCGCAGGGCAACTCCAACAGTTCCGCATTTGTCATGCTTTCTGTGTCCGCAAACCCTTCTACAAACCCTGTCTTTTTTACATGCTCTACCAGTGCTGGAATGTCAATACCATTTTCATTATGGATTGCGTTTTTAATATCGCCGATTGCCACTACCTTGAAACCTGCTTCATGGAACAGCAGAGCGGCTGTGCGGCCCACATTACCAAAACCCTGAATAACGATTTTGGAATCCTTTCCCATGCTCATATCCTTCATGACTTCTCTTGTCACAAAGAATACGCCTGTACCTGTTGCCTCCATGCTCAGCTGTGTACCATTTGTCGCTACGGGTTTATCGTTGATTGCAGCAGGCTGATGGAACTGCTGAATAGATTCCAATTCGTCCAGCATCCATGCCATTGTTTTGCCGCTTGTGCCAATATCCGCACCAGGAACATCTACCCATGCGCCTTTCATTGGAAGGTTTCGGATATATGCACGGCAAAGTCTCTCATATTCGTCCTCAGAAAGCGTCCTCGGGTCAACCTTTACGCCGCCCTTGCCGCCGCCTGCCGGAATGCCGCCGACAGCGTGCTTAATCGTCATCCAAAGCCCTAACGCCTTTACGATATCCAAATCCAAATCCGGTACAAACCGCAAACCATTCTTGACCTGTCCCAACGCATCATTGTAATGCACGCGGTATGCTTCGAAGAAGCGCAGTTCCCCATTATCCATTTTCATAGGGATAGTAAATTTGAAAATTCTTTTGGGCTGTTCCAAAAACCTTACCGCGTCTTCGTCAATACCGGCAATCTTCGCGGCAGTATGCAGTGTGGCTTGTGATGTTTCAAAGGGATTCATGCTCATAGTCAAAACTCCTTTCTTCCTCCAGCGGTTTTATTCATATTGAAATCCTGCATCCAGTGCTTTTTCGTTCACCGTAATCAGCTTTCCCTTTTCTCCGGAAAAAATATCTTTCAGATGTGCTTTTACGATGTCCAAACTCACAAAATCCAGATATTTCATCGCTGTGCCAAGCGCAACACTGTTTGCGGTCTTTGCATTGCCTATCTCCATCGCAATGTCATTAAAAGGCACAGATAACACCTGAATATCGTTCCGTTGCGGTTTCTTTTGTATCAGATTGCTGTTAAGTATCAAAATTCCGCCTTTTTTCAGCATTTTTTCATAATCTTCCAAAGAACGTTCATCCATTACCAGCAGCAAATCCGCTTCTGAGATAATCGGCGACCCAATCCTGTCAGATACGACAATCTGGCACATGGTGCGCCCTCCCCTTTTTTCCTGTCCATAGGACGGCGTGAAAGTAACGGTATAATCTTTCTCAACGGCGGCATAGCAAATCAGTTCCCCAATGGAAATTACGCCTTGTCCGCCAATGCCCGAAAACATAAACTGACTTTTCACCCGTTTTTCACCTCCGTATCCTTAAAAATGCCTAAAGGGTAAACCTTTATCATTTCCTCCCCCAGATAATCCAGCGCCAGCGTCGGCTTCATTCCCCAGCCTGTCGGGCAGGGCGAAAGGATTTCCACAAAGCTCATGCCCTTTCCGTCCATCTGAAGGTCTATTGCCTTTTTGATCGCCCTTTTCGCTGCCATAATATTTCCGGGGGTATTGACCGCGACCCTTTCGCTGTAAATACAACCTTTGATGTTGGAAATCAACTCTGCCATATTCACCGGCGCGCCTTCCACTTCCTTCTTTCGGCCATAAGGCGTTGTCGTTGTTGTCTGCCCTTCCAATGTCGTCGGTGCCATCTGTCCGCCTGTCATACCATAAATGGCATTATTTACAAAGATAACGCTGAACTTTTCACCACGGATGGCAGCATGGATAATCTCGGACATGCCTTCCGAAACCATATCGCCATCCCCCTGATACACAATAATCAGCTTGTCCGGCTCCGCACGTTTCAGCCCTGTCGCAAGGGCAGGCGCACGCCCGTGCAGCGCACAGATGGAGTCTGTCCTGAAATATTGGTCCGCATAAACAGAACAGCCAATCGGCCACACCATGACCGTATCCTCCAGACATTTTTTTTCGTCAATGATTTCCGCAATCAGCTTATTGATAATTGCATGGCCACAACCGCCGCAGTATTTGAAATAGGTATCCTGCAGAGCTGAGGGTCTTTTATATAAAACTTTCATACCACACGCTTCCTTTCTATTTCACATACCTGCTGCGAATCTGTTCATACAATTCGGCGGGAGTCGGTGTAATTCCGCCAAACCTTCCGTAAAAAGCTACGTCGTCCTTGTTTTCAACAGACAGCTTCACATCTTCAACCATCTGCCCCGCATTCAGTTCTACTACCAGAAATTTCTTTCCATTTTTTCCTGCAAACGCTTTTTCAGGGAATGGCCATACACGCTTTGGACGGATTAGCCCAACCTTTATGCCATTTTCCCGCGCAATCTGCACAGTGTCCAACGCAACTCTAGCGACAGAACCAAACGCGACAATGATGATATCTGCGTCCTCGGTTTCCACCTCTTCCCAGCTTTGCTCGTTTTCCTGTATACGATTAAACTTTTCCTGTAATCTCAGATTAAATGCCTCCCACTGGGCAGGACCGTCACCACATGTCGTAATAACATTGTGTTCTCTTCCCTTTGCCCCTGTAACCGCACCCGGGAAGGAAATTTCCTTTGTTTCCACTTCGGTCGGAAGCTCTACATTTTCCCGCATTTTTGCCAATGTCGCGTCACTCAGCAGTACAACAGGATTCAGATATCTCTCAGCCAGTTCAAATGCCTCCTGTATCATATCTGCCTGTTCCTGCACAGAGTACGGCGTAAGGCAGATTACGCGGTAATCGCCATGGCCGCCGCCTTTCACTGCCTGAAAATAATCCCCCTGAGATGCTAGAATTTCCCCGTCAGCCGGTCCCGGACGCATCACGTTTACAATTACCGCAGGAAGCCCCGCCGCCGCCATATAACTCATTGCTTCCTGCCCAAGGCTGAAACCCGGGCCAGATGTACCTGTCATTGCTCTTTTGCCGGCCGCAGCCGCACCCGCAATCATGTTAAACGCGGATACTTCTGTTTCGGCCTGCACAAATACCAAATTTCGTTTTGGTGCTTCTTTCGCATAGTATTCCGGCATTTCGCTGGAAGGCGTAATCGGATAGCCAAAGAAGAACCGGCAGCCTGCCCGTATCGCAGATTCAGCAAGTGCCATATTTCCTTGCATAAAAACTTTTTCCCCCATGTTAATCCTCCCTCTTATGCCATAGAATCTGTTGTCACCTCAATCGCACCTTCCGGGCATACCCGCCCGCATGTGCTGCAGCCAATACAATCGTTCATATTTGAAATGACTGGTGTGTAATAGCCTTGCTTATTGATTTTTTTCCCAGGTTCTATGATTTTTTTCGGGCAGAATTTCACACAGTAAAGGCACTCCTTGCATCTGTCAAATTCAATTTTTAAATTGTTCACAGGAGCATCTCCTCCTTTTCCACAAAAAATACAAACCCCTTTGCCTGTTTCCCGCTGTCTATTCTATCCAACAGTCAGCCGCCCTTTATTCTCCCGGATGTTTTCTGTCCTTAAAAGAGGATTCCTGGGGACCTCTCTGGTCTTTCTTCGCAATGAACAAACTGCCTGTTGCTTTGCCGCAAAGCACAGGGGGCTCACACGCTGTTGCAGCCGTATGTTCAATGCCTGTCATATCTGCGTCTGTTCTGTCCAGCATTGTCGCAACCTTCCAAGCCTCAAACTTGCAGGTATAGGATTGATTGCCAACCTTTTCGATCCAGCCATGGTATTCCATAAAATCACCGACATAAACAGGAGCCGTAAACTCGATATCCTCGTAGCCAAGGAACAGGCTGATATCACCGTCCACGTAAACCATCAGTTCTGTTCCAACGTCCCCCCACTGGTTCACAATTCTGGCGCCATTTACCAGACCACCAACATAATGCCCATCTTTCTCGCTCATCATCAAATGATGTACCACTTTTTTACCTACCATAATCCTTCCTCCTATTCTGTTATTTAGAACTATATTGTTATATTAAGAACTTTTGTGATTTCATTATATAGAACATCGTTCTTTTTGTCAATATAAATATACAGGGCATTTTGAACCAAAAAAATCTTGGAATTTTATGCACTATTTTTTGCACAAAAAAAGCCACAGCTCCCATAATTTTTATTACAGGTGCCATGGCCCTCTAAAAAATCATATTTTTCTCAAACCGTGCCAATTCTTCGCGGCGGTTCCATCCAGCCGCCATCCAAACATTCAATATCCTAAAAATCCGGATAATTCATCTGTTTTCTCTTTTAATGTCTGAATGATTTTCTTCCCCTTTTCTTCTGTATAGCGGTTCTCAGGCAGACTGACACTGATTGCAGCAACAACCTTTTTCGTAAAATCCCTCACAGGAGCAGCAATGCAGATCAAATCCTCATTGAATTCCATATAGTCAATAGAAAAGCCCTGAACTTCGACCTTCTTCAGCTCCGCCTTAATTTCCTCATCCGTTGTAAGTGTCTGCTCTGTCAGTTTCTCAAAAGGCGCATGGGATAAATATTTCTCCAACTCCTCCTCAGAAAACGATGCTAAAAACTGCTTTCCTAATGCTGTGCAGTAAAGCGGCTCCCGCTCTCCTACTTCAACTCTTGAACGCAACCTCCTGTCCGGCTCTATCTTACAAATAATGACTACTTCACCATTATTGCATATCCCTAAATTTACCGTTTCGAAAAATTCATCGCAGATATCCATTACATATTCTCGGTAATTTGTTTCACTCAGTCTATGGTTATTCAATACCGACTGTGCAACGTCATACAGCCCCCAGCCTAAGCAGTACCCTGTTCCCTGCCGCATATGCTCAACAAAACCATATGCATACAGCGTATCCAATATTCGATGTACACTGCTTTTGCCCATGTTCAGGTTTTCACTGATTTCCGCAATACCAACGCCATTAGGTGAGGCATTTTTTTTCAAATATAACAGAATATCTATTGCTTTTTCTAATGTCTGCACAGGATATTTGGGTCTATACCCTTCCGGCATACTTCTCTCCGTCCTTTCCACAAAATTACTACTATATTATTTTCCTGTTTTCCCAGCAATAAAAAGCATATCACATTTTTACGACAAAGTAAATTCTCCTTGCCTTAAAATCTTCATAATCAACAAAAACAAAAAGCAGTCTGTCAAAAAAGTCAGCACAAGCTGGCTTTTTTGGTATAATAAACCCAGAAGTGAGGAATATGCTGACAAAAGGAAAGCCCGAAAGAGATATATTGGAAATAGTAAGTATTGAACTGCATGTTCCCCAGGGCCATCTTTTGCGTAAAATTTGACCACATGGTAGATTTTGCCCATATTTATGATTTCACGGTAAGCTTTTATTGTGCAGGCAATGACCTCCCCAAGATTGACCCTGTCGTCCTGTTCAAGACAATATAGCTCCAGCATCTGTACGGACTCCCATCGCTGCAGCGGCACAGCGGAAGAAATCAGCATGAATATTGCATATAGGACAATATGAAGTGACCCCACATTTGTAGCAACGTGGATTTGCCTGTATACTAAAAACCTATGCGTAAATTATCTGCGCACATCCTGCTTCATCTTTTCCGGCATCTTTGTCGCTTTTCCTTGCCGTAACACCCGGTACGCCTGCAAAAAAGCTCCCTGCCTGCCGAAAAATCTGACTGTACAGTCTGCACGTATCTTATTTGCGGATAAGTTCTAAGTTTTGGAAAAAACGATGGTAACAGGGGTTCCCGCATACAAAAGGAGGCCACTTATTATGAAAAGAATACTACGAATCGGCATAGATATCCATAGCACAAACTACACTTTATGCGCTATTGAGCCAAGATTTGACGGAAACGACATTATTTATGCAGAGGGCTGCGACATTCTCTGCGGCTATGAAGTAGGATGCCCGGGATTTTCTTTGTATCATGAATTAGTGAAAAAGGGAATCCGGTGTGCCATCCTTGCTCCGACCACAATGCTGACACACTTAAAGTGGCTGAAATCACTTGAACCAGGCAGGCTGGACAGTGAAACGCTGAACGAATATCTCACAATAAGCTTTCACCAGCGCACCAAATTTTATCCTCTCCTCCGCCAGACTCCAAACAAGCTTTTCTTATAGCGTTTCAACGCCTCTTTCGCCGGTTCATAATTCCCCGCCGCTTTCAGATATTCGACGCCTTTTTCGATGTTCTCCTGCACGCCAAGCCCCTCGGCGTACATCATGCCCAGCCCATAGTTTTTATAGGGCGAATCGCCGCTTTTCTCCAGGAACAGTTTTCCCTTCGTCGTGTTCTGCGGGCAGCCATACCCCAGCAGATAGCAGATTCCCAGCAAATCATACTTGACATATTCCGATTCCCTGTCCTTTTCCATCCATTGAACCGCCCGCGCATAGTCCACAGCCGTACCCCAGCCGTGAAAATACAAACGCCCCAGCTGCCGGCAGGCATAACTGTCGTTACCATAACCGGCAGTTTTTTCATAGCACTCTATGGCATAGGGCAGATTGCGCTCTACCGCCTTGCCACCCCAATAAATATCCCCTATAATGTGCCAGCTCCACAGATGTCCGGCCTCCGCCGCCTTCAGCGCCCAGGGAAGAGCTTCTTTATCGTTATCCTCTGTATAGGCCAGATAATGGGCATAGGCATACATCCATTCCGGGTGCCCCCGCTCCGCACCCTGGCGCATGATGGGAACCGCCTTTTCCGGCTCCGGCAGAATGTATTCTCCCCTGCCATGCTGGTAATAGTGGCAGTAATTTCTCCCTGCCAGAATCATGTCGCCGGAAAACGCTTTATCAAACCATGGAATACTTTTTTCCATCTGCTCCCGTTTCCAGTCCTCCCATGCTTTCCGGTTTTCAAACTCACTTTCCTTCCTGCCCTCGATTTCAATAATGTCCAGAAAATAGTAGGTATTCCCAATCATGTACTGGCAGAATGCACAGCCGTTTTCGGCCTTTTCATAGATGGTTTCCCACGCTTCTTTTATGCTTCCAAAGGGCATTAGTTCCCGAAATTGCGGCGTCAGCATATCCATGCGGAGCGCGCCCAGAACCGCCGCCGCACTTCCCAGAGAAACCGCCTCCCTGAGCATGGCATAAGCTGCCGCCTCGTTTTCCTCAAAGGGATGATATTCCCAGCTGTAACAGGAACCGGAAAAACAGCGGGAAAGGAAATAACACGCGTCCCCATCTCCTTCCTGTGCCGCAGACAATAATGCGTCCGCCGCCGCTTTCGCCTTGTCATTATCGCAGCAATAATAGAGATCCTCAATCGCCCTGTCGACCACTTCATTAAAATAATTTCCCATGCTTTCCCTTCTTCCATTCTTTTTTTACCTGTGCCGTAATGTCCTCCCAACCGCTTAAATCTTCAAAAGAGCCCTCATTCAGAAAACGATTCATCCAAAATTTCACCTGCGTCACAGTCCCTTCTCTTGCCAGAAATCTGGTATCCCCTTTCCCTGCGTTATTGGTACACCAAATCACTACCATATCATTTTGAACGCCAGGGAAGAAATCCAGTGCCTGCGCTCCCCACTCCAGAAATACCTTAGTATATTTCCCTTCGTGTATCCCTTCCACAGCAAGCTCCACATCTCTGCCGGAAAAAAACTTATGCTCATCATGCCAGCTTTCTCCGAAAATCACCAGAAGCTGATGCCAGTTGCACATTTGTCCCCTTTGATCTCTTTGAAGCTGATGCCAGTAGGATTTTATGCGCTCCTCAGTCTGCCGGGTATCCGTTTCGCCTTTCCTCCCCGCAGCTTCTTCCGTATTTGCCAAGGAGCCTGATTGGTCAAAACCAGCAGTTGGCTTTGTACCTTCCGGACTGTCCTCTTCCTCACTGCTTTCATCTTCATATTCTTCCCACAAAGGCGCGTCCTCCGCTTTATTCCATCCCGACAAATCAGCGCTGCCAGTCAGGAGTTTATCAAACCAGTCTTTCGCCTCATCAAATCCCGCGCTTTTATGGTACGGTTCATATCCGCCGTCAGAAACATCCAAAAATGCCGTCAGCCGAAAGACCTCGTGGAATATGCAGAAAATCCAGCTTATATTCCCTGTTTCCTGTACGGCAAAAGGCGGCAGAATCCGGAGTTTGAAAACACCCCCTTTATCGCTTTCCATCAGGCTTTTCAATTGTTTTTGCAAAACCTCCCCTGTAACATTTGAACTGTCGTTTCCAGATGTATCCGTAAGGATAAACTGCCTCATCTGAGGCTGTTCCGGTTTCTCCTGCGGCCTGATAAAATCGCGCACCCCGTCCCATATTCCCAACAGGCCAAACCCCGCCATGCCAAGCCCCATCAGGAACCGAAGCATACCAATCCCCTGCCTGATTTCCGCAAATCCAATCGCCATCAGGCCGAAGCCGAGCAATGCCCCATATGCCCCCAAAATCAGAGGGACAAAACGCAAACGTTTTCTATTTTTATTCTGTCTGTCCTTCATCGTCCTGCTCCTGTCACTTTTTTCCGTTCCGTACCGCGCGCGTCTTTTTGGCCGCCGGAAGCGTGAAATCCAGAATATATTCAAAGGTAGTCCCCATTGTAGTATAACTGCTGGGCCAGCCCGTTTTTTTGATTTCCTCCAGCCGGATTTCAAGAAGCTCAAAATCGTATTCCCTCATAAAACAAACCTCCAGCCATATTTTCAAAGCACCCGCCCCACGTCCTTTCCGCAAAGCAGGCAAAAGCTTTTCTAAGGCACATTGGCGGCTCTCCTGCTTATTTTTTTATTATACTATCCCTGCAAAAAACAATCAACTGCCGGTTCTCCGCCTGCATTGCCCGCTGAAAACGCCAAATGAAAAAAGCCTGCGTTCTCCGTCAGAATAACACAGACTTTTCCTTTCATAACCTTTGTTTCAATATATGGAAACAGGGATCTTCTCGACTTTCTCCGCAGCGTATTCCCTTATTTCTCCGCAGACCCTCTCAATGATTCCAGTGCTTTATCCGGCACTTCGTAAACGATAGTAAACGCCTTCCCTGTTCCGTTCTCCCGGAGCAGTCCCTGCATTCTCCCGAAAACATCGTCCATCGCGCATATTTCGACAGCCACAAGGCTGGAATCCTCATATGCCGTAATCGAACCAATATCTATATATTCCTTTTTCCAGCCGTCTAAAAGCCCGATGGATTTTTTCCACTGCACCAAAACCGTCGCGCTTTCCGTCAGCCCATCCGTGCTTTCATCGCTGGCCTTCCAGTCCTCCAGTGCAAGGCTGTCTGCAAATTCCACCCTGTCCACAATTTCAGCTTCCATGTCCCCTTTCCGCCAGAGCACCTTTCTGGGACGTTCATCTTCGCATATCATTCCCCTGACCCAGTCCGCGTCCTCCATCTCCGCCCTTATCTCGTCCAAAGCGGCATACATCTCCGCGGATACCTCGTCCCATGCAGCATATAACTCCGTTGACGCCTCGTCCAGCTCCGCCTGCATTTCGTTCTCCACTTCTTCCAGCGCAGCCTGAATTTCCTGCGCGGCCTCATTAAGCTCCTGCCGGACCTCCTCCTGTTCCTCCACCGGCAGCTCGCCCATCCCCTTGTTGCCAATAGAAACACACCCTGTTGTCATTCCCATCGTCACACAGGATAAAAGCAAAATCTTCCCGAACCTCATAACCCATTCCACCTTTCTTTATAACCCGCAGAGCCGCTCTGCAGCCGCCTTTTATTCTGCCGACAATATACAATATTCTTTCGGGTAATATTCCTGCAAAGATGCCACAGCCTGCGCCTTTCCCTGATATTCCTCCCGCCAGTCTGCGTAATCCGGATTTTCCCACGCTGTCCCATCGTCGAACTCCACTCGTTTCACGCAAAACAACCCATATTCCGCCTTGTTTGCGCCGCCGTCCCCGCGAACGGGCCAGCCCTCCATTTTCTCCCCATCATACAGCGTCCAGCCTCCATCTTCGTCCTTCACCCCTCCAGGCGAAAGCTCTACATCCTCAAATCGCAGATGCCCATATTTCGGCTCCGCGCTGGAATCCATGAAATCCCAATAAATCTCCAGCGGCTGCCCCTCCGCATCATAGGCAAGCATTGCCGTTTCCACTGCCGTGACCGTCTTTTCCGTATTGTTTTTCAGTATATCGTGGAAATACGGCAAACCCGTATCCGCATATTCCATGAGCGTAACGTTTTCCAGCACAATCGTCTGCCCTGCCGTATCCTCCTGCCCGCCTGCGCAGCCAGTGCAAAACGCCGCCGCCACACAAAGAGAAATCACAAGTCCCATCGCCTTCATCTTTTCCTCACCCTTTCTTTTCCCCAGTATAGCACCGGTTCCTTCACTTTTCTTTAGCAAATTTTTAAGAATTTCTTCAGAATCAAAAAGAGCCGGAAAACCTCCGTTTTCCAGCCCTTCCTATCGAAAAATGTTCTTTTCATCTGTCCTGCCGCTTATTCCTTAAACAGCCCTTTCATTTTTTCGGAGAAACTCTTTTTTTCTTCTCCTTTTGCCGCTGAAGCGGGTTCAGTATGTCCTTCGTCATAGAACTGCCGCAGCAGGTCTTTCTGCCGTTCGCTCATCTCCGTCGGGATTTTCACCTTCAATGTAATAATCTGATTCCCGCGTGTTTTCGGGTTGCGCAGATTCGGCACGCCAACGCCTTTCAGCGTCACAACGGTATCCGGCTGTGTCCCCGGCTTCACAGTATATTTCTGTTCGCCGTCAATGGTCTTGATGATGATTTCGCCACCCAGGGCCGCCTGTACGAACGTAATCGGTACATCACAGTAAATATCGTAGCCGCGGCGTTCAAATACCCTGTTCGGCTGGACATAGACCGTCACGAGCAGGTCGCCGTAACCACCGCCGTTTTCACCAATCTCGCCCTTGCCCGCCAAACGGATGGTCTGTCCGTTATCAATGCCCTGCGGCACATTGACCTCGTATTTTTTCGTTTTGCGCACGCGCCCCGTACCCTTACAGGTGCCGCATGGCTCTTTAATGATTTTTCCTGTGCCATGGCACTGGGAACACGTCCGCACAGAAGTCACCGCACCAAACATGGACTGCTGCACCACGCGTTCCTGCCCTGTGCCGCCGCATTTCGAGCAGCTTTCGGCGTGTGTGCCTTCCTTCGCGCCTGTGCCGTGGCATGTGTCGCATTCGTCCGCAATCGGGACGGAAATCTCTTTTTTGCAGCCAAAAACAGCCTCCTCAAACGCCAGCTGAATATTAACGTTTATGTCCCTGCCGCGGCGGGGGCCATTCTTGCGCGCACTGCCGCCGCCGAAACCGCCGCCAAAGCCGAACATGCTGCTGAAAATATCGCCCAGGTCGCCCATATCGAAGCCCTGGCCGTAAAATCCGCCGTCCATGCCGCCCTGCTCAAAAGCTGAGTGGCCAAACTGGTCATATTTCGCTCGTTTATCCGGGTCACTCAGCACCTCGTATGCTTCGTTGACCTCTTTGAATTTTTCTTCCGCCGCTTTATCGCCCGGGTTCTGGTCTGGGTGGTATTTCACCGCCATCTTGCGGTAGGCTTTTTTCAGTTCTGCCTCCGAAGCGTTTTTCTGGACCCCCAGCACCTCGTAATAATCTCTTTTATCTGCCAACCTTCTCACCGCCTTATCGGTTTCCACTTTAGAAAACCCCGGGGACTCTGTCCCCAAACCTCTGCAAGCCCGTTGAAAAGGGCTTGACCCCAAACTTCATTCCGGAAAACTCCGTTTTCCGCATAAAATTTTTCTAGGTAGTGTCGTTATAAGTCATGTATACGTATTTTCGAGCATAATTTGGGCGGATTTCAGGCAAAAATTCGCAGGCGTACTAGCGGTACGGCAAGAATTTTTAACGAAAAAGCCGACAAAATTTGCCAGAAAGGCGTGTGCAGACACTTGTGATGACACCGCCTATCATGCTAATTTTCAGCCCAGCCGCATGAAATGCGGCCGAAAACGGGTCAAGGGACAAAGTCCCTTGCAGAGGTTTGGAGGCAGAGCCTCCAAGGTCTTATCTTTTTAACAGCAAAGGCAGGGCGTTCCAGCTTCCGCCTTTGCGCCCCTGCCGCTTTGTCAATTGCACTTCCTTTTTATATTACAGCTCTTTTCCTTCTCCGTCAACCACATCTCCGTCACTGCCGCCATCCTGCGGTGCGTCGCCGCCCTGCGCCGCCTGTGCCTGCTGATAGAGCTTCTCGGAAATCTTGTAGAATTCCTGTGTCAGGGCCTCTGTTGCCGCCTTTACATTTGCTACGTCCGTTTCCGTCATGGTCTCCGCATTCATATCCTTCACAAGGTCTTTCAGCTTGTTCAGCTCGCCCTCTACTGCGGATTTTTCACCTTCGTCCAGCTTGCCTTCCAATTCGCCCAGTGCTTTCTCCGTCTGGAAAATCAGGGAATCCGCCTCATTCTTCGCGTCAATCGCCTCTTTGCGCTTGCGGTCAGCTTCCGCGAACTGCTCCGCTTCTTTCACAGCGCGGTCAATTTCTTCTTCACTCAGGTTAGAGCCTGCTGTAATCGTGATTTTCTGCTCCTTGCCTGTGCCAAGGTCTTTCGCGGATACATTTACAATGCCGTTCGCATCAATGTCAAACGTTACCTCAATCTGTGGCACACCTCTCCTTGCGGGTGCGATGCCATCCAGCTTAAACTGCCCCAGCGTCTTGTTGTCACGCGCCAGAGGGCGTTCGCCCTGCACGACATGGATGTCAACCGCTGTCTGGTTATCCTCTGCCGTAGAGAATACCTGTTTTTTGTTTGTCGGGATTGTTGTATTTCTATCGATCAGCTTCGTTGCTACGCCGCCCAGTGTTTCAATGCCAAGGGAAAGGGGCGTTACGTCCAGCAGGAGCACGCTGCCCGCGCCGGCGTCGCCAGCCAGCTTGCCGCCCTGAATTGCCGCGCCTACCGCAACACATTCGTCCGGGTTGATGCCCTTGAACGGGTCTTTGCCTGTGTATTTCTTCACAGCGTCCTGTACAGCGGGAATTCTTGTGGAACCGCCCACCAGCAGCACTTTGTCAATATCGCCAGCGGAAAGGCCGGCATCGGACAGAGCCTGGCGCACAGGGCCCATCGTGCCATCCACCAGATCTGCTGTCAGCTCGTCAAATTTTGCTCTGCTCAGTGTAACGTCCAGATGTTTGGGGCCGTCCTGATTCATTGTAATAAAAGGCAGATTGATATTTGTAGTCGTGACGGTAGAAAGCTCTTTTTTCGCCTTTTCAGCCGCCTCTTTCAGTCTCTGCATCGCCATTTTGTCCTTTGTCAGGTCCATATTTTCCGCTTTTTTGAACTCTGCCGCAAGGAAATCAATGACTCTCTGGTCGAAATCGTCGCCGCCAAGGCGTGTATTGCCGTTTGTCGCCAGAACTTCGATAACGCCGTCGCCGATTTCGATGATAGAAACGTCGAACGTACCGCCGCCAAGGTCATAAACCATAATTTTCTGTTCTTTTTCATTGTCCAGACCGTAAGCCAGAGCGGCAGAGGTCGGCTCATTGATAATACGCTTTACATCAAGCCCCGCGATGCGTCCCGCGTCCTTTGTCGCCTGTCTCTGTGCATCGTTGAAGTAAGCGGGAACTGTGATAACAGCTTCTGTTACCGCTTCACCCAGATAGCTCTCCGCGTCAGCTTTCAGCTTCTGCAATACCATTGCGGAAATTTCCTGCGGGGAATACTGCTTGCCTTCGATGTCTACTTTGTAGCTTTCGCCCATATGGCGCTTGATGGAACTGATGGTGTTGTCAGGGTTTGTGATTGCCTGACGCTTTGCTGTTTCGCCAATCAGACGTTCGCCGTTTTTCGCGAAGCCGACAACGGACGGGGTTGTTCTCGCGCCGTCGCTGTTTACGATAACAACAGGCTGACCACCCTCCATAACTGCCACGCAGGAATTTGTCGTACCAAGGTCAATACCGATAATTTTTCCCATAATCTATTCCTCCTAAAATCAAATAATGTATGCTCTGATAACCTTGGGACGCCGTCCCAAACCCTGCCCGCTTTCTTTCGGAGAAAGCGGAGCAAAGAACTCTGTTTCCGCCGCGCAAATCCCTGCGCACCGGAAAAACAGCAGACAGCATTCCCCGGCTGTATTTTGTCCTATCCTTTGAAAAAGCCTCCCCGTCACACAGAGTGTGGCGGAAATCGGGTCAAGGGGCACAGAGCGTCCGGAAAACGCCCGTTTTGCGCCGGCCGGAGCGGAGAAGATGCCCCTTGCGGGAGTCTGATGGCAGAGCCCTCAGGGTCTTTCCCTCTTAATTCGCCACTTTCACCATGCTGTGGCGGATGACCCGCTCCTTGTACTGGTAGCCCTTAAGCATCTCCAGAATAATTTCGTTTTCCCCATAATTCTCATCGTCCTCATGTGCAACAGCCGCATGCAGGTTCGGGTCAAATTTTTCGCCCAGCGCCTTGATCTCCTCCACGCCTATGCTGTGCAGTATCTCCTGGAACTGTTTCAGCGTCATTGCCACGCCCTTAAAGAATGCGTCATTCTCGTCTGCCTTTCCCTCCTGCGCCATGACTGCCCGCTCCAGATTATCCACAACACCGAGCAGCTTCTCTACGGTATCCCGCACGCCATCGTCATACATTGCGGCTTTTTCCTTCGCCGTACGCTTGCGGAAATTGTCAAACTCCGCCAGGCACCGCTGGTATTTATCCAGATTGTCCGCCGCCTGCTGTTCCAGCGCGGCGATTTTGTCCGCTTCTTCCTCCACAGGCTCCAAAACTTCCGCATCCTCCAAAACCTCAGCGGCTGTTTCCTCCTGCTCCGGACGCGCGTCCTGCTCCTCTATTGCTTCGTCCTTCCTCATTTCCTCCACGCTTTTCCCTCCTAGGTATTCTTATCCCCATCGGATAGATTTTTCAACACTTTTTCTATATTCTGCACCATTCCGTTCAGTACGGAAATGACCTGCGAATAATCCATTCTCGTTGGCCCGACAATACCGATTGTTCCTCGCGTATTGTCCCCCATTTTATATGTCGCCGTAATCACGCTGCAATCCTGCATACTCTGCACCGTATTCTCACTGCCAATCAAAACCTGCAAATCATTATTTTTGCTTTCCTCCAAAAGCGTCACCAGAACGTCTTTCTCTTCCAATGCCTGGAACAGTGACTTTGCTTTCTGTATATCCGCAAATTCCGGGAACGCAAGGATATTTTTCGTCCCGCTCATATGCAGCTGTACCTTTTCAGCGGAACGCATCGTAGTTTCAATTGCTTTCAAAATCGGCGGCAGCAGTTCTCGGTATTCCCAAAGTTCCTCCTGCATTCTGGCAACCAGCAGTGTGTCGATTTCCCGCAGGGCACAGCCCTGCAAAAGCCGGTTCAGGCAGAAGCCGATGTCGAAAATTTTTTCCTCCGTAGGCACGCAGCCCATTTTTATCACATGGTTCTTAATAAAATTTCCTTCCGTAGCAATCACCAGCAGTACGGACACGCTGTCCAGCGGAATCAGGCGTATCTGTTTCATCCTTGTCCGCTGTCCCTTCGGCTCGGAAATAATCGTTGTATAATTCGTCAGTACGGAAAGTGCCTTTGCGGTTTCCTCCATCAAAAAGTCAATCTGGCTGATATCGCGGGAAATGATGCTTTGCAGGTATCTCTGTTCCTCCTCGCCCAGTTCCTTTTTCTGCATCAGGTGGTCGACATACAGCCGGTAGCCCATATCCGACGGGATACGCCCGGAAGATGCATGCGGCTGCAATATAAAGCCCATTTCCTCCAAATCGCTCATTTCATTTCTTATGGTTGCCGAACTGATTCCAAGGTTATATTTTTTTGCAATCGTTCTGGAACCGACAGGCTCCGCTGTTTCAATATAGTTATTGATGATTGCCTGCAATATCTGTATTTTTCTGTCATTCAGAGCCACTTTGCCGCCTCCTTTCCGATTTATTAGCACTCACCGCTATCGAGTGCTAATTTCTATACATTAAGATAGCACTTGAACCTGCCAATGTCAAGTGCTATTTTCAAAAATTTATCTTTTCTTACATGCAGACCAAAAACGCAGCTGCATGGGTATGTCCCACATCTTTCCCATTGCTCTTTTGAAACTCATGTTTCATCCAGATAAATATTGACCCCATATCCTTTCTGATTTTCTCCAAATCCTTCATTACATATTAACTTCTTAAAAAATCACTGAACGCCTTTAAGTCCTTTTTCGTGTCCTCCGAAAGACGGTTATATCCCGTATTCTGCACCGCACCCTCCAGTGCATATAGATGCACCAAACAGACATTAGGATATATCTCCTTTAGCTTAAAAAACGCCTGTTTCGCGCCAATTTCCTGTAATTCTTCCGCGGACCCGATCCCAACGGATTCCAGTTTTCTCGCCATTTCCCTGCCTATATTCATCATTCCCGTTAATTCTGACATCATTCCCCTCCACTTTCTATTTACAAAAGAAATTCCCCGAACACCACATTGCCCACATCTATGCCGCGGCGCGTCAGGCGTATCCCCGCCCCATCTGCTACAAGCAGCCCCTGCCGCGTCAGCTTATCAATCCGGCTGCCATAGACGTCCTTCATTTCCCTGCCGAAACGCTCCCTGAAGGCGGCAAAGGCAACGCCTTCCGTCAGCCGAAGCCCAAGGAACATAAATTCCGCAAGCGCGTCCTGTTCCGAAATTTTTTCCCTGTCCTGTTCCAGCCGTTCCGGAATCCCCCCTGCCTGCATATATTCCTCAAGGCCATAAGGGTTATGGAACCTTTCTCCATTCCAGAAAGAATGTGCGCCCAGCCCCAGCCCGAGATACTCCTCCGCCTGCCAGTAGATACGGTTATGGCGGCTCTGTCTGCCGGGTTTGGCAAAGTTGGAAATCTCATACTGCGTATAGCCTTTTTCCGCAAGGAAATCCACCGCAAAATGGTACATCTCCCTGTCCAGCTCCTCTGAAACTGTTGTCAGCTTTCCTTCCTCCCATTCCCGGTAAAAGGGCGTGCCTTCCTCCAAAATCAGGCTGTACGCCGAAATATGTTCCGGCTCGAGTATCGTTGCCTGTTCCAGCGTTTCCTGCCATTCTTCCAGTGTCTGCCCCGGCAGGGCAAACATCAGGTCGACATTCACATTCCGAAAACCTTCTTCCCGTACAATACGGTAATTCTCCAAAAATTCCTCAATGGTATGGATGCGCCCCAGCCGTTTCAAAAGATGGTTCTGCCAAGCCTGCACGCCGATGCTTAGACGGTTGAAGCCGATGCCTCGCAGTGTCCGGGCTGTTTCGCGGCTCAGCGTGCCGGGGTTTGCCTCCGTCGTAATCTCCGCCCCTTCTGTAATATGGAACGATGCAAAAACCTCCCGCGCCAGCCGTTCCAAAATCGGCAGGGGAAGTGCCGTCGGCGTTCCTCCGCCAAAAAATACAGACTGAAATATCCTGCCCTGGCACATCTGTGCGCGCCGTCGGATTTCCGCCAAAAGCGACGCAGTATAATGCTCCTGCAAGTCCTCACGCCCCGCAAACGATGGGAAATCGCAATACAGGCATTTCTGTCTGCAAAACGGTATGTGTATATAAAGCCCAGCCGAAGCCCGCAAACATATCATCCTTTCCTCATTTCTCTATTCCACATCATACCACAAAACAAAGACGGAAGGAATGAAAATATATCCTCCGGAACTGTGACAGAAGCGGAAAATCAAGAATTTTTCCGGTTTTTGCCCTGATTTTCGGTATATTGTTTGCGGCTCCTTCAAAATTCATGTTATACTGTAATAATATAACAAAACAGAGGTGAACAAACAAATGATTTTGATAGTGTGTACAGATGATGACAACGGCATGGCATTTGCAAACCGCAGACAGAGCCAGGACAGGCTTCTGCGGGAACGGCTCTTGCGGCTTTCCAGTGGAAAACTCTGGCTGAACGCCTATTCCGCGAAGCAGTTTTCTCCGGAAGAAAGCGCAGATTTTATAATAGATGAGGATTTTCTGGAGCATGCGGGTGCAAATGATTTCTGCTTTGCGGAAACCGCAGACCCCGCGCCGTATGCGGAACGCATAGAAAAGCTCATACTCTACCGCTGGAACCGCAGATATCCCGCCAGCCTGCATTTTTCCATACCGCTTGCGGAACATGGCTGGAAACTCGTTTCCACAGAAGATTTCAAAGGCCATTCCCATGAAACGATTACAGAGGAGGTTTATGTTAAATGAAAAAACAAAAAATATTTCTGCCGCTGATACTTGTTCTTTCTCTGCTGTTCAGCGCATGTTCCGGCGTTAGCGCCGGCATTTCGCAGCCCGCCCCCACGCAGACTGCAACGCTGGAATCCCTGCCGGACTATGACGGTGCGCCATTTGTCGAAATCAACGGCAATATCCCTTTGTTCAGCGAGGAGGATTTTGCAGCAGAATCCTATGAAACATACAGCGAGCTGGATTCTCTGGGCCGCTGCGGCGTTGCCATTGCCAATATCGGCGTTGACCTGATGCCGACCGAAGAACGCAAATCCATCGGGCAGGTCAAGCCCAGCGGCTGGCAGACCATGAAATATGATTTTGTGGAAGGGAAATACCTCTATAACCGCTGCCATCTCATCGGATTCCAGCTGACAGGCGAAAACGCAAACGCAGGCAACCTGATTACCGGGACGCGTTACCTGAACGTAGACGGTATGCTGCCATTTGAAAACATGGTTGCCGACTACATAAAGGAAACGGAAAACCATGTCCTCTATCGTGTGACGCCTGTTTTCACAGGGGAAAACCTTGTAGCAGACGGCGTGCTGATTGAAGCGCAGTCTGTGGAAGATGACGGCGAGGGAATCTGCTTCTGCGTTTACTGCTATAACGTCCAGCCGGGCGTCGCGATTGATTATGCCACAGGCAACAGCCGTGCCGCCGAAAGCGTGGAACCCGAAACCGGCAAAACAATGGAATATGTGCTGAACACCAGTTCCAAAAAAATCCATAAGCCTGATTGTTCCGGCGTGGCGAAACTAAAAGAAGAAAACCGGCAAAACTATTCCGGCACACGGGAGAAACTGACTGCCGACGGTTACGAGCCCTGCGGCATCTGCAAACCGTAAAAACGACGTCGTTTTGAGGCGGAAAGCCGCGGAAATAATGCTTGTTGCGGATATGGACATATGATAGAATGAGGTAGAATAGTGACGGCAGGGGTAAGAAGACGCTGCCGTCAGCTTTTTTGAACGGAGGTGACAGATGTGGATATGCCGATGACAGAGCAGTCGGAAAAAATACTGATTTCTTTGGCAAAACGTGGGGATATGGCAGCGTTTGAACAGCTTGTGCTTGCGCATGAAAAAAGGGTTTATAATATCGCGCTGCGCATGGCTGGCAGCAGTGAGGACGCAAAGGATATTTCGCAGGAAGTCTTTTTGAAGGTTTTCCGGAGTATCCCCAGTTTTGACGAACGCGCCGCGTTTTCCACATGGATTTACAGGATAACGGTAAACGCCTGCATTGATGAAATGCGGAAACGCAAAGGCAGGACAAGCCTTTCTTTGGAGCAGGAGATGCAGAACGAAGAAGGCGCATGGGCATTACAGATTGCCGATGAGCGGGAAACGCCTGAGGAAGCACTCCTGCGGCAGGAAAAACAGCGGGAAATACTGCTTGCTATGGAAAAGCTCTCTCCTGAACATAAAGCGGCTGTAACACTGCGCGATATCCGCGGGCTTTCCTATGAGGAAATCGCGGAAACACTGGAAATGCCTTTGGGTACAGTAAAATCCCGCATCTGCCGCGCACGCAGCCAATTAAAAGAAGAAATATTAAAAAACAGGGAACGGAATGGCCTTTCGCTCCGTCATAAGAAAAGAAAGGAGGGACGGTTCCATGAAGTGTGAAGAATGCCGGGATCTTCTCTGGATTTATTTGGAATGGGAAACAACGCCGGAGGAATCCGCGGAAATCAAGGCGCATCTGGCAGAATGTCCAAAATGCCGGAAAGCCGCGTCACAGCATATGGCTGTTATGGAAACGCTGCGTTCCCTCCCCGAAGCGGAGCTGCCGGAGGGCTACCATGCAGAACTGATGCAGAAAATTGCGGCGGCCGGCTCTTTGGCGGAGGAAACAGACGAATCGGACGAAACGGCAATATTGCCGAACCACGTCAGCACACCCCCTGTGGAGTGGAAAGTCGTGCGAAAAACAGAGATTCTGCAAAAGGCAAAAGCGGAAAAAGAACAGGAAAGAAAACAACGGCACGGCTGGAAAGGGCTGAGCCTTGTAGCGGCGGCTGTTTTGGTCGTTGCGGCTGTCGGAGGAATCAACGGCGCCATGAATATGCGCCAAACCCCGTCGGAACCTGTACAGCTTTCATCAAACCTGCCTGACGAGGGCGGAGCAGAAAGCGTCCAGACGGACACTGTGCCGGAAAATGCCGCCGCACCTGTTACGGCCGCGGGTAGTGCGGAGGAAGCAGGCCAGACGCGGAATACAGATTTGGAAAATATGCCCGTAATGGAAGATACAGCACGCATCATGGCAAACGAAGCCGTACACACCGCACCGCAGGAACCTGCACAGCCTGAGCCGGAAAGCACACCGAATCCTATGCTCCGCTCCGCACCTGTGCCGGAAAACGCATCGCTGTCTGCCCCGACGGCTGCACCTGCTCTGGCAAAAGCCGCGGACGGAACGGAATCCGCAGAAAACAGCATTTCAGACAACGGCATTACGCCGGACTCTGCGGCAGAAGAAAAATCGGGTGATTCACTGAAGCTAAACCCGCAAAACAACGGCGCGGACGTGTACGGCTCTGTGCTTCAGGCAGCGGAAAATTATGCAGGTTTTCAGGAAAGCGCGGACGGCTCCAGCATTTCCGTTATGATTCCTGTGGAAAATTTAGAGGCATTTTTGTCAGAGCTGGGCACAATCGGAGAAATCGAATGGCAGACACAGGGACAGGAGGAAGTCGGCGCAACATACCGCCGTGTTGAAATCCTGCTTGGAACAGAATAACTGCCGCAGGAGGGCAGACGGAAATGAAAAAAATCAGGAATTTTGAAGAAATCAGAAATGTAGAACAGGCAGTCTTAAAATCCGCCCTCAGCCTGTTTCCGGCATCGGAGCTGGTAAAAGCAGGCATGGGCGCATCGCCTGAGGTGAACCTTCTGCTGAGAAAGCTGTTCCCGGGAATTGATTTTGAAGCAGAATGCCGGAGGATTTCAGCGGTAAGGATTGAAGAAGTGGAACGCATCCACGCTGAAATCGTCCGGACAGTCAACAACTGGCATAGCTGACCTAAGGAGGTACACGACATGAAAAAATGGTTTCTCACACTGACGGCGGCAGGGCTGTTCACAATGCCGGCGCTTGCCGCAGATGCGCAGATGCTTAAGCATACAGCCATAGTGATAAACGGGGAAATGCAGGCAGAACGGAGCGTTGGGCATATATTTGAAGAAAATAATATTGCCATGCTTCCGGTGCGGCAGATGGCGGCGCAGTGCGGCATTACGGCGGAAAGCGGCAGTGCCGCACTGCCCCTTGTACAGGCTGCTGCGGAACAGGCTGGTCTGGAAATGCGCTGGAACGGGAATACCAAAACGGCGTATTTTATGGACAAAGACCGTATCCTCTATGAAAGCGGCAGTCTGCGCGCGGGCGTACTCCTGCCGGAAGGCTGTGCGAAAGACAGCTTTCATATTTTGGAAAGCCAGAATGACGTAACCTCGATGCTCCATTTTTACGACCCGTCAGGCGAAATGCTTGTATTCTCTCTGGCGCGGTTTGATTTGCAGTACTGGGAGAATGAAGTCAGAGAAAATTTTGCAGTCCCCTACGCAGAAATTTACAGGGATAACAATACAGTCTGGCTCTGTGTGAACGCCTCTGATGTGCAGTATGACCCCGCCAATGCGGAACAGAAAGCAGAATTTGAAGCTCTGCTGGCATACAAAGAAGAAATCTGCGCTGGTTTTTATACCTTCGCTTGACAAGGGTATATACGGCAGAAAGTTTTTCAGGGAATGGGGGAAGATACATGAAAAAATCAGTTGAGCTAATGGGAATGATTGGGGGCGGGCTCTGCCTGTCTTTGGAAATTTACATGCTGAGAGTCCTGCAGGGTTTAGATAAGGCTGCCGGTTCATGGCTTAATAGTGCGTGGCGTTATGCGGGAAGTGATCCCTGTCTGGCCGCCCTGATACTGACAGTTTTGATTATCATTGCTTCATCTGCCATTTTTGCAGTCGGAAAAGACGAATAACGAAAAAGCGGCTTTCCTTTTTAAGGAGCCGCTTTAATATTTTTCTGTTACTCTGTTTCCTCCAGCTGATAGAAGCAGATTGAGCCGCGGTTTTTCTTCGCTTCATAAAGCGCGTGGTCAGCGCGCTGTACCCATTCTGACGGAGTGATTTTTCTATCATATTGCGCCAGCCCAAAGCTGACATTAACTTCAGCATATTTCCTGCAAAGGTCATTCCCAAGGAATTTTTCCTGCGCCGTCCGACAGCGTTCCTCCACCTGCTTTCGTGTACAGCCCGCAAAAAGCAGACAGAATTCGTCCCCGCCAAAGCGGAACGCCTCTGCGTCCGGCACATGGTCCAGCACCCTGCCAAGCGCCTGCAGATAGGAATCCCCGACCAGATGCCCAAAGGTATCGTTTACATTCTTAAAATAATCAATATCCAGCATTGCAAGAACATATTCCGTGTCCGTTTTATCCGCGATGACCCTGTCAAAGCTCAGGCGGAGCGCGTTTCGGTTATGCACACCCGTCAGCGTATCGGTCATGATCTTCTGGAAAAGCTGCACATTTTCCCGTTCCTGCTGTATCCCGAGCGCATTTTTTTCCCGTTCAATGGCAATCATCACAAGGCAGATGATATAAAACGCCCCCAGAGCAATCAGAGATACGATAAAGTTCTGACGTTCCAGCCGGAAATCTATCGCTGAGGAAAGCGAGCGTATCGGGTACGCCGCCGGACTGATATCCGAAATAACTTTCAGAATAATGCTCAAGGCCGTCACAGTGCTTGTCATGACCACATCGCCGTATGCAGTTGTCAGGAGTATGGCGATAGCAAAAAAGATATACAGAGACGGAAACTGGATATGCGTGGAATACACAATAAACGCAAAAAACATATGCATCAGTGATACGGCATACGCCATCACACGGTTGTTTTTCAAAAACCGCCAGACGCCCAGCACAATACAAACGGCAACAATATCCAAGCCTGTTGGCAACAGCACGCATCTGTATAAATATGCTGTCTGCCCATCCTGCAGAAGCCCTGCGCTCTCTTCCACAAAATACAGCACGACTTCCAAAACAGCAATCAAAAAAGCCATTCCCACTCCCGCTAAGAAATGGCGGCGCAGTAATTTATCCGCAATCTCTTTTCGGCCTTCTCTGAAGGCACTGGTGCCAACCATGTTCATCCCGCTTTTTCCTCCGCTTTCCTGCCGCTTTTTTCCGTTCCAGGGCTGTCTGCGCAGCAAATTCCCGCAGAAAATCCCTGGCAATATTTATGTAAAAATATGATACCATAAACCCCTGAAAAGTACAATAGCGTTTCCGCCGTTTCGTGAAAATGCGTATAAAGTGTTTTATCCCCATATTCTTTAAGAAAAACGAAATATTTTCTGTGGAAACCCTTACATTTCCCCTCTTTCATTGACGTTGCGGGAAAAATCGTTTTATAATTGAAGCAGTAAAACAAAACAGAGAGGAGCAACGCAAATGACAGAAGAAGCTATCCTTGCTTTCCGGCGGGATTTTGAAGCAATAGAACAGGAAATCGGCAAAGCCATCATCGGGCAGAAAACATTGATACGAGATGTACTGACCGCGATGGTCGCCGGAGGAAACGTGCTTTTGGAGGGTCTGCCCGGCCTGGGCAAAACTCAGCTGGTAAAAACCATCGGAAAGGTACTGGATTTACAGTTTTCGCGGATACAGTTCACGCCCGACCTTATGCCCGCCGACGTTACAGGTACGTCCGTGATGATAAAGGACGGGGAAGGCATGCGGATGGAGTTCCGGCAGGGGCCGGTATTTTCCAATATTGTTCTGGCGGACGAAATCAACCGCGCTACACCCAAAACACAAAGCGCATTGCTGGAAGCCATGCAGGAACATACCGTCACAGGCGGCAGTACAACCTATGCCCTGCCGGAGCCGTTTTTTGTGCTGGCAACCCAGAATCCGCTGGAAAGCGAAGGCACTTACCCCCTGCCCGAAGCACAGATGGACAGGTTTTTATTCAAGCTGGACGTTGGTTTCCCCAATAAAGAGGAACTGCTCAAAATCGTAATGATGACGACAACAGAAGACCAGCAGGAGCCGCAGAAGGTCTGCGACGGCGCAAAGCTTCTGGAACTGCGGCGCATCGCACAGACTGTGCCCATTGCGGAGCCTGTGGCAGATTACATGATGGAAGTTACGCTGAAAACACACCCTGAATACGAAGGCGCACCGGAAGATGTAAAAAAATACATCCGCTACGGCGCAAGCCCCAGAGGCGCGCAGGCAGTCATGCAGGCGGCACGCATACTGGCACTGACGGAAGGACGCTACAATGTTTCCTATGAGGACGTCAGGGCAGCGGCAAAGCCCGCCCTGCGCCACAGGCTGTTTTTGAATTTTGAAGGCATTGCGGAAGGAAAAACCGTAGACGGTATTATCGAGGCGCTGTTATGATGGAGGATTTGAAAGCTATTTTCACAAAGGAATACATTGCGAAGCTGGAACGCCTTTCCATTGGGCTGACGGAACGGCTCGGCGCGGTCGGGTACAGCGGCGGGCGCAAATCCTCCGCAAAGGGCAGTTCTCTGGAATTTTCTGATTTCCGCGAATATATTCCCGGGGACGACCTCAGACGGGTGGACTGGAACGGCTACGGGCGATTTGACAAACTCTATTTGAAGCTGTTTCTGGAAGAAAAACAGGCGGCAGTCAATCTTTTTCTGGATACCAGCAAATCTATGGATTTCGGCGGGAAAGCCGTAATGGCAAAGGCTCTTGCCGCATCTCTGGCATACATTGCGGCGGGCGGCGGCGACCGCACACAGATTTTTGCCTTTAGCGAAAAAACAGGGGCGCAGAAACAGGGTATCACAAAAAAGGGCCAGCTTGCCGAAACGCTGGATTTTCTGGACGGGCTGGAACCCTGCGGCGGAACGGATTACCTGCGGGCAATACGCGAAAGAAGCGGGCTGGGGCGCGGCGTTTCCATTATCCTGTCGGATTTCCTTTCCGAACAGGCTCCCTGGGACGCTGTAAAACTCCTTCAGGAGAAGAAACAGGAGGTGTATCTTCTGCGCATATTGACGCCGGAGGAAATTGAACCACAAAGGGGCGGCATGGTACGCCTTGTGGACAGCGAAACGGGCGAAACGCGGGATTTGGAACTTTCCGATCACGCCGTTTCCGCCTATAAGCAGGCTCTGCGCCAGCAGGAATCTGCCCTGCGTGAATTTTGCTGGCAGCGCGGCGCGGGATACTGCCGGACAGATACGGAAACGTCCCTGCTGACTGTGCTGGAACAGCTGCTGAACGGATAAGCAGTGCGCAGGGTATCTGCACACAGATGGAAACGAAGGCTTTTTGCGTGCTCTGCTTTCCATGCAGAACCCACTGGCAAAAATCGAAATTCGCAAGGCGTTCCCTCTCAGAAGGGCCCTGCATCAACCGCAATAACCCGGAATTTATACAGGATAAAGCATGTAAAACATAATCTCCGGGTTAAAACTACGAAAGACAGCAGGCTGGTGCCTGCTGTCTTTTTTCGGAAGGTCAGCCCTTCTTTTCCTCAGGAAACTGTATCATTTCCAAAAACTCCGTAAAGCTGTTGGCAATCAGCCCTTCGCTTTCAGGGGCGCCCGGAAAGTCGTCCAAAAATTCGCTGATGATGTAGTAAATTTCTCCATAGCCCGCTTCATCTACGCGGATATAGTAAGAATCGCCCGCTTCATCGGAGCAGAATGGGATATAACACATAGGGATAATCCCGTCCTGCTCCTGCCGGTCAAGAATGGTTTCCAAAAGTGGTAACCGTTCCATGAAAGGATATTTGACAGCTAAAAAATCATTCAGCCTGCTCCGTTCCGGATTGACTACCGTTCCTGTCGGAAAAAGCCCGCCATTCTGCCGCAAATAAAACTGCCGTAAATCCTCCGGCATCCGGAAGCAGAACCGTTCTTCCAAAGCGGCAATCTCCGATTCGGTGATTTTATGAGGATTTTCTAATTTCCATGGAATATTACGCATACGCTTCCCCCTTGCCTTTGCAATGGCATTAAACCGTTGGAATTCCTGTCAATAAAAAGCAAACCCCGCACAGCGGATTTCCAGTTGTGCGGAGCCTTTGTAATCCCCATAGTATCGTTTTACCGCTCCTGCCGCCGTTTCAGTGCGGCATAAAGCGCATCTGTTTCCGGCTGTTCCAGCGGCGTTTTCTTTCCGCCGGAAACCAGAAACCTCCCGCTCTCTGTCACCTTCCCAATGACTACTGCCGGAACGCCAGACTGCCGCAGATTTTCCGCAAGCTCCTGCCCGTTATCCGTTGCAATCACCATCGTTCCGCTGGAAATCAGCCGCAATGGGTCAATCCCCAGCGTACCGCAGATTTTGGCGGTTTCTTCCCGAACGGGTATTTCCTCCGCGAACACCTCCACACCGCAGCCGGAACACTCCGCAACCTCCCAGACTGCGCCCAAAATGCCGCCCTCTGTTGCATCATGCATTGCCGTTGCCCCATGCGCGAAAGCAATTTCCGATTCCTTCCCCACAGAAAGGAATGCCTTGAAGCCTCTGGCGGTTTCCAGTTCCTCCGCAGTCATATGTTCTTTCAGCAGGCTTTCCTTTTCCTCCGCCAGAATCGCTGTACCTTCCGTACCAGCCCATTTCGTCATAAGGATATCCTGCCCCTGCCTTGCGCCGCCCGTGGAAAGTATTTTCCTGCCGCGCGTCCTGCCGACGACCGCCGCCGAAACCAACGGTTTACATACCGCATCCGTCACCTCTGTATGCCCGCCGAGTATTTCTATATTCCGCTCCCCCGCGCCGCGGAACGCGCCGTCCATAATTTCCTGTAAAAGCTCCTCTCCGCTTCCCGGCGGCAGAAGAACGGTCAGCAAAAGCCCGAACGGCTCCGCTCCCGCGGCGTAAATGTCATTGCAGTTAATCTGCACCGCCAGATAGCCAACATCCGCCGCCGCGCCTGTGATTGGGTCTGCCGAAAGCACACAGTACTCCCCGCCGAAATCCACAGCGGAGCAGTCCTCCCCCGTTTTGGGTCGCAGAAGCACCTCCGGACGTTTTACGCGGCTGTCCCGCATGGGCCGCATAACGATTTTTTCCAGTATTTCCGGCGGGATTTTCCCGATTTCAAACATTTTCAGCCTTCCTTTCCGCGAAAAACCCCTGTTCCGGTATCAGCCGCCTCCAGCCGCCGCCGAAACAGAGGTTTTGAATCTTTTTTCACACCCGCAAGGCAAAAATTGCAGGCAGGGCTTTCCATCTATTGCTTAAAACTCATGGTACTCCCCTGCGTCATTCTGCTCATAGCCCTCATAGAAATCCGAAGGGTATTCTTCCAGCCAGCTGGGATAGCCGCTTTCTTCCGGTACATTTACAGCCGGTTCCGCTGCCTTGGTGCCAACCCTCACCTCGTCCGCCACAGCGCGGTAGGAGGAACTGCTGAACCAGTCCCTGCTGACCTGCTTGCCATTCTCAAACACCTTTTTATATACGCTGACCTTGCAGCCCGTTCTGCCCGAAGAAGTAACCTCCCGTTCGCCTTCCGGAAGTTCGGGGTCCTCCGTCACAATTTCCTCCGGCTTCGGTATCGTCGCTTCGTAGACCGTTTCAAATTCCAGGCTTCTGCCGGCGCTGTGCGTTTCGTGCCCGTAAATATTGACAGCCAGCTTGCCGCCGCTTGCGGAAGCCTCAATCAAAACAGGGTATTCTGTATTGTTTTTGATTTTCAAATCCTTGTATGTACCGGCAACCGCCGCATCGCGCCCCAGCGGCACATAACCCACCGTCATGGAATGCGGGTGGCGTTCCACGATCTCCAGTTCCGCCATAATCGCAGCATTGTAAATGGTCGTCGTCACCTGGCAGACGCCGCCCGCCATGCCCGGCTCAACCTTGCCGTTGTTGTATACGGCAGCATTTTTATAGCCGCCGGCGGCAGTCTGTTCCCCCAGCCCTTCATTGGCAGAGAATACCTCTCCCGGCGCAAGAATCGTCCCATTGATATTCCGGCAGCCCACCTCAAGGTTATTATTTCGGTTTCTGTCATTTGCGGAATATGTTGTTGAAAACGAACCAATCAAATCCGTTACATTCTGGTTATCCTCATATGTCACGTCCGGCTGCGTCACATCTGCCGCAATCGCCGCCCTGCCGCTTTCCTGTGTTTCCAGCACAGCCGCGGAAAGCCGCGCCGTTTCCGCCCGCCGCATCGTGCGACCTTCTTTTTCTTCCGTAATATCAAACGCGCCGTTTGCACGGGTGATTTTGCTGTCCTCAGCTTCGCGGTCGAATTCCTCCGCAACCTCCGCCAGCTTTTCATCCAGCAGCGCGCTGTTATATGTATATTCTACCGCGATATCCTCACCGCTCCTGAGCAGTGCGCCGACAGCCTTCATGCGTTCCTTTTCTGTGCCCTCCCGTCCGAGCCGTCCGGCTTTTTCCACCGCGCTCTCCACGTCATAACCAACGCCCACGGCTTCAAACGGTATCTCCCATTCCTCTGCATCGTAATACAGTGTCAGCGTCTTGCCGTCCACCTCTGTTGTATATTTTCCGCTTAACAGCTTCAGTGCTTCCTCCGTACTCATGCCGGAAACATCCGTCCCGTCAATTGTCACGCCGGGATAGATCCCTTCGGAGTGCATCACTTCCCGTATTTTTTCGTTTTGGAAATAAACATATCCAAACCCTGCCGCACCAAGCGCAGCAATCAGGACAGGCAGCACAATCCAAAGTTTTTTGCTTTTGGAATTTGCCCCTGTCACTTTATTTTCATCTGACATTTTGTATCCGCCCCCTTACTTCTCCCATGCCATGCCAAACGGCAGGCACAGGCCGCGAAAAATCCCTGCCCCAAAAGCAGAACATTTCCCGCAATCAATGCAGTTTCATCTATCATAACGGAGTATCCGCCAAATTACAATAGCAATTCCGTTAAAATTCCTTACATTTTTTTTACATTTCCAATACCTTGCGTATTTTCTGCCCCTTCTCCCCCAAATATGGACGTCCGCTTTTCGCTTACAGGATACGCATGTTTTCCGCCAGACAGCCATAGGATTGTTTTATAACGCCTCCGAAAGGAGTTTTTCACATGAAAAAAAGTTCCCTCCCCGTCATCATATGTGCCTGTTTCCTGATATTCGCCCTTCTGCGCTATCCGGCGGCTATGCTTGCTGCCTCTGCCGAAAGTGCGTCCCTCTGGTTCACCCGCGTTCTGCCCTCTCTGTTTCCCTTTATGGCGGCCTGCGGGCTTTTGCTGCGGCTTGGTGCGGCGGAACGGCTCGGCAGCTTTCTGCAACCCGTTATGAAACCGCTTTTCGGGCTGCCCGGCATCTGCGCTTTTCCTTTTTTTCTGGGCATACTCTCCGGTTATCCCATGGGTGCGAAAATTACAGCCATGCTCTACGAAAAAAAACTGCTTACCAAGGAAGACGCCAGACACGTCCTTGTTTTTTCCAATAACCCCGGTCCGCTTTTCCTCGTCGGCACAGTTGGCGCGGCATTTTTTCACGCGCCGTTCTGGGGCTATGCCCTCCTGCTTTCCGCATTCCTCGGTGCGCTTGCAACGGGCATGCTCTGGCGTTTCAGGAGGAAAACCAAATCCCATGGCTCTGCCCATCGTTATCCCTCTGCCGCGCCCGTTTCCCCGATGGACGCGCTGTCTTCTTCTGTATCCGATTCCATGGCAACAATTCTCCAAATCGGCGGTTATATGATACTTTTTGGTGCGCTGGCGGAAGCGGCGGAGCAGTCGGGTCTTTTCAGCCTGCTTTCCCGCCTGTTTTCCTTCCTGCCTGTTTCCTCCAGTTTTTTGCAGGGAATCTGTACCGGTCTGCTGGAAATGACAAACGGCGCGTACCTTTTGAGCGCTGCCGGTGATGCGCTCCCCGTACGGCTGACCGCCGCCGCCTTCCTTGTTTCCTTTGGCGGGCTTTCCATACTCGGGCAGACCTTCGGCGTACTGTCCGGCGTGCCCTTTTCCAAACGGGACTACTGCCTCGCAAAGCTCTGCAACGCCGCTTTCAGCGTGCTCTTTTTCCACGCCCTGTTTCCGCTCCTGCAAAGCCGTGCGGAAAGCGCCGTTCCCGTATTTTCTCTGCTCACAGACACAGTATCCTCCCCGCTGGCACATTCCGCTCTGCCGTTGTTCTTCTTCTGCTGTGTGCTGCTCTGGGCGTTCCGCAGAAAACAAAAACAGTGAAGCTTTTGGGCCCCACCGTTTTATCATTTCCCGATTTTCAGTTCCTGTATGTTTTCCGCGAGCACGTTCAGCGTCTGGGCAAAATAATCGTCCGTTTTTATGCTTTCGCTGTAAACGACGGCTTTCAGTTCCTTCAGTTTATTTTCCGCGTCGCTCAGCATTTCCTCCGCGTATTCCATCGCGCCAAGGCGCATTTCCTTAGAAGTCTTTTTCGCGGAATCGATAATCGCCGCCGCCTGCTCATATGCCTTTTTCGTCACTTCGTTTTCATCAATCATGCGCACCACGCGCTCCTCAGCGGTTTTTACAATCTCATCGGCCTCCCGCTGCGCGTCAATCAGTATTTTATTCCGCTCCTCGATGACCCATTTGGACTGTTTCAATTCATTGGGGAGCTTCATACGGATTTCGCTGATGATGTCATAAATTTCCTCTTTATCAATCGAAACTTTATTGCTGAAAGGAACAGCCCTGCTGCTGTCCAGCACTTCCTCCAGTTCATCCAACAGTTGCAGTACAGAATCCATGTATTTCCCTCACTTCTGATATTTTTCCACTATAAACGGCTTGATTTCCTGCGGAACCATAAAATCAATATTCCCGCCAAACACCGCGACTTCCTTCACGTTCGTGGAGCTCAGGGAAAGATGTTCCTCATCCGCCGCGAGAAAGACCGTTTCAATCTCCTGACCCAGCTTCCGGTTAATCAGGTACATCTGGTATTCCGCCGCGAAATCCACCGCATTGCGCAGCCCCCTGACTGCGACCGTTGCACCGATTTCCCTTGCAAATTCCGCCAGAAGCCCCTTGAAGGAAGCAACCTCCACATTTTCCAGCCGCGCCGTTGCCATTTCCAGATGGCATTTACGCTCCTCCACACTGAAAAGAGATTGCTTGTTCGGATTTTCCAAAACCGCCACCACAAGGCAGTCGAACAGCTTCGCCGCCCTTTCAATAATATCCAGATGTCCCAGCGTCAGCGGGTCAAAGCTGCCTGCGTAAATTGCTTTTTTCATTTCGTTCTATCCTCCGGGCGCAGAAACGTCAGCACCGTCGTCCTATATTCCTTTTCCCGCAGAACGGCATATCCCGCAGGAAACGCAAAAGGGCGCTTTGCCGCACGTTCCCAAATCACATACCCGTCTTCGCTCAAAAGATTTTTTTCCAATATTTTTTCCAGCATGGGCTCTGCCAGCCCGGCCTCATAAGGTGGGTCTATATAGACCAAATCAAACGCGGCGTTTTCCTCCGCCAGCCTGTCCAGCGCGGCAGACGCTTCCATGCAGAGCACGCGCGCGCCCTCCCCCAGCTTTGTATGCGCAAGGTTCCGCGCGATCACGTCCTGACAGGGTGCGGCGTTTTCCACAAAAACAGCCTGCTCCGCCCCGCGGCTCAATGCTTCCATGCCAATGGCACCGCTGCCCGCAAACAAATCCAAAAACCGGCAGCCCGGCAGGTCAAACGAAATCATATTGAACAACGTTTCCTTAATTCTGTCCGTTGTCGGTCTGGTCGCCAGCCCGTCAATGGTTTCCAGCTTATGTCCCTTTGCTTTTCCAGCGATAATCCGCATTTTCCGCACCACCCGCAGCATACTGCACAGCTTTTCATCTCCACATTTTTCTTTGCATATGTTAATAGTATAGCAGAGTTTTCGCATTATAACAAGAAAAAATCTGATTCTCTGCCATATTTTGTATCGCATTTTTCGGAATACACCGCGAAAATCGCCGCAGGGCTGTCGAAAAGTGTATCCTGAAAGCACCTCTCCGGCAGTCACTTCCCTGCCTTTTTCCAGCCATATTTTGCGGCAATCTGTTCTGCCGCCGCGATGCCGTCCACAGCCGCGGATACAATCCCCCCTGCATAGCCTGCGCCCTCTCCGGCGGGGTAGATGCCGCCAAACCGCAGGCTTTCGCCGTTTTCGTTCCGCAGTATCCGCACAGGGGAGGAGCTGCGGCTCTCTACGGCGGTCAGCAGAGCGTCCGGTCTGTCAAAGCCTTTCAGCTTCCTGCCCATCGCGGGCAGGGCCTCTCGCAGCGCGTCCGTTATAAACGCTGGGAAAATATCGTCCAGCCTGCTTTCCGCAACCCCCGGGCGGTAGGTCGGCCGGACGCCTTCCCCGCCCCCTGCCGTCCCAAGGAACACGCCAACCCTTTGAACCGGAGCGGCATAGCCTCCGCCGCCCGCCCGAAAAGCCTTCTCCTCCAAATCCCGCTGGAAATACATTCCCGCCAGCGGGGCAGGGCTGCCGAAATCCTCCGGAAACACCTGCACCAAAAGGGCGGAATTGGCGGTTTCCCCGTCCCGCGCGTGCAGGCTCATGCCGTTGACCGCAAGCCGGCATTTCTCCGAAGCTGCCGCAACAACCATTCCGCCCGGGCACATACAAAAGGTATAAACACCTCTCCCCGCTTTTGTCGTATACGTCAGGCGGTAATCGGCCGCAGGCAGGTTTTCCGCCGCCGCGCCGTACTGCGCCCTGTTTATCATTTCCTGCGGGTGCTCAATGCGCACGCCAACGGCAAAGGGCTTCTGTTCCAGCGCGAAGCCCTCCCGCTCCAGCAGCTCAAAGGTATCCCGCGCACTGTGCCCCAGCGCAAGCACTGCGTCCTCCGTTTCCAGCCGTTCCTCGTTTTCCAGAAGAACGGCGCGTATTTTTCCATTTTCCCACGCAAAGCCCGAAACCTTTGCATGAAACCGCACCTCGCCGCCCAGCGCAATGATTTTTTCGCGGATATTCTGTACAACGCCCCGCAGGAGGTCTGTGCCGATATGCGGCTTTGCGTCCCAGAGGATTTCCTCCGGCGCGCCCGCCTCCGCCATTTCCTCCAAAACCTTCCGACAGCGCAGGTCTTTGATGCGGGTCGTCAGCTTGCCGTCTGAGAACGTTCCCGCGCCGCCCTCTCCAAACTGCACGTTATTCTCCGTATCCAGTTTTCCCGTTTCCCAAAACTGCTCTACCGCCTTCCTGCGGCTCTTCACGTCGCCGCCGCGTTCCAGCACAATGGGGCGCAGTCCCATTTCCGCCAGAAGCAAAGCGGCAAACATTCCTGCCGGACCAAAGCCCACGACAACAGGGCGTTTTTCCGGCATGTCCCCGCCCTTCGGCAGCCTGTACGCAATGTCAGGCGCAGGAGCCAGCTTTTTCCCGTCCACCCGTATCCTGCTTTCATCCTCCAGCAAAACGTCTGCCGTATACACATAATGAATATCATCCTTTTTCCGCGCGTCCAGAGAACGCCGGAATATTTTCAGTTCCTTTATTTCTTTCGGCGCAACGCCCAAAGCCCGCGCCGCCTTTTTTTTCAGCTGTTCCTTTGTACCGTCCAACGGCAGCTTTAACTCCGAAACCCGAATCATGCCATTCCTCCTAAATTATCCGGAAATATCCGGCTCCTGGCCGGACACTGTTTCTGTGCATGATACCACATCCTGCCGGCAAAATCCAGTTTGTCTTTTGGGTTCAGCCAAATTTCCAGATTATAATAAAAAATTAAGAATTTTGTAAGAACTCCCGCGTAGATTTGTGTTATAGTAGACACGTAACAAATTTTTTGCGTAGTTTTTAAGGAGGAGGAGTAGTAATTATGAAATGGAGCAAAAAGTTTTTAGCAGTAGCGGCGGCTATGACAATGGCGTTCGCAGCAGCAGGCTGCGGCGGCGGCGACAACAGCGGCAATGCGGGCGGTTCTGATTCCGCAGATGTGGAAGCACTTTTGACAAAGGCGCAGGAAACAATGGCCGGCGTAGAAAGCATGGCAACAGAAATGAACATGGAAATCAGCATGGCAATGGGCGAGGAAAGCATTGATATGATTACAAATGCAAAAATCCTCACAGTAAACGAGCCTTTGAAGATGCAGATGGATATGTCCATGGATATGGGCGAAATGGGCAGCCAGGATATGCAGATGTTTGCAGAAGAAAAAGACGGCCAGTTTGTTACATATATCAATATGGACGGCGCATGGTATGCACAGTCTGCAACAGCTGAATCCCTTGCACAGTATGACGCAGACGCCAACATGGACCTGTACCTGAAAAACATTTCCGGTTTCAGCAAAACAGGCGAAGAAGATGTGAACGGCAAAACAGCCTCCAAGATTGAAGGCGTACTGACAGGCGATGCCATGAAAGAAGCAATCCAGGACAGCGGCGCTCTGAGCTCCGTAGAAAACATGGGTCTGAGCACAGAAGATATGGAAGCGCTTTATTCCAGCGATCTGCCTCTGACAATGTGGATTGACGCAGATGGCTATGTTGTAAAATACGAAATGGACATGACAGCTATGATGCAGGCTGTTATGGATCAGGCAATGGCAAGCGCTGGCGCAGAGGCTGGCGATGCAAAAATCGAAATCAGCAAAACAGCAGTCAGCATGATTTGCAAGGACTTCAACGCAGTTGAAGTTGAAATCCCTGCAGAAGCAGCAAACGCAACTGTAATCGGATAAAAACCGGCCTTTACAAACAGGCGGGCTATCGGGAAGGTTCTTTCAGAGCCTTCCCGTTTTTTATTATCCGGCGGAAATTTCCCGCCTTTTTTCTGTTTCACAGTTCTTTTTCCGGAAGCGGCGGAATGCGGCTTGAAGAAACAGTCCGCATATGGTAAAATTGCCAAAACAGAAAAGAAAAATCGGGAGGAAAACAGTGTGTATTTTTTATTTTTGATTTTATCAGGCATTTTTCAGGGGCTTATGGTATCCCTGAACGGCCAGCTGGGAAACTATTACAGCCTTTTCGGCATCTGCTTTTTTGTGCATGCCATTGCGGCAGTGCTTTTGGTGCTGTATGTCAAAGGGAAGGAAAAAAAGCCCCTCTCCTTTCGGGGCGCGCCGCCGTATGTATTTCTGGTAGGCTTTATGGGCGTTGCGATGGTTGCCAGCAGCAGCTGGTGTACACTGCGCATCGGCGCAACGGCAATGCTCAGCCTTTCTGTCATCGGGCAGATGATATCTTCCGCCTTGGTGGACCATTACGGCTGGTTCGGTGCGGAAAAAAAGCCGTTCCGTTTGAAACAGCTCCCCTGCTACGCGCTTGTAATGGCGGGGATT
>ERZ777306.1017-NODE-1017-length-49032-cov-42.412581_pt1 | contig 49032 bp, 44 predicted proteins | sample MGYA00374966_ERZ777306 | MGnify/ENA primary metagenome ERZ777306 (study PRJEB29329, sample SAMN06343882) | mouse gut metagenome | isolation source: Mouse cecum | place: Austria: Vienna | collected 2014-11-15 ... | reverse complement strand
CAGATGGATATGAAGTCAAATCAAATAGAGAAAGTGGAAAAGGGAGATTTGATATTATGGTGATACCATATGAGATAGATGAAACAGCGATTATTATAGAATGTAAGCATTCAAAAAATAAAGCAGTACTAAAAAAAGAGAGTGAAAATGCTGCAAAACAAATTATTGGAATTAGTTATCAGCAGGGATTGAAAGATGAAGGCTATGATAATGTTATTGGTTTTGGTATTTCATTTTTCAAGAAACAATGTTATATTACAAAAATATAGTGGAATTGAATAAATGGTAGGTGTTTCAAAAAATTGTATAAGTGATCCTATAAATAAATTATTTATCAATAATATAATAATAAGTGACTATACTAATAGCTGGTATAGTTGCTTTTTTTATCTATAATCGTTCTTTGGATTTGTCCTTCAAATATGAATTTTAAACTAAAATATATAATTTCTTAATATATAATGTTTGAAATAAACTATCCTTTCTAGGAAAGACTGCTTATATTTTAGTGAATATCTAAAAATATTATTTAGACTCTCAATAAAGGTTTTATCAGAAAAATATATATTAAGGGCATAACATGTATTAAGAAATTTTCTAAAGAAAAAAGTGGAAAAACTCCATCTATAGATGATCTGATAACTAAAGGGATTTTATCCATCAAAACTGGTGGATTTTACAAATGAAAAGCTTTTGTATGCTTTAGATATGATCAGTCACTAGTATTATATACTATTTTAAATGTATTATTAATACCACACTTTTTCAGCTATAAAAAATGAAAACCAGAAGAAAATATCATTTTGATATGACTTCTGGTTAAATTAATAACATTGATCATTTGATTTTGTTTTTCTATTTTTTTGTTAATTGTTACTATAATTGTTTAAAATTGTATCGAAGTCTAAGCCTATTTTAAATCCTAATGTAAAATAATCATCAATACAATTTTGGAAAGCTTCAAAACTGTAGGTATCAATTACTTCTAAGGCACTTTGATAAACTTTAATTAATTGATCAGCAGCATTATTAGTATCACTAATTTCTTGATAATTTTTTAGATTATCAACATGTAGTTCAAAGCCAACAGACATTAACATATGTAAACCATCAATGTAATAATCTAATAGTTCTTTATCATTAGTAGAAGAATTATCCCAAAAGCTAAATATTTTGGCTTCTTCACTAGCTTTTGCTAATTCACAAAGAAAAGCTAATATCTTTGTTTTAACTTTATCTTTGTTTAAAACATTATGATCAAAATTATTAACTAGTTTTAATTCATTAGTCACATGTTCCTGATAAATTTTGTTTATTTCATTCATTTTAGTAATCACCTCTCTTAGAAATCATTATACTCATTTATATGACATTTTAATGAATTATGATAATTCTATATAATCATTTCTAATATATGTTTTATCATATGTATTATTAGTTAGATCTTGAATAATCGATAAAAATGATTCGTCTTCAAGATAACAAGTATAACTAACTTGTTCAAGGTATTCAATATTAGTACATTTTATTTTGTGTACTTTAAGTAAATGCTCAAATTTTTTAGTATATGAATAATCGATTGTTATTTTATATAATGGTACACTGAATTTTTCTACAATATCAGCTTCTTTTAAAGCATCAGCAACACTTTGGCGATATGCTCGTGTTAATCCTCCAGCACCTAATTTAATACCACCAAAATATCTAGTGACAATAGCGATGATATTAGTTAAGTTATTCTTTTCTAAAACATCTAACATAGGAAGACCAGCAGTACCGCTAGGTTCACCATTATCGTTTGCTCTTTTTTGATTTCCAACAATATAAGCGATACAGTTATGATTTGCATCATGATATTTTTCCTGATATTGATGGATAATTTTGTCGATTTCTTCTTCATTATTACAAGGAATTAAAGTACAGATAAATTCAGATTTTTTAATTATCCATTTATAAGTTGTGATTTTACGTATTGATTTCATTAAATCCCCCATTTCTCTATTATCATAACATATATTACTAGAAATATGATGATAAATTTGATATATTAGTAGCATAACTATAGGAGGAAATAACCATGAGTAAAATAGCAGTTTTAGCTGATAGTGGATGTCAATTGCCAATTGGCTCATTAGAAAAGCAAGGTATTTATATTGTGCCCTTAACAATAACTATGAGTAACAAAACATATTTAGATTTAGAAGAAATAACAGCCATAGATGTTTTTGAGAGAATGAAGGAAACTGGAGAAATAGTTAAAACATCACAACCATCAACAGGATCAATACAAGCTGCAGTTCATAAAATTAAGGAAGCTGGTTATGATCATATTATTGCTTTATCAATTGCAACTGGGTTATCTTCAACTTTAAGTGGAATGAAATTAGCATGTGATATGGTAGGGATTCCAGTTACTTTGATTGATACAAAAGGTACAGCTAGTAATCATCGTTATTTGGTTAGAGTTGCTAAAAAATTAATTGATGATGGTAAAAGTATAGATGAGATTGAAAGTATTTTAACTGCTATGGTAGAGCAATCTGGAACTTTAATCATGGCTCCAAATTTAGATCATTTAAAAAAGGGTGGTCGAATTACTCCAGCGGTTGCAATGTTAGGAAATTTATTGAAAATTGTTCCAGTAATGAAATTAAATTATAATCTTGGTGGTAAAATAGATAGTTTAGATAAAGTTAGAACAATTAAGAAAGCAAATTTAAAAATTATTGAACATATGGTTGAAGTATGTGGTGTTAATAATCAGGATTATATTATTGCTATTGAACATGTATTAGTCGATGAATTAGCGCACTCAATGAAACAAGCATTATTTGATAAAATTGGAAAATGCCAAGTTATAGTTAGAGAGTTACCTGCTGTAGTTGGTGCTCATATGGGAGTTGGTGGAGTTGGATATCAATATATAAGAAAATATGAGGGTTTATCATGGAACGAATAACAAGTTTTAGTGTGGATCATACAAAATTGACAAAAGGAATATATGTTTCTAGGATAGATGGTAATTTGATTACTTATGATATTCGTATGACTGATCCTAATGTTGAGCCTGCATTAGAGCCTAAAGCAGCTCATACAATTGAACATATTGGTGCTACTTTACTTCGAAATGGTAATTATAAAGATAAAATTATTTATTTTGGTCCTATGGGATGTATGACAGGTTTTTATTTGATTGTAAAAGAATTGGATTTAAAAATAGTTAATAATTTGATTAAAGATGTATTTAGACAAATTGCTATGTGGAATCAGGATATTCCTGGAGCAAAGGCCAAAGAGTGCGGGAATTATCGTTTTATGGATTTAAATGAGGCTAAAAAAGCAGCTGCTTATTTTATTGATAGTACATGGCAACACGAATATCATTATTTATAATTATAAGTAAAGTATTATGATAAAATAATATTTTACTTTTTTACTGTTTTGATCATGATTATAAGGTTTAAACGATAGAAAAATATTTGGATAAAAATTGGTATTTAGTATTGATAGTTTATTTAATAATAATTAAGATAAGTGTAAGAAATTTAAAGGAAGGAAAGGGTATATACAATTGATTAATATACTTAAGATAATTGGGGATCATGATAGAAAATAAAGAACAAAGGTGGAAACTAGTAATTGTTTTTGTAATATTCATTATTACTATAGGAGTTTTATTGTTACTTTTTTTTCAAGAGGATCAAATAAAAAAAGAAAAGGATGTTTATTATGGGCAAATGGAACAGGAGTTGGAAACTTTTGTAAAAGAAAAAAAACAGTTAGAAACTGATTTATTAGATTTAGAAAAAAAGTATGATAATGAAATTAATGGAAAGGCTAGTGTGGAATTACTATTTACTGATTTGAATGAAAATATTTATACAGATATTTATCCTTGGATGAAAGAGTATGGTTATATAGGAACATTGGCAATATCTCCTAAAAGTTTTCCTGGACAGAAAGATTGTTTAAGCATGAAACAATTTAAGGAATTGATTAATGCAGGTTGGCAATGTTGTTTAAAATGGGATGAAAGTAGTGATATTAATGAATGGTTATCATCATGTAGAGAATTAGTAAAAGCTTTAGAAATTAAGTTAGTAAATGCTGTGTATTTTCCTACAGGATCTTATCATAGTAAGTATGATGAAATTCTTATGAAAGAAGGGATTTTAGTAGTTGTTCATCATAATGAAAATGATTTATTATCAATTAATAGTAAATTTAAAAATGATCTCTGGTATTCAAGTGCTCTTGCGTGGAATAGTAATCAAGCTACTTCTATTTTATCTAATTTAATGAATCAAAAAGGAAATATGGTATATACTATTGGTTCAGAATCAATCTATGAAAAATATGAAGAAGGTAATTTTATTGCAATGTTAAAGAGATTGAAGAGTTTTTCAGAAAAAAATAGTATTCTTGTATATAATCTTTTAGAAGCAAGAGAGTATTGTAAAGAAATAGAAAATAAACGTGAAAGTATTGAAAATAATTATAAACCACAAAAAGAAGTATTAGAAAGTAAAATTGCTGAATTGGATAAAAAAATAGATAGTATTTATGATAAATATATAAAATAATAGTTTATTATGGATACTTTGTAGAAATGTAAAATTCTTGATATTTTTAATTAAAGGAAGATGATTTTATATTTAATATTTAAAAAGGAAGCTCAGGTTATATTTAATTAATATGATTTGGGTTTTTATATTACTCTTTAGATGCATGCTTATAAAATATATGTTTTGTATTAGTGATTGGTTAATTGTCTTTAAATAAATATATTAGTTATAATAAAAGTTAAAAAAATAATTTATTTTTTATTATGAGATAAATAGTGTTATTATTAATTTTAAATATAAAATATTAAAAAACATTGAAAACGATATGCAGTATTGTTTGACAAATTTACAAAGAGAGAGTTATAATTGAGAATGTAGATTAGTGCTTTTTGCTATTTTAAAAATATATTAAGCAATAAAAAAAACAAATATAAAAAAGGAGGAGATATTAATGAAAATTAAACATGTGCTTACAAAGATATTAACTTCATTGCTTGTAATAACAATGTCATTTTCTTTGTGCATAAATGTTTATGCTGAAGATGGTTCACATCTTAAAAATTCAAATAGCATAAATACTATTAGTGGTAACGATGATGAAAAAGTTGTAGATTTTCCTAATGAAAATTATAGTTCTTTAAAAGAATTTGTTACTACTTTAAGTGGGGGAGAAGTTATTAAGTTAAATAATGATATTATTTTAGATGAAACTATAGCATTTAATAAAAGTGATATCGTTTTAGACTTAAATGGATATACTATTTCAGAAAGTGATGGATTCAAAGGGAATTTTTTAATACGTAGTTCAAAACAATTAACTATTCGTGATTCATCACAAAATAACACAGGTAAGATTATTAGTTATAAAAAGATTGCTATTCATATTGCTGGTTCTTTAGTATTAGAATCAGGTACAATTGAAGGAAATGGTGCCCAAACTATTACTATTTCTAGTAATGCTTCATTAAATATTTTGGGTGGAAAGATTGAAAGTAAAAATATTGGTATTAGAACAATAAGCGCTACTAATTGCAATATAAATGTAAAAGGTGGAGAAATTATTGGTACTACTGCTATTAGTGCTGATGAAGGAATTATAACAATTACTGATGGTTTAGTTAAAGGAAGTAACTATGGTTTACTTACTCAAAATGCTAAATTAAATGTAAAAGGTGGAGAAATTGTTGGTGCAACTGCTGTTCTTATTAAAGGAAATGCAGAAATAATTGTTGATGATGGAACTGTTACTGGAGAAAGTACAGGTATTAATGCAGCTAGTGGAAGTATAACAGTAAATGGTGGTTTAATTAAAGGAAATAGTTATGGTTTAAATGTTCAAAATGTAAAATTGAATGTAAAAGGTGGAAATATAGAAGCTGGAAATGATGGTATTCGTGTTAAAGGAGACATGGAAACAATCATTACTAATGGAACTGTTAGTGGAACTAATGCAGGTATTAATGCTGAAAGTGGAAATATAACAATTATTAATGGTAAAGTTCATGGAAATATTTTTGGAATCAAAACACAAAATACTTTTATTGGTAATATAAAAATAGAAGGTGGGGAAATTATTTCTGAGGATACAGCTGTTAGTACTGGGGCTGGAAATGTAACTATTACTAATGGTACAATTAAAGGAGTTAATTTTGGTTTAAATGTTCAAAATGTTAAATTAAATATCGAAGGTGGAAATATAGAAGCTGACATTGATGGTATTCGTATTAAAAGTACAGAAATGATTGTTACTGGTGGAAAAATCATTGGAAATAACTCAAGTATTTATGCTGTTGATGTTAATGAAGAAAATAAAAGCTATGTAACTATTAAAGGTGGCGAGTATTTTATTCCTGCAATTTCTGAGACTTCTATTATTCGAGGTGGTAATAATAATGTAGTTATATCTGATGGTACTTTCTATAATAAAAAGCCAAGTGTTACTTATATTGCTCCTGGATATAGAATATTATCAGATGATGAATCTGAAACTGGATTATACAGAGTTGCTAATCATGATATTGAAGTTGTAGATGCAAAAGAAGGTGCGCAACGTTATTATTCAAGTTTACGAACTGCGATGAGCAATGGTAAAAATATAAAATTATTAGGTAATGTAACTGAAAGTGTTACTATTGTTAAAGGTGAAGAAATAACATTAGATTTAAATGGTTATACATTAACAGGTATTAAAGATATAGATGGTAGTATGAAAAATATTCTTACTAATAATGGTACCTTAACAATTATTGATTCTAGTGAATCTAAAACTGGAACAATTATGGGTGGTAGTGATAATGGTGATGGAATTACTGGTCAAGGAGGTATTCCATTAGTTAATAACGGTACTTGTGTAATTGAAGCTGGTAATATTAAACGTGGTGATGATAATACATTTGGTAACTATACTATTAGAAATAATGGTAATTTAACTATTAATGGTGGAAATATTACTAATAATTCTAACGAAAATCCTCTTTTAATTAATAGTGATTCAGTTGGATTTAGTTCTACATTAATAATAAATGGTGGAAATATTAGTCAGCCAAATGGTATTGCTGTAAAAAATGAGTTTGGATTTGCTAAAATAAATGGTGGTACAATTTCATCTGATACTAGTTATGCATTACAATGTTGGGCAGATGCAGAGATTTCAGCTGGTAATATTATTGGTTCGGTTGTTGTTTTTACACGTAATAATACTAAGGCAGAATTAAATATTACTGGTGGTACTATTGGACGTGGTGATCAAGATTATATTAGAGCATGGAATTATTTTGATAAAGGATCTGCAAAAAATGCTCCTGTTATTAATATTTCTAAAGATGCAGTTGTTAATGGTGTTTTAGAAGCAGTTGAAACTAGAGCTAATGGTGAAAATTATATTTGTAGAGATAGTAATATTGCATCAATTAAAGCAACTGGCGGTTCATTTGATCGCAAAGTTCCTGATTATGCATGTTCAAATGGATATGCATCTCAATTGGATGAATCTGGACGTTATATAGTGAAACCAGCTGTTTCTACAAAATATGTTGGTGGATCATTGTTAATTAAAGATATTGTTGAAAAAGTAAATATGCGTTTTGCATATACATTTGCTTTACCAGAAAATTGTAGTATTGATGATGTTGAATTAGTATGGAATTGGGGTACTGCTGATAATAATTTAAATAAAGAAGTAAAATGTGTAAGTTATGTTTTAAATGGAGATGGAACTTATACAGCTAATTTAGTTATTAATAATATTCCTGTTGATACTATTGAACGTTATAGTAAGAATATTTATGTTAGATTAATAGCAAGATATAATGGAGTGGATGATAATATATTAGATGAAAATATTGGAGATATTATTTATCAATCTGCAAAAGATGTAGCTCATAATATGCTTTTATCTGCTAATTTAGATGAAGATCATAAAGCTTATATAGAAAAATTAATTAGTCTTTATGAAAGTCAAGATTCAAATGAAACTAAATAAGTTATAGAAAAGAGGAAATTTATGAAAAAAAGTGACTTATATCAAGCACCTGCTTTAGAGATTATTCCTATAGATGAGAATGTAATTACAACAAGTGAAACACCTCAACCAGGTGATAATGATACTGATTTTGAATTTGGAGATTGGTAGTATTGTATTATAAAAGAGATGTTATTCATCTCTTTTTATTTATTAGTGATAGAAAGAAGGTAGATCAATGTTAAAAAATAAAAAAATAATTGTTGGTGTTATTATAATAATTATTGGATTAGGAATTATATTATTTATGAATTTTAATGGAGATACTTCTAATACCATAAAAAAAGAGTTTGAAAGGAAAGAAGATAAAAAATTGGATCAAGATGATAGTAATGGATCTATATCAGATATAGAATTAAATCCACGTCAAGAAATTCATGAACCATTTGATAATCAAATAATTCCTAAAGATGGTGATACAGAAATAGAATATGGAGAGTAATTGATTAAATAGGTTAAGAATGTTTTGCTTATTAAAATATAGAAGTTCTTGTTTAATAGTAGGTAAATAAAAAAGGGAATAAAGTTATTTTGGATTAAAATAATTTATTCTCTTTTTTTGTTTATTATAGATAATAAATGTAATTGGAAAAACTACTTATCAATTTTGGAATCATTAAAGGATAGGTGTGTTAGGGCTTCAAAGCTACTTTTTACTGCATTTTGAGAAATATCACATGTTAGTTTATAAAAAGAAACATTTTGAATTAAAATATCAAGGCAATTAAAAATATGATTAATAGAAGAAGAATCAGTTGATAAATATACTTCTTTTATTAATGAAACAATATGTTGATCAATATTAATTTTATCTATTATATTGTTTTTTCCTTGTTCTATAAAACATATAGCATTTAAAACTGTTTTTTTGTTTTTTTGCCACTTTTCTTTACCACACCATGGAGTTCCATAAGCATATACTTTGTTATTTTCAATAGATAAAATAGGTTTATCCCCATTAATTATTTCAACATGTTTTCCAAAATATTTTTTCCATAATCTAATATGAGTACTTTTCCCTGTGCCACTAGGAGCAATAAACATAAGGCCTATTTGATTATATGTTATAACAGCACCATGCATAAGAAAACGATTGTATAAAGGGATTTTTTCAGCTATTAAACGATATACAGTTAAACTTTCAATATACCCTATATCAAATTTATCAAAATCTTTTTTTTCTTTTAATAATTCATCTTCATTAGTAGATATTTTAAAATCATAATCTTTATCATTAACTATGTAGTCTTGACACATATTAAAACAATATTGATAATGGCAGTGGATATAAATTTTTAAATCTGCTAATTTAATAATAAACTTATACATAAATAATCAACTCTCTTTTTAAAGATTCTAACATAGTTTATAAAAAAATGAAACCTAATTAATATGCATTAAAATTTTTAATTTTTTTATTAATTGAAAAAGTAAATTTTATTTTTGATGTGATAACAATAGAATTTTTTTGAAACTATTTTATATGACTGAACAAAAGTATATTATTATAGTACAATAGATTAGAGTGTTAAAACTAAATAATTAGTTATAAGAGTTAAATTGCTCTTTATTATGATTTATGATAATATATAGGGTATAAAATATACTAATAATTGTTATTTATGGGCATTATGTAATATAAGTGTTTTTAGGAGATGATATTATGAAGATTAAAGAAGGGTTGATTTTAAGAAATATTGCTGGTTCGACTGTAGTTGTTTCAACTGGTGAAGCTAGTCTTGATTTTTATGGAATGATAAAATTAAATCAGACTGGTAAAGTTGTTTGGGAAGGAATTGATAAAGGGTTATCTGAAAAGGAAATAGTTTTAAAGCTTTTAGATGAATATGATGTTGAAAAAGATATAATTGAATCTGATGTTCATAATATGATTAATCAAATGTATGAAGCAGGTTTTCTTGTGGATGAATAATATAGAAGCTATTTTAGAAAAAGAAGGGTATTTTGCTTGTACGACTGTTGGTTTGAGTATGTATCCAATGTTAAGAAATAGAAAGGATACAGTTGTAATCTATTCTGTAAATAGATGTTTAAAGAAATATGACGTTCTATTATATAGAAGAGGAAATGATTATGTATTACATAGGGTTATAAAGGTGTTAGAAAATGGTTATTTGATCAGAGGAGATAATTGTTTTTATAATGAACTTGTTCTGGATAACCAAGTTATTGGTATATTAGGTTTATTTTATCGTAATAAAAAAAAGATTAAAATAAGTGATTGGCGATATGTTTGTTATTATAAATGTTGGTGTTTTATTCACCCTATTGGTGTTATTTTTATAAGAATAAGAACCAAAATAGGTTGTATGATAAGATATGTTAGTAATAAAATATAAATTAGATTGTTATAATTTATATTTTTTATTATTGGGGAATAAATTTATTAAAATGTTTTATTGTTTTAAGTTTTTATTTAATATATTCCAATATTATAGATAAAAGAAAGGAATGTTGAGTTCATGAGTGGTAATCAGATTTCAATAGAGGAATATAGAAAGGGAAGTTTAATCTTGATACGTTTAATTCAAATTGCTTTATCTTTAGAACAAAAGCAATTTGTTATTGATGAAAATGAGTATTTATGGGATATTGTTTATTATTTATCACAATATAATAATGTTGAAGGTATTACTTATTTAGGGGCAAAAAATGTTAAAAATATTCCTCAAAGAATTATTGATAAATGGAAAAAGAAATATGATACAACTGTTTATCACCAATTTCTTTTTGAAATAGAGAGTCAAGCTATATTTCAGAAAATGGAAGAAATGAAAATAGCATATTGGCCAATTAAAGGGGCAAGAATTGCTCGTTATTATCCTTTACCTGGTATGAGATTTATGGCTGATAATGATATTCTTTATGGTTTTGTAGAAATTAATAATGGTCGTTATTGTCAATTGGGACAAGATGAAAAAGAAAAAAAAGAGTATATGAAGTCTGCACAAAAGATATTAGTGGACATTATGGCAGATAGGGGTTATGATTATCAATTAAATCATGGGAATTCTGATGTTTTTAAAAAACCACCTATCTTTAATTTTGAAATGCATTATCAAATATTTATTTCAGGTCAAAAAAATTATAATTATTATAAGGATCCTTGGCTTAAAGCGAAACGTTGCTTTGATGATAAAAATGAATATTGTTTTATAGATGAAGATGAATATATTTATATGATTGCACATACTTTTAAGCATTTTAATAGTTCTGGTTGTGGGATTCGCTGTATAATTGATTTATTTGTTTTTTTGAAAAATAAGGAAAAGTGTATGGATTGGAATTACATCAATCATGAATTACAGATGATGGATTTAGATGAATTTCATAGACAATTGAAAAAACTTTCATTATCATGTTTTTTATTCAAAAATCTAGATTTAGATGATGAAAATTTATTGCTTTATTTAATGAAGAGTGGAACATTTGGAAATATAATTTATTATTTTGAAAGAAAATATGATCAACAAAACAGTTCTTATAATTTTATTAAAAAAATAAATTATTTAAAGAAACGTTTATTTTTATCTAAAGAGCAATGTCGAGATGTATTTCCTTTTATTTATAAACATATGTATTTGATGCCTTTTTTAGCTTTGTATAGGATTGTTAATTCTATTATTTTAAGACCAAAAAGATTTTTTAGTGAATTTAGATTTTTAATAAAAAAAAATGAAAAAAAATAGATATTTATGAAACTTTATTTTAAGTTATCTAAGCTAATTAGTAGGAAATTAGAAATGAGGGTAATATAAGTGAAGAAAGAAATTGTTTTATGTTTGATTTCTATTGCTGTAATATTAGAATTAGGTTTTATCTAAACCCATAAGGAAAGTTATGTTACTTATAATTTTAGTTATAGTTACTGTATATCTTATTTTTGATATAATTAAAAATGGAAACAAGTGGTAAAAGTAATAATTCTAGTTTATCAATATAATGGATGCAAAATAAATTGGGATATATATTTATATATAAATATTTTTTGTTAATAAAAAGAAATTATTGATTTTCATAATTATGTGTGGCTTAGAGCTGAAAGTGGAAAAGAATGTAAGGTTTATATGACATATAGAAAATAATTAGAAGGTCTTTTAGGTAAACGATTTCTTTTTGAGGGTATATAAAAATGGTAATATGATTTGTTTGAAATAGGATGAATATTGAATCACTTCTTTATGTATTAATTTTAAGAGACTATTTTGAAAAATACTATAAAATATCTGTATCTAAAATTGATAAAACGACACTATTGATAAATATTAAAGTCAATAATATTGTAGTGTTTCTTATGATTTATTTGAAAATAGTGTTATTGGTACAAAAAACAATATATTGGATAGTTATATGCATATAAAAAGAAAATGGAACCTTGGATTATGGAATAGAGATTTTAGGGGTTCTATTGAATGACTTTTATAAGCAAAATAGTTAAATTAATTATTCTTTTTACAAAATAATATGTAATGAGTGATTAATTGGAAATGAATTATTTTTTGACCTATTTGTTACAATCTTATAAAATTATATAAGATATATATTGAAAATCATTTTCTAAAAAGAGATATAGATCAATATTTAATTGGGATAAATCTCTTTTATTTTTATTTATAAAAAAGTTATCTTAGATGTTATAAAATTATTTTGATTAAGCGTAGAAATATAGTAGAATTATTAGTTAAAAATATTTATAAATTATACAAAAAAATACCAAAAAATCGAATAAAATAGTATACAAGTATACATTAACGTTTTTTGTGTTAAGTTTATTAAATTTTTTTATCTTTTCTTTAAATTTGTATTGAAATTTATATTTATGTTATTGTATATTATATGTGTGTTCTATTGACATATTTTCACATAAATATATTGGTATTTTTTGTAGCAGAAAATATAATATATATATTTGTAAAATTTGATTAGGACACAATTTTAATAATTTCAACAAGGAAGGAGTATGATTAATTGAAAAGGAAAGTATTTGCATTGCTATTAGTTTTTTGCATGATGTTTCAAACTGTTGTAGGCGTAAATGCCTTTGATACTAATAGTGATGAAGCAGAAGATCCTATTTCTGAAATAAGAACAATTGATAATACAGGAATTAGTGAAACTTCTGATGAAAATGGTAGTACAGGTAACGAAACAACAGGCGTTACAAATTTTGAATTACAATTAAAATTAGACTTTAAAATATCGTTAGAACGATTAGAAGAATTAGTAGGAATGTTTAGAGTATGTTTGCAATCTGCAGACAGTGTAAATAATGGAGAAGATGACTTAGCTAATCATCCAGAATTTAGTGCTAAACATGTTCATGCTTACATTGATAGCTACAATGAAGATATGGTTGTTTTTAAAGCTGAAAATGTAGAGCCAGGAGAATATAGATTAACTTTGGAAACTGAATATTTTTTCCAAGATTTTTCACAAAATTTAACTATTAAACCAAATACAAAATCAACTTTAGTATTTACTGATAGTTATAATGCTGCATTAGGTGGTATGGGAGTATTTGCTCTTGGTGATTTAAATGCAGATGGATTAATAAATGAAGAAGATTCTAAGGTTTTGATTGAGCATAATGGACATAAAGTTCCTGTTGTTTCTCAAAAACCAGAAGAAGGACAAGATGTAGATTCACAAAATCTATCAGTGCCTGAAGATTCAACAGAATCTGATCATTCATTTGAATATGTTTATGATTTAAATCAAGATAAAATTATTGATATTGCTGATTTAGCAATTCTTGTTTATAATCTTGATCAAGAAACAAAACCAGCAGTTGCAATTGAAACTTTATTACCTACAGTAGTAAAAGTAGAAGCTAAGCAAGAAGCTGCTATTCCACAAGGTGAACGTAAATTAGATACAATCATGGAAGATGCTAAAGAACCAATTACGTTAGCTCCTAAAGAAGATGCTGTTATATCTGAGGAAAATCCAGTTAAAATTGAAATGGATATTAATACTCAAGAAGCAGCAACTGGTGGAATTGTTATTTCAGCTCCTGCAGATACAGGACCAACTAGTGGTACTATTGAAGTAGAACGTATCATTGGTGATACTGATCTTGATGGAGTAGAAGAAACAGAAGTTATCAGTGTACCTATTGTGGATGAAAGTGCTCCAGCCAGAAAAGCTAAAACTAGATCTATTGCTCGTGCTGCGGCACAAGCAATTAGAAAAGCTGATGGAAGCATTGTCATTGATTTAGGTCAACAAATTGCAATTAAGAAAGTTACAATTGTAGTAACTGCTACTGCTACAAGTACTAAATTAACTGAAATTGCTAAAGTTGAATTCTTAAATGATATGGAAACAAGAATTCCAGAACCTGAATTAAATATACCTCAAAATATTGTTGTTTCTGGAAAAGGAGACCAAATTACTATTACTTGGGATCAAGAACAAAACGTAACAGGTTATGAAGTATCTATGTATGCAATTGATACTGATGGTAAAAAAGTTGGTCCTAATATATATAGAGCCGGAATAAATGAAATTGAAATTCAAGAATTTGAGGGTGGAAGAAAAGATAAAGTCACTTCATTATGGGATTACTATGTTTCAGTAAAATCAGTTAATGGTGATTGGTCAAGTCCATATTCTGAAACTGTAAGTCATCACCAATTAGCAGGTGGACCACCACCAGCCCCAGATATGGTAAGCATTAATAGTAAATACAGACAATTGGATGTTTCATGGAAAGACATGCAAGATACAGAGTATTATACTTTAGAATATCGTGAATTAGGAAGCAGTAGTGAATTTACTGTAGTTAATAATATCATGACAAATGCTTATAAAATTACAGGTTTAAAAGATGATACTTCATATGAAGTATATATTTCAGGATGGAATCATGACGATAACAATAATGAAAGACATGGACCACGTTCATTACCAGCTGTAGGTAAAACAATTAACGAAATTCCTAAGTTCCAAAAATATAGGATGATTAACAATGATATTCAAAATATAAAAATGATATATGGTAGTGGTTATGTAAATGATTTTGATGCTAATCAACTTATAGATGGAGATTATTCAACATATTTCTTCTCAAGTGTTGGTTCAACTTTTGGTGTAGATGTAACATTTGAAAACTCACATAAAGTCAAAGAAATCATTATGAGTAACCGTTTGGAAGATCAATATCGTGATTCAGCTAATTGGGATTATTCAGGAATGTCAGTTACTTTATACAATGGAGAAGAACAAGTTAAAACATATTCTCTTGGTAATGTGACTCAACAAAGTTTACATCCAACAGCAAAAAATACAATTAAATTTATTTTACCTGAAGCAGTGGAAGCAACAAGAGTACGTTTTACATTAATAAAATATGGTTTTGCTTGTACTGAAAAAGGAAATTCAATTTCTGAAATCAACTTCTTCGAATATGATAGTTTAGAAGATGATGTATATGGATTATATGCAGATGATATGCATGTAACACTTAAGGAAGATGTTAATGAAGCAAAAATTGCTGAGCTTGAAGAAAGAGCAAATACAATAGATGAAATCAATAACGAATATCATCCAAAGAAAGATTTATTATTAAGTGAGTTAGCTAATGCTAGAATCTTATTAAATGATAAGAACATTGGTGGTATAGTTAGTGCTAATCCAAATGTAACATTAGAAGGTACAAGTAAATTAGGATTTGCAGGTGGTCTAAGTGGATTACAGCCACTAGGATATGTAGCAAAATCAGGAGATACTGTTAATGTTTATGTTGGACAAAAAGGAAAACAAATTGGTGCAACAGTACCAGTACGTTTAGTATTTACACAATATCATCCAGAAGCATCTGCATGGAAATCTGGTGAAATCGCTTTAAAACAAGGTTTAAATGAAATTACAATACCAGAAGTATCTAGCCTAGGATATGAAAAGGGTGGATCTTTATATATTGTTCAAACTAATAGTGCTGATGTAAGAAAAAATCCAGTTCAGGTACGTGTAAGTGGTGCAACAAAGATTCCACTTCTTGATTTGCATAGACCAGTCGGTGATGCTCGAAGAAATGAAGATGGATGGCAAGAAAAGATTAATGCTTATGTAGCTGAATTAGAAGATTATGTAGCTCACATGGAAGCTAATCATGATAAATTACATAGTGATATTCAGACACTAGATGAAGGATATAATCAAACAAACTGTTTCTTAAATAGTACAGAAATAAGTTTAGATAATGTTTTAGTATCTCTTCCAGCAGAAAGAATTTTAGCTGGATTAAAAGGACAACTAAATAGTAATAAAGCTGGTTCACTTGAAGAAGCAATGGATAATTTTGCTGGAGCAATGAACCAAATGTTAGAGTTATTCTATAAAGAAAGAGGATTAGCTCCTTATACAGCAAATGGTACTCATGGTACTCCTACAGCACGTTTCAATGTTCGTTACCATAGAATGTTTGCTGGAGCATTTATGTATGCAGGTGGAAGCCATTTAGGAATTGAATATGGTTCTTCAGCATTGACTTCAAGTGAGGGTCTTCAAGTAGATGAAAATGGTAAACCTGGAGAAGGTAATATGTTTGGTTGGGGACTTGCCCATGAAATGGGTCACTGTGCTGATCCAGGTGGTGTGACTATTGCAGAAGTTACTAACAATATTTGGTCTCAATTTGAAAAAACTAGAGATACTGCTGCAACATCACGTATTCCTTATCCAACAGTTTATAAACATGTAACTTCATCTACAATTGGAAAACCTGGTCAAGTTTTTGCTCAATTAGGTATGTACTGGCAGTTACATCTTGCTTATGATAAGAATTATTCTCACTATGATTATTATAAGACAGGTTATAATAATGATAACTATGTAAATATGTGGCAAAATGAATTCTTCGCTCGTTACTATATATATAGAAGAGATATGGGATTTGCTCCTAAACCAGGTGGTGTAGCTCTTACAAATTCTGGAAGCGTAGATCAAAATATTATGCGTACAGCAATTGCTGCTGCTGGTAAAGATTTAACTGAATTCTTTACAGCTTGGGGATATCAAATGGATGCTGGAACTCAAGCTTATGCTGCACAATTCCCAAAAGAAGAACGTAAAATTCAATATTTAAATGATGCTGCTCGTGAATATCAGCTTGCAAATGGTCCTGCAATGACTTCAACTGAAGTAAATGCTGAATTAAGTCAAGGAACTGGTGCAAATGCTAAGAAAGTAACTTTCCAATTGAGTGTGCCTGGTGAAAGTAATCCTGATGCTATTTTAGGTTATGAAATTATCAGAAATGGTAAACCAGCTGCTTTTGTGGAACCAGATAAAACATCAGAAGATGGTGTTACTGAATATGTAGATGTAATTGGTTCTGAAAATAATCGAGTTATGGATTACAAAGTAGTAGCATATGATAAATATTTAAATACTACTGCTACTAAAGTTTTTGATCCAATTAAGATTCGTCATGATGGTGAGTTACCAAGTGATGATTGGACAGTATCTACTAATACAGTTTCTGATTATGGAGTATTGACTGTATATAGTGATACAAATGTTGTAGAAGGTAAAACATATACAGATGTACTTACTAATCAAAAGGTTACATACAGTAAAAAGATGGGTATTAAATATTTAGATAGCGATACTGGAGAAACACTAGAAACTGTAAGTGCTTCTAAATTAATTATAGATGGTGATGTAAGTACTTCATTTGTTGGTTCAACTGCAAATAATTCAGCAGCTTGGTTTGCTATTAATTTAAATAGAAAACAAAATGTTGTGGGAGTTAAGATTAAGTTTGCTAATGATATTGAAGAAATGCCATATACAACTAGAGATTGGGCATTCTCATTAGAATATAGTAATAATGGTGGTGCTTCATATACAAGATTAGGTGCTTTTGAGTTTAATAATAGTAGTAATGGTGTAGCTCATGAAGATGAAGATGGTTATAAGATTGCTTACTTTAAAAAAGCTGGAAATAATCAAAATATTTATGGATTAGATATTACTAATCTTCGTCTAACAATGGGTGGTTCAAGACCTACAGATAAGGCAAATAAGATTGGAATTACAGATATAAAATTATTAGGTCAAAGTGGAGATAATGTTGATATTGGTATTTCTCATATTAATGAACAAGGTAAAGAAGTATGGGATACTGAAAATACTATTGGTATCTTAGATAAGGATTATATTTTAGACCAAACAACTGGTTCAAAAATTCCTGCTGGATCATTTATTGTTACTGGACAATATACTGGAAATGCTGCATACAATGTGGTTAAATTATATAATGAAAAACATGTAATGCATGATGATAGTTTAGAAAATAAAGTTAATAGTATTATTAATGGATATCAAGTATTCTTTGCTGAAGTACCAGAAACTGGAAGTATTATGAATACTAAGGATGGTACATGGATTTACTGGTTAGAACCATTACATGGTGAAAATGAAGGTAAATTTGGTTTACCTGGTGCTGGTGAAAATGGTAGTGATTTTGTTGTTGAATTACCTACAAAGGTATATGCTGAATTATATCGTGTGGATAATGCTACAACATTAGCTGGTGAACGTATGGTAAGTGATAGCTTTACAATTGATGTACCAGCTCAATTACCTACAATTACTTTAACTGATGATAACAATGAGAATGAAACTGTTGCAGAACCAATTGTTGCAGATGTTAAAGCAAGAGATGACGAAGAATAAAAATATAATAACCTTGAAAGAAGAATATCTTCTTTCTAGGTTGTTTAATAAAAATAGGAGGAATACATGAAAAAATTAAAATTAATGGCATTATTTCTTTCCGCTACTTTAGCTTTTTCAGCGATTATTCCTGTACCTGTATTGGCTATAGATGAAACTGAAACAGGAGATAAAGAGGAAAGTGTAAAGACTGCAGTTCCATATATTTTAAGAACTGAAGCAGCTGGGGAGTATGCTAATAATCAAGCAAATGTTTGGTTAGAATTAAATAAGAAAAATTCTGAAAATATTGCAGCATATCAAATTAGTTTAAGATTAACTTGTGATGATGGGCAAATGTTAGAAGGTTATAAATTAGATTTAGAGTTTGATGATGCATTAAATAGTGCTAAGGTAAAAAGTGCTGAATTTGATGATACAACTGGTGTTATAAAAGTTATTGTTGCATCAACTCAAAACTTAGTAAAAATTGATGGTGATAGTCATAAATTACCTATTGGTAAAATTACTTTAGTTCGTCCTGATGAAAGTACTGTTTTACAAAGACAATTCAAGATTACTGTTGATGGAAATACTGGTGATTTAGTAACAGTTGGAACTGATAAAGTTAGAACTTCAGCTAGTGAAAAATATGGTGAAGATTTCCAAATTATGTCAGATGGTACAATTTTAGGTGAAAAAATTAAATATCCACTAACAGTAAATGCTAAAAACGGTACTGTAAAAATCATGGTTTCTGATGAAAATGGAAATGAAGTTGAAGTTAAAGATTTAAAAAATATTGAAAGAGGTAAAACTGTAAAAGTAATCCAAAAAGCAAATACTGGATATAGATTTGCAGATATCAAAGCAGTAGATAAAGTGACTAATACACCTATTACAGTATCTGGTAATTTTACATTTACTATGATGAGTCCTGTTGAGTTAACTGTGACTTTTGAGGAAATGAATGAAAAATTCACTGTTACAACAGTTAATGGTAAAGCTGATAAGGAAGAATATTCAAATAGAGAGATTGCTACTGTTACTGCTGGGAATGTTGATGGAAAAAAATTCTCTCATTGGATAAATACAGATACTAAATCTGTTGTTTCTTATGATAAGACATATACTTTTCTTGTTTTAGGTAATACAAATTTAGAAGCTGTGTTTATTGAAAATACAGAAACAGTTGAAAAAAATCCATTTGTTACTATGAGCAATGAAGTTACTTCTACTAAAGTAGGTGACAAATATCGTATTAGTTTTAGTGGACAATTCTTTTTACCAAAAGATTGTAAATTAAAAGAATATGGAATGATTCTTACTCCTGATAAAGGCTTAACTGTTGATATGATTACTTTAGATTCATCAATTAGATTACAAAAGATGATTGCTACTAATAAAAATAGTGTAAATCAATATGTAATGAATGTTAATAGTGTAAAACCAGGAGTAACTAGAAGTGGTCGTATGTATGTAATTTATACTGATAGTAATGGTGTGGATAAAACTATTTATAGTGATACATTCGCTACTATTGCATTACCTACAAATTAAAATAAACTACGGAGGATAGGACTGCATGAAAGAGATATATGAAGTACCTTCAATTGAAGTTACTAAATTTGAAAATAGTGATTCAGTAATAATGATGAGTAATGTTGATACAGATATAGATAACGAAGGTGGAGATCCTGGTTGGGATGATTAATTCATCTCAATCAAAATCCATTATATAATAAAAGACTACTGCAAATTTGTAGTAGTCTTTTTCTAAAAGAAATATATAAATAAAATTATTACTTTTAAGAAAAATTGTTTTAGAAATAGGTTGAAATATATATTTATAAGAATTGAGATTGTAGAAATTATTGTGTAGAATTATATAAAGTTGATATAATAATTTTGTGGTTTAGATGTTTTAATAGATAATTTTGTATGATTTATGAAATTTTAATTTAAATTTTTTGATTGTATGAAAGTATTTGTATTCTGTTGACACTGGAAAGGAGAAAAAATGAAAAAGAGAATTTTAGTATTTTTGACATTGCTATTTGTTTGCTTTGGTATAACTGGTTGTCAAAATAAAGATGATAATACAAAGGTAGATAATGATATGGGTGAACTAGATAATGAAGTTGCTGACCCATTTGATGAATAATTATTAATAACTTTGGCTTTGGATGCTTGGTATCCTGGCCTTTTTTGTATAATAAAAATACCCTTTATAGGGTATCGAAATATATACTACCATTTTCAACTTTGATTATTTGATCACAACAATTGATAGCAGCTAGACGATGGGAAATACATAAAACTGTTTTTTGATGAAAATTTTTAAGATTAGAAAGCAGTTTTTTTTCTGTTTCGAGATCTAATGCAGATGTACATTCATCAAGTAATAAGATTGGGGCATCATTTACAATTGCTCTAGCAATAGCAATACGTTGTTTTTGTCCTTCTGAAAGACCCACTCCATGTTCTTTTAAAACTGTTTCCATGCCACTTGGTAATTCTTCAATAACCGTATCTAAACAAGCTATTTGGATAGCTGATTTAATTAGTTCTTCTGAGGCATTATGGTTTCCAAAAAGAATATTTTCACGGATTGTACCAGAGAGAATCATATTTCCTTGAGGAACGTATGAAAATAAATTTCTTGTACCAGCATCAATTTTAATATTTTCATTTTTAGTTTGAATTGATAATTCACCAGAGTTTAATTTAATTAATCCTAATAGTAAATGGAATAGTGTTGTTTTGCCGTTTCCTGATGAACCTATTATAGCTGTTACGTTACCTTTTGGAATAAAAATAGAAACATCTTTTAAAACACTTTTTTCATCATAAGAGAAATTACCATGCTTTAAACTAATACCTTCCATATTTTGATAAAATGTTCTAAGATCAATAATTTTATAATTAACACTTTCATTTTTTAGAAATTCAATTTCCATTAACCGTTGTGCTGAAGCAATCATACTATCATATTTAGGAATTAATCCTGAAACATTACGAAATGGGGCTTTAATTTGATCTAAAATTTGTAAAAAAGCCATTAAAGTACCAAAAGTTAAATTACCTTTAGAAATCTGAATAGCTCCCCAGCCAAGAGCAGTATAATAACCTGCCGCCATCATTACATATATTGAAGTATGAGCAATATTACTAATTGTATTTTGTTTAACTCTAATTTTATAATTATCGTTTTGTTTTTCTAGTAATTGTTCTTTTACAGAATATTCATTTGTAAAGGATTTTATAACAATAATGTTTTCAATACATTCTTGCATAAATGAGTTTATAGCACCTTGTGTTTTTTGAATTTCTTTATGAAGATAACGAAATTTTTTACTATAAAGACGAGTACATATTACAGTGATCATTCCAATTATTAAAATTATTGAAGTGAATTTTACATCAATTGTTAACATTACTGCGATCCCAGCAATAATCTTAGTAAATAATGAAAATATTTGAGGAATGAAACTAACTATCCCATCAGATACAATTCCAACATCACTAGTGAAACGATTCATTAATTCACCAGAATGGAAAGTAATGATATCTTGATATTCTTTATTTATTAAAATACTCAATAATCTTTCTTTTAAAGTATTTTCTATTTTTGCTTTACTACGAACTCTACAGTTACTAGAAGCAATATTAGCTAATGCTTGAAAAACAATGATCCCTAATAAAAATAAACATGTATTAATTATTGAACCTGAAGTATTTTTTGTTGCAATATCTAATATTTTTTTAGAAATAACAGCAATTAAAATAAAACTTCCTGAAATAGCCATACTAATTAATGATAACAATATTACTAACCAAAGATATTTCTTACTACATTGATAAATCCATTTAATGGTATTATTTTTTAACATTTTTTAAATACCTAATTCTATATAATATAGATAAAATAATTTTTCTAAATGATAAAGAAAAGCACCATAAATATACATATAATCGGTATAAGGAAGAAGATGTATCTATATATTTATCATCACGATAAAAACCCTCCATTATTCCTAAAATCTGTTCTTCTTTTACATTATATTCTTTTATATATTGATTATCACCACAAATAACATAGTTATCAGGATTAATCTTTAAAATTCGATGCAAGATATAATCTCCATTATCACGTTTATATAAAACTACATCATATTTTTTGGGTGAGAGTGTTTTTCTTTTTAAAACTGTAACATCTCGGTTAGGACGTATTAAAGGTAGCATACTGGTACCAGTTGGAGCAATAACTAGATAACCTTTATCTAATAGTGCTTCTTCCATTTTTTTATTCATCTAATAAATTGTCTTTTCTTAATTTATCAATAAATAAGTCAATATCTTTTTTAGCTTGCTGTTCAGTTAATTCATATTTATCTAGTACTAGTCCTAATAATTCTTCTCTTGTTTTATCAGTTTGTAATTGTTCCCAAATAAATGCACCAGTTGAATTCAATTGAATCATACCATTAAAATCATTGCTTTTTCTATTTATTGATACTACTACAAAATTATCTGCTAATTTTCTTAACATAAAACCATTTTTTATTTTCATTATTTTATTCTCCTTTCATTTTATCATATGCCATTAAAGCAGCTTCTTTAGAAATATTACATTTCATTTGATATATAGGTGTTTTTGTTAGAACTACATCTAGCATATCAAAGAAATGATTAATAGTGTCTTGTTTTTTTGGAAAAATAGTTTGTTTTAATATTAAAGGTAAAGCATCTTTAGTTGGTATTAAATCAATGCTATTATCTTTACCTCTTTCAAGAAAACAAATTGCTTGTAATGGAACTCTCATATTTAGATTTTCATCTGTTTTACCACTAAATGGTGTTCCATAAGCATAACATATACCGTTTTCAATTTTAATTGCTGGTTTATCATCATTAATAATTAATGCTTTGTCCCCAAAACATTTTTGCCATAATTTAGTATGAGTAGATTTTCCAGTTCCACTATCTGCAGAAAATAAATATGCTTTATTATCAACTACAACTGCTGAGGCATGAAGTAAAAAGCCTCCTAGATTGATTAATTTATTGTAAAATTGTGATCCAGCATAAATATATTCACATTGTTCTAATGTTAAATGAGGATTTTCCTGTTGTTTTATTTCACAGAATTCTTTAGTGATTGTTAATTTCATATCTATTTTCTGCTCATCAATTCGATATGCTTCCATTTGATTTTTTAGCAAAGGATAAATTGGTTCGTATTCAACTATACATCCAGCTATTTTATAAAATTTCATCTTTATCAAGTCCTACTTTCTTTAAAGCTTCGCCTGTTTCAGATATCTTATGTTTATTAAAGGGCCTTTTTATTATTTTAATAAACTCACTCTTATCATCCATGATTTTTGCAATACCACGATGAATCCAGGCAATAGGTAATAAAAAAGGAAAATGATTTACATATGAATATTTTTCTTTCATATTATTTAGACATGGAAAAACTATTTCAAATAATATTTTGACTCTGTTTTTAATGATTTTATTAGTTGTATTTCCATCTTTTAATATTTCATTATTTAGACTGTTTTGAGTTGTACCATAGGCACCACTATTAATAATATAGTTAATCAAGTCATCATTTTCTAATTGATAATTATCGTCTAAACATTTTTTTAGTATTTCTTTTATTTCTTTTTCAAATTGCAGCAAACCAGCTTTATCTAAATTAAATTCAATATAACTGCGATTACAATCTTTTTCTAATCTATTTTCAAAAATCATAAAATCTAAAAGCATTCTAATACCTATACCACCAAATTTAAAATGCTTTGCCATATGTCCAACCATATAAAGATAAAAATCATCAATTGACATTTCATAAGTATATTCGTTGTCTTTATTTGCTTTGGTACAACGTTGCCAAATATTATCAAATAATATGTCTAGTGAATCATTATCATTATAACACTTACGATGCATTTCAACTGTCATATATGGTTCTTTTATATAGACATCATGATGATCTCCAGTGACGTATACCTGATAATCTATTTCTAGTAATGCTTGTTTTACTAATTCTGTTTTTTTATCTTTGAATAAAATATCTAAATCGGTTAGAAAACGCATATCTGGAGATGGATAATATTTTTTAAGAATACTGCCTTTTAAGGGCATGTTTTCAATTCCATATTCTGCAAATTTTTTTTGGATCATTTGTAATTCATAATACTGGTTTATTTCTCTAACCATACCTTTTTGTTTAGCTAATTGAAATTTTTTATAGATATCTTCTGGCATATATTCTGGTTTGTTTGATATATATCCAATGATATTATCGATTTGATGAAATTTGCATAGTTTATATATATAATTCCAATCTAAATCTTTTTCAACCGTTAGTGTATAATTATTACTTAATACTGCTTTTAACATCTTAAATATGTACTTATGTTCTCTTGTTTTATTCATTACAGCCTCCTAATAATATTTAATTGAGTGGTAGAAAAGATAAAACATATTTTATTAAGTGTATTATTAAATCATAAATATACTACCTAATCATGGATTATTATAACTTATCTTAAATAGTTTGGCTATAGGATTTTTCATTGATTTTTTAATTTATAAAATTAAATAATTACTATTCATAGCATACGGCAGACGTTGTCTGCATCCTAATTTGTAAAATAAAAGTCAAAACATCACTCCTTATTTTAGTGTATAATTTATATATACTGTTCTTTTTGGAGATTACTTGATCCTTTGACCTTTCTCCCCGGTTTTTTTGTTAGGAGTGTGTTTTGACATGAATATCATAGAACTTTACAACAATAAAATCAATGGTGTTTTATCCTCTTTTGATCGCATTATTCTTTTTATCCCTTCAAAGTTCACGCCAGTTTTTATTCTTTCTTATTTCTAATTCTGTTAAGCTTGTTGATTTCCATTCTTTCACTAAATCTCAAACTGATTCTTTATGCTTACATATTGACTCTTATGCCAAAGACTGTGGTGTTGATATTACTTATTTATCTTCTCCTAAAACTAATAAAGATGAACTTGCTCGGGCTGTTTTTGATAACGATCCTTCTAGAACTGGTTTGATCACTGTCTTTTCATCTGTTGAACTTTGTCGTACTATGACTGTTGTTTCCAATCACCAAACAAAGAAACTGGAAACTGCTTCCTGGCAGACAAAATGCAGGCATTACTATCTGTACTATAATGATGTGGAATTTGGCTGGATGTTTATCAAAATCCAAACATGGTTCCCTTATAATGTACAGATATACATTAATGGTAGAGAATATCTTTCTAAGCTGTTTGATAAAAATAATATTAATTATGAAATGTATCATAATTAATTTTCCTTTATCGATGATTTCGATAAGGCTCAGAAAATCGCCAATGATATTCTCAATAAAAAAATATCTGCATCATTTGATGGGATGATCAAAAAGATTAATGTTCATCTGCCTGCTATAGAACAAACAATGGGACACAGTTATTACTGGTGTCTTGATCAGTGTGAGTTTGCGACCGATATAAACTTTAAAAAGAGAGAAGATTTATCAATCATATATAAAAAACTGGTCGAAACGTCATATTTTGCTTTTAACTGTCATGATATCTATTCATTCTTTGGACGAAAGGTTGAGTATATAGGAAGATTTAAAGGAGAGATTATTTCCGATTTAAGAAACAGGAAACAGGGTTTCCGAATAAAATTCAAAATGAATAAAAACCAGATCAAGATGTATGACAAAGGAAATAATCTCAGAATCAAAGTTACAATAAACAATCCTGCTGAATTTAAAGTTCTAAAGAATGATGATGAAAGCGGCAGTAAAAAATGGAAGCCAATGGGCAAAAGTATTGCCAATTTGTATCGCTACAGTGAAGTTAGTGAATCAATTACTAAAAGATTTATAGAAGCACTGCCGACAGTAGACAGCGATATTGTCACATTAAAGGAAATCAAAGAAGTATCGAAACCTAAAGAAGTAAACGGCAGAAGATATTCAGAATTTAATCTGCTTAGCGAAAATGACCTTAAATTATTTAAGGAAATATCCGATGCAGGCTATCTTATAAGAGGATTTAATAATAAGCAGCTTAGAAAGAAGTTATATGAAGACAGCAGAAATCAAAAGAATATCAGCAAGATGACAAGGACATTAGCGAAACTAAGGAAACATGGAATAATAAAGAAAGCAGCCAGAAAAAATAATTATTGTCTAACAGCAAAAGGAAGAAGAATAACCACAAGTATTCAGATGTATACAGGTAAAGAAGTACTTGGTTAAAAACTATCAAAGTTTGGGGAAAGGGGGGTACTATGTCTTCACATAGCAAAAACTTGTTATTTTTTATTGCATTTTCAATGCAATAGCATAAATAAAAAAATATCTTGAGTAAGAAATATGTTCTTATTTTTTATTTGAATAAAGTAAAATAGATAGTTTTCTTTGTATATAATAATAGAACTGGATTAATGTATCTAGGGTATGGTTATTTTAGCTTAGGAGAAGAATGAGTACTATTGTTAAATGTTAAACAATTAAAATCAATTGTTAAAATAATCTTTGAAGAAGTTGGATATAAAAGATTTAAAGTGCAAATAGATGAAGGAAATGAATAATTAAATTAATTTACAAAAAACAGTATAATAAAATATATTAGTTTTAGTATTAGATTATTGAATTGTAAATAGCAATTTTTAAAATTTAAAAATAGACAAAATATATTAAATGGTGTAGTATAGTAATTCATTTAATGATATAATAAATATAATTGTTATATTATTATTTGCTTTGACATAAAAATCGTTCCACTAATGCTAAGGTGTGTAGTGGAGGTGAGGAGAGTGAAGAAAATGTGTCCACCATTAGAAGAAATAAAGGGATTGACTGCTAATGAATTATTAAAAAAGTATGGGCAGTATGATTCTATGCCAATAGATATTAAAAAAATTTTATTAGATATTAAGGCTGTATTGGTCGAAGATGATCTTTCTTTTTTAGAAAATGCTTCACATGTTCAAGAAAATATAAAAAAATATGGTGAATTGTGTGGTTTAGTTTTAGCAACAAAAGAAGATTTAAATATCTTTTATAAGAAATATCCTATTGATTTAACAAATGATTTAGAGGTTAAATCAGTTCGTAATAGAACACGTTTTACTTTGGCACATGAGCTTGCTCATTGTGTACTACATGCAGAGCATTTAGAAAAAGGATATTTAGAATTTAGGTTTGAAAATAAAAAAATTAATAAGGATTTTAGAAAAAGAAATGAATATGAAAATCTTGAATATTCAGCAAATATTTATGCAGGACAACTATTAGTACCAGAACACAAATTAAAAGAGGTCTTGAATAAGTTAATTATGCCTTCATTAAAATCTTTATCAGAATTGTTTGCTGTTTCATCTAACGTTATGAGAGCAAGATTAGACTATTTGGGATTGGAGTATGTTGTTGATGTCTAGTAATATTCCAAATTTGGAAGATGATGATATTCTCCAGGCTATAGATAAAGCAAAAGAAAAAGGTGAAAGTCATAATTCTATAGGAAATGATGAAGTCTCTTTTAGTGAGAATAATGTGGAAAATCAAGATAAATTAATTAAGGAGCAGAATCAGGAATTAGCCACAAAAAAACTCTTTATAAAAGAAACACTTATTTTTGATATATTAAAAAAAGAAGGTGAAAAGGCTCCTGAAAGAGAAAGAATGAGAAATGTTATTATCATTTTTTTATTTTCTCAGTTATTGTTTTTAGCGTTATTAATGGTTTCTCTTTTAATTTCTAAAGGGACATTTGGTTCATTTAATGATAAGGTTTTTTTAGAGTTAATAGATTTTTTAAAATTTTATATTACTGTGATAGTAGCAGAATTTGTAGCAATGATTTTCTTTATTGTAAAATATATTTATAATAATAAATTGATTGATGTATTAGAAAAATGGTTCAAAGATATTTGAAAAATCAGTTTATATGAACCGCCCCTGTCAAGTAGACAGATGAAATAATTAAAATGTTTTTGATGAAGTTGCCGATGAGACAACTTCATTTTCTTTATGCACTTAAAGTTGAACTGCCTGTGTAATGTTCTAATTTATATTTCTTTATTCTTTTATTTTCTGGTATTGGATATTGATTTGGTATTTCATTGGCTAAGGCTTCACTTCTCACTTCATATGGTGTCTTAACTCCAAATCTTCTTTGATATCTTTCATACATGTAATAATGAATCCAATCTTCAATGGCTTTGATAAGTTCCTCTTTGGTATCGTAATGTTTTCCATAATGATACATCTCACATTTCATGATTCCCCAGAATCCTTCCATTGGTCCATTATCTATGCAGCAGTGAACTCTTGACATGCTTTGTGTCATTCCCTGTTTATTAAGCGTATTGATGAATGCTGGACTTGTGTATTGAAATCCTCCATCTGAATGAAACAGAGGATGTGCATCAGGATTATCTTTAACTGCATTATCAAATGTATTAAAAACAAGTATGTTATTATTGTGATCTCCAGTTTCATAACCAACTACTGTTCTATCATAAAGATCAAGAAAGGCACTCAGATATAGCTTATATTCATTATGTGGTCCATATTTGAATTCAGTGACATCAGTAACACATTTCTCATTTGGTCTTGATGCATTGAAGTCTCTGTTAAGATTATTACTGGCTGTATTATTGTTTTTTCTGACTGTACAGCTTCTTCGTTTAGGGCGAATAATACTATGAATACCTAATATTCTCATAATCTTATATATACGTTTATCATTGTAATTCTTATTGTGATCTCTATTAATTCTGTCAGCCATCATTCTATATCCTAATAATCCATTATATTTTTTATGATATTCTCTGATTAATTCAGCTATTTCTTCATCCTCCTTATCTTTGGCATTTTTTTCATGATGCAGCCATTTATAGTAGTTTGCACGTTTAACATTGAGTATTCTGCACATGAGTGATATATTTGGTGTATTTCCATTATCTATTTCTTCCTTGCTCGTTCTGTAAACCTCCTCCTTTCGATCTCGTCTAACTTTTTTAGGAGCTTAACCTCCAATAAAGCCATATCTCTTTCATGCTGCATTTTCTTTAATTCGCGTCTTAATTTTTCAGTTTCATCAACTTCTTCATCAGTTTTATGGCGACCACGTTTGTCACCTAAGCCATCTTCACCTTTTTCCCTGTATTTCCTGACCCAGTTAAAGACATTGGCGTAAGTTGTTTCAAATATCTTAGCTGTTGTCTTATAATCCATATCATGTTCAAGACAGTACTTTACAATTTCAATACGTTCTTCCTTGTTTACTTTTCTACTTTTAGCCATATAGATATCCTCTCCTCCAGGAATATAATCTTTTAGTTCTATATGACTATTATAATCTTGAACCCATTTTTGTATAGTTGTATTAGAAGAAATATTATACTTTATTGCCAGGTCATCAAATGTGCCTTCCTTATTTAAGTAAGCCAAGACAACCTGCTGCTTAAATTCTCCTGTATAGGATGCATTTGTATCATGTATGTCAAAAGCACTTTCGCCAAGTACCTGATATTTTTTTATCCATCTCAATACAACAGAGTCAACACTATTTATCTCTCTAGCTAAAGTATAAGTTGATCCTTCTCCATTTAGATAACGTTTCACTATACCCAGTTTTAATTCTTTCGAATATTTACTTTTTCTTCCCAATATAAAAACCTCCCATATCAGCGTTTAATTATTTACGCTGTCTACTAAGAGGTTATCATATCATACAGTGCTGTTTTTTTAATTAATCAAAATTACATAGGACTAGTAAATAGATACAATTGATAAGATTTGAAAAAGTTGACAAATTATTTTTGTATTAAGTCTTGTATATTAAAATAATATAGAAGTAAAATAAAAAGGTATAAGTGGTGAAAGTTCATACTAGATAATGTGTTTATTCTAAAGTAAGAACTGTAGATAACTTATACCTTTTCTTTTTGAATTTTTATATTTGATGAATATCAATAATTATGCTTATATTGTTTTGTTGTTAAAGTTGAAATTGTATCATAAACATAGCTTTCGTTTGCTTTATCACACATTATAATAATAATATCACTGGCTTTTAAATATGTTTCTCCATGAGGAATGAATTCTTGACCATCTCGGCGTAATGAAACAATTAGACAGTGAGTAGGCCAAGTAACTTCTTTAATTAAACGATTATCTAAATAAGAGTCTGTGTTAATCATAAAATCTAATAGTACTTTTTCACCAACACCTTTAGGTGTAGGAAAATTACGTTTTTTTAATAAATTTTCTAATAAACTCTCATAAATAGGTTTAGCTTTTACTAAATCGGCAACAACATAAGAAACGATAGTTACAGTAGTGATTGAAAGTAAATGATTTAATGATCCTGTCATTTCAAAAATTAAAATTATTCCTGTTACAGGAGCTCTTACTATGGCAGTAAAAAATCCTGCCATTGCAAGTAAAATGAAATTATTAATATATGCAGGTTCTAAATTTAAATTACTAGTGGCGTAGTTACTAAATAGACCACCTATTAAACAACCAATAACAAGTAGTGGAAAAAAAATTCCGCCAGGGGCTCCAGAACCAAAACAGGTTATTGCAAAAATGAATTTACCAGCTAGTAGAAAAGTAATCATTAAAGTAGTTAATTTACCTTCAGTAAGTAAATCTACTAAATTATCACCACTACCTAATAATTCAGGAATTGTAAATCCTAAAATTCCTGAAATAATAAAAGGAATTAATAATTTATTAAATGTTGATATTTGTTTGTTTCGATTGTAAAGATTTTGTATATATAGTAGAGCTTTATTATAAAAAGCTCCTGCTAAACCTAAAATAATGCCTAATACTAAGACCATCCAATAATATTTTTGAGGCAAAACCCCTGTTAAATTAAAAGAAAAGACAGGATCCATTCCTAAAATATTACTCATTACATAGTCTGATGCAACTGATGAGGCCATAACAGAAATTAATAAAGGAGCAGAAAAATGTTTATGTACTTCTTCTAATGCAAACATAACACCAGCTAATGGAGCGTGAAAAGCAGCTGCTAAACCAGCACTTGCTCCACATGTAAGTAAGTAACGTTCTTCAGTTTTTCCTCTTTTAAATATTTTTCCTATACCTTTTCCAACCATTGCTCCTAGTTGAATGGAAGGACCTTCACGTCCTAATGCTAAACCACAAAAGTTAGTTAAAAATCCTCCTGTAAATTTATTTATTAATACTCGCCACCATTTTGCATCAATTTTACCAGCTAGTTCTCCTTCCAACTGAGGTATTCCACTACCAGATATTAGAGGTTCTTTATTTAATAGTTTCGATACAATATAGGCAATACTTATTAAAGCAATAAACCAAAGAATGATAGTGATAATAGACTGTTTACAATATGTAAGAATTTGTTGTAACCACATAGCACCATTTGTAAGACAGATTCGATATCCTACAATTACTAATCCCCCAAAGATTCCAACTAGTAGTCCTTCTATTAATAAGATTAATTTGAATTGTTTGATATTTAAAATATTAATAAAATTTTTTTTCATCTATATCCCTCATTTCGAGGATATTATAAACTATAGAATTAAAAATTCAAAGTTGTTTTCAGATAAAAATAAATATTGTTTTAATTAACGACAAAATATTGTACAATTAAAGAGGTGATAAAAATGGATAAACGATCAGATGCAATAGAAACAGTTGTAGATGTTTTTAATGAAGCAATGGCAATTCAAGAGCTGTATCTTAAAAAAAGTAGATTTAAAGAATTATCAATGAGTGAAACACATGTAATTGATGCAGTTGATAAATCAGAATTTCCTTCTATGACAAATGTAGCTAAGATACTTAACATTACAGTGGGAACTCTAACAACAGCAGTAAAAAAAATTATTGAAAAAGGTTTTTTAGTAAAAGAACGATCAAAAAAAGATCAACGAGTTTATTATTTAAAGTTGACAGAAAAAGGATATGAGGCTCTCAAAATTCATGAACAGTTTCATTATGAATTAGCTGAATTATATAAAGCAGCTATTCCTGATGATCATGTTGATTGGGTTTTTGAAACATTAAAGAATATTAAAGTTGATTTGGATAATTACAAAAAAAAATTAGAACAAAAAAGGAGCTAAAGTAATTAACTTAGGCTCCTTTTAGCTAATGAATTAAAATATGTTAGTGGTAAAACACAAGTTTTAGTGTGCAATATTATTTAAATAATTCATTTAGCTGATTGCTTGCCATAACTAATAATGTTATTGATCTAGGCTGGTAAGATTCAATAATTTTTGCGCAAGTCATGATAGTATTACCAGAAGTAATTACATCATCAAAAATTAAAACATCCTGGTTATATAATTGTTCACCATCTTTTATTTTGATAATTTTATTTACAAGAGAACGATCTGTTTGTTTGGTTTGTTTATAATCATTAATTTTAAACAAACCTGTAAATATATTATCATTAAAAGATCTAGCTATCATTTCATTAGGATTAAAGCCTCTTTTAATATCATCATGTTTACTGCTTGGAATAACAGCTATCATATACTTATGATATTTACGTTTTAAATCAGGAAAGGAATTTAAAAATGCATCTTTTAAAGCATAATCTCCTTGTCCTTTGTATTGAAATAAGATTTTTTTAAAGAAATCGTTATAGTGGTACAATATAACTAAAGGATATCCATGATAATAATGGTGACAATTATAAATGGCAAACTGGTTAAGACATTTTAAACATAGTGTTGGTTGATAAAGAAGATGATATAGACTAGGATATTTGTTTGTATCATTGAAACAGATTAAGCATTGTCTTTTTTGATTGTTTTGATACATTGTTTAATGGCTTTAGTCTTATAGGGCGTAAAAATACTAATTGTACCAGTTGGATAATTTTTATTACGCCCAACACGTCCACAAATTTGAATAAGAGTTGAACAACTATAGATTGAATTATTACCATAAAGTATTATTACTTGTACATTTTCAACTGTTATACCTCGTTCTAAAATTGTTGTTGTAATCAATGCATCCAGTTTATTTGTTTTTAGCTGATTGATTAATTGATGAACATTTTTGGTCTTTGAACTTACAGCTTTACTTTTAATACCTAAAATTTTAAAATATCTATAGGCAATAGTTGTTAACCTTATGGTTGGAACAAATATTAGAACTGGTTTCTTTTCTTGTATGTATGTTGAAACTAGTTTATAGGAAAGAAGATACATCATAAATGAACTAGTAAGGTAACATTTGGGAATATCTAAGGGATAACTATGATAACGTTTAGACATTAATAAATCAGGTTTATCAGATAAAGTTGCAGACATATAAATATAATTTCCCTTAATACTGTTTTTAAGAATATTTTCTAATACTTCATTATTAAGATAAGGGAAAGCATCTAATTCGTCTAATATCAGTAAGTCAAAATAGTTTGGATAACGATAAAGTTGATGAGTAGTACAAATAATAAATTGACCATCAATTTTTTCAGTATGACCACCATAAACAACTGTTATAGAGATATTTAGAAATTGAGTTTCTAATCTTTTTGCTAACTCAATAACTAATTCTTTTCTTGGAGTAGTAAAACAAACGTTATGCCCAAGGTTTAAAGCATATTTAATCACAGCATAAGTTATCTCAGTTTTACCTGCTCCACACACTGCTTTAAGAGTAGTGTTTAAATGATGTTGATAACGATTTAATAAGTTATCTGATAATTCTTGTTGTAATGGAGTAAGTTGATAGTTTAATTTATAATCAACTGATAAATTTGATTTCTTGTTAGTAACAGGTGCTATTTTACCAGGTTGACCATATTTAATACATTTACGACAATAAGTAATGTTGTTAAAAGTATGAAAATATTTAGGATCTTGATTCTTACATTGTGGACAGATCATCTTTTATCACCCACCTATATTGTAACGCAAAATAGGTCTTTTTTTGTCTCGAATTTATGTTTGATTTATCTTATAAATGTCTTAATGATATTTTGTTAAAATATGATAAAAAGAGCAACATTTATTTAATTATTTTCAAAATAGTACAAAGGATTAGAGAAATTTTGACAGAAGTTTTAAAGAAAAAAAATTTGTCGAGTGAAAAGAATTCATCTTTGAAAAAAATCATAATATACTAGCATTGACCATTGTTAAAGGGGTGAATTAGATGCAAGGAAAAGTGAAATGGTTTAACGCAGAGAAAGGTTTTGGATTCATTGATCGTGGTGAAGGTAAAGATGTTTTTGTTCATTTTAGTCAAATAGAACAAGATGGATATAAAACTTTAAATGAAGGTGAATTAGTTGAATTTGATCTTTATCAAAGTGAACGTGGAATGCAAGCTAAACATGTTGTTAAAATTTAAACAGAGAGAAATCTCTGTTTTTTTATATGCTGATTGTGAAAGTATAGATTTAGCGACTTTTGAAAGTGATTTATATAGTTTTAACTAATAAAAGAGCAGCTGACTTTATATTTTTATCAGAAGATGGAGTAATAGAGAGTAAAATAAAATGGAGTTCATAAACAAGTTGTTTTAGTAGATTTATGTATTTAATATTGAAATTAATTCAGAAATAAATGTAATTGAAGTTCATGTAATTAATGAAGATGAAAATTTGACTACAATATATAATTTTACATTTTACCAGCGATGAAGCTATAGTTAATGATGTTAAGGTATCTGTAGATAGTGAAGGATTATTAACAGTTTTCGCTAATTAACATACAGTAAATCCATGCAAGTAAGGCTTGTTGGTCATAAAACATATGTAACAATAACATCAACGATAACTAATAGATCAAAAACTATTAAACGATATATATTATTATTGCAGGCGCCAGAATTAATATATTTTTTGGATTTAGGATATAACAATTAGACATGGTGAAATAAAAAAGATGCAAGTGTAGAACAGGTAAAAAATATTCTTACAAATATGATAAAACAGTTAATAGAAGATGAGTAAGAATAAACGACAAGTATTATCAAACAGTACTTGCTGCAATACACTTCAGGTTTATTAGTTACTCATTATACATTTATTATAATAATATGCCATTGTTAATTTGTGACAATTTGACTGTTTTAGTTGCTAGTGTAGAATATGATGAGTAGAACTTTGTGTTAAATGTGACAAATAGATTATTAAAATGATTAAAGAAAATGTTTAAAAGATTGAATAAGATGAACTGTATCCAAAAGAGCTGATTATTGATATATGTAGATAAAATAACAAAAAATATATAATCACATATAAAGAAAAGATAATTAAAACAATAATGGAAATATAATGAAGGTACATATAACATAATGTAGTCAGTAGAACATTATGAGATGGTAAATGGAATATTTGATACGATAAAAAACAAGGGATATAAAGAAGTACTTGGAAATGATATTTTAAATGATTGTATAACTATCTTTTTGTAAATATGGAGTTCCTTTATCCTAAAAATGATAATGATTTTATCACATAGTTATTACTTATTGGAAAATTATGAGAATTGTTTAAAAAGAAAATTACTTGTTAGTATTGAACTCAAATAATTGGGGCTTTTAAATATATTCATAAAATGTTATAATAGCTTAGACTAAAGCTATAAAAGAGGAGCGTATTTCATGGCAAGCAGAAAAGAAGAGATAAGAAAAGAAATTAAAAAGAAAAATGAAAAGGAAGGTCTTAATCCTGAAGCAGTAAATAATATTGTTGATTTACAAGACCAAACTGGTGAAGATATTAAAGTTGAGGATTTTCAGGGAATCTATAATGGAGAGGTTATTCCATTTAGTACAGCACCACATTCAACTAAAAAAAGTTTAATTGGGCGTATTAAAGGGATTTTTGATGATGAAAATAAACAATTAAAAAAATTAGATAAAATGGCTGATGAAATCATAGCATTAGAATCAAAATATCAAGCAATGACTGATGAAGAATTGGCAAATAAAACAAATGAATTTAAAGAAGCTTTAGCTAACGGGAAAACATTGGATGATATTATAATTGATGCTTTTGCTACAGTTAGGGAAGCAGCATATCGTATATTAGGTTTAAAGGCATTTAAAGTACAGTTAATGGGTGGTATTACTTTACATGAAGGTGATATTGCAGAAATGAAAACTGGTGAAGGGAAAACATTAACATCAATTTTTCCTGTTTATTTAAATGCATTGACTGGAAATGGTGTTCATGTTGTTACAGTTAATGATTATTTAGCAGGTCGTGATGCTGAAAATAATGGATTGGTATTTAAGTTTTTGGGACTAACAGTTGGGTTAAATAAACGTGAGTTGACACCAGCTCAAAAACAGGAAGCACATGGTTGTGATGTTACTTATACAACTAATGCAGAACTTGGTTTTGATTATCTAAGAGACAATATGGTAACTAAACTAGAGGATAAAGTACTAGTTAGAGGTTTAAACTATGCATTAGTAGATGAGGTCGATTCTATCTTAGTTGATGAATCAAGAACACCATTAATTATTTCTGGAGGGCGTAAAAATACAGCTGCTTTATATTTACAAGCAGATCGTTTTGTTAAATCATTGAAAAAAGATGATGATTATGAAGTGGATATTGAAAGCAAGACAGTTACATTAACATCACAAGGAATTGCAAAGGCTGAAAGAGGTTTTAAACTAGCGAATCTATATGATCCACAACATACATCACTAGTTCATCATATTAATCAGGCATTAAAAGCTAATTATACAATGACTCGTGATGTTGAATATATGATTGCAACTGAGGATGGTAGTCGTGATATTAGAAATGCTAAAATCATGATTATTGATCAATTTACTGGTCGTGTTATGCCAGGTCGTGCTTATTCTGATGGATTACATCAAGCAATTGAAGCTAAAGAAGGTGTACCAATCAAGGAAGAAACAGAAACACGAGCAACAATTACATATCAAAATTTCTTTAGATTATTTAATAAGTTAGCAGGGATGACTGGAACTGCAAAAACTGAAGAAGAAGAATTTAGATTGATTTATAATATGCGAGTTATTGAAATTCCAACAAATAAACCAGTAATTCGTGATGATCGTAATGATAAAATTTATTCAACAAAAGTTAACAAATATAAAGCTTTATGTGATGAAGTTGTAGCACGTAATTCATATGGTCAACCAATTCTAATTGGTACGGTTTCAGTTGAAACATCAGAAGTGTTATCGAGAATGTTGGAACGTAGAAAAATCAGACATAATGTTTTAAATGCTAAAAATCATGCTAAAGAAGCTGAAATTATTGAAAGAGCTGGTCAACGTGGGGCAGTTACTATTGCAACAAATATGGCTGGTCGTGGTACAGATATTAAATTAGGTGAAGGCGTTGCGGAAATCGGAGGTTTAGCTGTTATTGGTTCTGAACGTCATGAATCAAGACGTATTGATAATCAGTTAAGAGGTCGTTCTGGTCGTCAAGGAGATCCTGGTTATTCTGTTTTCTATGTTTCATTTGAAGATGATTTAATGGAACGTTTTGCAGGAGAACGATTAAAATCATTTACTGAGTATTTAGAAGATGATCAAGCAATTGAAAACAAAGTAGTTAGTAAAGCAATAGAAAGTGCTCAAAAACGTGTTGAAGGGCAAAACTTTGATTCACGTAAACATATTCTTGAATATGATGATGTAATGCGTCAACAACGTGAGATAATGTATAAAGAACGTGATGATATTATGTCAGAAGAAAATTTAGCTGATATTATTAAAGGGATGTTTAATCAAGCAATTGAGATGACAGTAAAACAATATACTAAAAATGATGGTAAGAATGATGTAATTGATGTTGAAGGTGTAGTTGATTTTGTTGCTAAAAATTATATGTTATTAGTGGAAATTGAACCTAGTAATTGTGAAGCGATGGTAAGTGAACCACAAAAATTGATTGAAACTCTTACTGACTTAGTATTTAATCAATACAATAGTCGTTTTAATACAGAATTAGAACCTGAAAAGAGGTTGCAATATGAAAGAAGTATTCTTTTAGGAGTAATCGATTATACATGGATCAATCATATTGACGCTATGACAAAATTACGTAATGGAATTTATTTAAGAGCTTATGCCCAAAAAGATCCATTAGCTGAATATACAGAAGAAGCATTTTATATGTTTGAACAAATGACAGCTAGTATTGCTGATACTATTTCTCGTAATATTATTCATATGGGAATTCGTCCTGGTAGTGAAATTGAGCAATCTATTCCACATCTAAAAATGGAACTTACTTTTAAATAATGGAATTATATGAAATTAAAAATGGGCTTACAAAAGCCCATTTATTAATAGAAGAGTTTTATCACTCAATTGATATTGAAAGCTACCGTAGAGAAATAGAAGGATTAACAATTATTACTGAACAAGATGGTTTTTGGGATAATGCTAATGAAGCTAAAATTACTTATGATAAATTAAATAAAATGAAAAAAATCGTTAATTGTTATGATGAATTAGATATAACATTGTCTAGTTTAGATGAAACTTATGATTTAGTAAAAGACACAGATGATCAAGAATTTAAAGAAATTCTTGAAAGTGATTATTTGGATTTTGAAACTGATTTGATAGAATTTGAGCAAATGATGCTTTTGTCAGGTGAACATGATAGTTTAAATGCAATTGTTGAAATTCATCCTGGTGCTGGAGGAACAGAGAGTCAAGATTGGGCAGAGATGTTATTTAGAATGTATCAGCGTTATGCCCAAAGAAAAAATTGGAAGATTGAAGTGTTAGATTATCTTGATGGTGATGTTGCAGGAATTAAATCGGTTACAATGTTAATAAAAGGGGATAATGTTTATGGACATTTAAAAGCAGAGAAGGGAGTACATCGCTTAGTGCGATTATCACCATTTGATTCTGCTAAGCGTCGTCATACTTCATTTGCCTCGATTGATGTTATGCCTGAATTTAATAATGAAATTGAAATAGACATAAAGAATGAAGATTTAAAAGTAGATACTTATCGTGCTAGTGGTGCTGGAGGACAACATATTAATAAAACTGATTCAGCAGTTAGAATCACCCATATTCCTACAAACACAATTGTTACTTGTCAAAGTCAACGTAGTCAACTTCAAAACCGTGAACAGGCGATGATAATGTTAAAAAGTAAACTTTATCAGTTAATGTTAGAAAAACAAGCAAGTGAATTGCAGGAGATAAAAGGAGAACAAAAAGAAATAGCTTGGGGATCACAAATTCGTTCTTATGTTTTACATCCATACTCATTAGTAAAAGATAATCGTAGTAATTATGAATCAAATAATCCTAAAGCAGTTTTAGATGGAGATCTTGATGGATTTGTTTATGCCTATTTAAAAAGTGTAATAGGAGGTTAAGATGAAAAAGCGTATCTATGAAACAATTATAATTATTATTGGTAATTTTATTTTAGCATTAGGATTATGTGCTTTTATTACACCTGTTGGACTGATTACTGGTGGAGCATCAGGAATTGGAATTGCAATTAAATCACTAATGAATATTAATATTTCATATACTGTTTATGCTATAAATATTATAATGTTTATCATTGGTTATTTTTACTTTGGCAAAAAGTTTGCCACAGGGACATTGTTAAGTACTTTTTTATATCCAACATTTTTAGCTGTTTTAGAAAAAGTGCCACAATTACAAAATATTACTAATGATGTATTACTTTCAACTTTATATGCTGGTTTATGTATAGGGTTAGGTTTAGGATTGGTATTAAGGGTAGGCGCTAGTACTGGAGGAATGGATATCCCACCATTGATCATAAATAAAAAAACTGGAATATCTATAGCCTGGTTAATTAATATTTTTGACTGTATTATCTTAGTGTTTCAGGTTGTTTTTTGCCCAATTACAATAGAGCAGGTTTTATATGGAATCACCGTAGTTATTATAACAACTATTGTAATGGATAAAGTGATTATGCTGGGTGAAACAAAAGTTCAAGTAACTATTATTTCTCCAAAATGGCAGGAGATTCGTAAAATTGTATTTGATGATATTAATCGTGGCTGTACACTTTTAAATGTTACGACAGGTTATTACCAAAAAAATCAGTTTGCGGTTATGTCAGTTGTTTCTAAGCGTGAACTACATCTTTTAAATGAGATGATATTAAATATTGATCCAACAGCATTTATCATTAGTAATGAAACGCATAGTGTTAAAGGACGAGGATTTACATTACCATCTATTGATTTATAAAAAAGAAATCTTAGTAAAAGATTTCTTTTTTATAAACTTATTTTAATCTTGCAAACTATCATTACTTTGGTTACTTATTTGGTTTGGTAGGTAAATCGATATAAAATTCTACATGACCACAATTAGGACAATAACAGCTTTTAAGTTCAGAATTTGTTTTCTTTAAATTATCATCTTTTATAATCAATTCTAAATAGCTTAAAGTAGCAGTACCATTGTCTTTTACATAACAATTAGTATTTAATTTAGTTTGGCAAACAGAACATTTCCTTTCCATATACTCACCTCTTTAATTTATATTGTAACATAAAAATATTGAGATAATAATATAATTATCCCTATATTTGTCAAAATGTGCTATAATGAGACTCGAAGTAATAGATACTTCAAAAATATTAGGTAAAAAGAAAGGAGATAGTCGAGAAAACGGCAAAATATATGATAAAACTTACAAATGTAACAAAAGTATATAAGACTGGAGTAAGAGCATTAAATAATATGAATCTTACAATTGAACCAGGTGAATTTGTATATGTTATCGGAACTACTGGTGCAGGTAAATCAACATTTATTAAATTGTTATATCGTGAAGAAAAAGCAACATCTGGAAAAGTAGAAGTTGTGGGTCGTGATGTATCAAAAATTAAAAATCGTAAAGTACCATATTTCCGTCGCAATATTGGGGTAGTATTCCAAAATTTTAGATTATTACCTAAAAAGACTGTTTTTGAAAATGTTGCTTTTGCATTAGAAGTAATTGATACACCTCGTGTTGAAATACGACGTAGAGTAAGAGCAACTTTGGAATTAGTTGGTCTTGAAGATAAAGTAAATGCTTTCCCTCATGAATTATCAGGAGGGCAACAGCAAAGAGTTGCAATAGCAAGGGCAATTGTTAATAAACCAAAAGTATTAATTGCAGATGAGCCAACTGGAAATCTTGATCCAGAAACATCAAAAGAAATTATTAGTTTATTAGAAAGAATAAATGAGCAGCAACATACTACAGTATTAGTAGTAACACATGATAGTAAAATTGTTCAAGAACATAAAAAGAGAACTATTTTAATGGAAGATGGATGTGTTAATGCAGATACAAGTTTAGGAGGTTATGAAATTTAATGAATGAGTTGATTAGTTGTATAAAAAATCTACCTAAACATTTTAAAACTGCATTACAAAATATCTGGCGAAATGGTGTAATGTCATTTTCTTCGATATTTGCAGTTACAATAACATTGATATTGATTGGAGTAATTGGTGTACTTGCATTGAATGTTCAGGATATGAGTTCGAATATTGAAGAAGGTGTACGTATTTATGTTAAATTAGATCGAGATATTGATACTAATAAGGAACTTGCTGTTGGTGACGAAATAAAAGCAATTAAAGGAGTCAAAACAGTTACATTTTTTACAAAAGATCAAGAATTAGATAAATTAATTGAAAAACAAGGTGATGAAGGAGCACAATTATTTGAATCATATCGTGAAGATAATCCGTTAGGTGCAGCTTATGAGGTAGAAGCAAAGGATTCTTCAAAATTAGCTAGTATTTCAAAAAAAATTAGTGATATTATAGGTGTAAAAACTGTTAATTATGGTGGCGAATCTACCCAGGATATGGTAAAAACATTGCAAACGATTCAAACTGGTGGAACGATATTTATTGTTGGTCTAGCAATTGTTGCTCTATTTATGATTGCAAATACAATTAAAATTACCATTACTGCTCGTCAAACTGAGATTAGTATTATGCGAATGGTTGGTGCTAGTAACTGGTATATTAGAATTCCATTTATGTTAGAAGGTATGTTGATTGGATTGGTGGGAGCAATTATACCAATTATTGTCTTGGTTTATGGTTATGGCATGATTTATGATTATGCTGGAGGAATGTTGATGTCAGCAATGCTGGCATTGAAAGAACCGATGCCATTTATCCGTGATTTTTCTTTGATATTGGCTGCTTTAGGGGCTGGAGTAGGATTAATTGGAAGTTTTGTTTCAATAAGAAGATTTTTAAAATTTTAAAAGCAGGCAAAAGTCTGCTTTTTTAGGAGATTTAAATGAAAGAAGAAATATTAGATTGTTTATATCAGGATTACATTAATCATCTTGATTTTATTTATGCAATAAATAATGGAGCTGCAATTATTTATTTTAGTGATCAAGGAATAATGATTAAATTTGATGATATTTATATGATGAGTATTAAAGAACCTTTTTTAGGAAAACATTTGATAAATGGTCTAAATGATTGTAAAATGATTGCAATACATAATGATTGTTTTAAAGAGATTATTGAAGAAAAATTTGGTATAAGTCAGGAAATTGTTGCTTATCAGTATGGATATTTAAAAGATACTGTTACATTGATTGATGTTCCTGAGATAAAGATAAAAGAGATTGGGATGGAATACTGTGAGTTTATAAAAGAAAATTATTCTACTCCAATTGATGAAGAATATCTAATTAAACGGATTAAAGCAAATGTGTTTATTGGGGCATTTGATCAAGATAAAATTGTTGGTTTTGCAGGAATACATGATGAAGGAACGATAGGTTTTGTTGAGGTAATAGAAGAATATCGACGAAGGAAAATAGCTAGTATGTTGGAAACATATATGATTAATAAGTTATTAGAGAAAAAAGAACTAATATATTTGCAAGTTGAGAAAGATAATATACCATCAATAAAACTTCATAAAAAATTAGGATATACATGTTCAAATGATATTATTACCTGGTATATGTAAAAAGGAGATAAATGTGATGGAGAAATATGAGTTTGATGATTTAAAATATTTAGAAATACCTTTACCAGAAGAATTATTGAAATTAAAATGGTATGGTAGTTTTGAGAGAATGAATAGAGTTATAAAAGCTAAATTAGCTAAAGATATTCCGTTAGCTTTAAAGAAACGATTAATTCATGAATTAGAAATAATAAGAAGAATGCCAAATGAATATCCATTAACTTATAAAGAGGTATTAAAAATATGTCATGATAATTTTATTGATTTTAAAGATGATGAATTGGAACAGTTACAAGATCAAAATGCAGTTGAATGGATATTTATTGAAGGTAAACCATGTTTTAGAAGTGATTTTTTTGATAATATTATTAAAACAAGAAATGATTATGTTAAAAGATTAAAAGATCAAGGTAAAGTTGAAAGTCGAGAAGCTAATTTTACATTATTAAATGATGCGATAAGTGAGATAAAGGAAAAAGGGAAGTTAGCTTATCATTTTCATTTAAAAACAGGGATGAAAATTAAAACTATTAATTCTAATAAAAAGATTAAAGTTCATTTACCATTACCATTGGAAAACTGTCAAATAAATAATTTTAAATTGTTAAAAACAGTACCTAAATATAAATATTTAAATAGTGGAGATCACCCTCAAAGAACAATTTATTTTGAAGATAATATTGATGATACGAAAGAATTTTATGTTGAATACAAATATGATAACATTATGGAATATCAAGAACTTGATTTCAGTAAAGTTTTAAATAATCAACCTAAATTTTATCTTCATGAACAAGCCCCTCATATTGTTTTTACTCCTTATTTAAAATCATTAGCTAAAGAAATTATTAAAGATGAAACTAATAATTTAATTAAAGCTAAATTGATTTATGAATATATTACTACTCATATTACATATTCATTTGTCCGTAATTATTATACAATTCCAAATATTCCTGAATATGCTGCATTAGGAGGAAAAGGGGATTGTGGAGTACAAGCATTGTTGTTTATTACTTTATGTCGTTATGTTGGGATACCAGCAAGATGGCAGGCAGGTCTTTATGTTACTCCTTATGATATTGGTAATCATGATTGGGCACGTTTCTATGTTGCACCATATGGCTGGTTATATGCTGATTGTTCGTTTGGGGGATCTGCTTATCGTAATGGTGATAAAGAAAGATGGCAGTATTATTTTGGCCATCTAGATCCATTTAGAATGCCTGCTAATAGTGATTATCAGTTTGATTTATATCCTACTAAAAATTTTATTCGTCAAGATCCTTATGATAATCAAACAGGTGAAGCTGAATATGAGGATCGAGGATTATATTTAAGTGATTATGATTTACATTTAGAAGTGATGGAGATTAAAAAAATTAATTATTAAGGATAGTAGTATAATTGTTTATTTATTGTATTAGAGATTAATAAAAAGAACATAGATTATTGTGATTAATTCATAATAATTTATGTTCTTTTTTAGATATTTATTGAGTAATAATTTCTATATAAAATATTTAATTTTGACTTTTTTCTTGTTTTTCTAGTAATTCTAACCAACGTTCATTTTTGATTTCTAATTGCTCTGTCAAATTATCACGTTGATTAGATAACTCTGTTAGTTTTTTAAAATCATTTTGATACTCATTCATTTGTTCATTAAGTATTTCAACTTGCTGTTCTAAATCTAAGATAATACTCTCCATTGATTCTAGTTCTTGTTTTTCTTTAGAGGATAATCTTATTTGATTAAGTTTTTGTAATTTTTTTTGTTCCTTGTATTTAAAAGCTCCATCACCTTTAGTTTTAGACGATTTATCATCAATATTAACATAACTGCTGTAGCCACCATTACAATAAGTTATTTGTTTATTTTTAAAAACAAATAAACCATCACAAATACGGTCTAGAAAATAACGATCATGAGAAACAGTAATCACAATACCATTAAAACTATCTAGATAATCTTCTAAAATTGCTAATGTGGTAATATCTAAATCATTAGTTGGTTCATCAAATAATAAAACATTTGGAGCTTGCATTAAAATATTTAATAAATATAAACGTCTTTTTTCACCACCAGATAATCTAGAAATATATGCGTGTTGTAAATTTGAATCAAATAAAAAACGTTCACACATTTGTTTGGCACTAAAATTTCCTTCTAAAGTTTTTAGATTATTACTAGTTTGTTTAATGTAATCAATAACTCGCACATTTTCATCAAGATCATCACTCATTTGTTTAAAATAACCAATTTTAATAGTATCACCATAAATAACTTCACCACTACTAGGTTTTAATTCTTTAGCAATAATTTTTAATAAAGTACTTTTGCCACAACCATTAACTCCTAAAATTCCAATCCGTTCAGTTCTTTTAAATAAATAAGAAAAATTATTAAATAATGATAAATTATCATAATGCATGCTAATATTTTTAAGTTCAATTGTTTTTTTACCAAGTCTTGAAGCTGTGTTAATTATTTCAACTTGATTTATAGTTTGGATATCAGCAACACTATTTAATTGTTCAAAACGTTGTAATCTTTCTTTACTTTTAGTTGTTCTAGCTTGTACTCCAGCTCGTACCCACTCGAGTTCTTTTTTTAAAAATAATTTTCTTTTTCGTTCACTAGCTAGAGCTTCTTCTTCACGCTTTGCTTTTAAATCTAAGAATTTAGAATAATTAGCTTCGTATTCATATATTTTGCTACGATCAATTTCCATGATTTTATTTGTAACTCTTTCTAAAAAATAACGGTCATGGGTAACCATAAAAATAGCTTTATTAAACTTAATTAAATATTTTTCTAAATACTCAATCATCTCATTATCTAAATGATTAGTTGGTTCATCAAGAATTAATAGGTCACAAGGTTTTAATAAAGTAATTGCTAGAGCAACACGTTTTTGTTGTCCACCAGATAACTCTTTAATTAACTGTTCATGATTAGTAATTCCTAATTTATTTAAAATCGCTTTGATTTCATACTCATTAACTTTGTTTTGATCAATTATATCATAAACTTGTCTGATAATTGTATTGTTAGAATTAAAATCAGAATTTTGTGGTAAATATGAGATTTGTAGATCCTTTTTTTGAATAATATCACCTTGATAAGTTTCAATACCTGCAATAATCTTCAATAAAGTACTTTTGCCAGTACCATTAATACCGATTAAAGCAATTTTATCAGTTTCTTCTATCGAAAATGATACATTATCAACAATATTTTTAATTCCATTAGTTTTAGATAAATTATTTACACTTATTAACATACTATTAGCTCCTTAAATTAACTATATTCTATCATGTAATAGATATTTGTAAATGAATAATTTACATATATATTTGAAGCGATTATAAGTTTAAAATTAGGTTTGGTATAGTGTAATTGATGTATTCTATTTTATATTATTATTTATTTTCAGAAATGAATTTTTATTTATAGTTAATGTGAGAATTTTAGAAAATAAAATGTAATAAATTCCTTAATTATGAAAAAATATGTATTAAAGACTACAAGTTCTAGTTGAAATTAGGTTATAAATACATGAATTTATGGTAACCATAAAGTTTATACTAAGAGTATAGGAGGTAATTAATATGAATAAAGAAAAAGTTAGAGTGGTTCAGTATGGATGCGGAAAAATGGCAAAATATATTATTCGTTATCTATATGAAAAAGGTGCTGAAATTGTAGGTGCTATCGATGTTAATCCAGATGTCGTGGGTAAAGATGTTGGTGAATTTGCTCAACTTGGATTTAACCTTGGAGTCACTATTAGTGATAATGCTGATAAGGTTTTAGATGAATGTGATCCTGATATAGCAATAGTTACATTATTTAGTTTTATTGAGGACTGTTATCCATATTTTGAAAAATGTGTAAGTCGTGGAATTAATGTTATTACTACATGTGAAGAAGCTATTTATCCATGGACAACAGCTAGTAAACTTACTAATAAATTAGATGAATTAGCAAAGGAAAATGGATGTACTATCGTTGGTTCTGGGATGCAGGATATATATTGGATCAATATGATAGGTGCTATAGCTGGTGGAGTTCAAAAAATTGATAAAATTGAGGGAGCAGTTTCTTATAATGTAGAAGATTATGGTTTAGCTCTTGCAAAAGCTCATGGCGCTGGTTTTACACCAGAACAGTTTGAAAAAGAATTAGCCCATCCAGAGACTTTGGAACCTTCTTATGTATGGAATTCAAATGAAGCTTTATGTAATAAAATGGGGTGGACAATAAAATCACAAACTCAAAAATGTGTACCTTATTTTTATGATGATGACTTATATTCAGAAACTTTGCAAGAAACTATTCCTCAAGGTAACTGTATTGGAATGTCAGCAGTGGTAACAATAGAAACATTCCAGGGACCAATAATAGAAACTCAATGTATTGGAAAAGTATATGGACCTGATGATGGTGATATGTGTGATTGGAAAATTATAGGAGAACCAGACGTTACTTTCTATGTTAAAAAACCAGCTACTGTAGAACATACATGTGCAACAATCGTTAATCGTATTCCTTCGATTTTACTAGCTCCATCAGGATATATAACAGTTGAAAAATTGGATGAATTAGAATATTTATCTTATCCAATGCATTTATATTGTGAAGAATAGTTTTATTATTTTAAAAATAAAGCCCTGCTTTTACATTGAAGGCAGGGTGATTTTATTGTTAGTGAATTGTTTTTTAGAAACTAGCTAAAGATATGATTATTTTAATACGAATTTGAGACTAATCAAAAATATAAATATGATAAAATAATAACAAGTGATCACTGCTGTTTTAATGGAAGGAGGGAATAACATGTCTTATAAATTCCAGCGGGCAGAGATTAAAAATAATAGTATTCCCAATTATGGAATACTTGATAATATTGTTTTTAATTTTATACTTACTTAAGTCTAAGGATTAAGTAAGTATAACTGCTCGTATAACAGCGAAAAGGATGAGCAACACCTCATCCTTTTCATTTGGAATACTTGATTTACAATTATATTTTACTTGTTTATAAAAAAAAATCAAGAATAATTTGATAATTATATTTATAAATTTTATTACTTGAATATAACATATAGTAGTACACAGACTACTTGAATTAATGATGAAAGAAAATATATATTTAAATAATTTTTTTTGAAATAAAAAAACCCGTGTTTAGAAGAGAGCACCATGAATCTTTAGTACCAAATCTTATATTGAAA